>Ga0302326_10013255_pt1 | contig 17482 bp, 16 predicted proteins | sample Palsa_T0_3_FD_202264 | JGI IMG/M metagenome (GOLD analysis project Ga0302326, IMG submission 202264) | Peat permafrost microbial communities from Stordalen Mire near Abisko, Sweden - Palsa_T0_3 | ecosystem: Environmental > Terrestrial > Soil > Palsa > Peat permafrost | place: Sweden: Abisko... | reverse complement strand
AGCCGCCTCCGACAGTGGGGCGCCGCATTTTCATATATGCGAACGGTTCCCGGTCTCGGATTTTACGGTGTCTTCGAACATCTGCGAGGCAGGCCATTACAATCAGATAGATTTTGCCGGGGAAGCGGGCGGCTATCTCGAGCGAATCTCTTGTTCCACCAATTCCTGCAGCGGCACGGGGGATTCTGAAACCGCCGCTTGTGTGATCTTCACTGCGACACGGTGGCGACGGTCTTTGGCAATTATGTGAATTGAGCTATGCGGTGACCTTTAATATGCACAGCGCCAAGAACTTCCAGGTCACTGAGAACACTTTCCATTCGCAAGGGCCCACAGGTGTTTTCGCCGACGGCCTATATCAGGGCTCGGTCTATGCGTCAGCAACGCGCAGAACAAAGCCATCGTTGACTTGGCTGTCGGTCTATTGCTCGAATGACATTGCCTTCCAACAGTCCAGGAGAAAGTGAGAACTGTGGCTGAAGCGATTGCGATTTGCGATTCCTGCGGCTTCGTCATTGGCGCAGTCGGAATGGAGAACGGCACGAATGCTCAATCCGAATTCGACCCGCGCGCGCGGCTTGCGTGCCCTGCGCCGGGCTGCGGCGGCAGCGGGACTGCATTGTACCGTGGATACGGCGCAGCAGCCGATGCGTTGGCTGTGCTGTGCAACATGCCGGTTTCAAGGCAGCATTGGGCAGGCTTGGCGGATATTTTAGAACGAGCGCAGGCCGAAGGACTGCCTGGGAGCAAGATTGCCGCGGAGATCGAGCGCAAACTGCCCGCGGGCATGTATTCGCTCGCCGCTGAGTTTCGACGCGTGTCGTCGAAAGCCGCAGCTGCTGCTCTCGGCGACAGCCTATATGCAGCGATTACAGGTCCTGGCGCGCCGAGGAATGCCACTGGGGAATCCGTGCGGCAGCCTCAGCCCGAAAGGTCTGCGTTCCCGAAGCCGGCGCCGCACAACCAGGGCCACGACCACGCGGGACACAACTGTGCCGATCATGCACATGCACACTCGCGCCCTCACACGAACCCGCACAAGAAAATCGGGCGCAACGAGCCCTGTTGGTGCGGCAGCGGCCAGAAGTATAAGCGCTGCCACGGTGCGCATTCTCAATAGCGCACAAACGTGTTTGCCGCGTCCTTATGGACTCGGAGCTCCCTCAGAACGGCAAGCTCGACCTCCGCAGGCCGTTGCGGGGCCGACACTAAGGTCAGCGCGCTTTTTCTCTGCCAACCGATTCCGCTAAACTCGCCGCCACAGAAACAAGGCGGAAAGAACACCATGCCCAGATTCAAATTGGCAGCCTGCCTGATCGCAACTCTTATTCTCCCATTGCCCGCCGCCTTAGCCGCAGCGCCGGGCTCGCCAGACACACAGGAGAAAAAGCAAGACAATGACACGGACAAGGCAGACGGCAAGAAATTCGAGCCGTTCAAGCCCGAGGAGAAGGTCAGCGCCGGCACCGTAACAATAGGCGGTCAAGCGCTCTCCTATCAGGCCATTGCGGGCACGCTGGTCGTGCATCCGAAAGACTGGGACGACGTTCCGCAGGATCCCAAATCTGACAAGGACAGTCCGGCCCCCGCCACGGAGGGCGCCGATGCGAAAAATCCAAACGCCGAAGCCTCGATGTTCTATGTTGCTTATTTCAAGAGCGGCGGCGGCCAGCGTCCAATAACGTTTTTATACAACGGTGGTCCCGGTTCCGCGACCGTTTGGCTGCACCTCGGCGCCTTCGGGCCGCGCCACATTGTGACCGCAACTGACGCGCACACTCCCGCGGCGCCCTATTCCCTGATCAATAACGGCTCGAGCCTGCTCGACGTCAGCGATCTTGTATTCATCGATGCACCGGGCACAGGCTTCAGCCGAATCGCCGGCAAAAACAAGGAGAAGGCATTCTTTGGCCTCGACCCGGATGCGCACGCATTTGCAGAATTCATTTCGCAGTTTCTCTCGAAATACGGCCGCTGGAATTCGCCGAAATTTCTCTTCGGCGAAAGCTACGGCACGCCGCGCTCAGCAGTTCTCATCAATCAGCTTGAGAGTGATCGCTCAATCGATTTCAACGGTGTCATCCTGCTCTCGCAAATTCTTAACTTTGACTTGAGTCCCGACGGCCCGACCGGAAATCCCGGGATCGATCTACCCTATCAGACGGCGCTGCCCACCTACGCCGCGACGGCCTGGTATCACCATAAACTGCCGGCGGAACACAAGGATCTCGAACCGTTTCTCGCCGAGGTGGAGAGGTTCGCGATGGATGAATATGCGCAGGCACTGGCGGCCGGATCAGACCTCGGTGCGCCTGAACGCAACAGCATCGCTGAGAAGCTCCATCAATATACTGGGCTCTCTGTCGCCTACATCCTCAAAGCCGATCTGCGCATTGACGGCGGAGAATTTCGCCAGACGCTGCAGGGGGATGACGGTATGGCAACCGGCCGCCTCGATACGCGCTTTTCAGGGCCCGATCTCGACCCCTTGGCCCAGCGAGCAGACTATGACCCGCAGTCCGCTGCGCTCAGCTCAGCGTATGTCTCCGCATTCAACGATTATGTGCGCAAGGATCTGCATTACGGCGAGGGGAGAATATTCAAACCCAGAGTTGCCATCTTCCAAACCTGGAACTTCCAGCATCAGTTGCCCGGACACGCTCATGAACCGGCTTCATCCCGCCAAGGATCCAACGTAATGCCCGACCTTGCGAATGCGATGAAGCTCAACCCGGGGCTGAAAGTTCAATTGAACGCCGGCTACTTCGATCTCGCGACCCCGTTTTATCAGGGAATCTACGAGATGCACCACTTGCCGATTCCCGCCAACCTGCAGGCTAATATCGAGTACAAATTCTACGAATCGGGTCATATGGTTTATGCCAAGGACTCATCGCTCAAGCTGTTGCACGACAACGTCGCAGGATTCATTCGCCAAAACAGCCATCTCGGTCAATGAGGCAGGCGCTTGAGCTGGCTGCGAGGATCGAGATAGACCGCTAATAAATGCCTGGGACGCCGGCCAGGGGGATAGCTTGGTGGCCGGCTAAAGGTCTTCTAAACGCACGGGCCATGAACCTCGACGCACACGCCGCAGACGTGCGAGGAGCTTCTGCGCGGGCGGCGGAATTCCTCGTAGTTCATTGTTTCCCGAAGAATGCGTTCAGGTCGCCGCCGGCGGCGGCGCCGCTGAATCCATCGAACCGGCCCTCCTCCGCGATGAGCTTGGCTGCTTTGATGAAGGCGCCCCAGGCCGAGCGCGCCAGCGCGCCGCCGACACTGATGCGCCGCACACCAAGTGCCGCCACATCAGCAAACGTGAGGTCGCTTACCGAACCGATCAGCAGGTTGACCGGTTTCGGTGCGACAGCCGCGACGACCGCTGCGATCTCTTTGCGTGTCTTGATGCCGGGCGCATAAAGACAATCGGCGCCGGCTTGCGAATAGGACTTGAGTCTTGCGACGGTCTCGTTGAGGTCGGGGCGGCCAACGAGAAAGCACTCGGCGCGTCCCACGAGAAGCGTGTCGCCGCCCGCCTTATCGATGGCCTCTCGCGCCGCACGAATCCTGGCGGTCGCGACATTGAGATCGTAAAGCGGATGCTCGGAATCTCCGCTCGAGTCCTCGATCGACAGGCCAGCAACCCCCGCGAGCGTCGCAAGCGTAACGTTCGCCGCGACTTCCGCCGCATCGCGCGCAAACCCGGATTCAAAATCAGCATTCACGGGCAAGTCCGTTGCGGCGACCAAACTCTGCAGATGGGCCAGCGTCATCTCGCGAGTAACGCCGCCGTCAGCGCGACCCTGTGACCAGGCAAACCCGGAACTCGTCGTAGCGAGTGCTTTGAAACCCAGGCCTTGCAGGTACAACGCGCTGCCGACGTCCCACGGGTTTGGAATGACGAAACATCCGCTCTCGTGTAACCGCCGAAACGCGCGCCTCTTGTCAGTAACGCTCGGGCGAGCCTTGGTCATTATGTGTGCTCCAGATGCCAGATGTACGGGCGTCGCATTCGGTCGTCATGGACTGCGTGTCAGCGGCGCAGTTTGAACGCTGCCAGCTCACCGACGATCCCGCGCCGGAAAACAAGCACGCAGGTGATGAAAATCACACCGATAATGACAGTGACCCATCCGCCGACAAATTCCGACAGGTACTCCTGCAGCGTGACGACGACCGTGGCTCCCACCACCGGGCCGAAAAACGTGCCGCTTCCTCCCAGAAGCGTCATGAGAATTACTTCTCCGGAGTTTGCTTGCTGCACGTCCGAGAGGGTTGCGAAGCCAAGGACCAGTGTCTTCAACGACCCGGCGAGCCCGGCAAGCGTAGCGGAGAGCACAAAAGCGACAAGCTTATAGCGATTGATATCGTACCCGAGCGACACCGCGCGCGGCTCGTTCTCGTGGATTGCCTTCAGCACCTGACCGAAGGGCGAATGAACTACGCGTCGGATAAAGACATAAACCCCTAGAAAAGCGCCCAGAACGAGGTAATACATGACGATGTCGGATTTCAACTGCAGCACTCCAAATAGACTGCCGCGCGGCACCCCTTGCAGCCCGTTCTCGCCACCAGTGAATGGCGCCTCCAGGCAGACGAAAAAAATCAGCTGCGCGAGGGCAAGTGTGATCATCGCGAAGTAGATACCGCGGCGGCGAATCGCAAGCACGCCGATGACCAGCCCGAGCAGCGCCGACACCACAATCCCGGCAAGCGTCGCCGGCGCCGCCCCCCAGCCATGCACTGCGGCGAGCCACGCGGTGACATAAGCGGAAAACCCGAAGAAGGCCGCATGCCCGAACGAGAGCATGCCGCTGAATCCGAGCAGCAGGTTGAAGGCGCACGCGAACATTGCGAAGCACAGCAGCTTCATCATGAAGACGGGGTAGATGCCGAGAAACGGAGCGCTGAGCGCGAACAGGCCTGCGATGAGATAGAACATGTGCGCGGCACGCATACGTCTATTCCCTACCGAAAAGGCCCGCGGGTCGTACGATCAGTACGATTGCCATGATGACGAAGACAACGATATTCGAGGCTTCCGGATAGATCACCTTGGTGAATCCCTCGATGATGCCGAGCACGAGACCGCTGACGATGGAGCCCAGGATGGACCCCATCCCGCCGATTACGACCACGGCGAACACAACGATGACAAGCGAGCTACCCATTTGAGAGGTGACGAGGATGACGGGCGCCGAAAGCACACCCGCAAGCGCGGCAAGCGCAACTCCACCACCGTAGGTCGCCGCGAACAGTAGCGGCACATTGACGCCGAACGCCTGCAGCAGCGGCGCATTCTCCCTGGCGGCGCGCAGCGTTGCGCCAAGGCGCGTGCGTTCGATTACGAACCAGGTACTGAAACAGACCGCGATCGAAACCGCGATCACCCAGGCGCGATAGATAGGGAGAATCATGAAGCCGAGATTGATCACTCCCCCGAGCGCGTTCGGCACGGGGTAGGACTGGCCCGAGGCACCGAAGAATTGATGTAACGATCCTTCGATGACGAGTGCGACTCCGAAAGTCAGCAGCAGCCCGTATAAAGGGTCGAGCCCGTACAGCCGGCGCAGCAACGACTTCTCCACGACGATGCCGAGGACGCCGACAACGAGTGGCGCGAGCAGCAGTGCGGCCCAGTAGTTAATTCCGAAATACTGCAGGCCAAGCAGCGCTGCGAATGCGCCAAGGGCGTAGAACGCCCCGTGAGCGAAATTTACCACCCCCATAAGCCCGAATATCACCGCAAGCCCAAGGCTCAGCAGCGCGTAGAAGGAGCCATTCACGAGCCCGAGCGTCAGTTGCCCCAGTATGACCGCGACGGGAAAACCGAAGATTTCAGTCACGCGGATTCCGTAGGGTACCGACGGAGCGTCTTAAGGAAACACCGGGACCTCGGCTTCGCACCGGGGCACCTCGACGATCCTACTTCGGCGCGAGCGGGCATGCGCCCGTAATCGGGCCAAACGCTTCTTCGCCCTTCATCTGCTTCAATAGCTTGTAGTAATCCCACGGATACTTGGATTCTTGCGGGGATTTCACCTGCATCACGTACATATCGTGGATCATCACGCCGTCTGCACGGATGTATCCGCCTTTTGCAAACATGTCGTTGATCTTCGTCTTCTTAAGCTCCGCCATCACCTTATCCGAATCGGTAGTGCCGACAGCCTTCACAGCCTTGAGATAAGTCAGTGTGGCTGAATAGTAACCGGCCTGATCCATGGTCGGCTGCTTCTTTGTCTTATCGAAGAAACGCTTGCCGAAAGCGCGGGTATCGGCATTCAGGTCCCAGTAAAACCCGGTGGTCAGGTACAGCCCCTGCGCCGTTTGCAGTCCGAGGCTGTTGATGTTGGTGATAAAGGCAAGCAGCGCAACCGGCTTCATTTTCTTGGTTATGCCGAACTCGTTGGCGGCTTTGAGCGAGTTGCTGAAATCCTCCCCCGCGTTGGCGAGCCCCAGCACCTGAGCGCCGGAGCCCTGCGCCTGCAGCAGAAAAGACGAGAAGTCCGACGCCCCGAGCGGCACCCGCACGGCACCGACGGTTTTCCCGCCATTCGCCTCCACGACTTTGGATGCAGCATTCTGCAACTGGGTGCCGAAGGCGTAGTCCGCAGTTAGATAAAACCAGCTTTTGCCGCCACTCTTCACAATGGTCGTGGCAGTGCCGTTTGCAAGCGCCGTCGTGTCGTACACGTAATGGACGGTGTAGGCCGTACAGTCCTCGTTGGTTAGAGACGCGCCGCCCGCCCCAAGCGCAAAAAACGGTATCTTTTTCGCAGCGGCAACTTTGGCCATCGCGATACTGACGCCGGTGTTGGATCCACCCAGCACGACGTTAAGGCCATTCTGGTCCGCCCATTCGCGGAACTTCGACGCTCCGATGTCGGGTTTGTTCTGATGGTCTGCCACCAGCGTGACGATCTTCCTGCCAAGGACCGTGCCGCCGAAATCCGCGATCGCCATTTTCTCCGCTTCAACGGCACCCGTGCCCGCAACGTCAGCATAGGTACCGGAGAGGTCGTCGATGTCGCCGATCACGACATCACCAGCCGCCGCGAGCGCAGCCCCGGTCCCGAGCACGGTGGTTAGAACCGCGGCCAGTCCAATCGCCAGTGTTTTTAGTTTCATTTCCGCCCCCTAGAGTGATTGGTCGAGAATCAGACGCCGAGATATTCCTGCACCAGCGCCATCTTGTCCTGAAGTTCTGCGGCCGCAAAGCCCTGCAAGATCCGGCCGCGCTCCATGATGTAGAAGCGGTCCGCAAGGGGTGCAGCGAAGCGAAAGTTCTGCTCCACCATGACGATCGTGTATCCCCTTTTGCGCAGCTCACGAATGGTCCTGGAAAGCCCCTGCACAATGACGGGCGCGAGCCCCTCAGAAATCTCGTCCAAGAGCAGAAGCTTGGCGCCAGTTCGCAAAGTGCGTGCCACCGCGAGCATTTGCTGCTCCCCGCCGGAGAGGCGCGTTCCTTGCGTATCGCGCCGCTGCTTTAGGTTCGGAAACATGCCATAGATTTCGATGAGGGACATACCCCCCGATTCGACGACCGGGGGCAGCAACAGGTTCTGCTCCGCCGACAGGCTGGAGTAGATGCCGCGCTCCTCCGGGCAATACGCCACGCCCAGATGTGCAATTTCGTGCGGGGGCAGGCCGATCGCCTCGCGGCCGTTGATCCACACCGACCCGCTCCGATGGCCGACGAGACCCAGCAACGCCTTGAGAGTGGTGGTTCGTCCGGCCCCGTTGCGACCCAGAAGAGTCACCACTTCACCGCGATTCACATTGAAATCGACGCCGTGCAGGATGTGCGACTCACCGTAGAAGGCATGCAGCCCAGCCACCCTCAGCATTTCGTCTGTCATCCCTGGGCGCCCTGCAGCTCGGCTTCCGCGGTACCCATGTACGCCTCTATCACGAGCGGATTCTTTGACACCTCGGCATACGTTCCGCTGGCGATGATCCGGCCGTGCTGGAGCACCGTGATGGTATCTGCGATCGTCGCCACAACGTTCATGTTGTGTTCAACCATCAGGACAGTGCGACCCGTCGAGGCCCTCTTGATGAGGGCCGTGACCTTGTCCACATCCTCGTGTCCCATGCCCTGCGTCGGCTCATCGAGCAGCATCAGCTCCGGTTCCATCGCAAGTGTAGTCGCAATCTCGAGAGCGCGTTTGCGCCCGTACGGCAGCTCGATGGCAGCCACGCTCGCGTGCGCACCGAGGTCTACCGCGTCGAGTAACTGCAGCGCCCGCGGGTTAAGTGCCGCTAGGGTCGCCTCGCGCTTCCAGAAATGAAACGTTGTACCGAGTTTACGCTGTAGCGCGATGCGGACATTCTCAAGGACCGTCAGGTGGGGAAACACCGCTGACATCTGAAACGAACGGACGACCCCGCGGCGCGCGACCTCGGCCGCTCTTGCCGCAGTGATGTCATCGCCTTTAAAGAAAATCCGGCCGCGGGTGGGAACGAGGAATTTGGTGAGAAGGTTAAAGCACGTGGTTTTGCCGGCGCCGTTCGGGCCGATCAATGCGTGGATCTGACCTTGGCGGACTTGCAGATCGACGCCGCACACCGCACCAAAGCCGTTGAACTCTTTCGTCAGGCCGCGCGTTTCGATGATGAAATCGTTAGCCATATCCCGCTGAGCGGCAGCGATCGTGCGGCTGCGCCCGCTTTTCCAGACGCCATTATGCGGTACAGCATGCCCGATTGCGCGCCGCCGTCGTCCCGAAGGGTCCCACTTGACGAGATCGCGCCTCCGCCACCTTCCAGTGGCGCTCGCGCGCGTGACGCGCGCCGGACCCAGGCCTGCGCCGAAGCCTGTATTCCTCTAGGACGGCTCTTAGCTTCCGGGTGGTATCAGTACCGCCGCGCGAGCCACGTGGCCCAAGGAGAATTCGCGGCTCGGATCAGCAATCGCGACATAGAACGTTTCCAAGTGCGTTCGCGTCGGATTGGGAATAAGCCGTACGAATATCTTCGCGACATGCCTGCCATTGGAGAAGCGTTGTGTCGTTCGGCCCTGATAAACAAAGTCATTGCCAGCTTTCGCAGATGCAGGCTCAGTCCACCATACGAAACTGCCGCTGCCCGCGATCTCGCCGGAGCGGTCTACATCGATCTCTGCGAAGCGCTCGCCGGCAGGCACTTTATAAGTATCCGCAGAAAGGGTGATTTTCGGTGGACCTATGGGTCTTAGTGCGACCGTCATCGCTAACGGCTTTGCACTCTTTGACAAGAACTCTGGTTGTGCAGGAACCGATGCAGGATTGCGGTCCGGCAAGGGATGCAACACATCTTCGACGGGCGGCTGCGTGAATACTCTTGCGTCCGCTACCGTCAGCTGAGAAGTCGTCGTTGACTGTAAGGCCGCGGCTGCGACCGGCGCGGCATTGGACGCGAGGTGTTGTTTTCCCGCGTGATTGACGTCAGATGAAGTACGACCAAAGGCGATCCATAATCCGGCACCAACAATCACGGCGCCGACGAGCGCCGCGCGCCGCGCGACACCCAGCGTCCAATCGCGCGCTTGCATGGCGTCAAGATCATGTGGTGCGGGCAGACGCTCGACCACGCGCTCCAGGCCGAGATCTTCGAGCCACGCGCGCACCGAAGGACGGTCTTCCCGATACCAGGACAGTCCGAGCCGCAGCGATCTCCACTGACGATGCGTCAGCCCGCGGGGCCGGCGCGGCTGCATTTCAAGGTCGCGGGCTTCCGTCGAACATCGTCCCTGAAACGGGTGGTCGCCGCCAAGCAGTTCGTAGGATAGGCAAGCCAGAGCATACAGATCGTCGCGGGGGTCGGTCTGTTGGCCGTCTAACAGCTCGCAGCAGGTATAGGCGGGAGTGACTGCAAGGAAGTGGCCTCGCTGGAGCGCGTCTGAAGTCGACCACTGGCGAGATGACGTGCTCGAGGCGCCAAAGTCCAAGATCCGAATCTCACCGCGCTCCGTGAGCATGATGTTTTGGGGCTTAAGATCTCCATGCACGACATTTCGCGAGTGCGCGTGCGTAAGGCCTGCCCCGACGGCCCGAATGATTGCCCATGCCTCGTGCCTGGCAAGGGGGCGTGGGTGTATCCGTCGAAGCACTCCGCTCAATAGCTCGCCTTCAATCAATTCCATCGTAAAAAAGGCCGCGTCGTCCTCCTGATGCAGCTCGTACACCTTGACGATGTTCGGATGCGATAGAGCCTGCGCGCAGTAAAATTCGCGTCTCAGGTCCGCAAGGATCTCGGGACGTCTACTAATGCTCTCGTGGAGCACCTTAATGGCCACATACCGACTTCCCACGGCGAGATCGCGGCGATTCCGATCGAGCGCCTTGAAAACCGTGCCCATTCCGCCGCGACCGAGCAACCCCTCCAATTCATAGCGATCGCGTAACACGCGACCGACTTCCGCTGGCTGCGGCGCCGCCTGCTTAACTGGTGAGGGCACGCTAAAAACCGTCGGGAGACCTCGGTCCAAGTCGATTCGATCGACCGCGTGCACACGCATCGAAGCTCCCTGTACGGCCGTGACAATATGAATCTCTTGGCTCACATCCGCGGATGTCCTTGGAGCCGGGTGAAGTTCAACTGTCGTGCCGTAGTCACGATCTTCAACTGCGTGGCGCGATATCTGGGATTTGATGGACCGGAATATGGGCTCCGCCAATGCGCCGCGCCTGTAGCGCTGATCGATCAGTGCCAGCATGGACCAGGCCCAGTTCGGCGACGACGCGCGGAGCAGCAATGCCTGGCGAACAAACTCCTCTTCGCTGCATTCGCCGCGTTCGAGCGCGTCGAGGCTTCTCCTAAAGTTCGAATCGACCTGCGACGCTGCGTCAGCCGTAATTCTTGCGAAGATTTCTCTCATAGATCTATGGACGCACCGGTGGCCGACCGTCGACGCAGTCTGCTGCCACTTTATCGCTCGGCCAGTTTCGCATCATTTGACGCTGCCAGGCACTCATTAGTATTACTGCAACGGACCCGAAGACATTCGCTCGACGGCTCATCACGCACATCGATACTCGCAGATCGCCAGTATTGCACAGCTACATCGCTGCGCCGCAGCTCCCAATTATGTAAAGCCGAAACCGTACGATAGCGCGCATATACGGCACAGCGTGCGGGGCTCGCATGGACGGGTATCGCAACCAACATGCACGTCAACCTCAACCTCTACCTGTGCGCTCATTGCTGCGTTGGCGCGAACGACCCGTGTCATCGAGCGCAAACGCCTACGTGCAGGTTCAACGCGCAGCCACGGATACCGGCATACAAGAGAGCTCGGCGCAGTACAAACCCGCAAACATCGCTGGGCGAAGGATCGCAAGCTCGGCCGGTGCGTCCGCGGCCTTCGCTTCAGTGCGTTCAATGAGCGGGCACAAGCTCTCGCTCATGTAGCTCCGGTTCACTCGACACCGACGAGGTTCATCGGCCGGCGCAAACTCGTCGCGGAGAAGTGTCCACTTGTCAAGACCGCGGTTGGCCAGCGTGCAGATGCCGTCTGCCGTTTGACCCGCCATTCGGCACCGCAGTGGCGTCGATGGACGGCAGGCATTACGGGTGATCGCCAGATCGCCGGTGGCACATCTGCACCGACCGCCCGCGCATGCAGTCGAGCATGGCGTAGTCCCGCGTCGGGCCGAGATCATTACAAACGCGTCATGTTGGGAGCCATCCTGCTGACCTGTTTATAACGGGCATCAACAGCGCTGCAATTTCCGGCAGAACCGGCGCGGCGACGGGGCTCTTTCCGTCGGCTGTCAGCCGTTCGCAAACTGTGACGTTATATGTAGTATGGCGGCCGACCGCTGCGTACCCTGCCCCACAAACATCGCCATGACGGTCAACATGTCAACATCCAGCAAATTGCAATTCTCATCCCTCTCTCTCATCGGAGCGGTAGTGCTCGTTTCAGCACTGACCGTGCTGGCGGGCTGCGTCGCGCAGGTGCGGGCCACACCCCCGCCACCGCCCCGGGTTTACGTTCCGCCTCCGCCTCCGCCCCCGGTTTATGAAGCCCCGTCCGCAGAGGTTGCCGTACAGGTCAATGAGGCGCCGCCGCCGCTGCCGGATTACGAGCAACCCCCCGCCCCTGCAGAAGGATATCTGTGGACTCCGGGCTATTGGGCTTATGCGAACGGCGGGTATTACTGGGTTCCAGGCACCTGGGTGCAGCCCCCGACAGTGGGAGTTCTCTGGACCCCGGGCTATTGGGGTTTCGTCGGCGGCGCATACGCGTTCCATGTCGGATATTGGGGCCCGCACGTTGGCTTTTACGGCGGTGTTAATTACGGCTTCGGCTACGTGGGTGTGGGGTTCGCGGGAGGCCGATGGGTCGGCAATTCGTTTGCGTACAATCGATCCGTCACAAATATCAACGTGACCAACATCCATAACACCTACAACGAGACTGTGGTCAGGAACGTGACGGTCAACAAGGCGAGCTACAACGGCGGAGCCGGTGGCATCACCGCTGCGCCGACGCCCCAAGAACGGGCAGCCGCGCAGGAGAGGCACGTTCCCCCCACCCCGTTACAACGCCAACATGTGCAGGAAGCGGCGAAGAATCCGGCGCTGTTCGCGAAGGCCAACGGTGGCCGTCCGGCAATCGCGGCCACACCGAAGCCAGGAGCATTTAGTGGCCCTGGCGTTGTCGGCGCACATGGCGCAGCAGCGCCGCCGCGAGCGGTCGCAGCGGTACAGCACAACACCAATGCCGGCACCCCGGCAACGACGGCTCATCCGCAGCCGACGTCGGCACACAAACCTGCATCGAATGCGGGTGCGCACCCACAGGCGGTCGCGGCAAAACCGAACACGACGAAGCCAAAAGCTCCCAAGCCCAATGCAAAGGAGCCGTCGGAAAAGAATAAGCACGAGCCCCAAGGCGAGAACAAGTAAGAGCCAGGAGATTCACACCCTCGCAATCTAATTTCGAGGGCTTCTCTTCGAATCGTTTGTCGCCACGTAGTTCGGCTTGGCCGCCTGATCAGTCAGGCGGCCAAGCCGAACGAGCGCGCATGCGCAGAATCTAACTCGAAGTACCCTGCCAAGCGTCGCGCGATGGTTCGCTGACGCTGCGGCAAGCAGATCTCAGTAGTGCGCGCACATTTGGGTGTCTTGCTCTTGCCGCGTCGGCTGCTGAGTCGAGCGACTGCACGTCGCGCCGGCGAATCGAACTCATCAAGCGATGGCCGGAGCAGCCTGTTCGCAAGCGCGATTGGAATCCGCAGGGCGGTGCCACGCCCAGCGGCAACTGTGGCGGCTCAGCGCACGCAGCGCAGGGACGAATTGTCCTCCTTGTTGAGGTCCTCATGAAAGCCGTCATTGAAGCGTTGCGCCCACGCGTCGCCGTCTCCAACCTGCAATGACGACCAGTAATAGCCGGTGGCTTTCTGCATGCTGCCAGTTTCATTGAACCCGCCGATGTCGGCGCGATTGTTAAACTGAACAGCGAGTTCCCCGATGGTCGGCATACGCCAGTCCCGATGGCCAGACGTCGAAAGGGCTTTGCAATACTCGATGGCGGCGTTCCACGTATAGACCCCGGGAGCATCTTCCGGGGTGGTGTATAACTTCTTGTTGGTGTCCGGTGATATTCCGGCGTACAGCGTGCCATCCGGCATCTTTCCGCCACCTGGCTTAATGTACGACGGCTTGCCGGTGACCATCGATAGCCCGGCGTATACCGTACCATCCGGCATTTTAGTGCCGATGTCGGGCAGCGCAACGGCGGCATGTGTTGGCTCGGGCTTGTCGGGTATTGGCACGGAATCGACCCCCGCCGCCGCTTCATCGCCGAAACGAAGTGCGGCGAGGTCGGTTCCACACGCGCACGCGAACGCGATGCCAACGGCGAAACGCATGCAAGCCGCAGCGATTATAGAAAATGTCTTCATCTAGATCCCTTCGCTCAATTGTCGGAACTCGCAGTCGCTACGCAATATTAGGCCCGCCGGATGATGCACGCGCACACAGGCGGCGGCCATACTTGCTCGGATCGCCGGCTTGTTCGTCGAGCGCCAATCGCGACGGAGGTTTCTGCCCGGCGGGTCCTGCATTTTACGTCTCCTTGACGTAAGGATTAGCTTGTCCTTTGCGCGGCTGCGGACGAGAATCCGCCACAGCCTCCCAGGAGTGCAGTGATTTCGCCCGCCATGGTCGCCTTGAATTGGAAGTTTGCATTATTGCTAGTCGGTATGAGCTCTGCGTCATTTGCAAAGTTCTCTTATCGTCACAAGCGCCGCCGCGCGCGCGTCTCGTTCATTTCACATTGACGCTGTAGACCTCGCGTCCGTCGAGATAGGTAGCCAGCACGCGAGTGGCATGCAGTTCAAAAGGGTCGCTCGCAAAGATGTCTCGATCGATCACGATGAAGTCACTGCGCTTGCCCGGTTCCAAGCTGCCGGTTGTACGCTCCTGGTGCAACGCGTAGGCGGCATTGATCGTGTAGGCATCGACTGCATCCTGCAGAGTGATGCTCTGTTCGGGAAGTAGCGACTCTTTGCCTCGCGCCTCGGAGCGAGTTACGGCGTGTTCCATCGCCGCAAACGGATCGAAGCTGCTGACGTCCCAGTCACTGCCGCCTGCGATGAGCGCACCCGCGTCTCTTAACGACCGCGCCGGGTAGAGATACCGTGAGCGTTCGGCTCCCAAATAAGGCAGCGTCGCCATTACGATGTAGTCAGGATCCCGATAGGCCCAAAGCAACTGAAAATTGGCGATCACGCCTAATGCCTTGAAGCGCGGAAAGTCCGCCGGGTCGACGAGTTCCAGGTGCGCGATCTGGTCACGGTTGTCGAGCGACCCATGCCGTCGCCGCGAGTCGGCGAAACCGTCAAGCGCCGCACGCACCGCGCGATCGCCAATCGCGTGCACATGCACCGTAAAGCCAGCGGCATCCGCTGCGCCAATGATCTGGTTCAAGTTTTCCTGTGCGAAATAAGAAGGCCGCGATTCGCGGTAGCGCGACCTTCGGCATCGAGATATGGCTCGAGCAACGCGGCAGTCTGCGTCGGAAATTCGATCACGCCATCCGCGAAAATCTTGACTGCGTCGGCGCGCAGAAAATCGGGGTCGACAGCCCATTTCGCGCGAAATTTGATCGCTTGACCAATTAAGGTCTGAGGGGACTCATGAAGATTCCTCAGGGTATAGGAGGCGCGAACGCGCATCGCCAGCCGATGTGTATCGTAAAGCCGTTTGTAGATCTGCATATCGTGATCATTTACCGATGCGTCCTGCACCGAAGTGATGCCGGTCGCACGCATCGCAGCGAATGCTTTTTCAAGCTGGGCTGCCTCGCGATCGAGGCTGGGCGCCGGTTTCGCACTTTGAATCATGTCGGCTGCCGCATCGCGCAGCGTGCCGGTAGGTCTGCCGCTGGAATCGCGTTCAATCCTGCCGCCGACCGGATCGCTCGCCTGGTCGCCGACATGAGCTGCTTTGAGTGCGGCCGGATTGGCCCACACCGTATGACCGTCCGACCCACTCAGCAGCATCGGCCGGTCGCGTAACATCGATTCGAGGTCCTCGCGGGTAAGCTCAAGTCCGGAGGGGTTGACCTGTACGACCTCGAACCACAACGCACTATCACCCGGATTCTCCCGCAGGCAGACCCGCACCTTGGATTTGATTTCTGCCGATGTGAGCAACTTGTCATCCAGGCTGCACTTGCCGAGATCCTGCGCGCTCTCTACTGGATGGGTGTGAGCGTCAATCATTCCGGGAAGCACTAATCGGCCCGCAAGGTCGATCACCTGCGTTTTGGGCCCCTTAAGTGAGCTCACCAGCTGATTGCTGCCGACGGCGAGAATCGTATTGCCGCGAATGGCCAGAGCCTCAGCGATGCTGCGGCTCGAATCCTGCGTGTGGATCCTGCCGTTGAGGAGAATGACGTCCGCCGGTGCGTCTGTGCCCATGGCGATGCACGGAACCGCGAGTGCTACTGCGAGTGCGACGATGAGACGGTATGCGTTCACGGGTTACACAGCTTAAGTCGATGCCGTGCCGGTTATTTCGCGGCGATACGTCTGACGATCTTGCCGGATTCGTCCATGAATTCGATGGACGCGGCCCCGTCAGGCGTGACCGTTAGCTTCAGACGCGCCAGTCCCTTTGCATCCCGAAGAATAACGGCGGAATCGCGCTCCTCCGTCTTACCGATGAAAAGACGCGCATAGCCCAAGCCACCCGTCGCTGCCAGTTGCTCGAATTCACCGTTGCCTTCGGGCGTATTGGCCTTATCTATGAGCTCCAGCGGTATCGGCGCATTGGGCCGGTCGAAGAACGTGAGACTCGCGCGGCGCCGGCCATGCTCCTCGGTTTGATCGAGCGAAATCACCTCGTCTTGCTCGTACTGATCGAAGCTCAGATGTCCGCCAGTGCTTGCGTATTGGCCCTTCTTGGCGCCGCCAAAGAGGAGGCCGCCGCTCTCGGTTCCTTCGTCATTAAAGAAAAGGACGCCAGCCGCCTGCCGGCTGGGGTACGGGTGTTCTTTGCCCTTAAACATGAGACCCGGAGCTTTTGCCATGCTGGAAATCGTCATGCGCAAGGTCCCGTCGGGCTCGCGCACATTGATTCGCTGAACATCGATCTCGTCAAAACTCGGCACGGCTCGCCCCACGGCCGCCTGTCCCCAGGCGATGACGCAGAGGAACATGCTGATTGCCATCAGCCATATGAAGATTAGATTCCTACGAACAAATGTGCTCATCTCTCATATCCTCTCATTTCACGTTCCGGCCAATCATTGGATGTCGTTACGGGTCCGTGCCTAGATCAATTATGATCAACAAAATGTTGCTCAATGAAGAGCTCAGTAAAACTCGATGCGGCCCCGCTTTCTTTCGCCTGAAATCGCCGCCCCGCGCAGCGCCAATTGATCGCAGAGAAGCGCGCGGGTCTTCCGTGTTCACATTCCCAAGACACGATAGCCGAACTGTACTTCCCCTTTCGCCATCAAAGCGTAAGCTGTGCAGTCGTAGTCGCGAAGACCGGTGCATCCGTTTTCAATCGCGAGAACGTAAATAGGACTGTTATGCACTGTCTTGCGTCGCCTACGATGGGAATCCGCAGCTATTGGCTGCGCAGCCATGCGCGGCGTCACCGGAATCGATATTGGCCGCGACCTAATCTTCCACGCCAAGGAACACAGTCAAAATGATATATCGGAAGCTCGCCGGCGTGTTTCTTCTCGCAGCGCTCGAACTTGCTGCTATAGCCACGCCGCGAGCCCAGGGAGTCGGGGATGTCGACAACGCCATGCGAGCGATGCAATTGCGAATGAGAGCGCTCAACACCTCCCGCAAGAATCTGCAGCAGATGGAGTATCACCGCGACGATCATGAAGCGGACGCTGCGCGTGAGATATCCGATGCCGATACGATTGTCTTTACCAGCGCCGTCAAGGTATTTACGGTCGGTTTCATACTGAGAGGCATGAAGTCTCCCGAAGATCTGCACTTCGCGCAGGAGCAATTTC
>Ga0302326_10013253_pt1 | contig 17483 bp, 18 predicted proteins | sample Palsa_T0_3_FD_202264 | JGI IMG/M metagenome (GOLD analysis project Ga0302326, IMG submission 202264) | Peat permafrost microbial communities from Stordalen Mire near Abisko, Sweden - Palsa_T0_3 | ecosystem: Environmental > Terrestrial > Soil > Palsa > Peat permafrost | place: Sweden: Abisko... | reverse complement strand
ATGATCAGCAGCGGCTTCTGAACCTGCACGATCTTCTCGAGCAGCGGCAGGATGTCGGCGATTGCCGAGATCTTGCGCTCGGTCACGAGGATGTACGGGTCGGTGAGCTCGGCTTCCATGCGCTCCGAGTCGGTGACCATGTACGGCGAGATGTAGCCCTTGTCGAAGAGCATGCCGTCTTTGGTCTCGACGTCGGTCTTCATCGTCTTCGATTCCTCGACCGTAATGACGCCGTCCTTACCGACGGCTTCCATCGCCTGCGAGATCAGCGCACCGATCTCTTTGTCGTTGGCCGAAATCGAGGCGACTTGCGCGATCTTCTCCGCCGTGTCGACGGTCTGCACGAGGCCCTTCATCTCTTCAACGGCCAATTCGACCGCCTTCTCGATGCCGCGCTTGATCAGCAGCGGGTTGGAGCCTGCGGTCACGTTGCGAAGGCCTTCACGAATGATGGCCTGCGCGAGAACGGTCGCCGTCGTCGTGCCGTCGCCCGCGATGTCGTTCGTCTTCGAAGCGACTTCCTTGACGAGCTGCGCGCCCATGTTTTCGAACGTGTCGGGGAGCTCGATTTCCTTCGCGATCGTCACGCCGTCGTTGGTGATCGTCGGCGAACCGAATTTCTTGTCGAGAACGACGTTGCGGCCCTTCGGCCCCAGCGTCACCTTGACCGCGTCGGCGAGTGCGTTCGCGCCGCGTTCGAGCGCGCGCCGCGCGTTCTCGTCGAATACGAGTTGTTTAGCTGCCATTGGTAGTGCTTATACTCCGGCCGGAACGCGCTCGTCGCTGAACACAGCGAGAACGTCTTTTTCCGAGATGATGAGGTACTCTTTGCCTTCGAGCTTGATCTCCGAGCCCGAATACTTCGAATAGATAATGCGGTCGCCGGGCTTGACGTCCATGGCGAGTTTGGTGCCATTGTCGAGCGTGCGGCCGGAGCCGACGGCGAGAACGCGGCCTTCCTGCGGCTTTTCTTTTGCCGTGTCGGGAAGGAAGACGCCGCCCGCACTCTTATCGGCTTGTTCCACGTGCTCGACGACCACACGATCGCCCAGTGGCTTGAGATTCACAAAAACCATCCTCCGCGAGCCTAGCGCTCTAACGGGTTGAAGAGGTGAGTTCGCGACCTGGCACTATCAGCACGAGAGTGCCAGACCCGGAGCTTTACATTAGCAGACCCGCCGTCCGAGTGCAAGAGCTTTGCACGCGCTGCAGCCAGGTGAGGCATGCCGGCTTCGGTTTACAAGGAAAGCGGCTTGCGGAGAGGGGTGCCCCTTGTAGGGGTCCGGCGGCGTTCGCGGTACGGTGAGGGACGTGGCTCCCTTCATCTCGCGCGTCGTCGTGGAGCGCGTCGCGCAGTGTCCGTTTTCGGTGGCGCACGACTACGCCGAGGACTTCTTTCGCGACGCCGAGCGCGAGGTTCAGGTCGACGCGCACGTCCCGTTGCGCGACTTCCTGGTCGGGTTCGGCGGCATGCGGCGGCCGGTCAAGCTGGTCTTCGGCTTGCATCCCGACGATACGGAAACCGGCCGCGTCCACGATGCGCTGCTGCTCGAGTGGCGGGCCGGCACGCGTGTATTCCCCCAGTTTCACGGCACGCTGCGGCTGCGGATCGAGAGTGTCGACAGCACGCGGTTGACCTTGGAAGGCGCGTACCGGCCACCGCTCGGCGTGGCCGGCCGCGCCTTCGACCTGCTGCTTGGGCGTCGCATCGCGCGCGCCACGATGACCGACCTCATCGACCGCGTCGCGCGCGCGCTCGAACGCCGCGAGGCCGAATACCGCGCGGGCATGGCGACGTGATCGAGCGGCCGCTGCAGCGCCAAATCGCGGCCGCGGTCGGGGCCGGCCTCGCCGGCGCACTCGCGGTCGACGCCTTCATCTTCTTCACGCAGATCGCCGGAGGCGCGCCGCCCGGGCAGGTGATCACGAGCGTCTGGACCTTCGTTGCAACGGTCCCGTTCGGCCCGGGCATCGCCGCGAACCCCGCGGCACCGCTGATCGGCGCTATCGTCCACGCCTGCGTTTCGATCGGCTGGGCGCTGGGCTACGTGTACTTGGTGCGCAGCCAGCCGCAGCTGCTGACGCGTCCGTGGATTTCCGGCGCGGCCTTCGGCCTCGTCGTGTACGTGTTCATGCAGATCGTGCTGCTGACCGCCGGCATGTATCATCGTCCCTCGCCGCAGGGCCTCGAGCAGGCGCTGATCGGGTACATGCTGTTCTTCGGGGTCCCGGTGGCGCTGGTCGTGTCGCGCGTCCTCGCGCGCCCGTCCGCCGCGTGATCGCCGAACTCACGATCGATCTCGACGCGATCGTCCGCAACGCCCGCGCGCTCGCCGCGCTCATCGCCCCCGCACGGCTCGCCGCGGTGGTCAAAGCCGATGCGTACGGACACGGCCTGGTGCCGGTCGCGCGGGCACTCGCACCGCACGTCGACCGGTTGTGCGTCTACGCGCTCGAGGAAGCCGTCGCGTTGCGCGACGCGTCGCTCGATTGTCCGCTGCATGTGCTCGGGCCGGTGCCCGCCGCCGACCTCGATATCGCGCACGCCGCCGGCGTTGCGCTCACGCTCTGGGACGATGCGACGTACGCGCGTCAGGCGGCGAGCGTCGCGCGTCGCCGCCGCTCGCCGTTTGCGATTCAGGCCAAGATCGATACCGGCGTCGCGCGCTTGGGGCTGCCGTATGCGCGGGCGAGCGCAGCGCTGGCGGCCTACGCCGCCACGCCTGAATTCGATCTGCGCGGCGCCTTCACGCACTTCGCAGCGGCGGAAGAACTCGATTCGTCGTTTACCGACGAACAGCTGGCGCGATTCCTGGGCGCGACGCGGGAACTCGCCGGCGGCGTCGAGCGGCATGCCGCGGCGACGGCGGCGGCGATGCTGTGGCCGCAGACCCGGCTCGACCTGGTGCGCGCCGGTATTGGCCTCTACGGCATTTGGCCCAGCACCCAGACCGAAACGACGATGCGCGGTCGCGGCTTGGTCTTGGAACCGGCGCTGACCTGGCGCACGCGCATCGTCGCCGAGCACGCCGTAGAACCCGGCGCGAGCGTCGGCTACGGCCGCAGTTGGCGCGCCGAGCGTCCCACCCGCGTCGGCACGCTGCCGATCGGGTACGCCGAAGGCTTGCCGCGCAATGCCGGCGGCGCAGCGACCGTGCTCGTGCGCGGTCAGCGCGCGCCGCTGATCGGTCGCGTCTGCATGGACATGGCGTTCATCGATCTGACCGACGTACCCGGCGCGCTCGCCGGCGACGGGGTGACGCTGATCGGACGCGACGGCTCGACGACGATCTCGGCCGACGATTTGGGCGCGGCCTGCGGCACGATCGGCTACGAGATCGTCGCGCGGCTGCCGGCTGCGGTACCGCGGCGCTACGAGGGCGGCCCAGGCGCCTAAGCGCCCGTTACACCAGTGCGGCGACCGCCGCCGCGAGGTCTATCGTACCGGCGTAGAGTGCGCGTCCGATGATTGCCGCGTCGACGTTCTCCGGCGTTCCGTCGCGCAGCGCGAGCAGGTCGTCCAGCGTGCGCGCCCCGCCGCTGGCGGTGACGCGGATATCGGCGAGCGCGGCGACGTGCGCGAGCGCATCGACGTCGTAACCCGCTCCCATCCCGTCGCGCGCGATCTCGGTGTACACGACCCGGCGCACACCCCACTCGGCGACGGTACGCACCAGCGTATCGCGCGAGACGCCGCCGCTGGACTGCCATCCGCGCGTCGCGACCTCGTCCCCGCGCGCATCGACGCCGGCCACGACGCGTTCGCCGAAGGCAGCGACGAGCGCGCGCGCTTCGTTGGGACGCTCGACCAGCAGCGTGCCGATCACGACCGCGTGCGCGCCCGCGGCGAAGCGCGCCGCCGCGTCATCGCGGCCGCGGATCCCGCCGCCGGTCTGCACCGGCACGTCGACGGCCGCACAAATCGCCCGCAGCGCGGCACCGTTTTCACCGGTCCCAAACGCGCCGTCGAGATCGACGACGTGCAGCGCGCGCGCCCCCGCCTTCACGAACGCGCGCGCGCGGCCAACGGGATCGGCGTCGTAGCGTGTTTCGCGCGTCGGATCGCCGCGCTCCAGCCGCACCGCGTAGCCGGCGCGCAAATCGATCGCCGGCACGAGCAGCAGCTCGCGGCTCACCCGGCGGCGATCGCCAGGAAGTTATCGATCAGCCGGCCGCCGGCGGCACGGCTTTTCTCGGGGTGAAATTGGGTCGCCATCACGTTCTCGCTGGCCACGATCGCGGCGAACCGCTCGCCGTAGGTGCAGGACGCGAGCAGCGCCTCCGACTCCGCGACCCGATACGAGTGCAGGAAATAGGCCCAGGCGCCGGTCGCAATCCCGGACACGAACGGATGGGTGCGCTCGATCACGAGATCGTTCCAGCCCATGTGCGGAACGCGGGGAGCGTGGGTGAAACGGCGTACCTCGCCGGGTAGAATCCCTAGACCCGCCGCCCCGCCGTACTCGTCGCTGGAGTCGAAGAGCACTTGCATTCCGACGCAGATCCCAAGAAACGGGCGTTTGGCCTCCACCGTCAAGCGGACGGCCCGGTCCAGCCCGCGCGCGAGGAGCGCTTCCATGGTCGCCGCGAAGGCGCCGTCGCCGGGCAGAATTGCCGCGTGCGCAGCGGCGACGCGCGCGGGATCGCCGGTGAGTTCGAAGTCGGCGCCGCGGCGCTCGAGGGCGGCGATCAGCGAGCCGACGTTTCCGCCTCCATAGTCGATCACCGCGATCCGCGCCATCCTTGGTCGCGTTCGCTCACCGGGGTGCTGGTGCTTGCCACGGCGGTGGCTGCATTGGCAGCGTGCGCGGGCGGCGGCGGCTCCGCAGTCGCGCCCGACGCGGTCATGCCGGGACCTATCGCGACGATGGTCGGGGGCGGGAGCATACCGACGCCGACGCCGGTCGTGACGCCGGCACCGCCGCAGATGACCTTCGCACCGACGCCGCCTCCGACCGCGGCGCCGACGCCGCCGCCGGTCGTCGCGCAGCTGCACGTTCCGGCCGGTTTTGTTGCCAACGTCATCGCCACGGTCGGCAGCGCGCGCGAATTGGCCGCCCTGCCCAACGGCGATCTGCTGGTCGGAACCGGCGGCTCGAGCGTGGCGATCGTGCCCAACGCCGACGGCCCCGGACTGGCCGGCAACCCGGCGACCTTTGCGAACCTGCCCGACAGTCCGGCGCAAGGCGTCGCGTTCGGCGACGGTTTCGTCTTTGTCGCGACGCAATACGGCGTCTACCGCAGTGCGTACACGACCGGTATGACGAGCGGGTCCTTCACCAAGATCGCCGCGGTTCGCACCGGGGGAGTGGCGCCGAATTCCGACGGCGACGTGCATCATACGAGCTCGGTCGGCGTGAGCGGGCAGACGCTGTACGTCGGTGTCGGCTCCTCGTGCAACGCCTGCACCGAGACGGATCCGACGCGTGCGACGGTTCAGAAGATGGGCATCGACGGCAGTGCCATGACGACGCAAGCGACGCGCATTCGCAATCCGATGGCGTTCGCGGTCGATCCCGCATCCGGTATCGTGTGGGCCGGCGGCGCGGGCCAGGACAATCTCCCGTTCACGCATCCCTTCGAATTCCTCGACGCGGTCTCGACACACGCGGCGCCGGCCGACTACGGCTGGCCGGCGTGTGAAGAAGACCATATCGCGTACACCAGCGGCGCCAACTGCACGAACACGGTGGCGCCGGCGATCGAATTCCCGGCCTACTCGACCCTGATCGGCGCGGCGTTCTATCCGGCCTCGCAAACCGGTACGTACGTGTTCCCGGCCGCGTGGCGGGGCGGTATCTTCGTTAGCGCACACGGATCGTGGCACGCATCCAACGGCGTCCCGGTGGATCCGCCGCACGTCGCCTTCGTTCCGTTCAGCGGTGCCGCGCCGGCAAAGGCCGTGAACTGGAACGATCCGACGGCGCAATGGAATGATTTCTTCACCGGCTTTCAGGACGGTGCCGGCAATCGCATCGGTCGAACGACCGGCGTGGCCGTGGGACCGAACGGCAGCCTGTTCGTGGCAGACGATCAGACGGGCCACATCTATCGCATCCGTCCGGCGGGGAGTACCCCGGCGAACGTCCGCCGCACGACCCGGTAAGCACGCCCGGCGCTGCACTTCTTACCAAGTCTTCACCGTCCACTTCATTCGCAGCGGTAAGGCGATCAGGTGACTGGGTACAACCGGAGGTGCGGGCCGCGTGCGCTCGCCCCCGACGATGGCCAACACCGAACGCGACTACAGCCCCGCCCCGCTCGGCCTCGAGCGCGAACCGGGCTCGATCTATAGCTGGTGGCTCGACGCGAACGACGCGCTCGATGGCCGGCGCGTGCGCTACGCGTTCGTCGATCATCTGCGCGCGCTCGGCTACACCGATGAAGCGTGCTTCCGGGCCGAGTTGGCGCTCGGCGAGATGCTCGGCAACGTCGTCCGGCATGCGGGCGGCAAGATGCTGGTGCGCCTGGACACCACTGATGCTGAAGCGGTCCTGCACGTGCTCGACGAAGGCTGCGGCTTCCCCTACGACAGCTCGCCTGAGCAGGATACGTGGGCCGAGCACGGCCGCGGTCTGGCGTTGATCGGGTTGATGGTCGGAGAGTTCGCGGTCAACTCCCGCGCGGGCGGCGGCTCACACGTGCAAGCGGTGCTGCGACGCCTTCCGCCGGGCAGTCGTTCAGGTCGGACGCAGCTGCGGAGCTGAGGCGAAGCGCTCCTTGAGGAAGCGCCCGTTCGCGAGCAGCGCCTGCGCATCGTCCTGCACCGCATCCTGCGCGATCTCGTGCATCTTGCCGGCCAGGACGGTCAACTGCTCGACGACGATCTGACGCGCGGTCTTGCCGTCCCGGATCACCGCCGTGTTGCGATACGCTGCCGGAACCGCAAGATACGCGTTGAGCGTGTCGGGCAGGTAGCTCATCGCGGTCGAGCGGACGTCGGCGAAGGTTGCGTCGACGACGTTGCGCGCCGCGAGGCGCGGCAGGATCTCGGTGACCGCGGTCGCGATGTCGGCGACCTGCGCGGCGATATCGGGCGGCAGCCGTTTCTGCGCTTCGGCCGCGAGTTTCTGGACTGCGGCCACCGCGTCGGTCACGTTCATTTCGACGCTCATGTGCGTTTCGAGCGCGCCGTCGTCGCGGGCCACCAGGGCCCCCACGCCATAGCTTCCGGCGACGATGGCATACCAGAACTCGTGAATGATGCCGCCGAAATAGGCGGCCACCGCGGCCAGCGCGAGGATGCTGCCCGCAATGTTGCGGTTGCTGTAGACGTAGAGCGGCAGCCTCACTGGTACCCGCGAATCTCCTTGAAGATTTCGGCGATCGATTCCTTACGCGCGTCGAAGGCGCGGCCTCCGGTCAGATCGGCGATGCGTTGGAGTTCGGCCGGGCTCGCTTCGCCGATGAAGATCGGGAAGATGCGAATCTTCTGAATGGGCGGGGGCAGTTGCTGCCACTTCTCCTGAAAGGCGTCGAAGCCGTCGCCGGTATTGTTCTCGCCGTCGGTCATCAGCACGATCGAGTCGTAGCGGCCCGCATCGGCCGTCTGGTCGCGAGCCGCTTCGGCAAGCGCGGCCTCGAGCGCATCGTAGATGGCGGTGTTGCCGCCCGGCTGAAGCGAGGCCGCCAAGTTGCGCACGGCAGCGTACACCGCCGGATCGTTGGTGCGCGTCATCTGGAATGTCTGGTCGATCTCGGGGTGCACGCTGAAGGTAATGATGGTGATGCGCTCGCGGTCGTTGAAGCGCGCGAACTGCCCGGTCAGGGTGTCGTCGCCGCCGGCCAGAACGCCTAGCGCTTCACGGACGCGATCGATGCGCGAACGCCCGGTCCCGTCCTGTTCCTGCATCGAACCCGTCTTGTCGAGCACGTAGAACGAATGCGCTGGGACGCGGTCTTGATTGAGGAAACGCAGCAGCAGCTGCTGGACCGCGCCCGCCGAAGCCGGGAACGAGGTTTCGCTGACGATCGGCGGATACGGTGAGGCAACGCCCGGATCCGTCGGGCGCCGGTAGGTTGTCTCGACGATGCGTTTCTGCACGTCCGGGCTCTTCAAATAGGCGACCAGTTTGTCGTACGCATCCTGTTTGGTCGCGTCGAGCAGATCGAGCGGATAGTCAGCGGTCACGACACCGTCGGTCGGATAGACGCGGTCGAGCTGCTCCTTGAGCGCGGGGTTCGCGTCCAAGGCCGCGATGCTGGCTTCGTAGGTGATGATCCCGTCGACGCTGTCTTGCGAGGCCAGGTAGGCGTCGCTCAGCCAGCCGCTGCTCCCGGAGACCAGCTTTTGGCCGCGGTAGAAGGCCGCTATCGCAGCCCGATTGACTTGCGAGGGCCGCAAGGCGTCGCCGGTGCCGGCCAGCGCCGTCGAGATGCTGAGCACCGCGCTGAAGCCGGAGTTGGACGTCGACGGGTTCGTCATCGCGTAGCGAAACTGTCCGGCCGCGACGGCGTGCTGAATCATTTTCCAGGTCACCGGATGGCCCGCGGTCCAGCCCAGCCGCTGGGCGACGGAATGCTTGACCCCGACGATGACCGGCGAGAGCATGATGCGGGTGCGCTCCCGCACCGACTTTCCAGCGCTGGAGAGTGCGAGATACTTGTCTTGCGCGAACCAGGCGCCGTCGTGGTGCTGACCGCCGGCGAGCTCATCGATCCCGGCGATCGTTCCGACGTAGGTCAGCTGCGTGGCGACCCCGGTCGCGCGCTGCGCGTCGGCGAGGATCGGTTCCATGTCCTTCAGTTCCGAGCCCGCGATGATGTCGAGCGTCACCGCCGGCGTCGACGCCGTCTGCGTGCCGCAGCCTACGGCGGCGAGGCAGAGCGCCGCCGCTCCCGCCAGACCGAGGATCCGCCGCGCGCGCATCAGATCAGACGCGCGGTGCCCGACGCGTCGATGGTGGAGGCGCTCGTCAATTGGGCCGCTTCGGCTTCGGCGGTATCCTGCCGGTTGGCGTACTGCTTGGCCTCGGCGATCATCGGCTGCAGCGCGGCCACGGTCTGCTGGAACGATTCGAGGGCCTTGGCTTTGTAGGCCGAGATGCCGTCGATCGCGGCTTCCGTGTCGGCGAAAGCCTGCTTGAGGGTGCTCAGATCGACGCTCGATGCGGTCGCCTGCTCGAACACGCGCTGCGTGTTCTGCTTGAGCATCATCGCCGTGTCGGCGATCAGCCGGTTGGTGGTCGCATTGAGCGCGGTGATCTGGTCCAGCACCAGCTTCTGATTGGTCAGCGCTTGCGCCACGATGATCGCCGTCCGCAGGGCGGCGATCGTGGTGGTCGTCGCACGCTCGACGCCCTTGACCAGTTCTTCGTTGTTCTTGCGGATCAAGTCGAGCGCGAGATAGCCTTGGACGTTGACGGCTTGCTGGGTCGCGATGTCCTGCTGCTTTTGACGCGCGTAGAAGAGCACGTCTTCTTTGAGGATCTTGGCGCGTTCCGGATCGGTCGTCGCTACGGTCGCAATACGCGCGTCGATCGCGTCGGCGACTTTCTGCGCCAGATAGGCAAACTGCTCGAGCTGCCCCATCAAGGTCCAGAGATTCTCTTTTTCCTGCTCGATATCGGCGTTGTCGTGCAGCAGCTGATCGCGCGACGCGTAGAGGCCGTTGATGATCGCGTTGAGATGCGCTTGCGACGACTCGTAGGAGCGGAAGTAGTTGAGGATCTGCGGACCCATCGGGATGAAGCCCAGCAGCTTGCGCGGCGAAAGCAGATCGCCTTGCGTGCTCGGATCGAGCTTCTCGATCGTGCTGCGCAGGTCGAGCAGCTGTTTCGAAACGTCGGAACCCGAGTCGAAGATGCCGCCGCCCATCGCCCGAACGGGACGGTCCAGCAACCGGTTCGACACGCTCGCGGCACGCTGAATCGCATCGTTGCCGAGCGCCGAGATCGCATTGACGCGGGTCTTGAAATCGTCGCCGTGCACGGGCGAGGTCAACAGCTGCTGGGCGAAGTCGGCGACTTGCGCGTCGAGCTTCGCTTCCTGGTCGGCGCTCAGCGGCTGCACCATCGAGCCTGCAGCCTGCGGGGTGACGGTCGTCACCGGTGCCGGCGGCGTCAGCGGGGCCGGCGGCGACGCCGCTGAGGGAGGCGCGATCTGCTCGCTCACGTGAAGTCTCCTAATTCTGCGCGAAAGCGCGTTCGACGCCGGTGATGATCGTTTCGAGAAACTCGTACGAGGGCGGATCGACGACGTCGATCAGTTCGTCGGGGACAGCGATCCCATTCTTCTTCCAGAAGGCGCGTGAGTAGGCGGTGTCCTGAATGCGGAAGCCGTGATCGACGGCCAGGTGCTGCAGCACCGGGTCGTTTACGAACAGCTGGCCGAGCCGGTCGCCGTTGGCGCTGATGGGCACGAAGGTGTGCTTGGTGTAGATCGTGGGCTTGGGATACAGGAGCACTTTGTCGCCGTTGCGGTCGCTGGGGTTCGCGAGCTCGTACTCGATGAACTGCGACTCGTAGATCATGACCAGCGGCGCCTTGCCCATGCCGATCTCGAGGTAGTCTTCGAACGGCCCGGCCGACGACGACTCTTCGTAACCTTGACGCAGGAAGAGCCCGTTGATCTCGGGCTGGATCCGCGCGATCTTGGCCCGGTCGTCGACGATCTGGTTCCCGTTGAGAACGTACGACGCGAGCGCGGCGTACATGATGCCGGAGTTCGATTTGCGCGGATCGGTCGTGGAGACCAGCACCGACTTGTCGACGTCGTAGGCCTGCGAGCTCTTGAAATCGTGCCAGCGCTTCCCGCTGATCTCGGCGGCGAGCAGCTTGGGCATATCGACGATCATCAGTTGGCTGCCCTCGCGCCGCACGATCCCGTTGACCATCAGGATCTGCGCGATCGGCTTCCACGACGCGACCGTCATCGGGGTGAAGAAGGGCGTGTACACGTCGTGGGCGCCGACCAACGTCTTGAGCCGCGCGCCCGCCGGCGCCCCGGCCGGGAACGCAAAGTCGTACGTCTTCAAGTCGGCACGCGTCGCCATGTCGCGCGATCCGGCCGTCTCGATGCGCAAGTCGAAGCCGTTCTTGCGCAGCTCGTCGAGCACCAGCGGGTCGCGCAGGTAGGCTTCTTTTTCTGAACCTACCAGACCGTGGACGATGACGACCGCGCTTGCCGCACGTTGGCGTGCAGCATCACGGGTCGAAAAATACACCGCGACGGCGACCGCGCAGAGCAAGACGACGAGGGCAAGGGGCCCTACGATGCGCCGGACGGTCACAAGAACGCTTCCTCCCGAGGCTCGATGGTACGGCCGAGCCCCCGTCTCCTACCGGCCGCAACGGCAGAGGTTGCGCCGGTGGGAGGCTCGATACCGGACATCAGCGCGTCAGAGGCTGCCCTTGGTCGAGGGGATCGCGTCGCCGTCGACGGCCTTGGCCTGACGGAATGCGCGCGCGAAGGCTTTGAACGCCGCCTCGCACAGATGGTGGTTGTTGGTGCCGGCCCAACGCAGCAGGTGCAAGTTGAATTTGCCATGGTCGACCACGCTGCGGAAGAAGTGCGGCACCAGTTCGGTTTCGAGTGCGCCGAGCCGGTCGAGCGCCAGCGGTACGTCGTAGTTCAGGAACGGGCGCCCGCTCAGATCGACCGCCGCCTGGACCAAGGCGTCGTCGAGCGGCACGGCGATCGATCCGAAGCGCGCGATGCCGCGTTTGTCACCGAGTGCTTCGTCGATCGCGCGACCCAGCGAGATGCCGACATCCTCGACCAGGTGATGGTGGTCCATGCCGTCGCCGTGCGCATCGAGCGCCAAGCCGACCCCCGCGTGCGTCGCAAACGCGTTGAGCATGTGCGTGAAGAAGTCGACGTCGGTTGAGATCGCGATCGGTCCGCCGTCGAGCGCCAGCTGCAGGTCGATCCGCGTCTCGCGCGTTTCGCGCGTGATGTGCGCGCGCCGCTCGTTCAGCTGCGAGGCCTCGACCCGTTGCCGCCCGATTCTCCGTTGCGGCCGCTATGGCGTTCGGAGGCCGGCAGGTACCGGTGGACCGCGGGCCCGACGTAGGTCGCCTGCGGCCGGATCAGCCGGTTGTGGGCACCTTGTTCGAGGACGTGCGCCGACCAGCCGGCGATGCGCCCGCAGGCGAACGCGCAGGTGAACTCATCGCTCGGGATCCCCAGGCTCGAGAGCGTCGGCGCGGTGTAGAACTCGACGTTCGCGTAAATGGGTTTGCCGGGTTTCTTCTCTTGAAGCACCTTGTCGGCGGCATCCTCGAGCGCGCGCGCGATCAGGTACCAGGTGGTGTGCGATTTCTCGGTCAGGTTTTTGGCCATGCGTTCGAGCTGCGCCGCACGCGGGTCGCGGATCTTGTACTCGCGGTGTCCCATGCCCATGATCTTGCCGCCGGCGGCGATCAGCGCGCGCACGTAGTCCTCGGCGTTCTCCGGCGAGCCGATCTCTTCGAGCATGGTCATGACCTTGCTCGGAGCGCCGCCATGGAGGTCGCCGGCGAGGGTCGCCACCGCCGAGGTGACCGCGCTGTAGATATCGGCGCCGGTCGAGGCGGTGACGCGGGCCGAGAACGTCGATGCGTTGTACGAGTGGTCGGCCAGCAGGATTAGGTAGATATCGAGTGCCTTCTCGGCCTCGGCGATCGGCACGCTGCCGTCCTTCATCCAAAGGAAGTTGGCGGCATGCGAGAGCGCGGGGTCGGGATCGACGGTTGCGAGCCCGCGCCGCAGCCGATCCCAGGCCGCGACCAGGGTTGGGAACTTCGCGATCAGGTCGATCGCTGAGTCGACGTTGGATTCGTGCGAACCGTCGGGACGGTGCGGGACGAAGTGCGCGACCGCCGAGACGCCGGTGCGCAGCACGTCCATCGGCCATGCGTCGCGCGGGATCTCGCGAAGCATCGCGATAAGTTGGGGTGGGAGCGCACGTCGCGCGGTCAGCCGGGCCGAAAAGTCGGCCGATTCGGCGGAGCTCGGAAGCTCGCCGAAGAGCAGCAGATGTGCGACTTCTTCGAAGGTCGCGTGCTCGGCCAGATCGTGAATGTCGTAACCGCGGTAGGTGAGGCGGCCGACGTCTCCCTCGACGTTGCTGAGCACGGTCTCCCCGACGACGATGCCTTCCAGACCGGGGTTCACGACCGTGGACGCCATAACACAGCAGGTTTCTCCGAGCGGCCGATTTCTCCCCAGGCGCGACTTTTGTCGGAACCCCCGAAAGCTTGGCCCGGGCGGGTGCGCGACAGGCTCGCCGTCGAACCGACCAACCGAAATGGTGACGTTCCGCGAGCAGCTCTTGACGCTGCTCGAGCAGTGGAATGCCGAGCATCCTGTGCGCACCCTGACCATCGAGGATTGCGTGCGCGACGGCTTGGGGCTGCACGAGGTCTACGCGGGGAAGATCCTGCGCGAGAGCTACGTTCCGGCGTACAACCGGATCGCGCGCCTGGCTGCGCTCTTGCGCGTCTCGCCCACGATCTTCGACGCCTACGTGCAGCAGTACGCGCAGCGCGCCGTCGGCGACAACCACTGGTGGGAAAACGAGACGGTCGACGCTGACCCGGTCGTCCTCGAGGTTTTCCGGATCGTCGCGGAACAGCCGCCGCGGACGCAGGAATACCTTAAAGGCGTGATGCTCGACGCGGTGCGCGCGGCGCTGGCCGACGCGAAACGCGGACGGATTCACAGCGCGCAGTCGGACTCGGCGTAGGAGCGCGATCCGGTGGCCGCGCTCGGATGGATCGGCCTGGGCGATATGGGCGCGCCGATGGCCGGACGGCTCCTGGCCGCCGGGCACACGCTGCACGTCTGGGCGCGCAATCCCGAGCGCCTGACCGCCCTCTGCGCCGCCGGCGCGACGGCGGTCGAATCGCCGCGTGCCGTAGCCGCGCGTAGTGACGCCGTGTTCCTGTGCGTGACCGATGGCAAAGCGGTGGAGGCGATTGTCTGGGGTCCTGACGGGATTGCGGCCGGCGCGCCGCCCGGCGCGCTGGTGATCGACCACTCGACGATCGATCCGCCGACGACACGGCGCGCCGCCGAACGGCTCGCCGCCGGCGGCGTGGGGTGGGTGGACGCACCGGTCTCGGGCGGCTCGTCCGGTGCCGCCGCCGGGACGTTGGCCTGTTTTCTCGGCGGCAGCGACGCGGACGTCGCGCGGGCGCGGCCGTGGATGGCGGCCTACACCGGCAACGTGACGCACATGGGTCCGGTGGGCAGCGGGCAGATCACCAAATCGTGCAACCAGGCGATTGTAGGCACGACCATCGCACTGTGGGCCGAGGTCTTGAACTACGCGCGCAAGTGCGGGCTCGATCCGGCCCGGCTCGTCGAGGCGCTGGCCGGGGGCTGGGCCGACTCGACGATTCGGCAAGCGCATGGCCGCGCGCTCGCCGAAGGCCGGTTCACGCGCGCGCCGGGCAACCTGCTGCTCAAGGACCTCGAGATCGTCGGCGATCTGGCGCGCGAGAGCGGCTCGCCGATGCCGGTCACCTCGATCGTGACCACGCTCTACCGGCTGCTGGTCGCGCAAGGTCATGAGCCGGGCGGCGCCACGGCGCTGGTCCAGCTGTACGCGGCCGACCCGCCGAAAAAGCGCTGATCGCGAAGTCCGCATAGCCCGGGAGAACGACCGTCTGAAGGGCCGGAAGGCCAAAAGGCGGCGAATTCTTCGTTGCGACTTAGAAGGCACCCGCGACAGAAGTCGTAACTGTGTGAGGCGCCGCACAGCGGCACACGCCATTATCGGGAGGAGGCCCTCGTGAAACGTTCCGTGATCAATCGTCGCACATTCGTAACGCTTGCCGGAGCCGGCACTGCTGCCGCTTTCGGTATTCCCGCGTACCTGCCGCGCATCGGCGAGGCCGCCGACACGCTGAAACTCGGTCTACTCGAACCCTATACGGGCGTCTATGCCGCCGAAGCCGACAACGAAACGCGCGGCTACGAGATGGCTGTTGATGCGTGGAACAAACGCGGCGGCGCGATGGGCCGCAAAATCGAACTCGTCAAGCAAGATACGCAGAACGATCCCGGCGTCGGCGCGCAAAAAGCGCGCGAACTCATCAATCAAGATAAAGTCGTCGGCCTGATGGGCACCGTGAACAGCGCGGTCTCGCTCTCGGTCGCCGGCGTCTCGAGCACGGCCGGCATCATCTTTATCGATTCGGGCGGACACAGCGATGCCGTCACCGGCGCGAGCTGCCATTGGAACACGTTTCGCACCTGCCATAGTACCTGGATGGAAACGCACTCGACAGGTTACGCGCTCGCGAAGCGGTTCGGTAAGAAGTGGTATCTCATCACGCCCGACTACGCGTTCGGGCACGCACTCGAAACCGGATTCAAAGACGTCCTCTCTCGCATCGGCGGCCAGATCGTCGGCTCCGCGTTGACGCCCTTGGGCACGACCGACTTCAGTTCGTACTTGACCAAGATCGATCAAACGAAGCCCGACGTCGTCTTAGTGCTCGTGCAGGGCGACGACTACACGAACTGCCTCAAACAGATGAACCAGTTCGGCCTGCTCAAGAAATACGCGGTCGGCGGCCCGCAAGTCGAGCTCGAACCTGTGCTGAGCCTGCCGCCCGAAGCGCGCGGCGGGTATTGGGGCGTCGAGTGGTACTACAAGAGCGAAAAGACGCTCGGCAAAGGGAACAAGGCCGCACACCAATTCGTCGCCGATACGATCAAGCGGTACGGAAGCCCGCCGACGGCGCGCAACTGTTTCGGCTACGTGACCGCCGACCGCATGATCGCAACGATCGTCGAAGCGAAGACGACCGACTCGGTCAAGCTGGCCCACGCGATGGAGAATACGCGCTTTTCGTCGATCTTCAACGGCCCCGCCTATTATCGTAAGGAAGACCACCAGCTGATGTGGCCGATGTGGGTCGCGAAGATTCGTCCCGAAGGTCCGGGCGGCGATAAGTACGACCTCTTCGACGTGACCGACATTCAGGCGGCCGAAGCCGTCGAACAGACCGTCGCCGAAAAAGAGAAAGTCTGTAAGCTGGGCTATCCGTAGGAGTTCGGGTGCTCCACGATCTCGTGCCCCAGCTCTTCAACGGGCTCGTGCTGGGGGCGTTCTATGCGATCGTCGCGATCGGTCTCTCGCTGATCATGAACCTGACCGGCACCATCAACATGGCGCACGGGAGTTTCATGACCTTGGCGGGCTACCTCGCCTATTCGCTGGTGCTGCGTGGAACATCGTTCTGGTTCGCGCTGATCGCGGCTCCGTTGATCGCGGTCATCGTCGGTGTGCTGGTAGAGCGGACGCTCGTGCGTCCGCTCTACGCGCGCGAGCCGTTCTACAGTCTGCTGATGACCTTCGGCCTCTCGCTGATGGCCGAGGAGATCTTCCGCCTCATCTGGGGCGCGAACGGCGTGCCCTTCTCGCCGCCCGCGTCCCTCTCGGGGACGCTGAGCCTGGGTTTCATGCCGTTTCCGACCTTTCGCATCTTCATCGCGGTCGTGCTCATCATCGCGATCGCGGCACTCGCGTTCTTCCTGACGCGTACCCGCTTCGGTCTGCGGCTGCGGGCGGCGGTGCAGGACACCGAGATGATCGCAGCGCTCGGCACGAACACGCAGCTGCTGTACGCGGTCAATTTCGGTCTGGGGATCTTTCTCGCCGGAATCGCCGGCGTGCTCGCCGCTGGAATGCTCGGACTCTCGCCGACGAGCGGCAACGCGCTGCTGATGCCCGCCTTCGTGACGGTGATCATCGGCGGCATGGGCAGCCTCTTCGGCAGCATCGTCGGCGGTTTGCTGATCGGGATCGTGATCTCGATGACCACGCTCTTCATTCCGGCCGCTAGCGAAGTGTCGATGTACGTGCTGATGGCGATCGTGCTCTCGGTACGGCCCCGCGGACTCTTCGGTGAAGAGGGCATCTTCGGGTGACGCGCCGCCGCGAGCTCGCGGTCTTCGTGGGCACGGTCGTGCTGCTGGCGTGCGGCCCGCTGATCTCGCCGCTAGTCCATCTCGACATCTCGATTTTCAGCGAAGTGCTGGTTACGACCCTGGCCGTGCTCAGCGTCAACCTTCTGCTGGGCTACACCGGCCTGCCGGCGTTCGGCAACGCCGCGTACTTCGGCTTGGGTGCCTACGGCGCCGCGCTTTCGGTCAAGTATCTCAACGTTGACTTCGTGACGGCCGTCCTGGCGGGCGCCACGGCGGCCGTCGCCGGAGCCCTGATCCTGGGGCCGTTTCTGCTGCGCCGGCGCGGCATCTACTTCGGTTTGCTCTCGATCGCATTCGGACAAGTCTTTTACTTCATCGCCTACCGGTATACCGACGTCACCGGCGGCGAGGACGGCATGAACTTTCCGCGTCCGCCGTTCGGTCTGGGGCATGTCGCGATCAGAGAGACGCAGTTCTACTACATCGTGCTGGCCGTGTTCGTGGTGGCGATGATCGCGTTCCGGGCCGTCGTGCGTTCGCCGTTCGGGCGCACCCTGATCGCGATCCGGCAGAACGAGGCGCGGGTGCGGTACCTCGGGCTCGATACCGATCGTTTCATC
>Ga0302326_10013250_pt1 | contig 17488 bp, 12 predicted proteins | sample Palsa_T0_3_FD_202264 | JGI IMG/M metagenome (GOLD analysis project Ga0302326, IMG submission 202264) | Peat permafrost microbial communities from Stordalen Mire near Abisko, Sweden - Palsa_T0_3 | ecosystem: Environmental > Terrestrial > Soil > Palsa > Peat permafrost | place: Sweden: Abisko... | reverse complement strand
CTGCAAGAGGTGGGACGCGAGGGCTATGAGCGGATGATCTCCGACGATATCCACTTGGCGCGAGCCCTCTTCGAGCGGATCTCGCAATACGCCGAGCTTGATGCGCTCACTCAGTCTCTCAGTATTACAACATTTCGCTTTGTGCCCACGGATCTCAATTCAGGTGACGAGAAGGCGGCGAATTATCTGGACGAACTGAATCTTGGACTGCTGACTCGCCTGCAGTCGAGCGGTGAGGCATATCTTTCCAACGCAGTGGTCCATGGAAAATTCGCGCTGCGCGCATGCATTGTGAACTTCCGCACATCGCTGGCAGATATTGAAGCATTGCCGCCCATCGTTGTCAGGATCGGTAAGGCCCTGGACCTGGAAATGCGGTCACACAGTCTTCAGACCGAGCCATCATAGGCTACTGGGTTGAGGTTCTAATTCTGAGACGCCCCAGCCGAGGGATCGCGGTAGGACTCTAATGGATGTCGAGCTCGAGTTGGTGTTACCTGGCCGATGTCCTCATTGAATCCGACCCGCCGACTGTTTTCGAGTTCCGGGAGGATTGTCGCCTACCCGTCAACCGCCTACCCGTCTGTGCCTACCCGTCTGTTACTCATCGGTGAACAGGACGCGGGATTCGTAACGAAAGGGGTTTGTGGAACAGGGCTTGCAAGTTTTGCAGCGCTGGCGCGCTGGCGGTTACCCAATCGGAATCCAATTTACTCACGCCGCAGCGCGATCAGCGGATCGACTTTCGTCGCCCGCCGTGCTGGAATGTAGCTTGCCAACATGGCAACCGCCCCTAAAAGCAGAGCCGTTGAACTGAACGCAATGGGATCGGTTGGTTGCACCCGATATAAGTAGCTCTCCAGCAATCGTGTGAGTGCTAGCGCCCCGGGAATGCCCAGTCCAACACCAAAACCAGTCAGAACCATACCCTGGCGCAGCACCAGCCACAGGACATCTCCGTGTTTCGCGCCCAGTGCCATACGCACGCCAATTTCATGTGTGCGCTGCGTGACGCTATAGGCGATCACGCCATAAATGCCAATTGCGGCCAGCACCAGTGCCAGTGCAGCGAAGATGCTGAGTAATGTCATATTGAATCGGCGCATCGCGACGGCGGCAGAGCGGACTTGCTCCATGGTGCGGACGTGGCCTATGCCAACCGAAGGATCAATCGCTTGGAGTTGCTGCTCGACGGTTTGACTGAGCGCCAGCGGGTCAGCCGATGTGCGGACGACGATGTATTCAGGAAACCAGATGGAAACAAGGTTCAGTACTGGATAAGGTGTTTGTGCTAGCTGAATGTAAACGCCGGCCTCCGTTGGCTTGTCGAGATAAGACTTCACATCTCCGACCACGCCAACAACTTGCCAATCGAGCTGCGCAAACTGAAACCGTTGGCCAATTGGGTTTTGCCCCGGAAAGAGCAACCGCGCCGCTTCTTGACTAATGACGGAAACGGAAGGGGATTTTTCGTCGTCGGCTGCGGTCAAAGGTCGCCCCAGCACCAGCGGAACACCCATCGTCCGAAAATAGTCGGACATAACCATGCGAATCCCGAATGTGCGCGGTATTTGCTTGCCCGCGACCGAGAGACCGAAATTTGCACCTCGTCGTAAAGGCAGCCCGGCCGTGATCGCGGATGCCGACTGTATGCCCGGCAGCCGTTCGACTCGTTGCACAGCTTCCTCGTAGTAGCGCGATACCGCTGCGGTGGAGTTGTAACGCGAGCCGGAGAGATAGACTTCGATCGAGACCACATGACTGGGATTGAATCCGGGATCGGTATTCAACACGTGCCAGAACGTCTCGATGAGCAATGCGGCGCCGGTCAGCAGAATCAGGCACATCGCTACTTCACTGACCACAAGCGCTGCGCGAAAGCGTCCGTGCTTTCTTCCGCTGCTCATGCGGGCCGCAGCTTCACCGAGTTTTTCGTAAATTTCCCCGAAAGATGCACGGAAGGCAGGAACCAGACCAAATAAAATCCCAGTGATCACCGCAACAGCCAAAGTGAATGCAAATGCCCAAGCGTCCAGGTGAATGTCATTCGCGCGCGGGAGGTCGGATGGGCTGAGCGCTAGCAGCGATTGCATTCCAATGCGCGCCAGCAGCAGCGCCAGCAAAGCAGCCATAATTGAAAGCAGAACGCTTTCGGTGAGCACTTGCCGAACCAGCCGCGTACGCGAAGCCCCGAGCGCCGCGCGAACTGCAAACTCGCGGCCGCGCGCGGTGGCGCGGCCGAGCAGAAGATTAGCAACATTGGCACAGGCAATCAGCAAAACGAGCCCAACTGCGCCAAACAGCACCAGCAAAATCATCCGAACATCGCTCGAAAGCATCGTCTGATAAGGCTGAATACTTAGGGTAGTTGTGGGGTCAAGCTCCTGTGGAAATGCCTTGCGGAATGCAGTGGTAATGCTCCGCATCTGCGCTTGGGCTTGTGCCAGCGCTAGCCCAGGCCGGAGCCGGCCAAGAACTTCGATATTTTGCCCAGAGCCCGCGGTTTGGCCCACCAGGGCCAGGGGCGTCCATACATCGGTATCGCCAGGCAAAATGGGATCAACACTGCCCTCCAACCCTGGTGGCATTACGCCGATTACGGTGAACGGCTCGCCATCGAGTGTGATGGTTCGCCCAATGGTTTCTCGATCGCCGCCCATCTGTGTCTGCCAGGTTCCGTAGCTGAGGATGGCGACATGAGCGCCGTCGCCGGTATCTTCTTCAGCAAGAAAATCGCGCCCCAGCAGCGGCTGAGTCCCCAGCACATGAAAGTAATCGGTGGAAACCGGTTGCCCTTTCACACGCTCAGTTTTGTTGCCCACGCTGAGGTTGTATCCCTGGACCGTGTAACCCGTAAGGAATTGAAATGGAGAACCGTGCTCCTGCAAGAATTGCAATTCCTGATAGGTGACGTCCTTTTCATCGCTGCCGCGAGGCGAAGATTCCGTAAGCTCGATAATCCGCTGCGGGTGCGGATACGGCAGCGGACGAAATACCACTCCATAAACTATGCTGAAAATCGCGGTATTAGCCCCGATCCCCAGCGCCAGTGTGATCACCACTGTGACCGCAAATCCGGGCGACTTCCGCAGAACCCGGAAAGCAAACCGAAGATCCTGAAGAAGCGTTTCCAGGAAAGGTAATCCTTCCTCCGCGTGAAACTGCTCGCGGATCGTTTCCACTCCTCCCAACTTTAGCCGCGCTTGCCGCTTGGCCTCATCCGGCGGCATGCCCGCGTGAATGCTTTCTTCCGTCTGCATCGCGAGATGCTGTTCCATCTCCTCGCGGAGCCGCTCATCGCCGCGACGGCCGGTCATGAAATTTCGGATACGCGCAAACCAGCGATTCACGGATCTCACGCTAGGTCCTCCGCCTTCACTTCAAAGAACCGGGCAATGATGGCTGAAGTTTGTTCCCAATCGCGCTTTTCGGTTTCGAGCAGCTTGTGTCCCACCCGCGTCAGCCGATAAAAGCGAGCCCTACGATTGTTCTCCGAAGTGGCCCAGTCAGAAGTAATTGCCCCTTCCTGTTCCAGCCTCAGCAGAACGGGGTAGAGGGTTCCCTGGTTCACTGAAAACAGGTCGCCGCTAATCTGCTCAATCCGTCGCGCGACGGCATAGCCGTGTAACGGTCCGAGCACATCAAGAGTTTTGAGTACCATGAGGGCGAGAGTCCCCTGCGGAACATCCTTCTTCTGTTTGATGTGATCTAGCACGCTCCCATCTCCATTGGGTTACCCACAAGGAGAATGCCACAACTTCAGTGGGAAAGCAACAGGAGTTGGAGGCTCCGTAGCCGGGCCGAGGAATTACGTCAGAGTGCCAGAATCTGGCATGATGGACGGCAAAGTGACTTATAGGAGCGCTTGGGCTGACACGCATCATGAGCAGTTTGCTATTCGGCGTGAAACCGACCGATTGGAGAGATTCGGGACAGACTGAGATTCGGGACAAGAGAGATTCGGGACAGGCCGGAAGTGGACCCCGTGGTTGTTATCAAATTTCCCGCCTCCATTCTCTCTCAGAGACCTAAGTCCTTTGTTTTATCAAGGTGTCCAAATTTTTTAATTAATGAATTTGGCCATCTTGCCTTCTGCATAGGTAGCCGGTCTCCCGAGTACCAGCCAAGCGATAAAAATGCGCTGTAGAAAATGTGCGAACTAAGCGAACTAAGTCCGGGGAGCGAGCTGGGCCAGCGATCGGCGATTCAGTGGTCCAGAAAATATGCGAGATATGCGAGATAAGCGAGATAAGGGGTGTCTGAGCATGCTTCTTGTCCTAATTAAGTGGTTCCGAGCTGTGCAGTCGCCGGAAAAGCTCTGCCTGGTCACGTAGTAGCCTTGCAAAAAAGTGCGAAAAAAGCGCACAAAGTCCCCTTCTTGCGCGCAAGCTTGCAGCTTTTTCCTCGATCACGGGGGCTTTGCTACAAATCTTGCCAGGGGACAACATTGCGCTGCGCCTGGAAACCACTTCTACCGGTGAAAAACGGGACGATAGGTCTGCCCTACGCGCTACGTATCAGCGACTGTCCCGTTTGTCACCCGGCGCCCCTCTGGCCGCGGTTGGCCTGGGCTTTCCGGTGATGTGGTGTTTCTTAAGTTGTCAAAACTACTCAATCAAGAGGACGCCTGAGCGCACCCTGCTTGGAACGTTCATTCTGCTCTCCGCAGGATCCGCCCTCGCGGGCGCGCCCATGCTGCGGAAAGGCGTAATTCATCACTTTGATTTCACTTTATCGTTTGCTGCACCCAAGTCATCAAGCTGCTGCAAGCGCTGATGTCTCCCGGTGGTGGGCGGCAGTGCACGGGCAGAGTACACCGATGCAAGCCAAGCAGCGCCGTCGTGACAAGACGGGCCGACGTCTGGATCTTACTTATAGGTTAGTACGGTTTTTGGAGTGCGTCGAGGGGGGTAAGTGAGTTTTTTTGGTAACCAAGACAGGCCGCTGTTTTCTTCATCGTCGCTCGAAGGGGTGAATGCTGCTGCGATCGATTTACCCTCACTCAATCTCGTGGAGTTTGGTTGTCGAGATTGGTTTGTCAGACGGGACTGGAACTTTGCCAAGAGCAGTACACCGGCCCCATCTTTTCTCCTAGGTTCCAGTCCCGCAGTGTGTCGGAGATAGAATTTTGAACACTATATGTCGTAGCCGAACGATGGATCTTGGGCTGCATATTGCGGTTCATGCACGCAAAAAATCATTTCTCCGACACACTGCCCGTCTGACCACGAAATTGCGCCGGGAGTCGTTTGTAAAATTCGATAAAATTCGATCCTTTTTGGTCTTTTTAGAGCATTGGCAGCACGCGTTTCTTTAGAGCCTTAGGCGCAAGGTATCGGGTTTCTTTTCCATAGAGGAAGGGACCCGGTTGTCTGGAGCAGAAGCGGACACGGGGGCATGAGGCACCGGCGGGATCGCTTCCGATTGGCTAGAGGGGCGGGGAAAGATGGATCCACTCAAGTCAAAGTCTGGGCCGGGGGTAGAGCCAAGGCGCGAAGGCGCGCCTGCCGCCCTCCCGGGCGGGGGATCGGGAACGCCAGGCTCATGTTCGTCTCGGACGGAGTCCGGGCGGGGCTGGGGGCCGGTGGTTTTCCCCTGTTGCTCGCGAAGCCAGGCGGTATCGATTGGCGGGTGAACAGGTGGAGGGGTGGATTTCTTCTGGGCGGCAGGGGCGCGACGGTCGTCGTGGCGATTCGGGATCAGGCCTTCGATGGCGACGATCATGGAGAGGGCCTTGATCTGGGCCGACATGCTATTTCGAGTCATGTCAGGGTCCAGGTCGGCGATTTCCCATAGGCGGGCCAGGACTCGCTCGCGGCCCTGATTCAGCCGGCGCTGCTCCTCAAATTCTTGCTGCATGAGGCGATCATGCACGGCCGCCCGGTGCTCGAGCATGTAGGCGCGGACCCGGGGGTTGGCTTTGGTGTAGGCGGCGGTGTCGGGGTTGAGACCGGCGGCTTCGGCAGCCTGACGGTCGGTCATAGTTCCAGAGAGAACCAAGTGGGCAAAGGTTATTTCCTGGTCAGTTATGGGGTCGCTGACTTGGTTTTTGGGCATAAGTGGCTCCGTTTGTCGGGGGGTTGTGAGGTTGCGCGACAGAAGCTGCGCGTAGAGGTCTCTGAGCTCCGTGAAGCACGGTGGGAGCCCATGTTCAGATTTCCTATCATGCTTAAAAAGTAGTATGGCTTTTGCGTGTGCTCAAGGGGGGATTCGATGTTCCCGCCAACTAAGTGGGTCAAACTCTAAAGTTTCTGCCGATGAAGGCTGCTTTCAAGCGCCGAACCTTTCCACACACCGGTCGAGTTGCCTCTGGGAATTGCCAAACTTATCCTCGATCAATGGTCCAAAGCAGACTTCGTCGCCTGCACGAGATGCAGGTGCTCGATGCACCGCGATTGTACATAAACCTTGCATTTCGTCTTGATCTCGTTCAATATCAAATGCTGTTCCTTCCCCAAGGTTTTTCAACATCCATTTGGTGAAAATTCCTGAATTCCCCACGCCAAGGGGACTGCTGCGCCGGAGGTGGCTGCGTCGGTGCGTTGTGGGTCGGGCGAGAAATGCAGTCGGAGCGGACACATGAGCTGGTCGCCGGGTTTCAAACCACTTAATCCAAAGACCCCAAGTAGGCCCTTGCCGATCGGTGAGCACCGCGTTAAAGACATCGGCAATCTGACCAGCGAATTCGAGGCACTCGAGCCCGATCGTCAATATAGTTTTGTGGGGCGAACACAGCCGGCCTCGTGGAACATCGTCGAGCCGAAAACGGCTCCCCCGATTGGCGATCTCCCGCTGCTCATCAAGAATCTGATCAAAGCAACATGGAAGGTCACCGAACCAACCTGGGATAACCAGAAAGGGTCACTCCCGGGGCATGTCGCTCACGGCATCACCATCGGGACACGCGGGGGCGCCCCTCAAGGCATCACCATCGGGCAACGCGGCGGCGCCGTGCCCAGGCCCAACCCCAGCGTCACCGGCCTGTACAGTCAGCAAGTCCGTCCGACCGCGCCGGTCATCAACACGACGATGGGAAACGATTCGGCGATCGCCTCGGACTGGAACTTGTTTAATTTCATCAAGCGCACGAACGCGGTAACCTTCCGCGGCGACAGCCGCTCCCCCGTCGATGTCATTACCAAGGCAGGCGGGTTTCACCCGCCTAACTCCCGCACTGACCGATACTATATCGAGAACAATATCTATCCAGCATTCGCGGATTATCTCAAGCGGCGATACCAACGCGACCTCACCCAAAAACAGTTTCTCATCGCGTACGACAGCACGTCGAGAAACAAGGCAACTCATAGCCTGATCGTTGATTACATGATGTGGAAAAAGATCACCGAAAGAGAAAAGGTGCATCTGGGACGAATGGTTGAGAATGAATGTCTGAAAGGATATATTTCTACCGCCAAGTCGATTGACACGTCGCTGTCCTTTGCAACTCGCTCGGGCGATAATTTTGGGGTGCGGGCGGGTTGGCTCTATTTGACCGTCGTCCACGCCGGCTTTATGGTGCCGGATGGCGCGCAGTACCATTGGGGATCGGAGGAGGCCGAAATCGCGCAATGGGGACCGATTCCGGCGGCCCAAATCGTCGGTTTTGTACACGTGGAACCGATTCTGGGAGTGACCGGAAAGCCCGATGGCCCCATTTACATCCGCCGTTCCTTCCGCACGAGTGAGCCCGCGGCGTTTGAACAGATGTTCAAGGTCATGAGTGGTAAAACGACCTCCTAGTACTCAGGTGCATTCATAAGCGAATTCATCTGAATACCCCAAAGCGTGCGGGATGGACCATGCGCAGAACTAAAGACGCCCTACCCAGCCTGTGAAACACATGTTGAACTCGCCGGTGGTTTCCTTCTACTTCGCTCCTAGACGTGGCCTGACCACTCGGAGATTGTTCAAATCGAAGAGATAGATGCTCGAGCGGAGGCGAGAGGCATGACCAGGTCGGCATTTATGGTGCAGCGGTCTATCAAAAAGCCGTCTATCAAAAAGGCAGCGGCCTATCGCCGACGAAAACCATCGCGAGGTACTCGCTAGGCCGGCGCAAGCGGCGTGTGTGCTTGCCACGGCTGGACGTTTCGGGGACAAGGGAGGTGTGAAGGAATTGACGAATGCATACATACATACAGCTGTTGTTACATATATGCAGATCGTTTACTGTGCAAACAAGGCCGAACGATGGGGGGGTAAGTTCGTCTGTCCCCGAAAGGTCCTATCGCTCGTCTGTCCCCGAAAGGTCCTATCGCTGTCCGCTCCACGTCAAGAGAACATGTCTTGTCCTGGTTATACCGCGTGAGTTCCAGGCATGATCCAGGCATGTTTCCGTCTCAGGTGAAAGCGTTTGGATGCTCGATCTTAGATGGAGGGCAAGATCCACTTCTCAAGACACCGACCGAGTCGATAGACATCTTGATGACGAATAGCGAGGACTACGTCAATTACATAACAAATATCCGATCCCCGGGCCTTGGGAGCGGCAGCAATGTTTGAACAGGCGCGGAATGAGGGAGGCGGTGAGGCCTCCTGGTTTTTAGATTTAATCGAACAGTCGCATGCAGACTATCGCTTTGGCAAGCGACAGCCTTGTTTTTTCTGGGACACAGTGGATGTCACCTCCGCGTTGATGGGCATGTCTGACCTATACCAGGGAACCGCCTTCGATCAAGCGGAGTTCAATAGTAACCGCACCTTGGTGAGATGTCTTGCCGCTGCGGGTTGGCTCGGAACCATACAATTACTGCCACCTCATCAGGAAGAGTTTAAAAATTTTCTGGGGCGTACTTTAGGCAGTATGTCGGGGTCTATCCCCCCGGGTGGCGCCGGCCAGTTTCTCAGGGATGCGCTCGGGCAGCAGGTTCCAAAAATCGACTTGCATTCTCCGGAATTCAGCAAGCAGGTGCGGGAGATCACTCTTCGCGAAGCCAAGAATGCCGAGGCGCTCTTCAAGGCTGTCCAGTCTATAGGCCATCCTCAGACCCGTTTTTCTGATTGGCAGCGGAATGGGACGCTTAGCCTCACTATTGTGAAGAAGTTCGACTACATGAAAGCTATCGGGAGGCCTGAAGCGGAAGACATACTGAATTATTTAGCGAGCAAGCGCCCGAATCTGAAAATCAACAACTTCACCGATACTATGGCGCTTTGTTACCTCGACCACCTGTTGAAAGAGGCAGAGGCAGACAGGAAACGAGCTTCGTTGCCTATGTTGTATGTATCCTCGACAACTCTCCTTGAGGCAGTGGCCTGCGTTAAAAATCCCGATTTTCTGAAGTATGTGGCTGAGGACGGAACCAGGATTTCAGTCCTTCGTGAGGCCGATTATTTGATCTTCCAGGCAGTTCTAAAACCGTACGGCTCTAAGGTGGGAGCATCTGGCGCAAGCGAGTCTGCGAACCAGTCGATCGATGCACTTCGCCGTGGTATTGGTGAGCATGGTGCAGCCGACGATGCATTTACCGAGCTACTGAACAATTTGCGCATCGAGGGTAAGCCTTTGGGCGATGCCATTTCGAGCTTACGACGGTTGCTTTTTCTGGATAGGGTGTGGTTACCTTTTGCAGCAACGCAGTTAGAGGAAACAACCCTGAAATACGTGGCTACTGCCCAGAAGCTGGCAAACAGCGACGCCTATAAGCGCGAATTTTCCCACGAGCTTACTAACACGTTCCGGATCCTGGAATCGAACGTTGATGCGTTCGCCGTCGCGAGAGATCTCTTCGTGACCATGACGCGGCGCGCCAAGGACCTAGATGCCCCTTTTCTGGAACGCGCTATTGAATCGGACAATGTGGAAAATCAGTATAGCCTGGTTCGCTTTGGCTTTTCGGCTGAAGCTCGCAAAACTCTACAGGAAGTCCTGTCGCGATTGGCCTCCCATGATGACAAAGAACGCAATCGTCAGATCATTTTATTGATCAGCCGGTGGCGTCCCGAGTCGCTTTCAGTCGATGAGGTCGCGATTCTGTGTTCCGTGTTCTGGATCTTAAGAATGCACGAGGAACTTGTGGACTTAAGCAAGCAGAGAAGACGATTGCCTCAGGACCCTCCCATCTGGATGCCTGTTGCTACGGCGTGCTCGTTGCTTGAATTGCGGCGCGACGATTGGGCCGAATTTAAGGGGATCGTCAAAGAGCTTCAGGCGGCTCTGTCGCGCTTTCAGCCGTCAACAGAACGCGGCCGCTTGGCCAGCGCACTTGCCTATATTCATTTTCATTGGTGGCAGAATCGGGGTGGGGATGCCTTGTGGCGAACGCAATCGGTAAAAGGCCTTGAACCAACAACGCTCGCTATCTTTAATAGCGCCATTCACTATGCCGTCGAGGGCCTGCGCGAGTCAGAACACGATAAAAGCCTCCACGCTTATGTACTGAACCAGTATGTGTTTTACGCCACGGAGGGAGGCGACGATAAACTCTTTGACTCACTTGAGTCTTACATCGATGCGCTGATAAGGTTAGAACCTGATCCGGCCATTTGGCAGTATCGATACGACGATACCCTCGCCCGTTATTTCGACCGCTTGGCGCACCGCGCCCCCGAGCCGTTGAAGTCAGACCTATTACTTGAAGCTTTCCACCACATTGATGATGCCCGGAAAGCGTGTCCCTTCGACAAAGAAGTTCAAGCCTATGCTGCGCGCTTGTTGCGAGTGCGAGGTGCGGCGGCCGCAAAAGCCGTCTAGGGACAGAAAGACTTGGGGACGGACAGGAATTTTACTGAACCGCGCCGTACTCCGAGGTAAACTTCCTATCCGGAGGATGTGAAAAAATTGATTTAGAAATGTGGAGCAATTTCGGCCTTGAAAAACTTCGCGCCAGGATGCCTTATCCCCAGGTCTGAGAAAGCGCGGACCGAGCAAGTAGGGACCGGGCGTAAACGATACCCATCACCGAGGTAAAGAACTTTCCTGGAATGCCGGGTTAAGTTCATTTGTAATCGGCGGTCACTTCGAGCGTCGAATGGTTTCCGAATAGATCCTCAACAACGATCCGTACCGTCATGTCGTACGGCCTTTCAATTACTTGAGCGAGTGCTTGTACGCGGACGTCTGATCCTGAATATGGTGCGAGGGTCACGGGTGTCCGGTTATGAATCTCTTTCGGCGCTAACGACCCCTTATCAATCTCATATTGTTCGCTTTCGAGGAGTTTCAAACCGTCCTTGCTCTTCCAATAAAACGTGTATTCGCGGATCGCGTTCGCGCGCGAACTGACGTTGTATACCTCAATTATCCCCTCGAATACTATCAAGCCACGTTTCGCTGTTGCAGTGAGCGTGCACCATTTTCCTTTTTTCGCTCTTAAGATGATGCGCGGGCGTCTGTCGTGGAGCACGATTCCGAGCGAGATGAGCGAGATCACCAGCGGGATCAGGAATACGATAAGTTTCGGGACGAACCACCACGACCACCACGATTGCAGCCAGTGAATCAAGCCCATAGAGTTTTCTCCGATGATCGAAATTCTAACTTATCCACACCCTTTACATATTTTCTAAACGATTCATAATGAGCTTAAAGGAAGGTCGAACGTTTTCCCCTTCAAGGTCGCCCCACCCCCCACATGACTCTCTAACCGCATGGATGACGAGCCGAAGCACCGCAAGCGCAAAGGCGAGTGCAGATGCGGCGCCCACGCGAAGGGCGTATGCGCGGACTGCGGCCATCGAGACGTTTCGGGGACAGACGTTTCGGGGACAGACGAAGTAACCTCCATCGAAGATTCCACGCACCTACAAAGGATGGACGAATGGGGTTACTTCGTCCCGCGTCGTCTTGTCCCGCATCGTCTGGTTACCCTATTGGCCGTCTCGGTATTTGATGGGTGCCGCACAGGACAAAGCATAGGCTAATCCAATATATTTATAGGCCATGGATAACTACGACGAATTGGTTAATGGTCCATATAGCCTGCCGCGAGATCTTATCTCGGAGGCACAGCAGCAGTTTCATAGCGTCTCAAGATCGCTCGAAACCGTCACCGGAGGGTTTTTAACACACCGGCAGGTGACGGCACTGGTGTTTCACGACGGACCTTCCGATGTGGAGCTGAGCGCTAGCGAGGTGGCGGAGGAAAAGAGGTGACAGGAAAAGAGGTGACAGACAGGAAAAGAGGTGACAACAGGAAAAGAGGTGACAGACAGGACGATCACCTATGAGCTATGAATATGTAAGTAATCGTCCTGTCTGTCACCTCTTTTCTTTCTGTCACCTGTTTTCTTTCTGTCACCTGTTTTCTGTCACCTGTTTTCTTGTCACCTGTTTTCTGTGTCACCTGTTTTCTGTCACCTGTTTTCTTGCACCACATCTTGTCACCTGTTTTCTTGTCACCTGTTTTCTTACGAGCGGCAAGTAAAAGCGACTGCGCTTAACGCAGGTAAGCTCGGGGGGGTGGACCCTTTGGTTGAGACAGCGAAAATGGGGAAAGCTGCGGTTGGCTGCTGGGGCTTTACTGCAGCAAGGTTACCAGTAAGAATCATCCTTAGAGAGCAACGCGCAGGATGTGGACACTATGAGGTTCTACAAATTTCGAGCGGTCGGTGAAGACTTAACCAAAGATTATGCTATCAAGGCGTTGCTCGAGTCTTGCGCGATCTTCTCAAGCAGGAAAAATTTCAATGACCTCTTCGATAGCAAGATCGGCATTCCATATCCCGAGCCAGAACAGGTTCTGGAGATGCTGCGAGACCCGAGAATTGGCCGGCATGCGGCGACTGTAAACAATTGGGTTGCAAAAGGACAATTTACAAATTATGGCCTTCGCGCACTCAACCAGGCGGAAACAATGCTCAACGAATTGTTCGACAGCTATCCCATATATTCTGTAAGCTGTCACAACAATTGTCCTCTGCTCTGGGCCCACTATGCGTCGTGCCACTCCGGGTTTTGTATCGAGTTTGAATTTCCGGCCTGTAGTCAGCCCGATCAAGTTAGCTATCGAGAACACATCGAATGCGTTTCTCTGCTCGATTTCACAAAGAGCCAATTTGGGCTAATGGGTGTTGAGTTGGGTGTCCGAGTCCATGATGCCTTGCTTGTGAAATTGAACTGCTGGGCATATGAGGGGGAATATAGGTGGATTGCAAACAATGACATGGGCCGAGTTCCCAAGGGTGGCAAATTTATCCCGATTTCTTATGATTCTGTGTGGGTCAAAGCAATCATTTTCGGATGCCGTACACCCACTCACGTGAAAACCTACATCCGTGAGCGGCTTCCCTTCAGCACGGATTTCAAACAAGCAATTGAAGCGAGAGACCACATCGAGATAGTTCCGTTCTGTGAACGCTCGCATCTTTGAAAACGGTGTTCGGGCGGAAATCAGTGCATTGGCGGATAGACGGACAGCATACCTATTACCAAGGTTCCAACTGCTGCGCTGAACGCCCCCTTACCAGGGAAGTGGGGTTAGGCATCAATTGCCCTGCACCCCCCCGGGTTCGCCGCGCCCCTTAAGCTAACAGGACGGAGACGAGGTTTCCACCTGAAGCAGAAAATCACCCCCGGAGCTCAAGTCCATCTTCACAAATCTGACTGAGCGCCCCATTCGCGAAGTCTTCCATTCGCTCGCTCCGGCTCCATCGATTACACAACGCGGAAAATCTGCGAACCAGTCGGTCAGTCGGGTAAACTTTACAGGTGATGGGAGGACTGTGAGAAGCCCAGCACCAAAGTATGACGCGCAAATCACTGCGTCACCCTCGATCCTCCTCACAAGAAGGACGCAGCGTTCAAAGCAGTTTGAGGGCTCGACGACCCTGAGGCGTCCAATTAATACTTCTATCGATGTTCGGAATTTAGCTGCGGCAGATCGAACGAAAGCTGCATCGACTCTCTCAGATTCGCCTACCTCACGTTTTATCTCTTGTCTAAGGAGCTCGGCTGGTACGAGAATCCGGCTGGCCACACGGTTGCAAAGCTTCTCTAGTTCGAAAGAATTGTTAACCTTGACAGGGACTGGAATGGCATCGGAAAGCTTGAAGAAGAAGGTATGCGCGATCTCGTGGGCCAAAGAGAACCTCTGTTGATGGGTCAAGAGATTGGAGGGCTCGGCTTCTGCGATATTGACGTCCCTTGAAACTGAATCCCGCAGGTACGCCTCAAAACCCTTGTCAACCGGCACGAGTACAGCCCGGGGAACCATGAGGCGAAAACCCAGCTGCTTTATCTTTCGATGCCGAGCAACAGCAAGTAAATCGACCGGCGGGTGCCGGTAACCTAACGTGCTGGGGAGGAAGTCGGCCCAAGTTTCGACGTGCGAAGCTGTTACGGGGCTCATCAGTTCTCGTCTCCGAACAGATCGCTCTTCGTGGAGCGGGGCACGAAAATGCCACGTTTCTTTAGAATTTCGTCTAACACTTCGAGCAAGGTATTAAACTTATAACCCTTGTGTACCGCCTGCTTTGCGTCAAAGCCCTTTGTGACTTGGATAGCTCCCTCTAGATCCGAAACGACACCGTTGAATTCACCCTGACTAATCCTATTCAGAATCGCCGAGTAGCCACCCTTGAATTTAGCAATATCTTTTGGACTCACTCTCTGCATGTAGGTCCTCAATATCTTGATCATTTCGCCCTCCCTCGAAACCAGTTCGGGAGGGGTCACCGAAGACTCGGTACTCGGCGCGATTAGTGCTGCTAAAAGAGCCTCTTCAACCCTGGCACGCAGACCAGCAGGAATCTGGTCGGGTGATTTTATGAGCTCCGCCGGAAAATCCTTAAGACGGCCCGACTCTAGAAGCTGGTCACTTATTCGACCCACTACTTCTCCTAACGAAGCCGGTCCGGCGCCTCGAACTGGATGTTCGCCGCGCACCGTCGTCAGCCTAGCCATCAATTCATTTTTTAGATTGAGGTCATTTTCCCACTTTAGATCCTGGCCGGTAAATTGACCATGTGCATCAATTGTCTTGAAGATCACTTGGCCAGTTGCTTGGATAATTTGCTCATAAGACCCCAGATGTTCCGGTGCCACATATACCGTCAGACGCCACATCGATCTGTACATCTGTTCGACGGCTTTGATTGCAGTCTGATGCTGTTCAAAGATTGGGCCGTCGAGTGAGCCAATATCTTTGAGCTTACAGATCTGGTCAACCCCGTCAGCCTGCTTAGTCAAAAAGACGTTGGCTATTTTTCGCGCGGTCGTCCTTGTCGGGCAATGAATTGTTACGGTGCCCAGCGGGAGCCGCGCCTGTGCCTCAATCGCCCTCTCAGCTTTATACCTCACATCCGGTTCTCGAAATACCTGTGCTAATGCTTCCGGCCCAGCTTGCAGCCTCGTATCAGTAGAACTGGGAAGAGCCCGGAAAACGGGTCGGAAATAACGACGAGCGGCCAGGCGATTTAATATCAATCGCGCGCCCTCTAGCTCGCGTCGTACTTCAGCGGCAATCTGGCCGACTCGAAGTTCCAGAAGGGTCCGCACCAGGCCGCTGTGGATCAGGTCAATGGCTTTGGCTTCCTCAATTAGGCTCGGCTCAATCCGGCCCTCATCCGGGATTCGAGCTATCCATTGAAGAATAAAGTCTAGGGTCGTACTAATGTCATGAAGGAAAACGTCATCTCCGACGAATCGCAAATGCGCAGGCAGAGTAGGCCGTGTCGAGCCATCCGATTCGCGCCATCCTAACAGCTGGAGGGCCGTGCCGAGCATAGACCCCGCTGCACATTTAGTTGGATGAAAGATAACTCGCTCATAGAGGTAGAAGCGAACGTTCAATAAGTTCATTAGTTCACTAGGAATATCCGTTCGATATTTGTGCGAAAACAAAGAAATCGCGGTTCTAAGACACCAACCATCGAATGGATCGATAACATCGACCGGAACCCGTTCTCCCCGGTGCTCCGATCCCCCGTCCATGTGGGGATGGCTGAGTTCGTAGGCCGAGGCATCAACGGCGGCGAGCGTGAAGTTTTCCGTGATTCGATCCGTATCGTAGTCAAGGCGAAGACCAGCGTAGTGACTATCTCGCTTTGCGTAGTCAAGCAGGTCGGCACATACCGTATTTCCAACGATATCGAGCATGAAAGCCTCTCGATTCGGTTGAAACTCGTATTCCAAAAGTAGAGATTCAAAGGATGTCCCCCGAAGGGCTGTCCGGACGACTGCTTGGAACTTATACTCTTCCGGCCTCGGAAAATCCGATTTTCTGGGTCTTGCTTCGTGCAGGGCCTGTAGATGCAAGAGAGCAGTCATCGCGCAACCGAGTTGGGCAAACATTGCCGCCATTTCCCGACACGATAACCGCCAGCAAAGCTTTGCTTTCGATTCATTGGTCTGGGAAATGAGCTGGTGAGCGAGATGACCGACGTCGGACGGGTCGGGAAGCTTCGCATTTCCACCTTGCGACAGGAATGGTCTCAGCGATTGTGGAAAGCTGTCGGAATCGGGCCCATTTAGTTCGACTGAGAACCAAGCAACTAGTTGACACAGCAACCGATAGAAAGCATCCGCCTGGCGGTCCGGCTCGTCATGTTTGATTTCCACCAGCCGTATTTCGTCCTCAACCGTGTGCCCAAATGGAGCGTGCGTCAAGTCATGAAGAAGACCGATAAACCTGATGACGGGCCTGCGACCGTCGACAAACGTCGCCAGCTCCGCCGCCGAGAAATCTTGACCCGTGCTCTCTGAGGCGCCAATGCGCAACCTTCGGTCACTTTGCTCTAAATTACTCACAATTGCGTCAACCAGCTTATCGACCTGATGCAGTACTCCAACAACATGATGAATGCGGGTGTGGGAGGCGTCGATGAAGATCCGGTCTGTTAGGCCTAGTTGCTTGAGCCCGTACAACCTCTGCATTGCTGGCGTGTGAAGTACCTCCAGCTCAGCGCTTGAGAGCCGTTGATCGCCATAAAGGACTGTTCGAATCCTCTTGCTTTTTTGCATTCGAGGACCTCAGGGGTTATTATACTGAGCCCTCCGGCAGGCTGTCGGCAAGAGGAGTTTCGCCGACAGCCTGCCAGGAAGTTTCGGGACAGAAATTTCGGGATAGACGAAGTAACCACCGTCGGGGGTGTGGACAGGGTGGAGTGGAATTTCGGGAACAGATGGCCTGGACCCCCAAAAGTGAGACACGCGCAGTGGGAGAAAATGGAGTGGACCCCTTGGTTGAGACAGCGAAAAATAGAGAGGAATGCGGAAGAATGCGGGACGGAAGAAAGAGGGGGAAGAATGGGGGGACGGCCTGATCTGCGCGATTTCCCTCAAATCTCAACATAAGTAAATCACGCAGGTCAGGATGCCCCTCTTTCCCCCACGGCAGCTGGCGATCATTCTAGCCTGTGTGAAAAATGGGCCAGCCGATCTCGGTGCGCCAGGCACTCATGTCGGACGTGTCATGGGGCCCCACCAGGTACCGCTCGCGAAGCGGTCCTTCGACGGCCATCGCATGGCGGGTGACGTATGTCGCCAAGACCCCATAGGCAAGATCGATGTTGGCGTGCGAGCCCTTATGAACAATGGTAGCGAGCT
>Ga0302326_10013249_pt1 | contig 17489 bp, 14 predicted proteins | sample Palsa_T0_3_FD_202264 | JGI IMG/M metagenome (GOLD analysis project Ga0302326, IMG submission 202264) | Peat permafrost microbial communities from Stordalen Mire near Abisko, Sweden - Palsa_T0_3 | ecosystem: Environmental > Terrestrial > Soil > Palsa > Peat permafrost | place: Sweden: Abisko... | reverse complement strand
CAATGCAGCCATTGTCCCGTAGGCGGCGAACCACCCATTGTGCTCGGCAATCACTAACGTGCCGGCGCCCGCAACCAGCATCCCGATGCGGTAGCCGGTCTGGATCATCCCCGCGCCGGGGCCCTGCAGCGCCGTGGGCAATATCTCGACGCGCCAGGCATCGATCACGATATCCTGGCTCGCGGAGAGGAACGCAACCAGCACGGCCAGAAATCCCATGGTGGCGAGGTTCCGTTTGGGATCGCAGGAGCCCAAGCCTAGAGTCGCGGCGATCAACGCGATTTGAATTGCGACTCCCCACCCGCGCCGCCGCCCCAAAGGAAGCGGCGGAGGCAATCTGTCGATCAATGGCGACCAAAGAAACTTGAATGCATAGGGCGTCCCCACCAGCGCGAATGCTCCAATCGCGGCGCGCCTCACACCGGCTGTGGCCAGCCAGGCTGAGAGAGTCGAAAACGTCAGCAGGAGAGGCAGACCGCTGGAGAAGCCAAGCACCAACGTCAGCAGCACTCGCCGATCCATGTAAGCCGCGAAGGAGTGGCGCCCGCCGGTAGTGATCGTGTTCTCCATGCTTGATGGACATGATGCGAAAATATGCGTTTCTCGCGCAAGTTCCGCCGACGGCGATGCGTCCTGCATGCCAACAATGCCTCGCCTTGCGAGCCAGCTCGTAGCCGCAAGCGGGCGGCCGGCTGGACTCTGCGACATCGCCGCCGAAGATGTATACTTGCGTGCAGGTAGCGGCAATTAGCTTGCGAACGCCGGGTTCGCCCACGTGCAAGAAATGGCTGGGAAAAGCCCATGCGATCCAAGGAGAGGGAGTTTCCGATGAGAAAAATGACCTGGATTACGGTGATCTGCCTGTTTGCAACGGTCGGGGCGGCGGCACAAGGAGCGGCCAATCCGGTGGTCTCGAGCGCGCGCGAAATCTACAATCGCCAATCGAAATACATTACCGCGGCCGCGGAAGAGATGCCGGAGAGCGACTACGGCTACCATCCGACCCCGGCGCAGTTGGCCTTCGGACAAACCATCGCGCACATCGCGCAGTCGGATTTCAATATTTGCTCCATCCTTTCCGATACCCCGGCGCCGACGGATTGGAAGGTGACGGCGGCTGATCCCAAGGACAAGCTGGTCGCCGCGGTAAAGGCGTCCTTCGACTTTTGTTCCCAGGCGCTGGCCAACTTGCAGGACTCCAAGCTGGGGGACACGGTGAAGTTTTTCGGTGGCCGCCAGGTGCCGCGGGCGCGGGCGCTGCTGGAATTGACCGACGACCTGGAAGATCACTATTCGCAGCTTGCCGGATATTTGCGACTGAACGGCATGTTGCCGCCCTCGGCGCAGACCGCGCCCGCAACCACGACGCAATCCGCCAAATAAGTGGCCGGTGCAGACTGTGGAGATCACTGGACAGAACGGGCGCTGAGTTGTGTCCTCGACCCTCTGGAGATTGGACATTCATTCCGGCTGTTCTTCTGCCGCAGGGGGCGCCAATTCATGAGTTTCCGCCGTTCCTCGCAAGCCGTCTTGCTGACCACGTTCCTGGCCCTCTTCGCCTGCGCCGCTCATGCGAATGTCACACACATCGAGTTCTCGGCCCGCGGTGACATAGCTGGCGGGAGACCGTGGGGCGCAGTCGGGCCATACGAGGGAATGATCGGCAAAGTCTTTTTTACCGTAGATCCCAAGAATCCGCACAATCGTACAATCCCCAACATCGACAAGGCCCCTCTCGACGCAAAGGGCCTGGTGGAATTTTCCGCGGACATTGTCATCCTGGCCCCCAAGGATCCCGGCAAAGGGAATGGCGTGGCGTTATTTGAGGTTCCCAATCGCGGTGCACAAACCCTGTTTGAATTTCTCGACAACCTGGGAGTGCCCGGCGCTCGCGCCGCCGGCTCACCGGAGGACCAAGCCGAGTTTGGCGACGGCTTGCTGCTGAGGCAGGGCTACACGATGGTTTGGGTGGGCTGGCAATTCAGTATTCCGCGTGGCGGCGATGGGATTGGTATCGATCTGCCGATCGCCATGGAGAACGGAAAACCGCTCACCGGACGCGTGGTCGCGCCCTTTATCGCGAACGCGCCCTCGCAAACCCTGGACCTGGACCCCGATTCGGCTCTGTATCCGCCAGTGGACCTCAACAGTCCCGACGCTGTTCTGACAGTGACGCAAAACGTCTATGACACTCCACGCGTGATCCCTCGCAATCAGTGGCAGTTTGCGAGAACAGACAACGGGCGAACCATCCCAGATGCTACGTCCCTTTACCTCCGAAGTGGTTTTATGCCTGGCCAGACCTATCAGCTCTCCTACGCCGCCAAGAACACTCCCGTGGGAGGATTGGGTTTCGCCGCATTGCGGGATGTAGCCTCCGCGTTTCGCAGGCCGGGCGCGCCGGTTTCGGCGAAGTATGAATACGTGTTCGGAATGTCGCAGACGGGGCGCTTCCTCCGCGAGTTCCTTTACGAAGGCTTCAATGCCGATGAGCAGGGGCACAAGGCCTTCGACGCCGTGTGGGCGCATATCGCCGGGGGCGTGCGCGGCGACTTCACGCAGCCTTTTTCGCTGCCGAACGGCTTGTCCGTTTATACCGGCTCCAAATTTCCCTACTCCGACGAACCGCAGAGCGATCCGGTCTCGGGCAAGACGGACGGCTTGCTTGCGCACATGAGCAAGGACGTCGTGCCGAAAATCATCTACACCAACGGCGATTGCGAGTACTGGGGGCTGGGTCGCTCCGCGGGGCAACTCGCCACGACGCTCGACGGGAAGAAAGACGTAGCGGTGCCCGACAACGTCCGGATTTACCAGATGGCCGGGGCGCAGCACATTCCCGCCGAGTTTCCTCCCTCAGCAGGAGGGACGCAGCAAAAAACCAACCCCAACGATTACATGTGGGCCATGCGCGGCATACTCGCCGGACTCGACGGTTGGGTGCGCAAGGGCATCGCGCCACCGCCAAGCCGCTATTCGACCCTTGGGGATCACACTCTGGTTGCGCAGCAAAACCTCAAGTTCCCGGCCATCCCGGGGGTGCGCTCCCCGCTGATCATTTCAGGGGGATACCGCGCCGATCTCGGCGGACCGCAATCGTCTCCCAAACTTCCGTTCCTCGTTCCCAATGTGGACGCGGACGGGAACGATACCGGCGGCATCCGTTTGCCCGATGTGGCCGTGCCTCTCGCGACCTACACGGGCTGGAACTTCCGGAGTCCGGCGATCGGAGCGCCCACCGAACTCCTGCCGCTCACCGGGAGTTTCCTTCCGTTCCCGGTCACGCGCGCGGAGCGCGCGCAGAGTCACGATCCTCGTCTATCCATTGAGGAGAGGTATGCCAGCCGTGACGCTTATCTCCGCCAGGTAAAGGACGCCACGCAGAAGCTGGTTGCGCAACGGTACGTCCTGGGCGAAGACGCCGATCTCATTGTGCAACATGCGGCGGTGGTTTGGGACACGCTGACGGAAGGAAGAAACCTGAAGCCAGGGCGGTGAAAAGCCCGCTCCAACCCCCCTGAAAATAAATCGTTTAACGAAAATCAATTCGAGTCCGAGCCTTCGCTCATGCCGCGTCTTGTATTTTGAAGCAACAGATCAGTTTCCTATCGTTGCTGACAGGCAACAAACCTCCGCCCTAGTCGCGTCTAATGTATTGAGCGTTCTTTGCGAGGAGCGCGGTTCGTAAATCAGCCCTCAGGAGACCCGCCCCGCGGAACCTCTACCTCATCGTAAGAAGGAGATCACGTGTCATGTCTTTCCACAGAGCAATCCTAATTCCTTCGGCACTCTTGCTTTCGGCCATCGCCTTTGCATCTGTACCTGCATTTGCGCGGCCCAGTTCGGGGCCGAGTCAGACGAAGCACTGGGAACTGAGTGATGACGTCATTGTGAACGGTACAAACCTTCCCGCCGGGCGGTATAACATCGTCGTCGACAATGGAAAGGCCATGTTCGAACGCAAGGGACGAATCTTGGCCACCGCAAACTGCGACTGGAAGGCGCTGGACTCCAAATCGGACTTCGATGGCATTGTGACCGACGATCAAAACGTGCTGCAGGAGATCGATTTCGATGGCAGCGCACAGGCGCTGGAATTGAAATAATCGTTCCGTCAACGCGGGATACGAGGGCGGCAATCAAGGGCCGCCCGCTTCAAATCCCTGACGAGGAATATCGAATGCCCGGCCCCGGGAACCCCAAGGCTCCGCAGCATCCCCCTTAATGCCTGACAAAATGAAGGGACAAGTTATCGCTCATGACGTACATCGTGATGGCCGCCAAACAAAAAAGCAAAGCGACCCAGAGACGCCAATCGCGATGCGCGCGCCGCCAGTAGGGACCGGGGGGATGCGCAATATGCTCGCCGTCCGGTATTCCGTGCCCGTGGTGATAGTGTTTCCTTTCATCCATTGATTGCCTCTTTTTTCGGTCTCGTGCAAACGATCCTGGGTCTGCTTGGTTACCGCACGATCCGATGCTTTTCCACCTATGAGACGTCCTTAACGACGTCCGTGCTTCAACTCTTTTTCCGCGGTCAGCCAATCCTCAAGGCCCCGGCCATCTCCTCCGCCGCGTTGCAGATAAAGCTCATAAGCGCGGGCCATAATCTGCTCTTTCATGGGCAGCGCATGCTCAATCTCTGGCATCACCCGGTAGGAGGGACCCCAGTTGACCCCACGGTGAACAGAAGAGTGCGTTCCCGTATCCATTCCCTGATTTAGATCTTGTCGTTCGATTCCCTCGAGTGTGCGGCGCCCGTCTTCCCGTAGTTCCGCCTCTTTTCGTAACTCCTCTTCCGCTTCCAAGGTGGCGGGGTTGGATTTTGCTTTTCCTGTACCAGTCATGGTTGCCCCTCTGAGATCTCAAAACCTTATGTAAATCGCAATCGACTAACTTTAATCATTGACGGTCATCGAAACTGTACAAAAATGGACAGGATGGAGAGTGCGGGACGAAAATCCGCAGCCCGTTCGAGGCTAACGCGGCGTGTTCCGGCAAAAAGCTGGCAACGGAGTCGAGCGTGCGGGCCTCCCCCTGCATCGCTGCTGCTATAATCCGGTCATGACCTTGGTGGAAGTAACCTACGAACTACCGGCTCCTCTGAGCCCCGGGCAACTGCGCGCGCTGGCGGCATTTTCCAATACCTACGGATTGCGCCGCTTTCACGTGGACGAGCACCTCCATCGGATTTCGCTGGAGTACGACGCTTCGCGGCTGACGGAAACCGAAGTGGCGCACGTGCTGCGGAGCGCGCGAATCCCCGTGGAGCGAAAAGTGTGAAGCTATGGTGTGCGCCGGAATTGCAGCTGGCAGGCCGTGAAAAAGTTAGATGAACTCGGAAAGAAAAGGCGGAGGCTCCCGCTTGGGAACGAGAGCCCCCATGAGTGCACTCCGGTACCGGTTTGTTTTTAACCGGTGCGTGGGGTCATCCATCCTAGCTTCCCTCTCGGAGGCAGGTGGGACGATCTACGCAAATGAAGCAGCAAGCCCCTTCCCTCTCGCTACTCCATCCGCATAGATCGTCTTTTGGAATGCACCTGCCGCTGGTATAGCAAGCGGCTCTCCAGAGTCGGTAGAATTCGCGCTTTCACAAACGCCAAAAGATCCAAGAGGTTACAGACTGGAGAGAAAAGTCGTTTGAGGTTTCGTTCCAAATCGAAATTGGGCCGCCGTAATGATGCCCCGGATTGGGAATCGGTCCTGGTACTCCTACTACCAAATTACCAACCCCAACGGACCCTCCGCGCTATTCTGCGCCCCTTCGCCGCGCCCAATCATGAGGCATGCGCGCAAGCGGTTGGAACTCCAAGAGCCCGGCAATCTTAATCGCCCTGGTCATCCTTTTCGCCCTTTCGGCAAGATCGGACAGCGGCGTATCGGGGAAAAATCCGGAGACTAAGAAACTATGCTACTGCGGATGTGATTCCACACATGGCGCCGCAATGTGCACACACATGTGTGAGCTTCCCAAGTATCAAAATCGCTGGTGGGCCGCCACCTGCCGCAAACTCGAGCGCGAATTCACCAGCACGAAGCCCTCGCCCTATGAGCATTCCAAGAAGATGAACCGGAAAGAGCAAGCCAGCCTGAACTAGCTGCCTGGTCGCTTGAGGTTCAGTGAGAAAGTATGGCTACGAGTTGCCGCCGCGCAGCAGCCGGGCGGTTTCCGCGATGGTGTTGGCTTTGGCGTCCGGCGCGCCGTTGCCATCCGCGGTCGCATCGCCATTGCCGGCGATCGATTTCGACGTTTCCTCCGCCCCCGAATCGCCCTCCCCGGGCGCGAGGAAAAGATTCTCCTGCAGGCCGTGCTGTTTGGTGTAGAGATCGAAGTAGCGCCCGCCCTGGGCATACAGGGACTCGTGCGTGCCGCGCTCGATGATCCGGCCGCCCTCGACCACCAGAATCTGATCCGCGCGGCGGATGGTGGAAAGGCGATGAGCGATCACAAACGTCGTGCGGCCGCGCATCAGATAAGCCAGGCCTTCCTGAATGAGGGCTTCGGATTCCGAGTCCAGGCTGGAGGTGGCTTCATCCAGGATCAGGATTCGCGGATCGGCCAGAATGGCGCGGGCGATGGAAACCCGCTGGCGCTGCCCGCCGGAAAGCTTGACGCCGCGCTCGCCCACGATGGTGTTGTACTTTTCGGGAAGCGTCTCGGCAAACTCATCCACGCGAGCGATGCGGCACGCCGCCAGCACGTCCTCCTCGCTGGCGCTGGGCCGCGAGAAGGCCACGTTTTCGCGCACGGTTCCATCAAAAAGGAACGTGTCCTGCAAAACCACGCCGAGCTGGTTGCGATAGCTCTCCAGCCGGACCGTGGCGAGGTCTGTGCCGTCCACCAGAACGCGGCCGGAAGTAGGCACGTAAAATGCCGCGATCAAACCGATGATGGTGGATTTTCCAGCGCCGGAAGGGCCGACCAAGGCGGTTACACTGCCGGGGATCGCGTGGAAACTGATGTCTTGCAGGACCGGCTTGCCTTCGACATAGGCGAAGCCCACATCGTCAAATGCCACGGTTCCGCGCAGCGGGCCGATCGCCAGCGTGCGCCGCGGATCGCTGTCCTCGCGCTTTTCTTCCAGGATGTCGCGAGTTCGCTCCAGGCCGGCCATGCCTTCGGTGAGCTGCGTGCCGATGCTGACAATCTGGTAGATGGGCGCGATCAGCAGCCCCAGGAAAAGTCCGAAGGTGAAGAATGTGCCCAGGGTCATGGTCCCGGAGAGAATCCGGCGCGCGCCCATGTAGGTGATCAGGGCTACCACGAATCCCTGCAGCGTGGTGGCGGAGAGGCCCATCACCGAAGTGGCCGTCAAGGTTTTCAGAACGTTGTCGAGCAGTCGCTTGACGCCATCGGCAAACACGGCTTCCTCGCGATCTTCGGCGTGATATCCCTTCACCACGCGAACGCCGCCCAGCGATTCTGTCAGACGGCCGGTGACATCGGCGCTCAATTTCGCCCGCGCACGAAAGATGGGACGAATGGTGCCAATGGCTTTATTCAGAACGAGGCCAAAGACCGTAAGAATCAGGAAAGCCACGCCGGTCATGAACGCGCTGGTATGCAGCAAATAGATCAAGGCAAACACGGCCGTCATCACGCTTCCGGCGAATTCCACCAGGCCCGTGCCCACCAGGTTGCGCAGGCCCTCGACGTCGCTCATGATGCGCGAAACCAGGGCACCGGTCTTGTTGGAGTCGTGAAAAGCCACCGGCAGCCGGCCGATGTGCGTTTGCACCTGTTTGCGAAGGTCGGCGATCATGCGCTGCGCCGCTTTGGACAAAAGCTGCGTAAGCGTGTAGGAGGTAATCCCCTGCACCACCGTGGCCCCCAGGATGACCAGCACCAGCGGCAGGATCAGATTGGCCTGGCGCTTGGCGATCACATCGTCCACAAAAAACTTCATGGACGCCGGAGCGACCAACCCCGCAGCGCGGTTGACGGCCATCAGACCGAATCCGAACAGCAGGAGCCAGCGCTGCGGGCGGACAAAGGGCCACGCCTCGCCCAACAGGCGGACGAACCCCGCCGACTTGGCGGGCTCTGAAGATTTTCCGCCGGACCGCAGGCCTTCCCCGCGCCCCCCCCCGCCCCCGTAAAACAGACCGTTACGCATATCTCCCTATTGTCTTATATCCGGGCCCGAAATGCTCGTAAGCCCGGCGAATGGGGTTGTCCATCGCTGGAGAGCGATTGTGGCGGGGAGGCCGCACCGGGATGGGTTTGACCGGATGGTCACACTGGTACGGATTGCCGAATGTCGAGCATGCAGGCACCCGCTACACTCTAGGTACCGCCGCGCCCTCCCGGCCCATGGCCCGGAGCACTGAACCGCCGCGGGCATTTTTGCGAGGGTCACATGGGTACTCAACCGGAAACGCCGTCGGCACCTCCCGTCTTCCCCACCGCTCAGCTCATCACCGCCATGCTCAAGGGCCGCGAGCACGTGAGCGATCTGGTTTTCTCGCCGGGCCACGCGCCGCAAATTGAAGTCAGCGGCGAACTGGTGGAGGTAAAATTCAAGGGTCTGGAGAAGCTGACCCCCGCGCTGACCAACCAGATCGCGCATGACCTGCTGGCCAACGCCGAAGCAGCGGCGCGGAAGCTCGAACAAGACGGGGCCACCGATCTATCCTATTCGGTTCCCACCATAGCGCGATTTCGCGTCAATATTTTCAAGCAGCGCGGCAGCAGCGCGATCGTGATGCGCGTGATCCCCCCGACCGTGCCGACGTTTGAGTCCCTGCACCTTCCGGAGGTGCTGGCCGAGATCGTGAACCTGCGCAACGGAATCGCCCTGGTCACCGGCCCCACGGGTTCGGGGAAATCCTCGACGCTGGCGGCTATCGTGGACCGCATGAACGAAGAGCGCGCCATTCACATCCTCACCATCGAGGATCCCATCGAGTTTCTGCACAATCACAAAAAAGGCACGGTGCACCAGCGTGAACTGCACAGCGACACGCCGACTTTCGCGCTGGCGCTGCGCGCCGCGCTGCGCCAGGCTCCCAAAGTCATCCTCGTGGGAGAAATGCGCGACCGCGAAACCATCGAGATCGCCATGGAAGCCGCCGAGACCGGCCATCTGGTTCTCTCCACCTTGCACACTATCGACGCCTCGAAAACCATCGAACGCATCGTGGGATCGTTTCCGCTGAGCGACCAGCAAGCCATCCGCACGCGCTTCTCCAAGGCCTTCCGTTTCGTCATTTCCCAGCGTCTGCTGCCGCGCGGCGACGGCCACGGCCGCGTGGCCGTTCTGGAAATCCTCAAATCCAGCCTGCGCACCCGCGAATACGTGGAAAAGGGCGAAAACGAGGGCAAGACCCTGCTGGATGCCATGCGCGACGGCAGCCAGGAGGGCATGCAGTATTTCGACGGAGAGATCGAACGGCTCATCCGCTCCGGGGTAGTAAACCTGGAAGTGGGCCTGAGCTATGCCACCAACGCCGGGAACCTGCGGCTGGAGCTTTCCGATTTCATCGACGAGAGCGGAAAAACCGAGCCCATGGAAGCAATCTCCAGGTAGCGCGCCGCGAATCCTCCGCGGAACAATTCTTCTTTCTACTCTAGTGTCCTAGCGCACTCTGGCGCGGTTCGCAAAAATGACGCCGACTGAATTGAGCGCGCTGCAGGCGATATAGACGCGGCCGTCGGGAGTTGCCGCCATGCTGCGAATGATCCCGCCCCCGGAGGGAATCGTGGCGGAAGCAAATGTTTCCGCCCGGGGATCGAAGCGCACCACGGTGTTTTTGGGCAGGACGCCCGCCTCGCTATAGAAAACCATTCCGTCCGGCGTAACGGTGATGCCGTAGGGGTTTGATTCCGGCCCGCCCGGCGACGGCCACATTTTTACGGCGCCGGTCGCCGGATCAAACCTTCCTAGGTGCCCTTCGGCATAATCGGTGAAGTAGACGCTGTGGTCCGCGGCGATGGCGATCCGGCGAGGCCGTGTGCCCGCTCCCGGAAGCTCAACCTCGGTGATAGCCATGGTGCGCGGGTCGATTTTCGCCAATCGATTGGCGCCAAATTCGCAGATGACCGGGATGCCCTCGCTGGTGATGGCCAATCCGTAGGGCAAGGAGTCTTCGCTGGGAAACTTCTTCAGATCAATCGTCCCCGTGCGCGGGTCGAGCCTCCCAACAAAGTTTCCGCCTTCCACGGTGAACCACAGAATCCCCCGTTGGTCGAAGGCCAGGGCCAGGGGATCGCCAGCGCGAGGGTCGGGCATTTTGTATTCCGTTACGCTTCCCGTGCGCGGATCCAGTTTGCCGATCAGGCCGGCGTCGTTCGCCGCATACCAGACATTGCCGTCACGATCCAAAGCCAATCCGCGCGGCTCGCTTGGATCTGTTTTCAGCGGAAATTCGCGCAGGATCCCGCTATCTGGATCGAGACGGCCGACCGTGTTGGTAAATTGCCCCGTCCACCACAGCGCGCCGTCGGGAGCCACCGCGGCATCGTGCGGGATCGATCCCGCCGTGGGCACTTGCCACTCGCGGATGGCTACGATCAGCGTACCGGCCGGGAGGCCTTCAGCCGCCCTTCCCACGCCGGAAAAGTACAGCAGCGTCACGCCGGCAAGCAGGAACGCGCTGAAGACGGCAAAACGCTTCCGGTTCATCGCCGAAATCCTTTCCTGCGTATGTGCCGTTCCTACGTGAGCAGAATCGGCAGGCACAAGGGAGTCTGGACGTGAAAATCAAGGCTGTTGATTTCCTGCAGCGCCTGGTCGAGGATGGCGCTGCTGCAGGCTTCCAGAGTGATGATAAACGGCAGCGCGGTGCGTGCGAAATCCGGCTTCTGCAACAGTGCGTCGATACCGATCCCGAACTTGGCGAACACGGCGGCAACCTCCGCGACGATGCCTGGGCGGTCCTTCACCACGAAGCGAACGTAATGCGGCACCGTGAAATCCCCGCTGACCGATACGGGTGTTTCCATCGCCGCCTGGTAACCCGCTTGCACAGGGGCGGACTGGCGCGCGATGGAAAATAGATCGGAAACCACTGCCACGGCCGTGGGATCGCCCCCGGCTCCATAGCCGGAAAGCGCAATCTGCCCGGCGAACTCTCCGCTGGCAAGCACCAGGTTCTGGCTTCCCTGGACGTGCGCCACCAGCGAAGACAGGGGAACCAGCGCCGGCCGAACCGCGGCCAACAGGCGCACGCCATCGCCCGTGCCTTCCTTTATAGCCAGGGAGATCTGCCGTATCGAGCATCGCAGGTCATGCGCATAGAGAAAATCGATGGCCTCCACCGCGGAGATCGGCCAGCAAGGAATTTCGTTGGGCTTCACCTGCAGGCGCAATCCCGCCTGTGTCAAAATGACCAGTTTGGCCCGCGCGTCGAATCCCTCCACATCGTCTCGAGGATCGGCCTCCGCGAAACCCAGCGACTGCGCTTCCTTTAGGGCCGCGTCGAAGCCTGCCCCCGACGCTTCCATTTTCGTGAGGATGTAGTTGCAAGTGCCGTTTAGAATTCCCGCGATCCTGTGCAGGCGGTCCCCCGCCAGACCTTCCTGAATGGCGATAATAGCCGGTATCCCGCCGGCCACGGAGGCGCCGAATTCCAACCGCCGGCCCATTTGCCGGGCCATCTCTGCCAGTTGTGGTCCGCTCTCGGCGATCAGCAACTTGTTGGCGGTGACCACCGATTTTCCGACGCGCAGCGCGCGGCGAATCCATTCCCCGGCGGGCTCGATCCCTCCGATCAATTCGACCATCACGTCCACATCGGAGGAGATCACCTTCTCGATGTCGTCGGTCCAGCGAATGTGCGCGGGAAACCCTTCCACTTTTTTCTTTTCGATATTGCGGTTGAAAATATGCGTCAACACCAGTGGCCCATGGACGTCCAGACAGAGCAACTTGGCAACCGAGCGCCCCACGGTGCCAAATCCCACTAGGGCAACTTTCAGTTTCCTATGGCCGGCCGCATTCTTATGGTCCGGTTTATTGGCCGGCAATTTCGTCTTTCCGGCCGCGCCGTGGCGGGCCTTTAGCGCCGGCCTTTTCTTTGATTTTTCGCGCGAGCTTGGCGCCACGGATGGTCACCTCGATGGTTTTCCAGGCGGGCTTCAAGCAAAGCCGCACCCCATTTACGGAAAGCGCTCAAAGTATACACCGTCGCCGCAGGCCCCCGGCGTGGGAGCAAATGGAAGGATGATCTTGCGCCGGAATCTTTTCACCGGAACCTTCCCCTGTACGACCGACCAGTGCCCATTGTGTCGTAACGCAACCGACAACCGCGAATCTCTCAATCTTGCTGCATCGTGCAGCATCCCCCTAAACTGAACTGCAGCAGAAACCGGGCTGGTCCCTCCCCGGAGGGGCCATGCTCGAAAAGGCGGACCTTCTGGAAACAGCCAAGCAGGAAGCGACAACCCCGGAAGCTCCGGTGACCGAGGTCGTCCAGGAGTCCTCCGCGCGCCTGGAACTGGCGGAGATCCTCGAGAGTCACCGTGAATGGCTGCGATCGGGTGACGAAACCGGCCGCCGGGCCGATCTTTCCCGCTCCCATCTAGAGGGGGCGGACCTGACCGATGCCAATCTCCGGTTTGCCATCCTCGATCACACCGTCCTGAACGCGGCGGACCTGCTGCTGGCCGACCTGCAAGGCGCCAGCCTGATCCAGGCGGACCTGCAGTTCACCAATCTGCTGGGAGCCAAATTCCGCCACGCCAATCTGCAAGGCGCCACGTTGGAGGGCGCTACGGGGCTCTCCACAACCCAACTCGCGGGAGCAAACCTTTTTGGCGCGGTCTTGCCCGCGCAGCTTCCCGGCTTTGAGGGATTGAAGCACGTTACCGCGCTGGCCAGGAGAGCCGGATGGTTAATCGCCGGCATGCTGGCGCTGTGCGCTCTCACGTGGCTGCGGATTTTCACTACGACCGATGTCCGGCTGCTTCAGAATGCCCCGGCGCTTCCCTTGGCCGGTTTACGGAACGTCTTGCCGCTGATTCCCTTCTATCTGTTCGGGCCCATCGTGATCCTGGGCTTGTACCTCTGCTTCCACTTGTATCTACAGCGGCTCTGGGACGGTGTCGCGGCCCTGCCAGCGATCTTTCCCGATGGAGAGCGCCTGGACTCCGCGCTTCCGCGTTTTGCGAGATGGCCCGCGCGAATGTATTTGCGCTGGCTGGAAGAGCAGAACCTCCCTCTAACCCGGCTGGAAACAGCCATGGCCATTTTCCTGCTCTACTGGACCGCCCCGCTGACGATCCTTCTGTTCTGGGGGCGCTACCTGACCATGCAGGACGTGCGCGGCACGACGCTACTCGTTTTGCTGTGTGTCAGCGCCCTGGCCGCGGCCTCCTATTTTCCGAGCATGGTGGCGGGCGCGTTTGGAGCCGACGTGCTGCGGCCTGCGAGTTCGACCCCCAAAAGGGCTCGCGTGGAATGGCTCTCGCGCCGCGCGATTTCCCTGCTGCTGGCGTGCCTGGTTCTCTCCCTGCTGTCCGCGGGGATTTTCCTGGGCGCTCCGCATGATACCCGGCACCCCTCGGACGGGCAGGACTTGGGCCCCCGCACCTGGGCCGCACGCGTGCTGTGGTTGGCAGGCTACAGCCCCTATGCACAAGTGACGGAATCCGACGTTTCCATCAAGCCCGCCAATTGGACGGGACGCGATGAAGAGATCGCGCTGGTCAAAGGGGCCAATCTCAACAAACTCAGCCTGCGGCACATGGAGGCCTATGGCGCTTTCTTCGTCAAGGCCCGCCTATGGCAGGCGAACATGGAAAGCGCCTATCTATCGGAAGCCGATCTACGCCAGGCCAATCTTCGCCAGGCTGTTCTGCGCGGCGTAGCCATGGATCGCGCGCGGCTTAATCACGCGCTTCTTCCCGAAGCCGACCTGCGCAACGTGGATGCCACCCAGGCCGATTTCCGGGACGCGGATTTATCGCATGCCTTTTTGGGCGGCGCCATTCTGGTGGACGCCAAGCTCGACGGCGCGAGTCTCTATGGCGCGGACCTCCGCAATGCCCTGTTGCAAAGAGCCAGCCTGCAAAAGGCCGACCTGCGCGAAGCGATCCTGGAGGGCGCCAATTTTTCCGCCGCCAATCTTCAGGAGGCCTTTCTCTCCTCGGCCAAGATGTTCGGAGCCGATCTGGAAATGACTCAGCTCAACCAGGCGATCCTGACCGGGGCGGATCTGCGCAGCGCGGATCTGCGCAATGCCAATCTGCAAGGCGCCGTCTTGAACGAGGCTGACCTCCGGGGTGCGGACCTGCAAGGCGCGGACCTGCGGGGCGCCCAGGGAATCGACGCCTCCAAGCTATGCTCCGCCGCGAATCTGCACCAGGCGCAACTGGACGACGCCATCGACCAGACCGTCGCCGCCCAGTGCGTTGGACGCCGCTAAAAAAACGGGCGGCCCGTCCAGCCAATCGGACGGAACCGCCCTTATCGAGAATCGTCGACGATGATCGACAGTCGCTATGCGATTTTGGAGATGCTTTCCTCGAAGAACTGGATGTACCGGCCCAGGATAATTACAGCGAACCACAGGAAGATGGAAGAGCCGGCAATGAGCTTGGCGTATACCGGAGCGCTTTCCCCGGGAGCCAGGTTTTCGCAGTCGCGGAAAGCATCGGTGCCGTAAAAGAGCAATAAATTCGCCCCCGCCAGAACCAGCGCCGCCATCTTCAACCAGAAAGCCATATCGTAGGTGTAATAAATTGGCATGCCTACAAAGGCCAGGACGCCTGTACCGATGTTTAGGCCCAGCCCGAACAGTCCCCATGGCACCAATTCATCCAACGAACCAATCGGCAGCCCCCGCGCAAATCCGAGCACCCGCAAATCGAAAAGCGCGATCGTTCCCATGATCAGGCAGAGCCCTATGAAATGAAGGATCATCAAGAATGCCCACCACCATTTCGTGGACACCATCATCGCCGCCAACTTATTGGGATTAGGCTCGAAAATGTGCACGAACTGGCCCAGCGCCGAAGGGGCCGCCGCATCCGCGGTAAACGCTTCCGGATGGTGGATCACCCCGCCCAGGTTCCCCGTCCTTGCCGCCAACCCCATGCACAGAATCGCTAGAACCACCATAGCTGGAAACATCCAGCCTTTCGTATCGGGCTTCCCGCGATAGCGCCATAGAGTGGCCACGGCGAAGCCGCCTGTGATCAATATGGCGAGAAACGTCAGCATCGCCGAACTTTCGTGCAGCAGAATCGCATTCTGGTCCATGCCGTTCAGCGGGTTGGAAAGCTCGTCCGCCGCCCCGATGCCGCTCATGTAAGACGGGATCGTCAGCAGAGCGACGACGACGAAAGCTCCCACGCTGGTCTTCTTCAGCTCATCGCTGTTTCGCATAAAACCGTAGACCAGCAGGATGAACGCGAACATCGTGCCCATGATCGGCAAATGATTAAATAAAAGATGAAAATGTGAGAAATTAATCATATGTCCCCTTACCTAATGGAGCTTCTTTCAGTGTAAGACCAAAACTTAGCCCGCCCAAAAGCCACACCTAACCGCAGGCGTCCACTTCTCTAGCCGCCTGGCGCATACGCGCCGTAAAGCAAGTAGGTGTACGTGTAGGCCAGCAGGCGGCCCGCCGTAATAACGCCGATCCAGATCACCAGAGACCACCTGGCGAGCGCCGCCCCTCGCGCCATCCGGGCTGCTTCGCTCAACGTCGTGTCGTCAAACACCCTCTTCTTGATTCTGGTCACCGTCCACATGCCGATCCCGATCAGACTCAACTTGATGTAAAAATCCGGGTTCGTCACCGCCTTGGTCGGATAGGCATACACCAGCAGCGTACCCGATACGACGTTTATGCCGAACCCCGTGTAGATCAACTTGAAACACTTCTCGAGGGGAGCAAGGGGTATGTCGCGCGCCATGCCAAGAATGCGCAAGTCGATCGCGGCGCTGGGACCGACCAGCATCAACATGCCGATGGTGTGCAGACAGAGAATGAAATAAAACGCAAATACGGAATCCGACTCCCGAAGCCACGTACTGAACGAACTCGCCTCGATTGTCTTCAAAATCAGGGGCTGGTACAACATAATCAAGGGATGCACCGAGTTTTTCTCCTTAACTCCCGATCCTAAGTTGCGCGGGCTGGCAACCATGGCCCGCATCCGAAGCTTCTGAACGGAGGCGCCGGATCCACGACCCCGGTTATAGGACGCTTAGAACCATGCGCACACAACTGCGCCCATCCTCCAAAAGCAACATTCTGGTAACACAGCGTTGTCCCGCGCGTCAAGGGCAGAGTGCCGCCGCGGAAAAATAATGTTCGTTCGTCTCTGCGTCTCTAAGGTCACCCGCTCGGCGCTCATCTCCTGAATCATGAGCCAAAATGGCGCCTCCCGTTGTTAAATCGGAGCAAAAAACTCTTAACCCCGGCTTAATACCGGGATTCCATGCCCGCCCGCTTTCCCGGCGATATCGGAGGCTCCTCTTGGTTGACAGAATGGCCGGACCGCGCGTAACGTGATGACCGCGGAGAGCGTCTTAACTCCGGGTAATGAATCAGGTCTGTGTCCAGTTCAGGAGGACTTCTTATGAATTTTCGCCGTGTTTTGCGTTTGCTTGCGCCGCTTGCGCTGATCGCCTGTTGCACCGTCGCCGCTCGCGCCGACGTTACGCGTATCGAGATTAAGTCCCGCGCCGATGTATTGGACGGGAAGTCCTGGGGCTCTGTCGGCCCCTACGAGAGGATCGTCGGCACGGTATACTTCACCACCGATCCCAACAACCCTCGCAACAAGATGATCCCCGACATTGACAAAGCCCCGCGCAACGCGCAAGGCATGGTGGAATACTCCGCCGACATTTACATCTACGCCCCCAAGGACCAGAGCAAGGGAAATGGCGTCGCTCTCTTCGAGGTCCCCAATCGCGGCAACCGCGGCATGTTTGCGCGCTTCTCCAACGCCGCTGGCGCCGGTCCCGGTGGACCCGGCGGCCGCGCTGGCGCCGCTCCCGATCCGGCAGCTGAATTCGGCGACGGGTCGCTTCTGAACAGCGGCTACACGTTGGTGTGGGTCGGCTGGCAGTTCAGCCTGGCGCGCAATGACCGGTTGATCGGCATAGACCTTCCCATCGCCACCGACAATGGACAGCCCATTACCGGGAAAGTGAACACGCCCCTCACGGCTGGCATGACCGGCCCGACCTTGGCGCTGGATCCCGACGCGGCGCGCTACATGCCGGTGGACCTGAATAGTCCCGATGCCACTCTGACGGAAGTGGTGGATGTCTATGACACTCCGCACGTGATCCCCAGGGACCAGTGGCAGTTTGCCAAACTGGTTGACGGTCAGGTGACCCCAGATCCCACCAGCTTGTACATGAAGGACGGCTTTCAGGCCGGACACACCTACGACCTCGTCTACACGGCCAAGAACACCCCAGTCGGCGGTCTCGGATATTCGGCTCTCCGCGACGTCGGCTCCTACTTCAAGAAGCCGGGCAATCTGGTCGCCGCGAAATACGATTACGTGGTCGGCGAATCGC
>Ga0302326_10013243_pt1 | contig 17491 bp, 16 predicted proteins | sample Palsa_T0_3_FD_202264 | JGI IMG/M metagenome (GOLD analysis project Ga0302326, IMG submission 202264) | Peat permafrost microbial communities from Stordalen Mire near Abisko, Sweden - Palsa_T0_3 | ecosystem: Environmental > Terrestrial > Soil > Palsa > Peat permafrost | place: Sweden: Abisko... | reverse complement strand
ATGAAAATCCGTTCCACTGTTAGGTCCCCCAAAGGAGGAACAAATCATGATCCACCTCGATGAAGTCAAAGTCACACCCCGCGAACAGCAGGTCTTGAACCTGCTCGTGCAGGGCTTCAGCAATAAGGAAATTGGAGGCCAGCTAAATATCAGTCAGAGAACTGTAAAAGAGCACCTCCGCATGCTGTTTTTGCGCTCCGGAATCCACAAGGGTGACAAACGAGTGAAGTTGGCTCGCTATGCTCACGAAGACGAAAGTGCCGTCATGACGCCTTGCGAGGGTCTCAACCCGAAGGAAAGGCAGATTTCGATTCTGGTCTGGGAAGGCCTTACCAACCGCGAAATTGGCAAAGTCGTCGGCACCAGCGAAAACGTAGTCAAGAATCATTTGCGCGGCGCATTTGACAAACTTGGAGTCTGGAGTCGCCTGGAACTGGCAATGTACGTGGCCAACCGTGGCGGAGAGCGTTGCCTTCACGAGACCAACTGTTAGCACCCATTCAAAGAGTGAGCCAATCTCGCCGGTTTTGAGGGAGCCACGGTGCTTGCCAATTCTCCCGGGCACAGGACTCGCGCGGCCGAATTTCGAAATCGGCGCAGTCGTAGTTTGCGAGTTCTGTGTCCGGCGCCAAATCAGTTCACCGAGGATCCTCCGCGCCGTCCATTCCCGCCCTTCTTGCGGAATTCGCGTTGGGTCGAATCCTGTCTTGACCGATTGAGCGAGCAGATAGTAATTGCTCGGCGCTGCGGTCAATCGAATCCCGAGCGCGCGGAGAGCGTGATTCTTGGGAGTAGTCGAAGAAGCTCCACCGCGCCCGTGCAGCTTGATGAGTTGCGCGAAATCCACCTCCGCCCCGAACGCGTCCTCGACCTGCAATTCGTAGAGGAAGTAGCCATTCGTTTCCTGAGTGCGACTGCCCGACGGTGTATATCTTAGCCAAGGTGCGGAATGGTAATGCGAATGAGACAAGGCACCCACTTAGTTTCTTCGTCCATTGCGACCAATACCCATTGGGTGTCCATCTCAGGCGAATCCCTCTCAAATTCAGCCACGACCTTCGAGTTTTCGAATATCTTCGAATATCTTCGAATAGGTCCTATTTACTAAGGTCTGCTTTACAAGAGATCGGTCTGGTGGTAAGGTGCTTGCAAGAATTCGACATTGTTGTGGGGTGACCTTGAGGGGGTCGTCCTACAGCTCTTGTTGGGAAGGCAAGTCAGTGAGTTTGCCACCACCACAAAACGAAAGCTCCCGCCTCGAAGTTCTTCGAAGCTTTCACATTCTCGAGACCCCACCCGAACAAGCCTTTGACGACGTGGTTCGCCTGGCCACGCTCATCTGCGATACTCCCATCGGAAAAATCGCCTTCGTCGACGAGAAACGCGTGTGGCTCAAAGCGAAAATCGGCTTTGAGCTGGATGAGATCCCGCGAGAGCGGTCGTTTTCCGCCCATGCAATCTTGCGATCCGGCATCCTCCTCGTGCCTGATCCAATTGCCGACGCGAGGTTCAGGAACACTCTCCTAACCGCGGAAATCGGGGTCAGATTTTTTGCGGGGATACCGCTGATCACCTCGGGCCATCAAGCGATAGGTGCCCTCAGCGTGATGGACCGAGTGCCTCACATTCTGACTGCTGAACAAATAGATTCCTTGCAGATTCTCGCTCGGCGGATCATGCATGAACTGGAACACCGACACACAAGAGAAACTCGATCTCCGCACCAGAAACTTCACCTGGTACCGACCCGTCAAGTCACCATCCTGTTGGTCGAAGACGAGGAGAACCTTCGAGCCCTGTTGCAACGGACGCTTGAAGGGGTTGGGTTTACTGTTATGTCTGCCTCCGATGGCGGTGAGGCAGTTGGCTTGTGCCAGCAACACGATGGCACGATCGATCTTGTGGTGAGTGATATTGTCATGCCGCGGCTCAATGGAATTGAGCTGGCAGCGCGAATTCGGGCAGATCGCCCGGAGACGAAGTTTTTGTTTATAACGGGCTTTGGTGACCAGTTTCCGGAATTGGGTGAACTTATCAAGGGCGGTGCAGGCATCGTGGAAAAGCCCTTCCTTCCTTCGGAGCTCCTGCGTAGAGTGGAAGACACGCTCACCCAGGGGAAAGCAGCCACAGGTACCCAAGGGGCATAGATCTGTCGGAGCGCAGACCAGCTCGAAAAACCGAATGGTCGGCTTGCTCATCCGCCAGAGCCCACTTACCGTATACTCACCGGCCCACCCGCGCTAAAGCGCCCAAGGGAGCTCGGTCTTTCCCGGAGACGTTATCGAAGCAGACTCTTCAACAACCGGCTATCGACGCCAGAGTCGATAGCCGCCCGCATCGGGAGATTGTGGCAGATCGGAGCGCTCGTTCTCACGGCACTGGGAGCTATGCGCTGGCTTGCGTGGACGCAGACCGAACGACCGAACGAGTTTAGAAACTTTGATTTCTGAGTAGATAAGCCTGGCAACTCAGAGCAAACTTTCCCTCTTCCCGAAAGGGGCCGATACTTTTTCGCCGGATGCTCACGACTCATCTTGATTGACCAAGTAAACCTAGTGCCAGTCGGCTTTTTCGCTTCTTCCCGAAATCGCGCGATGGTTTCGGAGCACCTTCTTAGAACTCGCCTGGCACCATTACCTCCGTGCATCCGGCACCATTACATCCGTGCATAATGATCTACCTCGCTGATCCTCTTCGTTGGCGACGAAAAGTTTGGATCCTCAGTTCGGACACTTTATTCGCGCGCAGCCCGTCCGTCTCATGGGTTCGTGTGTCTTCCGGAATGGCTTTCAAATGTTCGTTACCGCACACAGAATTGTGTGATATCGTACCCAGATGGTTAACTTTGCGGCGCAAAACATCGTAAACGCGCTGTGGCGAAGGTGATAAATATAGGGAGACACTGGAGAAGTGTCGTGGTTTTAGTCCCTGTCGTAACCCGTAAACTCGCTAACCGTCATCGGAAGCCGAGGGTCCTGCCGTATGCCGGAGCATAGATTTGCGGTCGACTCTCCCGATTTTTCTGACCTGGAAGTAGGCCAGTATCGCAATCTGTTAGATCTGGCACAACTCTCGGTCGGCCAACCGACAACAGATACTGTCTTCCCCATCTTAGCCCTCCATTTGCGACCATCCCTGAATTTTGAATTTGTCACATTGGGTCTTTACGACTTAAGCACGGAGAGCATCCTTCTGGATACTTGGAAGGCAGGCGTCGCGCTGAAAAGACGTGAATCCAATGCTGTGGACAGTTGTGCAAGCGGGTGGGCGTGGAGGAGGCAACGATCCGTACTCATCCAAGACTTAGACACGGAAACCAATCTGCCCGTTTCCCTAGAGTCGCTTCGCCAACTCGGCGTTCGTACTTATTATGTCCTTCCTTTGACCACAGCTCGTCACAAGCTGGGAGCAATAGGCTTTGGCAGCTTGCATGTCATTGCGAAGACGAATGCGACTATTGAGTTGTTGCGCCGTACTGCTGCAATGATGGCTCAATTCCTGGAGACCACTCTTTCATCGGATGGGCCTGCAGCGCAGGTAGAATCTGTCCCAGCTACCTCCGTACTAGCGCCAGAGCCCAAACAGGCTTTTCAGGATTTCGATCCGGGCGACGAAGCAGATCGGGACAAGGCGTTCCGCGAAATCGTGGGGAATAGCGCTGCTCTGCAGGAACTGCTAACACGGGTGAAAACTGTGGCGGCCACGGGCGCGACGGTGCTGTTGCAGGGAGAGACAGGTACGGGCAAGGAATTAGTCGCACGTGCGATTCATCAGCTCAGCCCACGCGCCGACCGCAAGTTTGTCACCGTCAACTGCACTGCGATTCCGACAGAGTTATTGGAGAGTGAGCTATTCGGACACGAAAAGGGATCTTTCACCGGGGCAGTCAATAGGCGCATCGGTCGCTTGGAACTCGCTGACCGAGGGACTTTGCTATTGGATGAGGTGGGCGATCTCCCCAGTATGATTCAGCCGAAACTACTACGGGTACTGCAGGAACAGGAATTCGAAAGGCTCGGCAGTAACCGGACTGTAAAAGTCGATGTGCGGCTGATCGCTGCCACCAATCAGGACTTGCATCGGAGTATCGCGGAAGGTCGCTTCCGCGAGGACCTATTTTATAGACTCAATGTCTTTCCCATTTACATTCCTCCTCTGCGGGAGAGAAAAAGTGACATTCGTGCCCTTGTAGGTTACTTCGTGTCCAAATATGCAGCGGAAGCGAATAAGTCGATTGCGACCGTCCCTGCCGAAGCAATGGATGCTCTTGAAAATTGGAGCTGGCCGGGGAACATCCGGGAATTGCAAAACCTGGTTCAGCGCTGCGTGATTTTGACGAACTCACCAGTCCTGAGGGTTCCCCTTGGCGAACTAAAAAGAGACGCAAACCCATCTTCTGGCAAGATGTCCAAAGAAGTCGAGCGCGAGCTCATCCTTCAGACTCTGAAAGAGACGGGCGGAGTAATCGCTGGCACGTCAGGCGCAGCCCATAAACTGGGAATGAAACGCACGACCCTCTACTCGAAAATGAAAAAGCTGAACATCAGTCCGGTTGACTTCCAGGACTAGTTACCACCTTCCGAACCAACGCCAGACACCTTCGGCGATTCCCAGACTTGTAGCGGCACGTCGAAGAAGGCACTGACGTGTCGAAGTGTCGAGTCCAGGAGACGCGCGACAGTCATCCGACGCCGCTCAGCCGGCCACCGATACAGGCTAGATCGCTAGATCCGCAGTTTCTATAACTTACAAGTCAGCATCGAGCTGTGGACTATTTGCCGAGCCCGCCCGAGGCAGGGAGCCGAGATCAGCGACGGCGGAGAGGATCTCGTTCGCCAAAGCGACACTTTTGATGCCCACAGATCGGCTCGACGCCATTCTCCCTAGGCTCCAGCTCGAATCCTCGGTCAGAGTGAACTATCTTTCGGCCATTTTCGCAATGGAAAGAACCTCACGCTTGAGGCAAACGATGTGGCCCCCTCGATGAAGAACCGATCCCTGAAGACGCAGAATCGAGTACTTTGGGTTGTGTGGGGAATGTGCCCAGGTCATGCCCATGATGCGAACGACGGATGGAGCAGCTCCTATCTGCCAACTTTCCACGACCCTCTGAGCCGCTTGTGGCTCCAAGCATCGCCTCTGCCCGTGAAGTGACGAGCCCTGGCGTTAAAGCTCAAGCACCGAAGCTATAGTGGGATCTCAACTTAGCTGAGAGCCGGATGTGTCGACTCGTCTGTCTCTCGACACTGCGGACACTCGCCGCTGAGATCCCCAGGTCGTGTTTTCTATGACTTAACAAAGCTCAGGGATGTGGACCAGCACATGCATGACTGGCAGCAACAACCGCGAAGTGCAACAACGGTGGACTGGCGGCTTCGTTAGCGCGAGACTCGTAGCAGGCGTCGGTGGATCCAAGCGCCCGCCTCGCGTGCAAGAAGAACGTCGCACACGCTTGCCACCCCCTGGGAGCGCTTCGAAGGTCTGGTGGTCTGCTGAATTTCTTTGGGATGCAGATCACCAGACGTTGGAATCGACCAAGCTACGCAAAGGAATGCCAAAGACGGAAAAACGATTTGAACTGGTCACATAAATATCTCAACGGGATTTGCTTACAACCGAGACAAGCCTTGCCGAAGAACGTTTCGACGTGGTACTCCCGGCCGATCACCGGCCGACGAAAATGATGCAGCCAGGCAACCAGTCGCTCCGCTCACTAACGTGTTCGGTACCGACGCAAGCGACGACCGTTCTCGGTCGGGATGCGGCGCTCGCCGCGATGGGGTGCGATTGTCTCGATGCCGTGACTCTCCGCCGGATCTCAATCCAGGCGGTTGCTGTCGTCGGCTTGCTCGCTGATCAATCACAGCGGGAGGCAGTCGAGGAAGCTGGGGCCGAGGACGGCTTCGGCAAGTTGGCCTTCGTGCGGCGAAGCGCTCTCGATAGTAACGGCGAGAGCAGGACTGTGATCCTCGGCGAGAGCGATGACTTTCACCCCTTCGCCACGCTGGGTGGGCCCCACCGCGAGGCCCGCTTTCTTGCCGTCGGGAAGGAGGCGCCGAGGAAAACCTCCTCCAGTGGCAATCTTCCGCGGGCCGGCAACTCTTCCGCCAGGACACGCCAGAGGGGCTCCAGCTTGCCCTCTCCCACCCACGGCCGGAAACGGCGACGGCAAGCCAGGTGCGGCGGATATCTCTCGGGCAGTTCGCGCCCTTGCGCCCCGGTGCCCAAGACCCACGAGATACCATGGAGCACCGCTCCCGTGTTCTGCCACGGACGACCTCGGCCCTCGGCGCGTCGTTTGGGCCGCAAGGTTGGTTCGATGAGTTGCCATTGGGCACCACTCGGTTCCCATCGTCCTCGCATGCCCACCCTCTGCCTGCTTTCCTCCCCGCAGAAAACAGCGATATAGGTTCAACCACCATTGATGAAACCAGTTCTGGGAAGAAGGGGCACTTCATATGTTTCCTCGCGTTGTGGAATGCCTATCGATCGTTGGCCGAAGTAAGCAAGCCGGCAGCAAGCCAGAGAATGAAGTACTCCCGATTCTCCAAAAGCAGCCGGGCTTGGTGGACTTTTCTTACGCTTTCCGACAAGACAGCCCCCGAAAGGGCCGTGCGTCAGTTTCTTCACTTCGCTGGAAGATGCGGAGCAATATCACTGCCAGCAACAGGACCCGATCATCGAAGTCTTGAAGCAAGTCTTCTGGAGTCTACTCCGACGTTGGAGATTTCTAAGGCAAATGCGTCAACAGCACATCGCGCTGCGGTCGGTGGAACAGCTTGAGTGGGCAGCTGCGATCGCGCCGGCACGGATCAGTAGAGACGACGAAGACATGCTCGAAAACTTATCCGTGCGGCGTTCGATGGCCGGGGACATAGCAGACAGCATAAGCGAGGGGCTGCGTTTGCTTCAATTTGGCACCTCGAAACTCACCTTAAAAGAGGTGCCAGAAACAAAGAATCGCCTGAACGTCAACCCAGAGCGAAGGCCGAAGAACGCGCCTGCAAGAGGAAGAGGGGCGATATGCAGGGATAGGGCCAACAATGTCATACGACTGCTCTCGATGTGTCGGGGTTACTGCATTTACGTTTATATCGCCTTAGGAGATCCGAAATCCGAGATACATGGTTCGCTGACAGGTCTCACTCGAAGGGACCTATTTGAAGCTGGTTTCATATTCGTGGCGCAAGACTGGAATGGAAGTCAACCGAAGAGTTCAGACACGCGGGTGCAGGCTTTCCATATCCATCCTCCCGTGGCTCAATCGAGGTCTCGTCGGGTGACGCGACCGAACGCGATTGATCCTAGATCAGTATCACCTGTCCGAACTTCAAAGAGAGGCAATCATGCCACAAGTTTCCGCGAAGGCTGAAACAATTGAAAGCTTGAGAGACGGCGTGCCTTGTTCCGTGCCGGACCTGGGTCGGGAGCTGGAGAACGTCAACCCAGTGTTGGGGCAGGACGGGACACCGGCCGCGATCGCAGACACGGCGGTCTCACCACAGAAGTTCGCCGAGCTGACTCGCGTCCAGGCCATACAGGCGCTGAGGGATTCCGAAACTCGCTACCGGCGGCTCTTTGAAGCCGCCAAAGATGGAATATTGATTCTCGATTTCAAGACTGGGCAGATCGTCGATGTGAACCCATTCTTGATTGAGATGTTGGGCTATACGCACAGTGAGTTCGTGGGCAAGAAGCTTTGGGAAATCGGCCCGTTTAAGGATATTCCTGCGTCCCGGTCCGCTTTTAGGGAGCTCCAAACGAAAAAAATTATCCGCTACGACGATCTGCCGCTTGAAACCAAAGACGGGCGCAAGATTAACGTAGAGTTTGTCAGCAATGTCTACCCGGTGGATGGATCCCAGGTGGTTCAGTGCAATATCCGTGACATCACCGAACGCGCACAGGCCGCAGCGGCGCTAAAGATCTCCGAAGCTCACCACCGGTCGGTCTTCGAAGGAGCGGTCCACGGCATATACCGAGGCACTCTGGACGGTCGCTTCTTGGATGTGAATCCAGCCCTGGTGGCCATGCTGGGTTACAGCTCGGCGGAAGAAGTTCTGAAACTGAGCGCGTCGCAGGATGTTTTCGCCAAACCGGAAGAAGGGCTGCGTCTGTTGCACAAGTGGGAGCTGACGGGGGAAATCACAGAAGAAGTGCAGTGGAAGCGGCGGGATCAGCGGCTGATTACCGTACGGCTGAGGGGCCGGGTCTTGGGCACCGAGCACCAGAGGGCGAAGGGGCTCGAGTTGATCGCCGAAGACGTTACCGAGCGGCGGGCGCTGGAAGAGCAGTTACGTCAGGCGCTGAAGATCGAAGCCATGGGGCAGTTGGCTGGGGGGATGGCCCACGAGTTCAACAACTATCTTGGGATCGTCCTGGGATACAGTGAATTGTTGCTGGAAGAAGCCGGCGCAGCGGAAGGCCTGCGTCGGAAGGTGGCTGAGATCAAGGGGGCTACGCAGACAGCCGCCTCACTGACCCGCCAATTGCTGGCCCTCAGCCGGCGGCAGGTGCTCGAGCCCAAGGTTCTGGACATCAATAGTGTGGTGTGGGAGACACACAAGCTCCTACGCCACCTCATCCCCGAGACCATCGAGCTGGTTCCGATGCTGGAGCCGAACTTGCCACCGGTCGAAGTTGACCCCGCCCAGATCCAACAAATCCTCATCAACCTGGTGGTGAACGCTCGCGATGCCATGCCGCAGGGCGGCAAAGTGGTGATTGAAACCGCCCTGGCGGAACTGGATGAGGAATACGCCAGTCGCCATATCGAGGTGCTGCCCGGATACTACGTAATGTTGACGGTGAGTGACACCGGTGCAGGCATCGATGAACAAACCCAGGCCCGAATCTTTGAACCTTTTTTTACCACCAAACAGGCGGGCAAAGGGACAGGACTGGGGCTGTCGACGGTTTACGGCATTGTACGGCAAAGCGGGGGTCATATCACCTTTGAGAGCGCCTTAGGGCGGGGCACCAGGTTCCGCATTTACCTGCCTCCGATGGCCGTGACCGGACCCCAGGTAGAACATGAGACCGCACCGGTAGCAAGCGAGGTCCTCGGCGGCACCGAAGCAGTGCTGGTGGTCGAGGACGAACCAGCTCTGCGCGCATTGATCTCCGTGTCTCTCGAGAAACGGGGCTACACCGTACTGGCGGCGGAGGACGGCGCTGCGGCGATCCGGATTTTGGAGAACAATCCTGGCGACATTGATCTTGTGGTCAGCGATATCATGATGCCTAAGCTAAACGGACTGGAGTTGAGGAAAAAAGCAATCTCGCTGGTGCCGGAGATGCGGTTCTTGTTCATCTCGGGATACGCGGAAGACACAATCGGCCAGACAGCGCACCTCCCCGAAGACGCCGGCTACCTGGAAAAGCCATTCCTCCCGGTTGAGTTGGCACGCAAGGTCCGGGCACTGTTGAACGAGAATGACGCGAGGAGAGGTAGTTCTGCTACGAACAACCCTTGTCTGCGGAGGTAACTCTCAGAAAGATTTCAGGTTGTATGTCGGCCCTCGTTCATTACCGGCCATGAGCCTGTCACTGCCCGGAACGCGCTTCGGGGAGATTGGCCGGAGGGTAGCGAAAATCGGCCAACCGGGAACGGGAAATCTCACGCGCAACTTTCCCTCGCCTGTCACTCGGGGAATCCGCTCCTTCGACTCATCGAGGAAAGGAAGTGAGGTTACCTCTTCAACTCTGCCGGCCAGTTCAGCACCAGCGTCACAGGTTCGGTGCCTTCTTTCAGATTCCCGCTGTTGATGAGAAACTTCTTCCCATCGCCAGTCACGTCGTAAGGACCAAAGTCACGCTGGATCCCAACTGCCTGAAACAATGTATGAGGAGCGCCCAGCCGAACCGCATCCCCAGAGGTCACATCCACCGCGACCAAGTTGTCGGCCGGATCGAGAAAGAATAACTCCTTGCCGTCTCTGCGCCATTTTGCCGCTATTCCGCCATTACTCGAGACCTGCCACTTCGCGCCTCCGCCGGGAAAAGCTGTGATGTAGACTTCCCTCCGTCCCGACTCGTTGCTCTGGTACGCCATCCATTTCCCGTCGGGCGAGACAGTGGGTTCGCTTTCGTCAAATGCATCCTGCACGATGGGAAACGACTTACCGTCACCAAATAAAGGAAGCGCCCAAAGATGATAGCCAGTCTCGCTCGTGGGAACCCTCCTTTCATAGATCAGATAGCGTCCGTCCGGCGAAATGCTGCGAGGGTATTCGAACGAATCAGTGCCTTCGAGCACTGCCCGCTCGGGGCTGCTACCGTCAGCCGCTTTCGCGTAGATGTGGGGCGTTCTGTTGACGATGGAGGCGTAAAAGACCGTCTTCCCGTCGGGCGCCCATACGGGCGTGGCTTGGGTGGCTGTGCTGACGGTGCTGGCGGTGCTGAAGGTCAGACGCGTGCCGGTTCCGCGCGTCAGGTCGAAAATCCATATGTCCGCAGTGCCCTGACTGCCGGCGAAAATCGTTACGGCCAGACGCGTGCCGTCCGGCGAGAGCGCCGGGCCGATATAGCGATCGGGCTGTGCAACAGATCCCATCTGTTTTCCGTCCCTGCCCGACCACACCAGCTTCCACCCGCTCGATGCCTCCCCCGCCTGGTAAACCAGGGCACCCGTGTCCGACGGGGAGAACATGGCCCGGACGGTCGCTCCGTTGACCGCGACGTGTTCGGCAATGGGAACCGGTTCGCCGCTAAGCTCCACGCGGCGGGGGTCAAAGGCCTGAGCCATGAGCGTCTGATCGCGCATAAACAAAAGGTGGCCGGAGGCGTAAACGGCCATCGTCTCACTCCTCATAAGCAGTTTGGCCTCGAACGATCCCAGTTCGCCGACATACAGCACCGTAGACTCCGCTCCGCGCGAACTCCGCGACCAATATAGAAAGTGCTTCCCGTCCGGCAAAAAGGAGGGCCAGCGGTGGCTATTCTCGGCTTTCGAGACATCCAACTTCGATGCGGGCTCGGGTGTCCCGCCTGCCGCAGAGACGCTAAATAGCGGTTGGTTTGAACCTGGCGTAAACACGATCACACCCTCCTTGCTCCAGCTGCCTCCGCGTCCGCTGGCGCTGTCGCACAGGTTCTGGGGCGGCCCCCCGTCGGCGTTGATCTTTTTCAACTTGCCCGGCGCGAAGAAACCAATCTCTCGACCGTCGGGGGACCAAAAGGGATAGATGGCATCGTCGGTTCCCGCCAGTGGCCCGGCCGTCAGGGAGTTCAGTGACCGCACATACAACAGGACCTTGCTTTTCTCGTCCCGCGCCGTGAATGCCAGCCGCGTTCCGTCAGGCGAGAGCACCGGCGGACCCGATGCCGGCAGCATCGTCACGAACGACGTGCCCGCCGGCGGCAAGATCGAGGATCGCACTACTGGGGCGGGCTTCGGCACCCGAAAGACGTAGGCCGTTCCAATACTTAATACGATCAGCGCTACGATCCCCACCATCAGCCACGGCAGACGTGAACTGGCTGGCACGGGCTTCGACGATACCGGTGGTGCGCTCGAATCCTTTGAGCGAGCCTCCGCCAAAGCCTCCAGTTGAATCCTTACGTCGTGCATGCAGCCATAGCGTTGGTCGGGACTCTTTGCCAGGCAGCGCCACACCGTTTCGTCCAGTCGGGGGGGCGAATCGGGCAGCACCGTTGAGATGCGTTCTGGCTCCTTATCCAGGATCGCGCCCAGCACGCTGAACTGTGACTTTCCCTCAAATGCGCGTCGCCCGGTGAACATTTCATAGAGCACACAGCCAAAACTGAAAATGTCGGAGCACGCATCGGCCTCAACGCCCTGCAAGACTTCCGGGGCCATATACTGGAATGTGCCCACCACCGTGCCTTTCTGCGTCAAAGGCGAGGCGGAAGCGGTGAGCATAGCCACGCTCATGGTCGGAGTGCTCGGCGTCAACGGAACATCTCCAGATGCCGAGCCTATTGCCGGCGCCGGCTTCGCTAAACCGAAGTCCATGAGCTTTGGCCCGTTCTTCGTGAGCATGATATTGGCCGGTTTCAGATCACGATGCACAATGCCACGGGCATGAGCTTTGTCGAGAGCCTGGGCGATCTGGATTCCGATGTTCAGCGCTTCGCCGAGTGGAAGCGCTCCCCTGTGCACACGGTCGGCCAGCGTTTCCCCTTCCAGGTGTTCCATGACCAGGAAGTCGACGCCGTCCTGCAAGCCAACGTCGTACAAGGTGCAGATGTAGGGATGATTCAGCGAGGAAATCGCCTTGGCCTCGCGCTCCATCCGCTGCCTCAGATCAGGATTGGAAGACAGATGTGCAGGCAAAACCTTGATGGCCACATCGCGCCCCAGCCGCGTATCGCGGGCCCGATACACTTCGCCCATGCCACCCGCACCCAGCGGCGATTGGATTTCATAAGGGCCGAGTTTCGTACCGGAAGGGAGGCTCATCCGTGCGGTCAATTATATTCCACAGCGGCCGCCCTACGGCTGATGCGAGTAAGGGCAGCTTGTCGGCAACCCTTCCCTTGGGATTACTTCAGGGTACTCCAGAACACAAATCAGCAAAGCGGTGAGTGGAGCAAAAACCATGTGCCGTCAGTTTGATTTTCTCAATGTCTTATCGCTACGAATGGAGATGAAGCGCGTAAGTTTCGTTGCACTTGCAGTTGTCACCCTGCTCGCATTTGTCGCAAGCTCGATTTGATACAGCCCTCCTGTTTGGACGGTAATTTCTCGAGTGAAGCGGAGCTACCGTAAGTGCTCGTCCCTGCGCGGTCAAAGCGCTATTCGAACTTCTTCCTACCTTCGTCCTGGCCTTCGTGATTGCACATCTCTTGCTCCATCTTAATGTCGCACACTGGAAACAGGCCGGGGGATTGGGCCTGTTGCTATGGAACGGCTTTCCCGTCATCTTGCTAACCGGGTCCATTCTCTGGCAGAACGTCCCCTGGCAACTCGCGGTCATACATTCTGGTGACTGGCTCATCAAGCTGATCTGCACGTTTCGGTAAGGCTGCGTAGTGACGGGCGTGCCGAAAGCACACCCAGCCTCAAATGTCGATCGTCTGTCTTCGACACCGCCGACACTGCGACACCAGCCTTTCAGTCAACATTTTCTATGGTTTAGCTGCCTCTCGGAGCTGGCATAGAACATGCAAAGTGTTGGATCGCAAGAGCGACGCGGGCAACGGTCGACGGTACGGCCCTCTGACCTGAACTTGTTCAATTTCGTCCTTACTACTCCAGGTGCACCCGTTCCTAACGGCCTGGAAACAACTTCTGTCGCGTGGGCTTCGCCCCGGGGGATTTCAAGTGTCTGGAGGCGAGGAGGACCCTGTGTTCGCTCGCGTTCTTGAATGTCAGGCGAAGGACGGCAGAGGTGTCCAAATCACATCAAGGTGATGAACGACGTGCCGCCTGCCCTGCGAGTACAACTCGGCTTGGTCGGCTTTTTCGCTTTTTCCGACAAGATCAACGCCGAAAAGCTGATGCGTTTCAGCTTCTGGACTTTGGAAGATACCCAGGAGTTCGACCGCCACCACCACGAGACGGTCACCGACCTGTTGAGGGAGTTTTGGAATGCTCTCTAACGCTGAAGACGTTTACGACTGAAGAACTTACCACGAGTTGAACTGGGGCCGGGAATGCGCGGCGGGACTGCTGGGGTACTGCGCTGGGTGTGGGCAGGAATCGGTTGCGCCGCAGCTGCGGTGACAGAGCATCACGCGGTCACCGGAGTCGGCTGAATGGCCCGGCACGGCAAAGTTGTACACGTCCAAAGCAATTTGCCGGACGATACGGAGCACGTGGATCGTGATCCACAGTCGAGTTCGAAGTCAGCACTGGCGAAGGCCAATGGCCTTGGCTCGTCGATAGGAACCTGAGCTCCGTCTTCCGGCACGGCGAGACAGTTTCGTTGCGAGTTAAGAACGACAAAGGTTCAATGAACGACCAAGGCTCAATACACTTTTACCAAATTGGAGGCAAATCATGAAACGCTTGCATGCAGGTCTCTGGTTGTTAGTCTTTCTGTTATCGATCTCACACGCGCTGGCAGTTCAGGCCCAAAGTCCCGCCATCGCGACCAAAGCGGCGGGGCCGTTCAGTTACGACGTCTCTCAGGAGGTCACACTCAGTGGAACGGTGTCGAGTGTGCTCACGCAACCGGCGGCGGGGATGATTATGGGCTCCCACCTCCTGTTCGTAACGTCCTCTGGTCCGGTCGATGCGAGTTTGGGAAAGTTCGCTCTGCTGGGCGACGATGCCCTTGCGGTCACAGCCGGGCAGCAAATTGAGGTGACCGGCGTCGCGAAGATAATTAAGGATAGGCAAGTCTTCCTGGCCCGCAAAGTGACGGCAGGTAGCACAGTCTATGTCATCCGGAACAAGCACGGATTCGTTGTCTCGCCGCAGGCGCGCGAACGTGCGACCCGGACGACACCAGGGGAGGGACAATGAACCGCAAAGCATACACAAATGTCGTTTTAATTTTTCCAACCTTGACACTCCTGGCCATAAGTTTCTTGACGGGCTGTGGTAGTTCGAACTCGGCACCAGCGAAATCGGTTGCGGCAACACCGAGCGTGACGCCAGTCAACTCCCCGCAGCAAAGCGCGGCGGTCGGCACGGCGTTTGCAGCGCCTCTGGCCGCGACCGTGGTCAGTGGCCAGAACCCGATGAGCGGCGCGGCGGTGATCTTCACGGCTCCAGCTACGGGAGCAAGCGGCACATTCGCCAACGGAACCAATACGGAAACCGATACGACGAATGCGAACGGAGTGGCTACTTCGACGACGTTTACCGCGAATGCAACCGCCGGCGGACCTTATATGGTCACGGCCACGGTTTCAGGAGGGACGACGGCGGCCGACTTCAGTCTCACAAATTTAGCGGACCAGGTAACTTCCACGACCGGCCCTTCGCAAAGTGCCGCGATCAACACGGCCTTTGCAGCGCCTCTGGCCGCGACAGTGGTCAGTGGCCAGAACCCGGTGAGCGGCGCGGCGGTGACCTTCACGGCTCCCGCCACGGGAGCAAGCGGCACATTCGCCAACGGAACCAATACGGAAACCGATACGACGAATGCGAGCGGAGTGGCGACTTCGACGACGTTCACAGCGAATGCCATCATCGGCGGACCTTATATAGTCACGGCCACGGTTTCAGCAGGAACGACGACGGAAGACTTCAGTCTCACGAACACCGCGGCTCTGGTAACCTCGAGCCATTTCTCCTTCTATTTGAGCGGACTGGAAGAAATCGATGACGGCCCCAACTTTTACGCTCTGGCAGGATCGGTGACCATCGACTCGACAGGTGTCGTAATTAGCGGCGAACAAGACTATAACGACGGTGATGGAATCACCTCGCCCGAGCCTTCGGGCGACATAATCCTGGGAGGAGCGCTGAAGGCGGATCCTACAACCGGCCAGGGAACACTCGTACTGGTAACGAATAACGCGACGTTGGGGGCGAACGGGACCGAAATTCTCGGCGTTCAGTTTGTGAATAGCAGCCACGCGCTCATCATTCAGTTTGATGGGACGGCTACATCCAGCGGAAGCATGGACACGCAAACTCTGCCGAGCACGCCCAGCGGGGGTTATGCCTTCACTCTTTCCGGAGTGGATTCGGGATACAACCCGGTTGTAATGGGAGGCGTTTTCTCGATCAGCGGCGCCACTCTGCAGAATGGTCTTGTCGACATCAATGGCGAAGTTGATGACGATGACGCAAAACCTGCAGAAGTTGCAACGTTGGGAAATGCTTTTACCGGAACGGTCTCCGCGCCCGATTCGTTTGGGCGGGGCACGATCACCGGCACCAATCTAGACGGTATAACCGGCATTACTCTCAACTACTACATGGTTGGGCCGGAAGCCATACGAATCATCGATGTGGACGCGAATGATTCGAGCTGTGGCTCGGCATACGGCCAGGGCAGTGGCACCTTCGGCAATGCATCGCTCGGAAGCTCCGTGTTTGGCGTCGAAGGCGACCCGTGGGGATTCAATTATGCTGCGGCGGGCCAGTTTACGGTTCCGGCCAGCGGCACATTCCAGGGCGTCGACGATAACGACGAGGAAGGAGAGGTCAGTAGGGCTTCCCCAATTTCCGGCACCTATTCCGTCGCGAGCAGTGGATACGGCAGCCTGACGATCGCAGAAGAAGACGGGCCACGCCTGGACGGCGTTCCCGAAGGGGAAGAAAAGCGCGGGGTTAGCGTCTTGGGAATTTATGTGACGGATCCAGCTCTCAATCTGAGCGATCCCAACAACACGGTCACCGGATTGGGGGGCGCGCTGGTTGTCGACCTGGACGAGCGGCTCACCGGAACGGGACTCTTGATTCCACAAACCGACACCTCAACAGCCAGCTTTGCCGGCAACTATGCCTTTGGAGCGCAGGATTTTTTTGACGGTAAATTTTGGGAATTCGACTTTGTCGGGCAGGGATCGGTTACTACGGGGACCTTGGCTGGAACCGGACTGGTCAGTGATCCGGGTGGCTTCTTCGCCAGGCCCGGAACCCATACAGGAGTCACCTTCTCAGGAATTGCCACACCAGACGCCATAAACGTAGGGCGCTATACAATTCCACTCGCCATCACTCTCTTAGGGGGCAATCCGGACGACCTCGCCGTAGTCATCTATCAGGCTAGCGGCGGACAGTTGCTACTGATGGACGAAAACGAAAACGGTATGTCGCTGGGATCCCTCCAGCAGCAGGGATCGCTAACTGCTATGCCCGCGTCAAAGGGAGCTGAGGCGAAAGTGAAGCCGAAACAAGAAAATAACTGAGAAGAACGGGAGTCGCCCGACAGACGCTTTGGGGCTTCAGAAGTGTCTGATCGTCTGCGCCCTTGATGAGGGCGCAGATGCCAGGCACTGGATGGCAAGGAGGGATGTATCCTCTCGTAAGCCTGCGGAGTCGAAGCGACTGGGCTGATTCCCGGAGGCTTTCGTGTGACGGCGCATGGATGAAAGCATCCGGTTGACGTTGTCGACGGAAAACTTCTTGCGCTCCGCCACCCATGCCACTGACTCTACGTCGATCGGATGCCAGGCGAATAACGCCGCCACCAGCAGGCTTGGTCCTACGCCCTTGGTAGCCCAGGCCAACAGCTGAAACAGCACCACTGCATTAAGAGCGTGAATCCGCACGCTGTCCAAGTGGTGGCCGGCTGGATTCAGCGCAAAAAGTTGATAGTCCAGAGCATGCGAAAGCCAGGTCAAAGGATGCCAATTCGCCGCTGCGGGTAATCACGGTCGAACACGACAAACGAATGCCCTATCACCGGGCTGTAGAGCGCGATGGTTGCCATCGCGAGTAGAACGCAGAGCACTGCATTCCACTGGTTCGCTGCCGCGGATGGGCCGATACTTCCCCGGTTGCGGCAACACCGAGCGTGACGCCAGTCAACTCCCCGCAGCAAAGCGCGGCGGTCGGCACGGCGTTTGCAGCGCCTCTGGCCGCGACCGTGGTCAGTGGCCAGAACCCGATGAGCGGCGCGGC
>Ga0302326_10013242_pt1 | contig 17491 bp, 16 predicted proteins | sample Palsa_T0_3_FD_202264 | JGI IMG/M metagenome (GOLD analysis project Ga0302326, IMG submission 202264) | Peat permafrost microbial communities from Stordalen Mire near Abisko, Sweden - Palsa_T0_3 | ecosystem: Environmental > Terrestrial > Soil > Palsa > Peat permafrost | place: Sweden: Abisko... | reverse complement strand
CAGTCGCCGCAGCGAAAGACCGGATGAATTCAGTTGCGGCTGCGATCCGTTGTGCCGCCGACGGAGACTGCAGGACTCGAAGCATGCCAGCTGGCAACGTAACGCCGTGGGAGGGGGCGAGTCAAACTGCACCACCGTGCCAAGCCATCCTTGCGGCCATCACGTTAAGCTCGATTACCCAAATAGGCCGGCAGAATGGTTCTAATTCATTTAGCAATCGCGGACGCGTTGCGCTACGGACGCCGGAATTCGAAAATGGATGGATACGTTTATAAAAGATCAGTCGGTTCAGAGCCGCATTCAAAACGATTTGCGTTGGTGCTCATAAACGCTCATCGGTTCTCTTTCCCGCAAACCAGAAACATCGACCTAACCTACCAGGACTTCACTCAGAGCTCTGTCATTGAGATCGCGGGGACTGCTACCATTGCCGCATGTTCAATTTTGGGAAACCGAAAACAGCTGGCGACTGGATCGTTCATATCGCGGGGGCCATCGTCGCGATATTCCTTGTCTGGTGGATGCTTCGGATGTACGTACTGTGAATGCACTCAAAACCCTCTGGCTTGGTCCATGAGTGCTTGAGGTCCGGCCAACTCCCCGGCTTTCATTGACTTGCCCGTTTCTCAGACGTAGGATTCTGCTCCAGTGATCGGCCAAACCATCTCGCATTACCGCATCATTAAGAAACTCGGGCGTGGCGGCATGGGCGAGGCCTACCCTTCAAAGACCACTCGACAGATAAGGGCGGGATGGTCACCAGCGTGAAAGCCGTGATGCTGGCCAAGGCTGGCAAGAACAGCGAAGCGGAAGCCACGATTCAGAACGCTATCGAGATCGGCCGTGGTTACGCTCACTTCCATCCTTCCATCACACGTCTTATAACATCGCTTCCGCTTACGCTCTGATGAAGGTGCCAGAGCAGGCGCTGAAATGGTTACAAGTGACCGCCGATGAGGGCTTCCCTGATTATCCGCTCTTTGACGGCGACGCTCAGTTGGGTAACCTGAAAAACGACCCGCGCTTCATTGCATTTATGGCGCAGCAGAAGCAGCAGTGGGAGCATTTCAGCGCGACATTGCAGCTACGCGCGAAACCTGGGGCTTAGACGCAACCGTTCTCAATACATTTTCCTGGCCCGAAATCCATTTCCTGAAGGAAGCCAAGGCGGACGCGGAACTGCAACATCAGGGGAAGGTCCTGCCTGGCGCAAGGTATCGTGAGCATCTGCGATACGCACGACAGGGTGAATCAAGCCAATCAAGCGTAAGCGTCCGAGCAACGCACCTTGTTCGATGAGTGGAAGTCTGTGTCTAAGTTGGATGGATGAACAGATGAACAATCAAGCTGAATTCCGAAGTTGTGACCTGTGTCCCGGGCCAAATCATAGGGCGCCATTTTTTGGAATTTCCCAGCGACCGCGGTAGGCGGGGATATGGAAGCGAATTGACTCCGCACGCGACGGTTTTCGTTGCAACCGGTGATGCGCCTGGAGAAGGTGAAATTAGTACTCTCCCGGCACGAGATACAGCATTTGCCGTAGCCCAAATTTTCCTGGTCCCTCGTCAAAAACTCTCGGTACCCGCGACCGATCAGCCGCCCACCCCCACAAAACACAAGGTGCAGATCAATAGATCAATGGCTCGAGACGTGCAGTCATACCAAGCGACTCAAGGGTGGAGAAGAATATGACTATCCATATTGAAAACATCGGCGAAATGGCGGTAATTGAGTGCGAAGGCCGAATTGTCCAGAGCGACGCCGCTATCGAATTACGTAAAGCGGTCAACTTACAAAGCGATGCCCGAATCATTGTTCTCGATCTCTCGGAAGTCACTGCCATCGAAGGCGGAGGTCTGGGCATGCTCCTGTTCCTCGAGCGATGGGCTCACGACCACGACATTCGACTCAAGTTGTTTAATCCCCGTCGATCTGTGCAGGAGAGGCTGGAGCATGCCAGTTCGATGCGAGACTTCGACATCGCTACGCTGGACGAAATGATGGCTCTCCTGGCTTGCGCCGATCGCCGATATGCGCAGGCTGCCTGACGCTGTTGAGTCACTATGGCGGGTCCCTTGGCCTGTCGGAACGGTTCGAGGGGTTCGCCCTATCGTATCCCGCGAACGAAAACGAAGATGACAATCGTGGTTTGAGCCGCTCAAGCCAAATCCGGACCGCCGCGGATTGGCATAAAAATTATGGGATTAGGTGCGCCGATGACGGCCCCAATGCATATACGCAGTGACCAGGACCAGAATAGCTGCCGATAAGCAGAGAGCTTTCAAAGACACTCGCAACCGCATCTCGGACCGCCGCCGCTTGCTCGAGGCGTCGTCTCTTCTTTCCATCGGAGCGTACGATGCAGACGGCTGTGGCCGTGCGGCACGGATCGCCACATCGCATACTGCCTTTAAAATGCGCCCCTGCGGGGTAGCGTGCAGTTCTTGAGCCGCTTCGGCGGCAGCCAGAGCACGTTGCGCGTCTCCCGCCCGAAGAGACTGTCGCGCAGACTGCCGCTGAGAATAGGCATGGGCTGCTAGAAGCATCATGGGCATCAGATCGGCCCCACACCGCGGGCAGATTGCGACCCCGCGAAAGCGGGCCTCGCATACCGGGCACGTGCCGTCCGGGGCCAGTTGCGAACCGTTATCGTTCAACTATTTTCCTTCCACAAAGAACAACAGTTCGGAGAGCTGTTGGGTAGCGTGTTCTAGGACCTTCTCATCCTTGGCAGCAATCGCGGTTTCGATCTTCGTGGTGAGATCGATGACTTCATTGCGGTCTTCCTCGTGCATTTGTTCCAGGGACTGGCGCGAACGTTCCACTACTTCGGATGCTTCGCGGGCAACTTCGGGCCACACGCCGTTCGTAGCAATAGCCTTCTCCGAGGTTGCATCGGTTCCGGCCTCCTCCAACTCTTCTGCCTCTTCTTCGAGTTCTTCGTCGAGCCATGCATCTTCTTCCGATTCGGCGCCTTCGAAGATGCGACTCGAGTAGAGAGCCTCCAGCCGTTTACGCGCTTCGGCAATTTCAGCCTCGCTCCTTTTCTCGAGCGCTCGGTCAATGGTGATGTGCTTTGATTTGCCGGTGCATTTCTCGAGGGCGGTCACGTGCAAAATGCCGTCCAGGTCGAGGCTCATGCGGCAGAGAACCTCGCTCGGATCGGCGAGCTTCTTCAAGTCCTTCACCTTGAAATTGCCCACCAGAATATTGTTGAGGGCATCTTCGTCCTCGCCTTCGTATACGCAAACTTCGACCAGCTCCTGAAACGGAACACAGGTATAGAAGCGCTCGGTACGAGTCAGCGGCAAAGGGGTATTCCGGCGGATGATTGGCTTGTAACAGTGGGGGTAGGGAACACCGCCACGCTCCCCGAGAAAGGATACGCCGAACGAGTAGGGGCAGACATCGACGAGCACCCGATCGACCTCTTGCCCCGCCAGCCGTGAAGCCAGGACACCAGCTCCCAGGGCTACGCACAGGTCGGGATGAATTTCCTCCCGCGGCACGAGACCGGTGCGTTCATGCAGCAGGCGGGAAACTAAGGGAGTGCGCGTGGAGCCGCCGACCAGCAGGATCGCGTCCAGCTCCGCCGGGTTCTTGCGGGAATCGGCCAGAGCTTTGGAGACGCTTTCGAGCGTCTTCTCGAGCAGCGGTCGGATCATCGCCTCGTATTGTTCCCGGGTGACTTCCAGTTCCAGATGGAGCGGCTTGCCCTTCTCGATGACCAGTGCTTCTTCGCGGATGGTGACTTCGGGCTCAACACTCAAGCGTTTCTTGGCCTCTTCGGCCGCCCACCAGAGGCGCGCGCGGGCGGCAGAGGACCCTTGCCGCAAATCAATCGCGTGCTGGGCTTGGAAGGCAGCCAGCAAATGCTCCGCCAATAGATCGTTGAAGTCGTCGCCGCCGAGATGGTTGTCGCCATGGCTGGCCAGTACCTCAGTAATGTCGCCTTCCAAGGCAACGATGGACACGTCAAACGTACCGCCCCCGAGATCATAGACCATAGCTGTGTGCCGGGCTCCTGCGCCATACGCCAAGCTGGCCGCGGTCGGTTCGTTCAGGATGCGGATTGCCTCCAGTCCTGCCAGGGCTGCGGCTTCGCGGGTGGCTTGGCGTTGCACGTCAGAGAAGTATGCGGGAACGGTAATCACCGCTTTCTCGATCCGCTGCCGCACGCTGCGCGACGCCCAATCCGCCAGTTCTCGCAGAATCAGGGCTGAAATCTCGGGCGGGGTAAAGTGGCGGTCGCCGAGCGTTACCGTCTCGGTGCTCCCCATCTTGCGCTTGATGCTGCGCACGGTTCGCTCCGGGTAAACAACCAACTGGTTGCGCGCTCGCTCGCCCACCAGCAGTTCCCCGGAACTAGACAGGCCTACGACCGAAGGCAGGATGTTGCTCTTGCCGGAGCCGAGAACTTGCACTCGGCCATCCACAAAGGCTGCCACCTCGGAATTTGTGGTGCCCAGATCAATGCCTACAATAAGATCGCTCATCAGCTTTTTCTCTCCATGATTCTCATGTTCTCTAGTGTCCTTCTCGCCCGCGTCACCGGTGGTCGGCACACGGCAATCGTGAATCAAGCACTGACAAATTCAGAACCGCCTCAAATCCTCGAGCGCTGGCGCGGCCTCGACCGCCAAAATTCCCAGGTTGATAGAGCGCTCGATCCAATTACGACCGTGACGTACCCAGTTATTCAAGTTCCCGCTCACTCAATTTCCTGCGCGCAACCCTGACCTGAGCCGGACGATAAACCTCCCCCTCCCACTCATAACCGGTGCGGTAGACGCCCACCACGGTCCCCTCCGGCACCGAATCGGTCTCTTCCACTTCGACGGCAGTCATCCGATGGGAATCGAATTCCTTGCCCTCGCAGAGGACGGGGCTGAGCTGATAATCCTGTAACGCCTGATCGAGGCGATCGATGGTCAGCGTGTAGCCCTTCTCGAGCGCCGTCAGAACCTGCTGAGCATGGGACTGCCGCTCACGCTCCGCGGCGAACCAACGCGACCACCAGGGACGGTGGGCATTGGCGGCCAACCCCGGCCCGGCTGCACGCGCGGCATTGAGGCCGCGCTCGAAGCGATCGCGTAGATCGAGGAGGAGATCGATATGTCGCTTTTCTGGACGACGTTCATGAATTGCCGAAGCTGCATCCGCTTCTGATTGCTTTACCTCCACCAGCCCGGGGGAAGAATCCTCGCCGAGCGAGGCGACCACCGTCTGCTTCAGCTCTGCCAGCGTATCGTTTACTTGCTTGAAGGTCCGACTTTGCAGCTTGACCTCCCGCCTGAGCGCAGCCACGACAGACCACAAGCTGTACAGGTCACAGCCGCCCTCGATAGGCGGAGGAGGCTCTCCATTTTCGATGGCTGTCAGTAGGTCCGCGGCTAAGCCCGGTAGCGGCTGTTCGTCAGCGAGCGCACTATCCAGCCAGCTCTCGAACCCACGCAAAATGGCTTCGCGGGTTTCCTGCACAGAGTCGCGGGGGGAGTCAACACGGTTTATGCCCATTCCGATTTATTTTTCCTTCAATACTTCCAACCAGGGCTCCGGCCCGACAAAGTTCCTCTTACTTGAAACGCTCCCAAAGACCGAGTCCAAGGGGGCAAGCGGATCGGTCGAGAACAGGAAGTATCGGAAGCGCTGGCGTCGATCGCGCAGCAATTCGTAGGCGTCCCGGACCTGCTCAAACTCGGCCGGATTGCGATCGGGCGGGAACTGCTTGAGCTTGCGCAAATACGCCGCCCGTATCTGTTCATCGCCCGCCTCTCGGGCGACCCCCAATACCTCCCATGGGTCGGCTAGTAAATTCGTTTTCTCCATTCCGTTATCCTTTAGAACAGGCTTCCCTGTTGCGGCCGCCCTGCTTCGGATTTCCCCTTGTTTCGCATCTGCCGCTGCCCCGCGGTCTTGCCCGAGTCGTGGTGAGAAACCGCGGCCTCGATCTCGTTCAGCACCTGTTCCGCAGTGGCCCCATCCGCTATGGCCTTCCTGATCTCCCTGGCCAGTTCAGGAGGCAGGATCTTGAGCAACGACTCAAGCTCCCGCCCAAGCTCCCGCGAGCGGCCTGACAGGATTCCTTTCAAGATCACTTCGGGACTGGCGCCACGGGCGATGGCCAAGGTCAGCTCACGGCGGAGTTTCGGAGGCAGGTTCGTAAGGAAATCTTCGAAATCGGCCAGATCTTCTTCCTCTTCCTCTTCCTCCGGGAACTCCTCGGGCTCGTAGAAGGCGTGCTTGGCACGGTTGACTGGAATTCCAGCGATACCGCCAGAAGCTGGGACATGGCGGGCCAGCATCGGGTACTGTTTCTGCGCTCTCTCGTCGGCCAAGACCTGATTTAGGAATCCCGTTTCCATCGAGTACCCCTCGGGCCCAGGGGCAAGAAAATCGTCCCGCTCAAACATGTTGCCCGGGCGTCCACGCAATTCCTCGAGCAATTTTCCAGCTAGGTCTTTGTTGCCTTCGCGGTGCGCCAGTGCGAGGGCGGCAGAGAGGCAATCGCCGCGTCTCTCAGAAACACCAGGCGGCAGCGACCGCGCTCGCAGGAAGAGAAACCTGGAGTCGGCCACACCTCCTGCCAGGCCTCGCACCGACACGGCAAAGGCCAGTTCGGGGGCCTGGCTGCGAATTGCAGCTTCGCCCAGCACCAGCATCTCGGCGGTATCGAGGGCGATCGCGGGATCCATGCAGCAAGCCCTCAGCCGGTCCTTCCAGTTCTCCGGAATTGCCGCAGGGATGCCGACGGAATCGCCTAACAGACAAGCCTTGGCCAAACCTTTAACGAGCGTCCCACCGGTATAGGAGTTGAGGTCGAGCGGAGTCAGCAGGGCTTCCTCGGGCGCGACAACAGCCGCGTCGATGATGCCACGGTCAAGAACGTAGGCAGCAACGGGATTTCCTAGGTGCCCCTCCGCCTCCGCCCTGTGCCGGCGCACCGCGTCATGATCTTTCTCGAGTGCTGCGCAAACCCTGCGAAGCGCGCTCGTGAAAGCCGCCAAGCTCCCGGCGGGTTCGAGCAAGGACTCGATGCGTTCGATTCCTGATTTGGCCAAGTGAGGTTTACGCTGACGAAAGTGGCGCAGAACGTCTGCGAGGAGGAGCCGCAGTCTGGCTTTTCGGACCTCCGGGTTGAGACGGTCCAGTTGCTCGGCTTGGTGCAGATACTTAAGCGACTTCTGGTAGGCACCGCGTTTCTCGCTTGACTCCATCAGCCACAGCAGCGGGACCACGTCCTTTTCACACGCCTGTCGCCAGCGCTCGGCTATCTGATCTGCCGCCCTCCAGTCGCGCTGCTTCTTAGCCCAGTCCAGCCAGAGTTGAAAGGCCTCGCTGTGCGGATCGGCGGCGCAAGCCCGTTCGTAGAGAACGTCTGGCGAGAATAGCTGGCGAGGGGTCAATTCTGCCTGCGAAACCGAGTCTTCCGGATCCTCCAGCAGGAGGAACTCCTCGGCCAGGTCCGCCGGCACGCGTGCAGACAACCCTGCCATGTGCAGCAACAAAACTCCGTCTTCCAAGCTCTTGGCGGCGAACCACTTCTCTTCGAGCGCGACGGCTCGAAATGTCTCCCAGGCGATGAGGGAGTGCGCCAAACTCTCCAAGCAGCCAGAGCTTTCAAGGGCCGTGGCTATCAGCTGGTACCAGCGGGCGTCGTTTCGCGGCGTCCCTCCAAGCACACGGCGCACCTGATTCGGGCGAAAGCCCGCTACCATGCAGCGCACCGAAATGTACTGGCGCAACCGGTCGCGCAGATCCGGACGAAACCGTTCGCAGGCCGACATCGCAGCCCGCGCCCCTTCGAGAATCGGCGGCTGCTTCTTGGCCGCCAATGCCGCTTCCAGATCGGCGAGAGCCTGGCGGAGAGCTTCCTCGCCTGCACCGATCGCGGCGACCAAGTTCTGGGCGGCAGCAGAACTGAGGCTGGCGCCTCGTTCGGAACCTAACATTACCTGCAAGACGGGCACCAGGCGGGCGGGAACCGAATCCGACCTAACGGTTTGGAGCCACTTGCGACAACTCGTGTCATCTCGACGGTAAAAAGCCGCGATGGCATTGATCAATGCCTTCCACGAGCCCAGTGGACTACGCCGCGATACCTGCGGCAGGAACAAATCGGCTTCATCGGCGGGCCGGCTGGTCACCGCCTTCAGGGCAGCCGTCAGCGCCTTAGCCGCTTCCCGCAAACCGTGTCCAGGGGGAAGCGACGAAACCTGGGCAAGAGCGGTCAGGTCGAATACTCGTTGCCGTATCACCGTCTCTATCTTCTCGCGCACGAACGGATTCAGGTTCGGATCGGTGAAAGGCGCAACAAACTCGTCCAAATTCCCTTCCTGCATGCGCACTTCGAGCACGAGTTGTTCCCACCTCGTACCTACCGAAGGGAACCGCTCGATGACCAAGTTCAACAGCGACCTGGCCTCCATCGCCATGCCGTGCTCCATCAGGCTGCGGATGCGCGCTTGATAGGCGTCCATCAGCAAGGCCTCCGAGCTCGGCGTAGGATGGCGCTTGTGCAGTTCTTTCGCGGTTTCGACAGCGGCTTTCGAGTGCTTTCCATCGATCAGTTCGCGCACCCGCGCCTCCGCCGCCAGAAAGGGTTCGGGCGCCGATGGGCCGCGCGCAGCGGGCGGAGCGCTTGTTCTCTCCCGGGTCAACACTGGGCTAGGAAGCCTCCTTTCTTACGTAGGAAGACCATTTTTATGCGTGTCGAACATCTTCGCGGTTGCGCACAAAGACCCCACACTACCTGAAGAATTGGGACCGGTCCTCTTTGAACCTGAATCGAAAGCAATCTGGAACCCATCACGGCGCTTTATGGTTTCGCAATCGGAGGTGGCGGGCGCGCGATTGAGGAACCCGGACACGCAGTATCGATTTGTTGAAAAATATGCCTTGGTGAGATTGCTGTCAAGTATTCGTTCTTTAATATCTTCTAACATCTTCCACCAATATCCACAGCCATTCACAGAAAGCAGAAGGCAAGAGAATTCCTGATCCGCCATCGGCATCGGCGAATCTGTAGTCGGACGAATGCCTGCTTTTGGAAATGGCAGGAGCTCAGGACTTTCGAGGACGGTAGCAGCAGGGGACCGTACGCCGGTGGGAAGACTCAGTCTAAGCTTTGTCTTCCAGTGATGCGATAGGATATGGTAGCGCTCAGGAATTCAGTTGCTAACGCACAATGAATGCGTCTCGCCCCACCACTATTCTCTGTATTGATGATGACGTAGAAACGCTGAAATCCCGCAGTTTGCTTCTAAAGATTCATGGCTATCGCGTAATCACGGCGTTATCGGGTGCGGACGGATTACAGATGCTCTCCGAGGGCCAGAGCGTCGATTTGGTCCTGCTCGACTACATGATGACCGGCATGACTGGGGAGCAGGTGGCTAAGGAATTGAAGCACACGCATCCTGCTGTTCCAGTTGTCCTTGTGTCTGGGTTCCCGGATGTCCCTCAAACCTTGCTAACCATTGTGGACGGCTTTGTTCAAAAAGGGAAAGAGCCGGAACTGATCATTGGAGCTATCGCCAGTGCCCTTGCCCGTAATCGGTGATTCGGTGGCAGAGCCTATAAAACTTGTCGACGTACAGCGAACCCTGTATAGAGGGAACTCTGGCTTCGAGCCTACAATGTGTTGGTTTGCTTTTCCTGTCGGGGCTGGCGTCTCGTCTTCTTCAACTTTGAGCAACGTGGGTAAGCGATGAACTCGCCAACTCGGCCTGTGGTGCTGTGCGTAGATGACGAAGACTCGCAGTTAATGCTGCGCAAGATGCTTTTTGAACAAGCGGGTTTTGAATTTCTCGGTGTTCAGTCGGGTACGGAAGCTCTGAAATTGTTTCGCGCCAGAGATGTAGGGGTGGTAGTTCTTGACTACTGGATGTCGGGCATGAAGGGCACGGAAATCGCGGTGGAAATGAAGCGACAGCGCCCCAAGGTTCCGATCATCGTTTTGTCCGGTTTCGGCTTGTTGCCGGGTGAAGCCTCATTGGTGAATGCGTGGTTTCAGAAGGGAAAGATTCAACCCGAGGACCTGGTTCGTGAAGTCCAACGGCTCGTTGGTCGTTCCACTGACACGCAGCAGAACACCACTTGATCAATGAAGATGCCGAGCACCAAACCTTGGTCACCGGTGGGGCGCAATGTTTTTTTGGCTGTGACGTTTTCGCTTTTGCTTACCTCGATCCCGGCCGCCAGTTCCGACGCTGCCCAACAATCTGGTAATCCTCTGAAAGAGCTTACGCTCGAGCAACTGGGCAATATTGAGGTCACGACCGTCTCCAAACAGCCAACGGAGGTCTGGAAAACTCCAGCAGCGGTATACGTGATCACGAATGAAGACATTCAGAATTCAGGAGCGACCACGATTCCCGAGGCATTGCGGCTGGCTCCGGGAGTGGAGGTAGCACAAATCGACAGCCACCAATGGTCAGTCGGCATTCGAGGTTTCGGAAGCAACCTTACCCGAAACATTCTAGTGCTGATCGACGGCCGCACGGTCTACACGACGCTGCTTGCGGGGACGTATTGGGAAGTGCAGAACGTCATGTTGCAGGATGTCGAGCGTATTGAAATTATCCGTGGTCCCGGTGGCACCATCTGGGGGCCGAACGCTGTGAATGGCGTTATCAATATCATTACCAAAGCCAGCAAAGACACACACGGTGCCTTGGTCGATGCAGGTGGAGGCAACGTAGATCAGGGTTTCTCTAATGCGCGGTATGGCGGCGGCAACGGCAAGACCTTCGATTACCGCGTATATGCGCTGGGGTTTGACCGAGGTCCCGAGTTTCATATGGATGGCGAGAACTTCGACGCCTGGCGAGCGGTACAAGGAGGCTTCCGAGCAGATTGGACGAAGAGTGATCGTGACGGCTTCATGCTCCAAGGGGACATCTACGACGAGGGAGCAGGACAGAGTGTCGTCGCTACCACCTACGCGCCACCCTACTCACAGACCATCGACAAAGCCGCACTTCTTTCCGGAGGAGATATTGTTGGGCGCTGGCAAAGAGTTCTGAGCGAGGGGAAAGACACCCAGCTTCAGGCTTATTACAATCGCACCAGCCGCGAGCAGGCGAACTTCGACGATTATGAGAATACTTTCGATGTCGACTTTCTGGATCGCTTTCGTCTTCCCGCTCACCAGCAGATTTCCTGGGGAGGAGGATTACGTTTCACGCACGAAGACAATCCAGTGGTAGTCTCCGGTCTCACCTTCACGCCGGTGAAAAGAACCGACAATCTCTTAACTGCCTTTTTTCAGGATGAAGTTGGGCTGGTGGAAAACCGCCTTACACTGTCACTGGGAACGAAACTAATCCACACGAATTTCACCGGGTTGCAGTGGCAACCAAGCGCCCGCCTGCTATGGACGCCAACCCAAAAGCAAAGCCTGTGGACCGCTTTCACGCACGCGGTCCGAACTCCCTCTGATGCTGAAGAAAACTTCTCTCTTGCTGGCTTCATTGGCATCTCCTCCGGAGGCTTGCCATTCTTCGCACGATTTAATCCGAACCCTCATTTCCGACCGGAAGAACTGAATGGGTACGAGCTTGGCTACGGCTGCCTGCTGGCTCGTAAGTTCTACTTCGCTGCAGCATCATTTTTCAACCACTATGGTGATCTGTTCAGCGAAGACATCACAGGATCCCCGTTTGTCGAGACCAATCCGGCACCCACTCACCTGCTTCTTCCCGCACAGTTCGGCAACGGCCTCGTGGGAACCACGAAAGGGGTGGAGATCGCTCCGGAATGGCAGCCACTGAGTTTCTGGCGACTGCGGGCGGCGTATTCCTTTCTACAAATGGACTTGCGGCGGGGGACCAATTCACTGGATATCGGCACTGCCCCCATCGTGGAAGGCTCCAGTCCGCGGCACCAAGCCACGCTGGAATCCGATGTCGATTTCGCGAAGCATTTCAGCTTTGATTTTACGAATCGTTATGTCAGCGCCCTGCCAGCGTTGCCAGTTCACGCATACATCACGTCGGATGCTCGCTTGGCATGGCACCTGAGCCAGCAATTTCAGCTATCCGTCGTCGGACAAAATCTCTACCAACCCTACCATTTCGAGTATGGAGGATCTGATCCGGGTCCCAATGTGGGAATTAAGAGGAGCGTTTACGGCCAAATTATGTGGAAGAGATGAAGACCCCGGTCCTTGGTTGTCCGCACGCGAAACACCGACCTCTCGCCAGGCACATTCTGCGTGACCAGAAGACTCACAGTTCCGTCTTGCATCTTGTGTGGCCTCTTTCCCTCCTCTTGGCGTTATTCGCGGCAACAGCCGGTGCGCAGGAAGTGCGCCCTACTGAATCTCAGGTAAAAGCAGCGTACCTGTACAACTTCGGGAAATTTATTACCTGGCCAGGGGATCGAGCATCGACCCCGGACTCGCTCAATATCTGTGTCCTTGGGAAAGACCCATTCGGAGCCGTTCTCGATTCAACGGTGGCAGGGGAGAGCATTGGTGGCAGGAAAATCACTGTAAGCAAACTTTCACGAGTCGACGAAGCAACATCATGCAGCATTTTGTTTATCAGTTCGTCGGAGCAGAAACGATTAGGGTCTATTCTCGTCGCCGCCCAACGTTTGGATGTGCTGACGGTGAGCGACATGCCACATTTTGCTGAGCAGGGAGGCATGATTGCATTCGTCACCGAGGATGGGAAGATTCGATTTGAAGTGAACCTCGGCGCAGCCCAACAGTCACACCTGGCGCTCAGTTCAGAATTGCTGAAGGTGGCAACCAGAGTAATCGGGAAGGGTGCTCCGGCAAGCTAACATGGCGATAGAGTACAGGCAGTCAATCTCGACGAGGCTCACGTTGATGAATATGCTCGTGAGTGGTGTAGCGTTGCTGCTCGCCTGTGCGGGATTCTTCGCGTATGACCAGATTACGTTCCGCCAGAGCTTGGTTCGGACCCTCTCGGCACAGGCCCAGATCATCGCTTCGAATAGTGTTTCGGCTCTCCTGTTCAACGACCCTCAGTCCGCATTCAAAACCCTTTCCGCACTTAGGAGTTCGCCTAACATCGCTTCGGCTGGCATTTTGACTGTAGATCATCGGCCGTTCGCACAGTACACAAGGGAAAATGGAAATGAGCTTTTAAATCTTCCGACGCTGCCCCCCGGTGAGGTCGAATTGAGCCGCTTCGGGAGGGAACACGTGGTTCTGGTGCGCGAAATTTTATCGGAAGGACAACCTGTCGGGATGGTTTATCTACGAGCCGACTTGGGGGAGATCGATCGAAGACTGAAACGATACGCACTGATTGCACTTTCCGTATTGGTGATTTCGATGATCGTCGCGATGCTGATTTCGTCCACCTTCCGCAAATCTGTGGCTCAGCCGATTATTCGGCTGGCAGAAACAGCGCAAACCGTGTCTCGGGACAGGAACTACAGCGTGAGGGTGCCCCCCACAAGGGAGCGGAATGAACTGGCGGTCTTGATTGACTCGTTCAATGAGATGCTGAAGGAAATTCAGCACCGGGACAATGCTCTTCAGAAGGCTCATGACGAGCTGGAGGAGCGGGTTTCGGAGCGTACCCGCGAACTGGAATCATCCAATCGGGAACTGGAAGCTTTCTCCTATTCGGTATCGCATGATTTGCGTGCTCCGCTTGACACGATGAATGGATTCAGCTATGTGCTCTGGAAGAACGAGGCCGATAGGCTTGGGGAGACCAGCAAAGAGGCCCTGCAGAGCATCCGAGGGGCAGCCAGGCGAATGTCTGAACTGATCGATGATTTGCTGAACCTGTCTCGCGTCACCACTAGCACCATACGGCGTGAAAAGATTGATCTCAGCGAATTTGCTCGCTCCATCCTGGAGGAGTTGTGCCGTGAGGCCCCTGATAGAAAGGTCGAATTTGTTGCGCCCATGAGGGCGTACGCCTTCGCCGATTCACGGCTCCTGCGGATCGTAATGGACAACTTGCTGCGGAATGCCTGGAAATACACTTCCCATCACGATCATGCTCGCATTGAATTCGGCGAAGCCAGCAAGAACAGTCAAACCGTATTCTTTGTGAAGGACGATGGAAGCGGTTTCGATCCACGATCAGCCAATCGCCTCTTCCAACCATTTCAGAGGCTTCATTCAGCGGCAGAATTTCCGGGCAGTGGGGTCGGACTGGCAACCGTGCGACGGATTGTACAAAAGCACGGTGGCGAAGTCTGGGCCGAGGGCGCAGTGGAAAAGGGAGCCACATTTTACTTTACGCTGGGATCGGGGCGCACCGATTCGGGCAGTCACACAATCTAACGGTGGCATCGGTACAATTGGGTTCGGCAATCCCTAGTCTGGCGGTCCCAAGGGGTTTCCCGGGCTCGCAAGGGAAGGTGCTTGAATGGCTGACAATCCTCGAAGAGACTGGAAGACGTTGGCACAGTTGGCTGCCATGGAACACGACCCGGACAAACTCACAGAAATCATCCACGAGCTTAATTTCGTTCTGGCAGAACGCGAGCTACAGAGTCGCGGGAAAACACAGTCTAAGCGGCTGCTTCTTGTGGACGATGACGAGAAACTTCGGCTCACGTTACTCCCGTTTCTGCAGGAACATGGTTTTGAAGCGCAAATCGCCTCCACCGTTCCGGACGCCTTGGCTGCGATCGACAAGCAACAGTTTGACATCCTGCTCTGCGACCTTAACCTTAGCGAACCGAGCGACGGATTCGGGGTGGTAGCCGCTATGCGGAAAGCTCACCCGCGCTCAGTAATCGTTCTCATGACCGGATACCCGGCTTTCGAAACCGCCGTTAAAGGCCTCCGGCAGCAAGTGGACGACTACATCGTCAAACCTGCCGATTACGACACTCTCATCGACACTTTGGACAAGAAATTGGCGGCGAAACGCGGGTTTTGAAGCTTCGATTACCGAGGTCGCGACACCCACCCTCCTCGACCGGCAACTTCCAAGTTCAAGAAAAACAACGCATCGAAAGTTCCTGTTCGCAGAGCAGAGTTGTTGGGAGAGCCAAGTTTGGATAGGGGAACCGGGCGTGATAGCCTATCGGCGGCAGGGCAAGGGGCGAGTTCGGGTTGCCAGTCCCTGCATGCCCCAAGTAACCCTTCATGCCAGACCCATCCAGGCCAGTTCGATCCCCTGTATCCCCCACATCTGCGGGGACTTCCGAGGGTCCGGGGGAACAGGAAAAAGGGCAACTTTCCTCCCGCGACCGGGTTCGATCTAGTGTGAGCACTGCCGCCATGGACGGGGGCGTTCTGATGGCTGCGCTGGGGCCACGCCCAGCCAGCGGATTGGAACCAGCAATGGCCGGCGCCGAAAACTACACCGACGCCGAAGTCATGCTGCGGGTGAAGGCGGGGGACCAGTCGGCTTTCGACTTCCTGGTGCAGAAATACCGCCGTCCGCTGGTTAGTTTTATGTACCGGATGGCGCGCAACACGGCCGCGGCGGAGGATCTGGCGCAGGAAGTCTTTCTGCGAGTGTATCGTTCGCGCCAGAGCTACGAGGCCAGCGCCAAGTTCACCACCTGGCTGTATCGCATTGCCACCAACCTGGCGGTCAATCATGCGCGCGACACACGTAAGGAGCGTCCGGAGGTGACCATGAGCCTGGACGAACCGGATGCGGAAACGGGCACCACCATGGACGTGGCCGACGACACGATGACGGCCGAAGAAGCTCTGGTGCGGCGGGAGCGGATGCTGGCAATCCGGAGCAAGGTGGAGGCCCTGCCCGAGCGGCAGAAACTGGCGGTGATCATGCACAAGTACCAGCAAATGGATTACAAGCAGATTGCCGATGTTTTGAAGTTGAGCGAGTCGGCGACGAAATCGTTGTTGTTCCGCGCATACCAGACTTTGCGGGAACAGTTGAAAGAGTTTGTGTAGAAAGTCAAGACAATTTGCCAAGCGGCAGTGGCGAAAAGAAGAAAAGAAGGTGAGGGAGCACGGTTATGAAGTGCGAGGAGATTCGCGAAATGATGCCGGACCTTGCGTCCGCCCTGATGGAAGTGACGCCGGAGATCGGCGGGCATCTGGCAGATTGCGGCGCGTGCGCCGGAAAGCTGGAAGAGTTCAGACAAACGATGGCGCTGCTGGACCAATGGCAGGTTCCGGAGCCGTCGCCGTATTTCGATGTGCGTCTCAAGGCGCGTCTGCGGGAAGAGATCGCTAAACCGCAGGCGGGATGGCTGGCGTGGTTCCGGCGTCCGGTGCTGGCGGCGGCTCTCACGGTGCTGATAGCAGTTGGCATGGGGCTGTTCTTCACCAAGAGCGGCGGTGTCTACAATTCCGGCGACGGCGAGATAGCGGAGGTCGAGCCGCAGACCCAAGCGGCGGAACCGGGTACGGCGGTGAGCGATTTGCAGGCTCTCGAGAAGAATCACGATCTGTACGCCGACTTCGATTTGCTGGATGATCTGGAACTGCAGCACGATGTGGTGGAGAATCCCTAGGGCTGATCGAAGTAACCACGACATAATGGACGGGACCTAAGGGCGGGGGAGAATGCGGCGGGGAAATTTCATGACGGGATGGATGGCGACGGCTGTGCTGTCGGCAGCGACCGTGGTGCTGTCTTTCTCTCCCTGCCTGGCGCAGCGCAACAACTTCCGGGTGGTACAGGGACGACCGTCAGCACCGAATCACCCCGGGGAAGCACATGCCGGTGACTGGTTGCGCAAATACCAGGGACTGCCTCCGGGAGAGCAGGAGCGTGCCTTGCAGAACGATCCCGGATTCCGCCGTATGTCTCCTGCGCAGCAGCAGCATTTGCGGCCGTGGCTGCACTATTTCGCGAGCCTTCCGCCGCGGGAACAGCAGCGCATCGTGGGCAACATGGACCGGTGGGCGCACCTAACGCCGGAACAGAAGCAACAGGCGCGCGTAGTGTTCGGCCAGATGCGGCAGCTTCCGCCGGAGCGGCGGCGCATGGTGACGATGGCTGTGCGCGATCTGAGCGCCATGCCTCCGGAAGAGCGCGAGCGCGTGATCAATTCCGGCCGGTTCAAGAAAATGTTCTCACCGCAGGAGCGCGACATTATGCTCGGAGCCGTCAGGCTGCCGTTCGCGCCACAAGAGAATGGTAGACCCGAAGGACCGCCGGCACCACCCGAGCAATAGGCGCAGTTCTCAGTTTCTGGTTTCCAGATCCACTCAGTGGAAGTCGTGCGAGGTGGTCTCGGCTTTCGTAACAAACAGTGGCAGCACGCGTTCCGCTTTGACGGAGATCACATGGTCCTGATTCTGCAGGATGCCTTCGATGGCCAGAAACCGCTCTGAAGCCAGCAGCAGGCGGTTTTGGTGAAAAAGATCGGGCGTGATGATCGCGTTGGCTACTCCCGTTTCATCTTCCAAGCTGACAAAAACAAAACCTTTCGCGGTTCCCGGACGCTGGCGTGTGATTACGCAGCCTCCGATGCGAAGACGCTTGCCGCTGGGAATGTCACGGAGTTCGCTGGCCCGGCGAATGCCCATGGCATTGAGCCATTCGCGGCGATAAGCCAT
>Ga0302326_10013241_pt1 | contig 17492 bp, 18 predicted proteins | sample Palsa_T0_3_FD_202264 | JGI IMG/M metagenome (GOLD analysis project Ga0302326, IMG submission 202264) | Peat permafrost microbial communities from Stordalen Mire near Abisko, Sweden - Palsa_T0_3 | ecosystem: Environmental > Terrestrial > Soil > Palsa > Peat permafrost | place: Sweden: Abisko... | reverse complement strand
AAGGTCGGCCCGCTCAACCAGTGCCACCCAGGATTGATCGCGCTCGGATGCCACCGCGATTCCGACGCTTGCGCGCGGCTTGAGTGACTGGCCTGACCACAGACACGGCTCGCTGCGCAGCCGCCCCATCATCGCTCCGGTGACGCGCAGCGCGTCCTGCTCGGAGCAGTGCTCGAGCACGATGAGAAATTCATCGCCACCGAAGCGGCCGACGAGGTCCCCGGCGCGCAATTCTCTTTTGAGAGTCGCGCTCACGTGGCGCAAAAGCTCATCTCCCGCCGGATGCCCAAAGCGGTCATTGACCTTCTTAAAGCCGTCAAGATCGATCATCACAATGGCGAGCGTGCTGTGATCGATGGCGGCGTTTTCAAGCGCAACCTGCAGCCGTCGTTCCAGCTCGCGGCGGTTGAGGAGACCCGTCAGCGAATCGTGGCTCGCCTCGTGTGACCATTGCCGCGCCTGGCGGTGTGAGGCGGTGATGTCGGCGATCGTGCCTTCGTAATACAAAGCGACGCCGCGACTGTCGCGCACCAGGCGACCGCTATGCAGCACCACGAGCCGCTCGCCTTTCTTGTTGCGCAGCGCGGTCTCGCGGCTGCGCATCTCGCCAAGCTCCTCGAGATCGCGGCGCCATTGCAGATGGTCCTCGGCGTTCGCGAAGATGTCCATGCCGAAGTCCAGCCGCAGCACCTCCTCCTCGGTTTCGTAGCCCAGCATGGTCACGATCGCAGGGTTCGCAGAGATCAGCCGGTCATCGCAGGTGGCCTGATACACCCCGGCGGCCGTGCTTTCAAACATAGTGCGGTAGCGTGCCTCGGAGGCCCGCAGCGCAAGTACCGTGTGCGTGCGTTCCAGCGCGAGGCGCAGCGCCTTGTCGACGAGGGGGGCTGAGATCTCCTCTTTCAGGAGGTAATCGAGTGCTCCGCGCCGTACGGCTTCCTGTCCCAAATCCTCGTGAGCGCGATCGACCATGACGATGATCGGCACGGTCTGCGCCTTGCTTTGCACGCGCAGAAACGCGGGCAGGCTATGTGCATCGGGCAGAGTGAGTTCGAGGACAATCGCGGCGAACCGGGCATCCTTCAACTCCTTGATGCCATCGGCGAGGGTATGGGATTCGACCATCACATACTGGCGCGTACGCAGGCGCGAGAGCAGCGCGGCGATGCCTGCCGGCACGCCTCTGCTATCCTCAATCAGGAGAATGTGCTCGTCGCTCATGCTGGCTTATATGCCCTCATGCGGTTCACCCCACCGCCATGCCAGAATAGCGATGCGTGCCGACGGGAATAGGGCTTGGCCCTCAATAAGCAAAAGCGCCACGCTACGAACCCCCGGCTTGTGATGCAGATCACACACTGGGGCGGAACAATGGGCGGCGCTTGAGTTGCTTCTTCGGCCGCTGCCGGTCGCGTGGGAACGTGCCTTGCTTAACATCCCTGCGGCCTGCACAGGCATGCAAAATCGGGAGGGGCGTATGCGACTGACGGAACGGATGCGAACTCGCCAAAAGGGCGCCGCGGGCTGGCTTTTACTCTGGCTTCTGGGTGTGCCGATTCCCATTCTTCTGGTCCTGTTTGTCTTGCGCGGCTGCACCTAACCCTTCAGTCTCTGTGCCGTCCATGGTGCCTGCGGCCGGATGGTATATTGCCGCCCTTCTGCGCTGATCATCGCGCGGTAATCCAAGGGGTTTCGCGGTGAATAACATTGAAATTGCCCAACGGGCAACGATGCGGCGGATCAGTGAGCTTGCGTTGGACCGGCTCGGCATTCCGGAGGAGTCTCTGGAAGCGTATGGCCGCTACAAGGCGAAGGTATCGCTCGAATATCTTGCCAGCCTTGCAAGCCGCCCGGACGGACGGCTCATTCTCGTGACCGCGATATCCCCGACCCCCGCCGGGGAGGGTAAGACCACGATGACGGTGGGCTTGGGAGATGCGCTCAATTGCATCGGCAAGAAGGCGATGATCTGCCTGCGCGAACCCGCGCTCGGACCCGTATTCGGCATGAAGGGCGGGGCTGCGGGTGGGGGCTATTCCCAGGTCGTGCCGATGGAAGACATCAACCTGCATTTCACCGGCGACTTCGGCGCGATCGGACTTGCGAACAATCTCCTTGCAGCGCTCATCGACAATCACGTCTATCACGGCAACGAGCTCGACTTCGATGTGCGCCGCATCACCTGGCGGCGGGTGCTCGATGTGAACGATCGGGCGCTGCGCCAATTGACCGTCGGCCTTGGCGGCCCCGCCAATGGCTTTCCGCGCGAGGACGGCTTCGACATCGTGGTCGCCTCGGAGGTCATGGCGATCTTCTGTCTGGCGACGAGTCTCAAAGATCTGAAGGAGCGCCTGGGCAGCATTGTCGTCGGCTACACGCGCTCACAGCGACCGATTCGGGCGCGCGATCTGCACGCGCAAGGCGCGATGACGGTGCTCCTGCAGCAGGCCCTGGCCCCGAACCTCGTGCAGACACTCGAGAACAACCCGGCATTCATTCACGGCGGACCCTTCGCCAACATCGCGCACGGCTGCAACTCGGTGATCGCAACGCGTGCGGCGCTCAAGCTTTGCGACTATGTCGTGACGGAGGCGGGCTTCGGCGCTGATCTGGGCGCGGAGAAATTCGTCGACATCAAGTGCCGCAAAGCAGGCCTGCATCCCGCCGCAGCGGTCATTGTCGCGACCGTTCGCGCGCTCAAATTTCACGGCGGCGTGGAAGTCGCTGCGGTCGGCACGGAAAATGTTGCCGCGGTGCGCCTCGGGGTCGCGAATCTTGAGCGGCACATCGAGAATGTGCGCGACCACTACGGCATCGGCTGTGTCGTCGCGATCAATCATCGCGCCGAGGACACGGACGCGGAAATCCGCGCCGTGGTCGAGCGCGCGGCGCATCTGGGCGTAAAGGTGCTGCTCGCGCGGCATTTTGCGCAAGGCGGTCGCGGCGCAGTGGAGGTCGCCGAGGAAGTCGTGCGGCTCTGCGCTGCCCCGAACGACTTCAAATTCGTCTACGCGGAGAGCGCGACCCTCTGGGAGAAGATGAAAGCCATCGCGACACGCATCTACGGCGCAGCCGATATCAGCGCCTCAAGCGGCGTGCGCGCGCAGATCGATCGCCTGCAGGATGAAGGGTACGGGCACTACCCGGTGTGCGTCGCCAAGACCCAATACTCCTTCTCCACTGATCCGGCTCTGCGCGGCGCGCCGTCGGGCCACGTCGTCAATATTCGCGAAGTGCGGCTCGCGGCCGGCGCCCAGTTCGTGGTGATGATCTGCGGCGACATCATGACGATGCCGGGATTGCCACGGGTGCCTTCCGCAAACACCATTGACGTCGATGACAGCGGCAAAGTCGTCGGGCTTTTCTAAGTGCCGCTCAGCTAAAGCGCGGGTTTGACGACGGCGAGAATCACGATGGCGATCAGAAGGACGCTCGGCACCTCATTGAACCAGGCAAACCAGCGCGGCGAGTGGACGGCGCGACCGTGCCGCAGCGCGAGCATGAGACGGTGGCACCACAGGTGATAGCCGATCAGAAGTGCCACCAGGGCGAGCTTCACCCTGAGCCACGGCAGGCTGAGATAGGCGGGCGCGGCGATTATCATGGCAATGCCGAGACTCGCCGCCAGTACGGCGCCGATGCTCATGATGACGAACAGCCGCCGCTCCATCACGCAGAAGCGCTCGATGCCGAGCGCGTCGGTCGCGCGGACGTGGTAGATGAAAAGTCGCGGTAGGTAGAAAAGCCCGGCGAACCAGGTGACGACAAATACGACGTGGAGTGCCTTGAGCCAGAGCATTGCCCGGCAAGCCTACAGGGCGCGGGGCGTGCCGGGAATGCGCAACTTTCGCCCGACGAGGAATTGATATGCCGATCTGCGAAGCCGATCCCTGGCGGCGACAGTACTTCGAGGAGGTGTTCTGTCCGCCCGAAGTGCGCGTTCCGACCGAAGATTTCGATGCCTACCAGTGGAATCCGGCGCATCGCTGGGTCTACAACAAGCTCCTGATCGCCGAGTCCCAGGGACTGCTGTGCGCGCCGCACGGGGTGACGCCGCCAAGCTTTCCGGTGTTCAGCAAACCCATCATTAACCTGCGCGGCATGGGGGCGAGCAGCCGCACGATTGCGAGTCTTGCCGACTACGAGCGTCACGAGACGGCTGGGCATTTTTGGATGACGCTGCTCGTCGGTGAGCACGTGAGTTCGGACATCGCGATCACAAATGGCACCGCGGTGTGGTTTCGTCACGCGCAGGGGATTCCGGCGGGCGCCGGCACTTTTGACTATTGGACCATCGAGGCCGGGGGCCGCGATGCGCTCGAGGAGTACTGCGGCGCTTGGGTCGCCCGCAACCTTGCGGGCTACACCGGGATGGCGAACCTCGAGACGATCAGCGGCCGCATCATCGAGGTGCATCTGCGCTTCACCGATCAATGGCCGGACTTGTACGGCGCCGGCTGGATGACTGCGCTCGTCGGCCTGTATGCAACCGGTGAGTGGCTGTTCGATGCCCACGATCTGCGCACCGGCTACAGCGTTGTGCTCTTCGGTCCGCACGGTATCGAATACCGTCATCCCGCAGCCGAGCGCGTGGCCGAGCTGCTCACAAACCCAAACGTGACCAGCATTCAGATCACCTTTCACGATGAACGATTTGCCGGTTCGCACTCGATGCCGCCCGGAGGTTTTCGTCTTGCCGTCGTGAACTGCTGGGCCTTACGCACGGGGAAACAAGTGCGCGCGGGGCTTGCCGCGCTCTTCGGGCTCGCCCCGCACGTCGCTCGCAGCTGAAGGACAGGCCGTGATTCCGCGCCGGCTCTTTGCCCCACGTTATTGGCCGACCTGGCTCGGGCTAGGCGTACTGCGGTTTCTGGAGCGTCTACCTTATCCGCTGTTGGTGCGTGCGGGTCGGACCATCGGCTGCCTGGCACGGCGTTTGCCACTGCACTACGTCGCGGTCGCACGCATAAATATGCGGCTGTGTCTGCCGGAGCTTTCGGATGCCGAGCGCGAGCGGCTCTTGAACGAGCACTTCAAGGCGCTGGGCGTCACCCTGTGCGAATCGGCGATGACCTGGTGGAGTCCTGCGGAGCGCATCCGCAGGTTGTCGTTGGTCGAGGGCTTTCATCACCTCGAAGAGGCTCTCGCCGCGGGCCGCGGCGCGATCATACTGACCGCGCACTTCACGACGCTCGAGATCGGCGCGCGCATCCTCAACTCGGTCTTCCCGATCAATGCGCTGTATCGTCCGCCAAAGAACGATCTTCTGACGTACATCGCGGTCAGCAATCGCAACCGCTACGCGCGCGGCACCATCGAACGCGACGACATCCGCGGCATGGTGCGCGCGCTGCGCCGCAACGAGTGCGTCTGGTACGCACCTGACCAGGCCTTTCGCAACAAAGGCGCTGAGATGGTGCCGTTCTTCGGCATTCCGGCGGCCACCAACGTTGCCACGTCGCGTCTCGCGAGCCTCACCGGCGCTGCCGTGCTTCTGTATTCGCATGAGCGCCTGCCGAACGCCAAGGGCTACCGGGTCGTCATCAGTCCCGCTTTACAGGGTTATCCGGGCGCGAGCCCGCAGGCGGACGCACTGCGTTTTAACCACTTCATTGAAGCTGAAGTGCGGCGCATTCCCGAGCAGTACTGGTGGATTCACCGCCGCTTCAAGGGTCTAAGCGCCGATTACCCCAATTACTACGGCGCCGCGGCACGCGGCTAGCACGCTATTTTTCGGGTATGGCTTCTTTGGCGGCAACGGTTTCGGCGCGGCCAAAGACTTCCACTGAAAGGCTGAAGCTTCTCTGTTCCGCCGGTTGCAATGCTCCTACGCCCACGACCTGGCGCGTAACCTCCACGCCCGCGTTATCGCGGATGACGAGCACGACGGAGTACTCCCACGCGGGTCCTTCGGCGGGATGCCGAATCGTACCCTCGACGCGCAGAGGCGAACTGCTCGGTACCGTGCGCCGCGCTGCATCGACGGTGTCGAATCGCAGGTGGTGGCGGCAGCCGGGGCAGACGCTTGCGCTTTCGAGGATCGTCGCCTTGCAATGCGGGCAGAGGCGACTCTTGCCCGGAGTCGCGGAGCGCGCTGAACTCATGAATGGGCGCTATCGACCTTTCCGGCGACGGGCTTCGGGCCCTTCTCGTCCCAACCGAATTCGACTTGTCCGCGCATTCTGGATCCGGCCGAGACGATAAGCGATGCCGCCTTGACGTCCCCGGAAACAATTCCAGTGGCGAGCAGCTCGACGCGTGTGGCCGCCTCGATATTGCCGTGCAATTCGCCCCCGACGATGACGGTATTGGCACGCACCTGACCCGTGAGCCGTGCGCCCGGATCGATGGTGAGATTGCCGTGGACGTGTACGTCGCCCTTGAAGGAGCCGGCGATGCGCACGTGGCCTGAACCCTCGATCTTTCCCTCGATCGTCAGATCCGACGCGATAAGTGATTCCTTGGCGTCCGTACGCTCGGGCGTGCGTCGCGGCAGGTCCTGGTTCAAAGGAGTAACGATTGGCATATCCGGAGCTCTCCCAATGGGTTCTTTGGGCGGCGGGGCCGCATTCGGTTCTTTCCACAGCGCCATGGTCTTTCCTCATGCTCTCGACTAAACGGGACGACATATATACCGGGACATGGTCCGAGTTCAAACCGATAGCGTCGCAGAGGCGCCCGGTCGCACGGTGCCGACTGGCGCCGTCCGCACACGCCGAGGCGAAGCGCACTCGCAAGCCGGTGGCGCCGAAGACCCTCCCGATGCCATAAATTCCAAGGTGCAGCGGCGGCCACCCAGCTTGTTGTGCGCGAACGACACGGCGGGCGGCAATCCGTGCCGACGTGGCTTTACGAGGGATTTAAGACCAAGCCAACCCGTTGCGGGACGGGACTTTCCATGACGGCGCGGGGCCCGCCGCGAGTCTCGGGGCGCCGGCATACGAGCCCCACGGGGACGCCGAGCCTCGCGCGGCGCTGGGCCCGAATGACGGCGCGGAAGAGCGGCCGGACACCGAAAAAATATTTACAGCGAAAGCTTGGGGGCGCCCCCCGCCGGGCAGGAGCGCGCGGGTCGGCAAGGAGAACCCCCCCCGCACCATTCATGCCTGGCTCCGTTGCCCCGGAACGCGTTCATCCGCCCCGGCATGGCGGCGCACACGCTCGGCGCACCGCTGCCGGTCCGAGGTCAAGGCTATTTTCCGCAACGTCAACTACCGGCGGTCAAAGCCCAGAGCAAAGCAACTACCGATTTCGCGCCACGCGCGCGAGAATCGCAGGTCACGAGGAGAGAGCATGAGTAGCCCCCAAAAAATATTGGTTCTGGATGTTGGCGGCCAGCACGTCAAGATGCGCCTCGGTAAAGCGCGCAGCGTCCGCAAGTTCGACTCGGGAGCGGCGCTCACGGCCAGGAAAATGGTCGCTCAGGTCAAGGCGGCAACCGCCGATTGGCGTTATGACGCCGTATCCATCGGCTACCCGGGCGTGGTGCGTAACGGCAAGCCGGTCATCGAACCGCGCAATCTCGGCGCGGGCTGGGTCCGTTTCAAGTATGACAAAGCTTTCGGCAAGCCCGTGCGCATGATCAATGACGCGGCCATGCAGGCGATGGGCAGCTACAAAGGCGGCCGCATGCTGTTCCTGGGCCTGGGCACCGGCCTTGGATCCGCTCTCATCATTGACGGGGTGATCGCACCGATGGAGCTTGCGCACCTGCCCTATAAACGCGATGGCAGCTTCGAGGAATACGTTGGCGAACGTGCACGCAAGCGCCTCGGCAGCAAGAAATGGCGCAAGGCGGTCGCGGATATCGTCGCGCGCCTGCGCGCGGCGCTTGAGGTGGAATACGTCGTGATCGGCGGCGGCAACGCCTGTCGCTTGAAACGACTGCCCAAAGACACTTTTCGCGGTGCCAACAGCAACGCGTTCAGCGGCGGCTTGCGGCTCTGGGAGCCGCGCCGCCGCTAGCGAAACAGCACGACCGCCTTGCCGAGCGTCACCCAAACACCCCAGGCGATCGGAATCCACACCGCGGCCCAGGCGAGCGGCACGAGCCAGGCGTTGCGTCGCGAGGCTTCTTCGACCGAGACCGTGTCGCCGACGTGTTCCTCCACTTTGACCGCACGCGGCGCGGCAACCGCAGCCTCAGGCTTCATGTAGCGCCCTTCGGCGACGGCATGGATGGCCCAGTTGCACAGGAAGCCGATCGCCAAGAGCCCCGCGAGAACGTACATCGTGACGCTATAGGCTTGTGCGCGCGGCACGCCGTGATCGAGCTGATACTCGCGGATGTAGGTGACGAGGACCGGGCCCAAGACGCCCGCCGTCGACCACGCGGTTAGGAGCCGGCCATGGATCGCACCCACCATGCGGGTGCCGAAGAGATCGGCAAGATAGGCGGGCACCGTGGCGAAACCCCCGCCGTACATTGACAGGATGATGCAGAAGGAGCCGACGAAGAGCGCAAGATTACCGGTCGCCGCCGTCCACGGGACCGATGAGTAGAGCGCGATTCCGAGCAGGAAGAAAATCATGTAGGTCGCCTTGCGACCCACGCGATCCGACAGCGATGCCCAGAAGATCCGGCCCGCGATGTTGAAGAGCGAGATAAGTCCGGTAAAACCGGCCGCGATTGTCGCAATCTTGGCCAATTGGTCGGGCTTCAGATCAGAAAAGGCCACCTGGATTCCGAGCAGTCGGCCGCCGAACACCTCCTGCAAGAGGGGCGACGCCATCGCGAGGATGCCGATACCGGCGGAAACGTTGAGACACAGCACACCCCAAAGGAGCCAGAACTGCGGTGTGCGCCAGGCGACATCCAGACTCACGTCGCGCGCGGTCTGTAAGGCGCGTTTGGAGGCGCTCGGTTGCCAGCCCGCGGGCTTCCAGTCGGCAGGCGGAAGGCGATAACTCAGCGCTCCGCCCATCATGAACACGAAATAGATGGCGGCGAGGGCGAGGAAGGTCTGCCAGACGCCCACCGATGCAGAGGTCGCATAAAATTTCATCAGGCGATCGGCTAGCGGCGCGCCAATCATGGCCCCACCACCGAAACCCATGATCGCCATGCCGGTTGCCATGCCGCGCCGGTCGGGGAACCACTTGATGAGCGTCGAGACGGGCGAGATGTAGCCGATTCCCAGCCCTATGCCTCCAACGACACCGCAGCCCAGCCACACGATCCACATTTGGTGGGCGATGACGCCGAACGCGCCGATCACCAGACCGCCGCTCCAGCACAAGGCTGCCACGACGCCGCCCTTGCGCGGCCCCACCCTTTCGAGCCAACCGCCCCACACGGCCGCCGAAGCTCCCAGGATGACGATTCCGATCGTAAACGTCCAAGCGAGGAGCGAAATCTTCCAGTCACAGGTCGTGACCGTGAGCTGTGCCAAGAAGCCCAGATCCTTCGGGCAGGTGACAGAAGTCGTAATGCCGATGGCCTTCGAGAGCGGCAGCCAGAAGACCGAAAGGCCGTAGACCATGCCGATGCATAGGTGGATGGCGAGCGCGGCGGGCGGGACCAGCCAACGGGTAAACCCGGGTTTGGCGATGGTGCGCTCGCGTGAGAGCCATCCGGAAGGTACTGTGGTGCCGGCTGCGGACATTATTATTCTCCCCTCTCGTCCTCAGGCCTCTCGCCCTCAGGACCTGCCCGGCTCATATTGCTCCGTCCGTCAGAAATCAGCTACCCGATTATGTGTGTGGCCGCCCGGCGGGTCGGGGCACCGCAAAGACCTGGGTCCAGAATATGACCGACGGGTTATTCCGGTTCACGACATAAGCCACGGCCGTCTCGGTAAAGCGCGGGTCCATGATGTTCTGGCAGTGCGGCGGGCTCTGCAGCCACCCCTGGACGACCGCCTCGGCCGTCGGCACGCCCGCGGCGATGTTTTCCCCAACGACCTGCCAGGGGTAGCCCGTGTGCGTGACACGGGACTCCGGAGTGCTGCCGTCGGGGCTCGTATGCTCGAAGTAATTGCGGTGCGCCATGTCGAGGGAATGGGCAAGGGCGGCGTCCGCCAGCCTGTTGGACAACTTAAGCGAAGCCGTAGCATCGAAGGCCACATGGCCGCAGCTTCGCGGCTGCGATCGAGCCTGGTTCACAAGCTCAAGCACGCGCCGGCTGATCGCCGGGGCGTCGCGGGGGGAAGGGGTCGCGAGCGGGGTCGCAAGCACAATCCAGGTATCCACGCCACGCTGCGCGATCCCCAGGTCTCGCAGCGTCGGCTCGTTGATCTGAGCGCAAAAATGCTGCGCGAGCAGCCCTGCGATAACCTCGTCGCCACCGGGTGTTGCGACGTGAATCGAGGAGGACTTCTCGGCGTTATAGCCAGTGGCTGACAGGGCCAATTGCAACGGCTGCCCGTTGGCCGCCGCGCGTGCGACTTCGTCGAGTTCGTGTCGGGGGTGCAGCGGCGGGTTGCCGCGCGCGTGGCCGCCACAACCGTGTGCGCGGATGGCATTGATCGCGTCCGGCAGATCAGCGTAAGCGGCGAGCGGCTGCGTCAGCAGCACCAAAGCGAGGAGCAGCCCGCCTCTCAGGCGGCGCGCTCCAAAGAGGCGAAATGTTGGCATGCCGCGAAGCACCTGCCGGTATGGGTCAGGCGGCGATGGTCTTTTGATGTTCGATCAGAGATTCGGCGATCTGGACGGCATTCAAGGCTGCGCCTTTCAACAGCTGATCGCCCGCCACGAACATCGCGATGGACCGCCCGCTCGGATCGCTCACATCCTGGCGTATGCGACCGACGAGAATCGCATCTTGGCCCGAGGCGTCTTTGGGCATGGGGAAATAATTTGCCGCGACGTCGTCGACAATCTTGACACCGGGCGCGGTGGCGAGGATCTCGCGCACGCGCATCGCAGTGATGGGCCGGTCGCACTCAAAGTTCAGGGAAACACAATGCGCGCGCAGCACCGGCACGCGAACGCAGGTTGCACTGATGCGAAACGTCGGATCTGAAAATATCTTGCGCGTTTCGGCGATGACCTTGCTCTCCTCCTCGTTATAGCCGGTCGCAGGATCGACCTTCGTATTGTGGCTGAAGAGGTTGAAGGCATAAGGATGCGGCAGGACCGTATGCGCGTAGGGCCGGTCCTCAAGATAGGCACGGGTCGACTCGCGCAGTTCTGCCATCGCCGCGGCGCCGGCACCGGAGGCGGCCTGGTAGGTGGACACGATCAGCCGGCGGATCGGATTCTGTTGATGGACCGGCCACAGCGGCGTGATGGAAATAATGGCGGCACAGTTCGGATTGGCAATGATGCCGTGGTGCGTGAGAGCGGCCGCGGCGTTGATTTCCGGAATGACGAGCGGCACGGCAGGATCCATCCGAAACGCGGAGGAGTTGTCGACGACGACCGCTCCGTGGCGCACGGCGATGGGCGCGTAGCGTTTGGAAGTCGCGCCGCCGGCTGAGAATAAAGCGAGGTCGACGCCGTGAAAGCTATGCTCATCAAGCTCGGCGATGCGCACCGGATTGCCGCGAAACTGCAGTGTTTTGCCGGCCGAGCGGGCTGAGGCGAACAGGCGCAACTCCGACACCGGAAAACCGCGCTCCTCAAGACAGCGGACGAGTTCCACGCCGACGGCGCCGCTTGCGCCGACGATGGCGACCACAAATGAAGACCCGGTCGCGCCGGGACGCTTTAGAAAGTCGGGCATGCGCGGCACGCTATCGCAGGGGGTTAGGGCTGTAAAGGCACTGGGAGTAGGATGGGCTGTGAGCGCTCAGAACCGTTGCCTCGTTCACATTATTGCCGCCGCCGGGGGAGCCGATGAAGGTCATAAACCTGGACTTTGTCACGACCGCCTTTGAGCTGCCGGGCCACCGCATTGTCAGAAACGTCGGGGTGGTGCGTGGCATCGTCGTGCGTTCGCGCAGTGTCGTAGGCGCCATTGGCGCCTCGCTGCAGACGCTGTTCGGGGGCAACATCACGCTTTTCACATCGATGTGCGAGAAGGCTCGCAGCGATGCGTTCGCGCTCATGCTCGAGCACGGCGCCGAGCGCGGCGCGAATGCGATTATTGGCGTGCGCTACGACGCGAATGACGTCGCGGTGGGCGTGACGGAGGTGCTGGCTTATGGGACGGCGGTGGTGGTCGAATAGAGACCGGCCCACTCACCGCCGCAGGGCATCCAGACCCTACGACCGCGAGCGGGCCGGGGGAGCAATCGTTACGATGTGCTGCCGGTGGTCGAGGCGGAGTTAGCCGGCGCCCCGTTCTGGTGGCGCTGCTGCCACTTGGCCTTGTCGGCCGCCATGATCTGCGGAATCTGTGCGATCTGTGTCGGCGTCAGCACCGCGTAGATCTGAGTTTTCACGGAGCTCATCTGCTCCAGTTGCTTCGCCGCGTTTGCCTTGGCGGTTGCAAGCAGCGCGGGGTAGCCGGCATCTGTCGGTGCCGTGGACTCCATCGCTTCGTGATTGCTGCGGACGCTCGATCTGAGCGACTGGAATTGTGTCTTTGCCGAGGCCATGATTCCCTTGATTTGCGTTTGCTGTTCGGCCGTGAGATTCAGCTGCTTCAATACGTGCATGAAGTGACCATGATGGTGGCCGTGCCAGCTGTGCGTCGCCGGTGCCGGCGTGGTCGCATCGGTCGTGGTCGCGGCCTGTACCGCAAACCCGGCAAGCCCCGCGATGGCGAGCGTTGCGATTAGAATCGTGCGTTTGCGGTCCATGACTCGATTGAGCGTGTTCATCAAACTCTCCTGCAATGCGTGCGAACGGTACTAATTAGAGCAGATCAACCGAGCGGAGTTGCCGCTTCAATCGTAGTGGGCGCATAAGAATTGTGAAGAACCCTCGGCGGAGGAATAGATCGAGGATAATAGGCCAATGATTACAGAATCCACATCTCAGGCTGCGACCGCAAAGCCCGTATTGGTGATCGTCGATGACGACCAGGAGCTGTGCTCGCTACTGGTCGAATATTTGACGCCGGAGGGATACGCGGTGGAACTTCTCGGCAACGGCGCCGCGGCACTCGAGCGCGTGGCGCAGTCCGCGCCTGATCTGGTGGTCCTTGATGTCATGTTGCCGGAAGTGTCGGGGTTTGAAGTGTTGCGGCGCATCCGAGCGACGAGTCGTGTGCCCGTGATCATGCTGACGGCGCGGGGTGAGGAGGTCGACCGGGTGGTTGGCCTTGAAATGGGCGCCGATGATTATCTCGCGAAGCCTTTCAGTCCGCGCGAACTGGTGGCGCGGATCAAGGCCGTATTGCGGCGCAGCGCGGGTGATGGGGGACCGGTCTCATCTGCAACCTCCGTGCATTGGGGGCCGCTCAAGATTGACCTGCGCGCACGATCAGCGCAGGCCAATGACCATGATCTTGAGTTGACCGGTGCCGAAATGCGCATTCTCGAACAGCTGATGCGTGCGGACGCCAAGGCCGTGACGCGCGACGAGCTCATGACCCGGGCATTGGGCAGGCGTCTGTTGCCTACCGATCGCAGTCTTGATACTCACGTCAGCAATCTGCGGCGCAAGCTCGCAAAGCATACCGATCGCGTCACGCTGCAAAGTGTCCGCGGCACGGGTTATGCGCTTGCGCTCCTCAGCAGCCGCGGTATCACAACGCCGGACTCCTGAAGCGTCGTGCACTCGCTCTTCTGGCGAATCTTTCTGACTTTTTGGCTGGCGCTGGCGCTCATCCTCGTGGGCACCGTGACGGTCGCCGTGGATGCGGCACTGAAATGGAGGAATGAGCGGCCCACACATTCCTACGAGGAACTGTACTCGCAGGCGGCGCAGGTCTTTGAAGCGAGCGGCGCCGATGGCCTTAAGCAATGGACCCAGGACTTAAGTCCCCCCGCGCTGCGCGAACGTACTTTTGTGCTCGATGCTTCCGGCCGTGACCTGCTGGGACGCACGCTGCCGAACTACGCGGGGCCGCCGCGCGACCGCGCGCCGGCACACTCCGAGCATGGATCCGTCACGCGGCCGATCGGTCCATTTTTAATGCTCGTCGGCCCGGACGGCACAGCCTTTCGCGTGATCGTGACGCCGGGGCCTTTCCGCGGCCCGCCGCATCGATTTGGCGAACTCGAACTGCCCGGCGTGCGCGCGGCCACCTTGATCATTGCGCTCGTGGTGAGTGCGGTCATCTGCTTTTTTCTCGCCCGCTATCTCACGGCGCCCGTCGATCGGCTGCGCGATGCCACGCGCCGGATCGCAGCCGGAGATCTGAACGTACGCGTTCTGCCAAGCCTGCGGGGCAGAAAAGATGACTTGGGACTCCTGGCCGCCGATTTCGACGCGATGGCGGAGCGCGTACGAAGTCTCCTGGAATCGAAGCAACAGTTGCTGCGCGACGTGTCACACGAGCTACGCTCCCCGCTGGCGCGCCTGCAGCTTGCGCTGTCGCTCGCCCAGCGCGGCGGCGCGGCCGCGGCCGACAATCTTGCCCGGATCGGGCGCGAGGCGGACCGGCTCGAACACCTGATTGCGCGCGGGCTCTTGCTCGCGCGCCTGGAGCGTCCGGCGCTCGGCAGCGAAAGTGAAGAGGTGAACGTTGCGTCCCTCCTTGAGGAGATTGTGCGGGACGTCGCAATCGAAGCGGAGGCGCGCGGTTCGCGCGTCGACTTCAAAGCGACCGGGACGCTCGAACTCGTGGCCGATCGCGAAGCGCTGCGCAGCGCCTTCGAGAATGTGCTGCGCAATGCGGTGCGCTACAGTCCGCAAGGCTCTGAGCTCACGGTGCGCGCGCAGCTGAGCGCATCATCCATTGAGGTCGTGACCGAGGACCACGGGCCCGGCGTCCCCGAAAAGGACCTTACCCTGATCTTTGAGCCGTTCTACCGCGTGCATGCGTCGCGCGATCGCGCCGAGGGAGGCGAGGGATTGGGACTTGCCATTGCCGCGCGCGCAATCGCCCTGCACCACGGCTTGATCGAAGCGCGCAATCGGCCGACGGGAGGACTCTCGGTGCGTATCCTTCTGCCGTTGGTTGGCTGAAAAGAAAAAGCCGCCCTTACGGGCGGCTTCCAACGGCGGTCCAAGACTTACAGGCGGCGATCATCGGTCTCACGGGGGGGAGAGGAGATCCCGAGTCGAACGCCACGCCGGGATAAATCATCAGTACATGCATAGTGTGACTGGCTTTTCGCCGCAAAGTTGCTGCCCTGATTCTTCTTTAGAGTTCTTGAGGTTGTAGGGGCGTGCCGGGTAGATTGTCGGCCACATGAATGACAAATCCGCATTGCTCGAACAACTGCGCCTCAACCGTAACGATTCTGAGCCCAAAATCTCCTCGAATGCGCTGTGGTGGACGCTGGGGGGCGTCGGCGCACTGGTATTGGTGGGAGGTTTGTGGCTGCTCCTCGGCAGGACGAGCGGCGCTGCCGTGCGGATTGTCGTCGCGCAGGCTTCTGCCGCAGGTTCCGACGCGCATGGTGCATCGCTCCTGGATGCTTCCGGGTACGTGGTGGCGCGCCGCGCGGCGACCGTCTCATCCAAAATCACCGGCAAAGTGCAGGACGTGCTGATTGAGGAAGGTCAGCGCGTTGCGATGAATCAGGTCCTCGCACGGCTCGACGATTCCAACGCGCGTGCGCGCCTCGAGCAGGCGACCGCGCAGATTGCCCAATCGGAGGCAACCCTGCAGGCTGCGAGAACCGCGCTCGCCGACGCACGGCCGATCTTCCAGCGCACAGAAAAGGAACGCGCCCAGGCCCTCATCAGTGCGCAGGACTTCGACGGCTCAAAGGCCACCTACAATGCCGCCGCCGCCGCATTTGACGTCGCCGCGCGCTCCGTGGCGGTTGCACGCGCAAGCCTCATCGTGGCGCAGCGCGAGGAGGACGACACAGTGGTGCGCGCACCGTTTGCCGGCGTCGTGACCGTCAAGGCTGCGCAGCCCGGGGAAATGGTGTCGCCTATTTCCGCCGGCGGCGGTTTCACACGCACCGGAATCGGCACGATCGTTGACATGGATTCGCTCGAGGTTGAAGTGGATGTCAACGAAAACTTCATCAACCGGGTGCGCCCCGGTCAGCCGGTGACCATTCGTCTCAACGCCTATCCGGACTGGGAGATTCCGGGCGAGGTGATTGCCATTATCCCGACAGCTGACCGTTCCAAGGCCACGGTAAAAGTACGCGTTGGCTTCAAGCAGCGCGATGAGCGTATCTTGCCGGAGATGGGCGCGCGCGTGGCGTTTTTGCAGGCGAGCGCCACGGGTGATGCGCGCACCCCTGTGCACAGCAGCGTCCTCGTGCCTGCCGAGGCGGTGCAGGTGAACGGCGACAGCGGAATTGTATTTGTTGTGCGCGGCGATAAAGTAGAGCAGCGCGCCGTGAAGCTCGGGGCGCAATCCGCACAAGGCCAGGTTGTTCTTTCCGGAATAGACGCCGGCGCGCGGCTGGCAGTGCCCCTGCAGGGTAAATTATCCGACGGCATGGCCATTCGAGTGCAAAACCAGTAATGGAGCCGAAAATGCCCGTGATTGTGTCCCTGAAGAACATCGTCAAACGCTACACGCGCGGCAAACAAAGCGTGGAGGTTCTGCACGCGCTCAATTTGGAAGTTCCGCAGGGGCAGTTTCTTGCTCTGATGGGCCCCTCCGGATCCGGCAAGACAACACTCCTGAATCTCATCGGCGGTCTTGACCGGCCGACGGGAGGCGAGGTCACGGTCGCCGGGCAGCGCATCGATCAGCTCTCGGGCGGCGAGCTGGCGCGCTGGCGTGCGCGCCACGTCGGCTTTGTATTCCAGTTCTACAACCTGATGCCGATGCTGACGGCGGAGAAAAATATCGAGCTGCCGCTGCTTCTGACGTCGCTCTCGGGCACGGCGCGGCGCAAAAATGTGCAAGCGGCGTTGCAGGTCGTGGGACTCGCCGATCGTGCCAAGCACAAGCCGAGCGAACTTTCCGGCGGTCAGCAGCAGCGCGTGGCGATTGCCCGCGCGCTCGTCGCGGATCCCACTCTACTAGTTTGTGATGAACCGACCGGCGATCTTGATCGAACCACTGCCGATGAGATTCTAGGCTTGCTGCGCACGCTCAATCAGGAGCAGCACAAGACGGTGATCCTAGTCACCCATGACCAGAAAGCTGCGGACTTTGCCTCGCGATTGCTGCACGTCGACAAAGGCAGCCTCATTGACGCTGACGCGGCGCGGCCGCTATGAAATTTCTGCCACTATTGTGGGCGGGCCTGTGGCGCAAGCGTACCCGCACGATCTTCACGCTGCTGTCGATCGTTGTCGCGTTCGTATTGTTCGGCATGCTGCAGGGAGTGAACGCGGCCTTCAGTAATGCTGTGGAAGCCGCTGCAGTTGACCGACTCGACGTTGTGAGCCGCATCAGCTTTACCGAGTCGCTGCCCATAAGCTACCAGTCACAAATTGAGACGCTGCCAGGGGTCGCGGGGGTCACCTTCGAGAGCTGGTTCGGGACCTACTATCAGGACCCGAAGAACTTCGTTTTTTCCTTCCCGATCGACGCGGCGCGCTTTTTTCCGCTTTATCCGGAGTTGCGGCTACCG
>Ga0302326_10013240_pt1 | contig 17492 bp, 16 predicted proteins | sample Palsa_T0_3_FD_202264 | JGI IMG/M metagenome (GOLD analysis project Ga0302326, IMG submission 202264) | Peat permafrost microbial communities from Stordalen Mire near Abisko, Sweden - Palsa_T0_3 | ecosystem: Environmental > Terrestrial > Soil > Palsa > Peat permafrost | place: Sweden: Abisko... | reverse complement strand
CCGCGGCGCCGCCGCCGTTTCGCGGGGTACCGGCTCCATCCCCGGCCGCGGCCGGGGTCTCCACCGGAGGTTCCGATGACAGAGGTTGAGCAGGCAGCCGATCCCGCTGACGCCCCGGACTGGGGCGCGCCGAGGACCAAGATCGTCCAGTGGCATGACCCGATGATCACCGCCTCGGCCGGCTCCGGCCTGTCCGGCCTGGAGTTCCTGCGGGCGATCAGGGACGGCCGGCTGCCGGCTCCGCCGATCGCGGTGCTGATGGGCTTCCACCCGGTCGAGGTGGGTGAGGGCTATGTCGTCTTCGAGGGAACGCCGGACGAGTCCGTCTACAACCCGATCGGCATGGTGCACGGTGGCTACGTCTGCACGCTGGCGGATACGGTGGCGGCGTGCGCCGTGCACACCACCCTCCCGGCGGGCGTCGGGTACACCTCGATCGACCTCAACGTCAGCTACACCCGCCGCATCACCACAGAAAGCGGGACCCTCCGGGCCGTGGGCTCGATCGTGAAGCCGGGCCGCCGGGTCGCATTCTGCAAGGCGGAGATCCTCGACCAGGGGGGCAAGGTCGTCGCCACCGCCACCAGCAGCTGCCTGATCATGCCGCAGGCTGGGGCGGCAGGGGCGTTAGATCAGGCCGAAGACGATAAGGGCCCCGATGAGGAGCAGGGTCCCGGCGGTGAGCAGGTTCGCGCTGCGGTCTATCCAGGGGCACTCGGGGATGAGGATCCGCCGGCGAGCGCAAAAGCGCCCATCAACGCGATACATCTTGTTGTAGGCTATGCCGGTAGTGTTGTTTACTGATGGCTGAGGCTCCCCCGTGTAACGCATTCGCGGGCCAGGCCATGCCGGCGACCACCCCCCGCCTTTGCTGGAGGCTGGAACATGCGCAGACAGGATGTAACCGCCAGGCTCAGTGCGAACTCGCTGGCCGCGCTGCTCCCGTTCTTCGTCATGACCGTGGTGGCCTGCGCCGATTTGCTCGTGGGGAGAGGGACGCAGGCGGGGCTCTTGTCGCTGCTGTCGCTCGGGCCCGCGTTGGCCCCGGTTGCCCTGGGCCCGGTCCGGACGGTGCTGACGGGCGGCGTGGCGATCATCTTGAGCATGACGCTCGCCGCCTACGACGGCATCGGGTTCTCGATGCACGCCGTGGTGGCCTGCGCCACGATCGCCGGCGTCACGGTGGCGGCGGTGATCGCTAGCGCCGCGCGCCAGCGCAAGGAACGGGAACTGGTCGACGTCCGGGCGGTCGCGGACGTCGCCCAGCGCGTTCTCCTGCATCAGGTGCCGCGTGAGGTCGGCCGGCTCCAGATTGCCATGCGCTACATCTCGGCCGCGGCGGCGGCGCGGATCGGCGGTGACCTCTACGACGTCGTCGCGCGGGCGGGCAACGCCCGCCTGATCGTCGCCGACGTGCAGGGCAAGGGCCTGGCGGCGGTCCAGACGGCGGCGGTGGTGCTCGCGGCGTTCCGTGAGTCGGTCTACGACGAGCCGGATCTGGCCGCGATCGCGGCCCATATCGAGCGAAGCCTTGACCACCAGGCGTCGAACGGGCGGTTCGTGACCGCGATCATGGCCGAGATAGCCCAGGAGGGCTCGGAAATCCGCCTGCTGAACTGCGGGCACCCGGCGCCGCTGCTGCTGAGCGGCGGACGGGCGGAGCTGGCGGAGCCGCTGGAAGCCAGCCTGCCGCTGGGGCTGGGCGACCTCGACCCGGCCGTGCGCAAAGAGCACACCGCCCCGTTCGGCCCGGGAGACCGGATTCTGTTCTACACCGACGGCATCAGCGAGGCACGGGACAAGTCAGGCGCCTTCTACCCGGTCGATCGATGCGCCGCCCTGCTCGGCGGGCCGGATCCGCGCGCGGCCCTGGACCGGCTCTACGACGACGTCCTGCGGCATGTCGGCGGTCACCTGCAGGATGACTCCGCCGCGCTGCTCGTTGCGCGCCAGGCGGCGCTGCCGGCCCCGCGGCCGGCGCTGCGGGCCCCGCTGTCATAGCGCGAGCGGTGATGCGGTGCGACGATGCGGGCATGACGACCGCGACCGCCTACGCCGACTTCGCCGCCCGCGAAACGCGCGGCATCTCACCCGTCTACGAGCGATTGTCGATCGCCGTCGCCGGTGACGGCGAGGTGCTCGGCCTGCTGGGCAGGCTCCCGGCCGCCAAGCGGCAGCCGAACCTGCTCTTCGGCGTCGTCCGGTACCTGGGCGGCCCGGTGGAGGACCCGGCCGCGTTCTGCCGCTACGTGACGCAGAACTGGCCGGTCATCGAGGAACAACTGCGCTCCCGGGCCACCCAGACGAACGAGCCCGGCCGGTGCGCGGTGCTGCTGCCCGTGCTGGCCGCGCTGCCGCAGCCGCTTGCCCTGCTCGACGTCGGCGCGTCGGCCGGACTCTGCCTCTACCCGGACCGGTACAGCTACCGCTACGGCGACCACCGGATCGGGGCGGGCGAACCGCTGCTCGAATGCGCCGCCAGCGGGATGGAGGTGCCCGCCCGGCTGCCCGAGGTGGTGTGGCGGGCCGGGCTTGACCTCAACCCGCTCGACGTCACCGATCCGGCCGACCTGCGGTGGCTCGACGCCCTCATCTGGCCGGAGCACGCGCACCGCCGCGCCCGGCTGCGGGCCGCCGCCGCCCGCGCCGCCGCCGACCCGCCCCTGCTCGTGCGCGGCGACCTGGTCGACGATCTGCCCGCGCTGGCCGCGCGGGCGCCGGCCGGCGCGACCCTGGTCGTGTTCCACACGTCGGTGCTGTACCAGGTGCCGCCGCCGCGGCGGGAGGCGTTTATCGCGCTGGTGCGGGCGCTGCCGGGGCACTGGATCGCGAACGAGACGCCCGACGTGCTGACCGTCCCGGGACTGCCCACGCCACCCGGCGAGGCCCTCCACAACGTGCTCTCGCTCGACGGCAGGCCGCTCGCCTGGAACCGTTCGCACGGCCAGGCGATCACCTGGTTCGGATGACACGCGCCCCGATGATGACGCTTCCACCCGCGCTGCTGCGGTCGCTTGCCGCCATCGTGGGGGAGCCGCACCTGCTGACCGGCGACGCGACGGCCGGCTTCGCGGTGGACTGGACCGGACGTTTCCGCGGGCGCACGCCCGCCGTCGTCCGACCCCGGGACACGGCCGAGGTCGCGGCCGTGCTGGCCCTGTGCGCCGACGCCGGGATACCCGTCGTCCCCCAAGGGGGAAACACCGGCCTGGTCGGCGGGGGCGTGCCGCTGCAGGGCGAGGTCGTGCTGAGCGTGACCCGGCTGAACCAGACCGGACCGGTCGATCAGGAGGCAGCCCAGATCACCGTCGGCGCCGGCGTGACCCTGCAGCGAGTGGCAGACGCCGACCCGGACCTGGATCTGGGCATCCTTATCGCCAGCCGGGACAGCGCCACCGTCGGCGGCGCCGTCGCGACCAACGCCGGCGGGGTGCGCGTCCTGCGCTTCGGGCCGATGCGCGCGCAGTTGCGCGGCCTGGAGGCCGTCCTCGCCGACGGCACCGTCGTCTCGCACCTGGCCGGGCTGATCAAGGACAACACCGGGAGGTCGCGGTGGGGGAGTCAGCGGCCGACCGCGCCCGGCTGTGGTCCTACCGGGAACGGCACCCGGAGGCGGCCGGGTTCCTCGGCGTCCCGATCAAGCTCGACGTCTCGGTGCCCGCCGCGCGGTGGGTGCGGCTCGCGTCCGAGGCGGCCGCCGTGGTCACCGCCGTCGACCCGGGCGCGGTGGTCATCACCGTCGGCCACGTCGCCGACGGCAACCTGCACGTGAACATCGTCCCTGCGCGCGCCGCCGACGGTCGCCACGAGAACGCGCTGCTTTCGTTCGTCGCTTCGCTCGGCGGCTCTATCTCGGCCGAGCACGGCATCGGCGCCCTGAAGGCGCGGTGGCTTCCGCTGGCGCGGACCGACGCGGAGCGCGCGCTGTTCGCGCGGATCCGCTCCGCGTTCGACCCGTCCGGCATCCTCAACCCGAACGTGCTCCCGCGCTTATCAGGCGCGGCAACAACCGGCCGCTTTCACCTGCCTGCGGTCAGCCAGTCGCGGATGTCGGCGATGACGTCCGGGTCGACGTGCTGCGCGGTCGCGAGTTCGGCCGGGCGCGAGGGGCCGGTCCCGGGGAAGAAGAAGTGGTTGTCGGGCGGGTAGACGCGGATCGTGACCTCCGGCCGCCGGGCGAGGCCGGCCTGCCAGCGGCTGAGGTCGTCGGCCACCGTCGCCTGGTAGTCCCTGCCCCCTTGGAGGATGAGCATCGGCTTGCCGAGGCCGGCCGCGGTCGCCACGGGATCGTAGCGGCGCAGGTCGAGCCAGTACGGTGCGGGCACGCCGAACGGCAGCTCGTCGTCGGGCGTCTCCGGCGACAGGCCGGGGTCGTCGACCTTCCCGGCCTGGGCGGTCATCGCGTCGATGCCCGGCTCGGCGCTGGCGGCGGTCGCCGGATCGAGCGACGCGATGTAGCGGACCTGGCGGACGGCCGCCCACTGCAGCGGCTCGGCGCCGCCGGCCAGGAGGACCAGGCCGGCCACCGAGGCGGGTTCGGCGGCGGCGACACGGGGGGCGACGGTGCCGCCGAGGCTGTGGCCGGCCAGGAAGACGCGGGTGGCGTCGATCGCGGGGTGGCTCTTGAGCAGGGCGATGGCGGCGAGTGCGTCCGGCTGGTACTCGTCGACGACGGTGAAGGCGCGGTTGGCCCGCACCTCATCCGGATGAGCGTAGGCCACCTTGTCGAAGCGCAAGACGGCGACGCCGCTGCTGGCCAGGCCCCAGGCGAGGTCCTTGAGCGGCCGGCTACGGAAGATCGTGCCGTCGCGGTCGGTGGGTCCCGAGCCGCCGAGGAGCACCACCGCGGGCAGCGGCCCCGGCGCATCCGGCAGGCTGAGCGTGCCGGGCACCGCCAGCGGCCCCGAGCCGAGGGTCACGTCAAGCTCGTCGAAGCGGGCCGGGTCCGCGTAGCCGGGCCGCTCCCACGGCGCGGCGGGCTCGGCGCCGCCCGGCGGTTCGAGCTGCAGGCCGGTGAGCTGGCCCGCTGGGGTCAGGTACACCGCCAGCGTCAGCGCGCCGCGCTCGAAAGTCAGCGGAATCTTCACCGCGACCATGTCGCCGGCAAACGGCTCGCTGGCCGGGGGGCCGACCGACGCGAGCCGGCCGTGCTCGGCCAGGGCGGCCTCCCAGGCGGCCTGCAGCGCGGCGGCGGTGACCAACGGTCGCAGTCCCGCGGTGAACAGCTCGCGGATCTCGGCGAACTGCCCCGCTCGGGCCAGGTCAAGGACGGCCGCCGCCCTGGCTTCCGGCCCCGCTGGGAACGCTTCCGGTTCGGTGGGGGTCACTGGCCCTCCTGTTTGCGCGGCCGTGGCTGGCGTGGCCGGGATGGACGGCCGGTTTCGCTGGGCGGGTTCTCGGGCGCCGGCAGCATGACGGTGTAGAGCAGCCGCCGACGCCGACCGTGGCCGGGCGCGTTGGCGAGGCGGGGCGCGGTGATGGCGGCCAGCTCGCGGAGATAGTCGGCGAGCTCGGCGTCGGTGAGCCACAGGCCGGCCACGCGGTAGCCCGCCCCGTCGTGCCGCGGGTCGTCCGGCTCGGTGGCGAGGTAGCGGTCGAAGTCGCCGAGCAGCCCGGCCACGTAGGCCAGGAACGCGCTGGCGTGGTCGGCCAGGCTCATCTCCGCGATCTCGCCCGGCTGTATCTGGGCGGCGTAAATCCGGAGCGTGTAGGTCCGCTCGGTGATGCCGCGGACGCGCCGCTCGGACACGACGTTGAGTACCCCGGCCGCGGCGAGCCGGGCCACGTGGCGGTAGACGCTGGCGGCGGGCACGTCGGGCAGCTCCGCGGCGAGCTCGCGCGTGGTCAGGGCGCGGTCGCCGAGGAACGCCTTGACGATGCGCAGCCGCACCGGGTGCAGCAACAGGTCAGCGCTAGCCACGACCCGAGCCTAGTCCTGATTGCCCGTTAATGCTAACGTTCTTAGTTATGGATCATTCGAGCCAAGGGAGCCGGAGTGGCTGAGCTGCGCGTCGAGGGCGGCGATCTGGTGCTGCACCTCACCGGGTTGGAGAAGGTCGAGGGCGTCCACGACGACCTGCGGGTGCCGCTGTCGGCGGTGCGCGGGGTCGAGATCCTCGACGACGCCCACGCTCCCGTCGGCGTCCACGCCGGCGTCAAGATCGGCACGCGACTTCCCGGCGTGGTGGAGGTCGGGACGGTGCAGGGCCGCACCAAGCGGCTCTTCGCCGCCGTCCATCACGACACGCCCCGCGGGCTCCGGGTCCGCCTCGAGGGGAGCTCCTACGACGAGTGGATCGTCGGCTGCGCCGATCCGGAGTCCGTCGCCGCCGGGCTGGGATTGCCCACCGGGACCTGACCAGAGCCCTCCTGGAGAACGTCGCCCGCGGTCCGCGAGAAGACCACTCGGTCCAGCTCGCGGCCCTGCTCGTTGATGAACCGGAGGATCATCGTCGTCCGGTGGCCGCGGGCGGCCGGGGTGACGTCGAGCGCGATGAAGCCGTAGTCGGCGTACCGCGCCTGCGACCAGTCGACGGTCTCGAAGGTCTGGTCAGACCAGTTCCCGGCGCCGAGCAGCAGGCTGCCCGCGGCCGCGCCGAGGGCGCCCCGCATCATCGTCCGGCGGCTCATGACCTGGCGGCGCAGGTGCGCCATCCCACTCCTCATGCTGCTCGACGAGCGGACGATCCGGCCGACGGCTGCGCGCTGATTCCATGATCATCAACCTTGGGCGATCCGCCCGGCCGCGAGGCGATATGCGGATGAACGGGAATCATCGCACAGCGGAACGCTCCGTCTCCCCCGGAAACGGAGATCCCGGCGCGCCTGGGCGGAGCCACTCCACGTTCAGGAAAAATCAAATTCTTCACCGTGAACGGACTGGGGAGACTCCCGCTCCTCAATGCCTCCTCGCGGCGTCGTCGGCCGGTCAAATAGGCTGACCACCGATACCGGGCGGCGGAGGGACAGGAGCGACAGTGGACAGTCCAGTGCGGTGGGGCATTCTCGGGACGGGCGGGATCGCGGGCTCGTTCGCGGCCGATCTGCGGCTGACCGATTCCGGCGTCGTCGTCGCGGTCGGCTCGCGCAGCCAGGCGTCAGCGGACCGCTTCGCGGACGAGTTCGGCATCGCCCGGCGGCACGGCGGCTACGAGTCGCTGGCGGCCGACCCGGAGGTGGACGTCGTCTACGTCGCGACGCCGCACCCGATGCACCGCGACAACGCGATCCTCGCGCTCCGGGCGGGCAAGCACGTGCTGGTCGAGAAGCCGTTCATGATGAACGCGGCGCAGGCCCGCGACGTCGTCGGGGTGGCGCGGGAGCAGGGGCTGTTCGCCATGGAGGCGATGTGGACCCGCTTCCTGCCGCACGTGGCCGTCATCCGCGGCTGGCTCGCGGAAGGCCTGCTCGGGGAGGTCGTCACGGTGACCGCCGACCACGGCCAGTGGTTCGCCGAGGACGCCGGGTTCCGGCTGTTCGCCCCCGAGCTTGGCGGCGGCGCGCTGCTTGACCTGGGCGTGTACCCGGTGTCGTTCGCGTCGATGGTCCTCGGCCGGCCGAGCCGGGTCGTGTCCATGAGCGACCCGGCGTTCACCGGGGTCGACGCGCAGACGTCGATGCTGCTCGGCTACGACAGCGGCGCGCAGGCCGTGCTGACCTGCACGCTGCGGGCGAAGAGCCCGACCCGGGCCGCGATCGTCGGCACCGACGCCAGGATCGAGGTCGAGGGCGACTTCTACGCTCCGACGGCGGTGACGCTGGTGCCGAGAAAGGGCGACCCGATCCGCGTCGAGTCGGCCCACGAGGGCCGAGGCCTGCGCCATCAGGCGGACGAGGTCGCGCGCAGGCTCGCGGTCGGCGACGTGGAGAGCCCGCTCATGCCGCTCGACGAGACCATCTCGATCATGGAGACGATGGACCTGGTGCTGGCGCAGGCGCAGCCGGCCGCCCCGGGCAACGCTTCCGGCCACGCGCCGCTGGACTGGGGCGCGCCGATCACGCGGACCGTCCAGTGGTACAACCCGATGGTCACGGTCTCAGGCGGGGCGGGCCTGTCCGGCCTGGAGTTTATGCAGGCCCTCACGGACGGCACGCTGCCGCACGCGCCGCTGGCGATGCTGCTCGGGTTCCGCGCGGTCGAGGCCGAGCAGGGCCGGGTGGTCTTCGAGGCGACGCCGGACGAGTCGGTCTACAACGTGTTCGGCGCGGTGCACGGCGGACTGGTCTGCGCCTTGGCCGACACGGCGACGGCGCTGGCCGTTCGCACGACGCTTGACGTGGGCGTCACCTACGCCTCGGTCGACCTCAACGTCAGCTACACGCGCGCGGTGACCGCGGACAGCGGAACGCTGCGGGCGGTCGGTACCGTCGTCAAGCCCGGCCGGCGGGTCGCGTTCTCCCGCGCCGAGATCTTCGACGGCGCCGGCAAGCTCGTCGCCACCGCCACCGCCAGCTGCCTGATCATTCCGGCGGGCGAGGGCTGACCGGCGCCAGGCCCGGCCGGGTCCGCCGCCGGCAACACCGGCAACACCGGTAACAAGGAGAGCACGTCGGCGATGGCCGCCGCGGCGTCACCGTCATCGGGCAGGCGATCTACCCGGGCGACCGCGTCCAGCGCCAGCGGCCCGTACAGATGCGGGAAGAGAGCGTCGTCGCGCGACTTCTCCCAGCGTAGGTCGGCCAGCTGTCCGGGGTCCACGGTGAGCAGCAGCAGGCCGGACTGGCCGGCGAAGTACTTGGCGGCGGTGCCGATGACCTGCTTCCGGTCAGAGAAATGAATGAAGCCGTCCCGCCGGTCGTCGGCCGACCCATCGAACCGCCCCGCCTGCTGCGCGGTCTCCCAGTCGGCCACGGACAGGATCTTGTAGATCAGGTCGGCTGTCTCGGCCATGGTGCTCACCTGCTCATCTCTCGCCCGGACAGCCTGCCCGGCATCGCTGCCACGGTCGCGGGATGGTCCGGCCACTGGACCGCGTAGGACGGATCTCGCCCGGTGGTGATCCGCGCGTGCCGCAGCAGCTCCCTGATCAGGCCGGCGTTGCCCATGGCCCAGCCCGGCCGCGGCTCAAGCTCCGGCGGGCTGGCGCGGTACTCGACGTTGGACCAGCGGGCGCCGGTGGAGTCCACCGTGGCACGCCGGGCGAGGTCGTCGACGAGCAGGTCGCCGAAGGCGAGACCGTCGCCGTCCTCGACCTCCCGGTCGCAGGCGAGCGCCAGCACGCCGCCGGTGCCGCAGCAGCGGCCGGAGTTGTCCCAGAAGCCGGGCCGCAGCCGCTCGGGCAGGCCGGAGCCGGTGACCGTGCGCCAGCACCGGTCGGCCAGGGCGCGCCAGCCGGTGTCGCCGGTCAGCTGCGACAGCAGCCGGAAGACCTGCGCGTCGCCGGCCGGGCCGTGGCACCAGCCGTAGGAGTACCGTTCCAGCCCGATCGCGACCTGCTGCGGGTCGGAGTGCGGGACCAGGAAGCGGTCAGGCCCCGCCTCATCGCGGGCGATGACGTCGTCGACCCCGGCCAGGGCCGCGTCGACCAGGTCACGACGGCTGACCGCCGCCCCGGTGGCGGCGAGCCCGTAGGCGATGCCGAGCGTGCCGTGGGAGATGTGGTGCCGCCGGGCGGTCTGCCCGCGTCGCTGCTCCCACGTCTGACCGTGCGGGGTCGGCTCGGCGGTGCGCAGGTACGGCGTCACCGCCGCCTCCGCGAGCTCGGCGTCGCCCATCCGCAACGCGGCCAGGGCGATGCCGGCGTTGCCGCCCATCAGCTCGAACGCGTCGCCCCAGCGTTCGCCGTCGAACGCGTCCCGCACCCGCCCGAGGCCGCGGAGTGCGGCCGCCCGCGCGGCGTCGTCGCCGAGCCGACCGCCCGCCTCGTGCAAGGCGAAGGCCATCCCGGCGGCGCCGAAGTAGAGCGACGGGTAGCGCGCGCAGTCGATCGCGTCGATGGCGGCGGTGAGCCCGCGCGTTCCGCGCAGCGCCAGGTCGGCCCAGCGCGCGTCGCCCCAATGCGCATGCGCCTCGAGCAGCGCCAGGACGATGCCGGCGCCGCCGTGGTAGAGCCCGGGGTCCGGTTCGGCCGACGACGGCCTCGAGCCCCACCACAAGCCGTCGCCGTCATCGTCGGCGACGGCGCACGCTTCGACCCAGTCAAGCGCGGCGAGCGCGAGCTCCTCGCTGGCAGGCGGCTGCACAGCAGCCAGCGTACTCAGGCCCAAGCCCGGCGCGCCGTCCGGTGTGCGCCCCGCGGGCGGGCACCGCGCGTCCTCGACCTTTACCGGGCGGCCGCCAACGTTAGTGCTGAAAGTCGTTAGTGCTGAAAGTTTGACCGGTGATAGGCGGCCATACTTTCAGCACTAGCCATGTCCACCAATAAAAGCGCGGATAACAGCAAGAAGCGCGGAGCGCGGCTGGCTACGGAGCGCGGCTGGCTACGGAGCGCGGCTGGCTACGGAGCGGCGGCGACCGAGAAGCCGTACCGCGGCTGTGGGCAGCGCCACACCGGGGAATAGTTGCCTCCGCTAACCAGTTGCCGCCTGGCGTGGCGCCGGCCTGGCGGGGCAGGGGCGCCGTGGCACAGTAGCGTCGTAGGGCCGGGAGGGCAATGAGCGGGCGTCAGGACGCGGGGACCGACGAACTGCAGGCAGGTGGGGGAGTGACCGGACACGGGGAACCGCGGCCAGCGCAGGCGTCATCGCCGGTCCGGGCCCTGTCTCCCGGCTTGGTCCGGCTGATGGCCGTGACCTGCGCTGTCACCGTGGCCAACCTGTACTACGCGCAGCCGCTGCTGCACTCGATCGCCGCCTCGCTGCGCGTCAGCCAGGGCAGCGCGTCGCTGCTGGTGACGGCGGGGCAGCTCGGCTACGCGGCCGGGCTGCTGTTCATCGTGCCGGCCGGCGATATTGTGCGCCGCCGCCCGCTGCTGACCGGGCTGCTCGCCGTCTGCGCGGTCACCCTGGTCGGGTGCGCGATCGCGCCGAACCTGGCCGCGCTCGGCGCGGCGGCGCTGCTGGCCGGCGTCACCTCGGTCGTCGTCCAGATGCTGGTGCCGTACGCCGCGACGCTGGCCAGCGACGACGAGCGGGGCAAGGTGATCGGCACGCTGATGGGCGGCCTGCTCATCGGCATCCTGCTGTCTCGCACCTTCGCCGGGGTGGTGGCGGCGCTGGCCGGGTGGCGCGCCGTCTACGCCATCGCCGCCGCGGCGATGGCGCTCACCGCGATCGCGCTGGGCCGGGCGCTGCCCGATCACCGCCGGCAGCTGTCCATCAGCTACCGGGAGCAAATGCGCGGCGTCCTCGACGTCGCCCGCGCCGAGCCGTCGCTTCGCTGGCGGTCGCTGATCGCGGCGTGCGGGTTCGGCAGCTTCGCCTGCTTCTGGACGACGGTGACGTTCCTGCTCGCCAGCCCCGCCTACGGCTTCTCGCAGCTCGAGATCGGCCTGTTCGCGCTGGTCGGCGCGGCCGGGGCGCTCACCGCGCTGGCCGGCGGCCGGGTGGTCGACGCGCGGCCGGGAGTGCGCTGGCCGGCCAGCGGGGTGGCGCTGGCGGGGCTCGCGCTCGCCTACATCCCGATCGGCCTCGGCGGCGCGCATCTCGGCTGGCCCAGCCTCGCCCTGCTCGTCGTCGGGGTGCTGGTCATGGACGCCTGCGTGCAGGGCTCGCACGTGATCAACCAGAGCGTGATCTACGACCTGCTGCCGGAGGCCCGCTCCCGGCTCACCACGGTGTACATCACCACGATGTTCGCCGGCGGCGCCCTCGGCTCGTTCGCGGGCGCGCAGGCCTACGACCGCTGGGGCTGGACCGGCGCGACGCTGACCGCCGCCGCGTTCCCGGTGGCCGGCCTGCTCTGCTGGGCCGCCACCCGCCGCCACGAGACGACGGCCCCGGCCGCCTAAGACCCGGCCGCCTAAGAGTGCGCGGCGTACTGATCGACCAGCGCCAGATAGCCCGCCCGGTCCGCGCCGTCCAGCCACGCGATCTCGAACGAGTTGCGCGCCAGCCGGACCAGGTCGTCCCGGCCGACCGCCCCGTCCGCGGCCACCGCCTGGAAGTTCTCGTTCACGTAGGCGCCGAAGTACGCCGGGTCGTCGGAGTTGACGGTGGCCAGCAGCGACGCCTCGAGCATCGCCTGCAGCTCGGGCACCTTCCTGCTGCTCGTCACCCAGCCGTTGGAGACCGGGCAGACGGTCAGGCCGATCCGGTCCGCCGCCAGCCGCGCGACCAGCGCCGCGTCCTCCAGGCAGTTGACGCCGTGGTCGACCCGCTCCACCCCGATGTCGTCCAGGCACTGCCAGATGTGCCCGACCGCGTCCTCCTGGTCGACGTCGCAGTGCATGGTGAGGCGGTAGCCCGCGGCGCGCGCCCGCGCGAAGACGGCGGCGAACTTCAGCGGCGGGTTGCCCCGCTCGTCGGAGTCAAGCCCCACCCCGACGATCTGGTCCGCGTGCGGCAGTGACTGCTCAAGCGTTTCCAGCGCAGCGGCAGCCGGCCGGTCGCGCAGGAAGCACATGATCAGCTGCGCCCGCAGCCCCAGCTGGCCAGCGGCCTCCTGGCGGGCCCGGTCGAGCCCGCCGATGATCGCCGCGAACGGCACGCCCCGGCTCGTGTGCGCCTGCGGGTCGAAGAACACCTCCGCGTACACGACGCCCTGCGAGCGAGCCCGGCGGAAGTACGCCATCGCCAGGTCGTAGAAGTCCCGCTCCACGCGCAGCACCTGCATGCTGGCGTAGTAGCCGACGAGGAACGAGGTCAGGTCGTGGAACGGCGGCACGTCCGGCACCGCGATGCCGTTCCGTACCGCCAGCTCCGCGCAGAGCGTCCGTTCCAGGGTGCCCTCGATGTGCAGGTGCAGCTCGGCCTTGGGCAGCCCGGCGATGAACGCGTCGTCGACCACCGTCACGCGGCCGCCGTCTCGACGGCCGCCTCGGCCGGGGTGGCGTCCGCTTCCTTGCGCACGCCCCGGGCGGCCAGCGCCCAGTAGACCAGCGAGCTCACGATGATGCCGAGCGCCCAGCTGAAGTCGCTGCCGGCCAGGCCGGGGAAGTGGTTGGAGATCGGGCCGGTGTAGGACGGCACGTCGTAGGCCGCGTTGATCCACATCAGCGCGGCGACGATGCCGGCCGCGAGCGCGATGATCGCGGGCCAGTGCACCCCGCCGCCCCGCCAGTACAGCCCGCCCCGCTCGGCCACCAGCGCCTGCGCGTCGTACCGCTTGCGCCGCAGCAGCCAGTCGGTGATGAAGACGCCGAACCAGGCCGACAGCCACACGATGATGTACAGCAGGAACCCGGCGAAGTCGGCGTAGAAGTTCCCGTGGAACAAGATGATGCCGACCACCACCCCGCACACCACCGAGTCGATGACGACCGCGCCCCAGCGCTTGACCGGCACGCCGAGGGCCTGCAGGGTGACGCCGGAGGAGTACAGGTCCATCGTGTTGATCGCCAGCAGCTGGAGGATCGCGAAGATCAGGAACGGCACCACGAACCAGCTGGCGAACGTCTGCGGGATGGGCAGCTCGGCCGGCCCGACCGTCTTGGTGGTGACCGTGTAGGCCAGCACGCCGAGGATCTCCAGCAGGATCGAGGGGATCGCGCCGCCGAGCGTCGCCGCCCAGAACGTCTTGTGCGCGGAGGTGTTGCGCGGCAGGTAGCGCGAGTAGTCGTTCCCGTTCTCGGTCCAGCCGAGGCCGCCGACCGAGGTGAGCGTGACCAGCGCCGTGGTCCAGACCGCGAACGACGCCGGGTGGACGTGGAACTGCGACAGGTGCACCCGCTGGAAGGTGAAGACCGCGAGCACCACGAAGAACACGATGAACACGTACGCCATGTAGCGGAAGATCTTGCTGATGGTGGCGTGCCCGAGCAGCGGCAGCGCCGCCTGGACCAAGACGGCGACGATGATGATCGCGACCTTGCCCGACCCGTTCAGCGTGGTGTGGCCGCGCGCGAACAGCAGCAGCACGGTGGCGACGACGAAGTAGACGCCCTCGATCTCGAACCCGACCTGCGTCCCCCAGTTGAACAGGGCCACCAGCCGGTTGCCGTTCTGCCCGAACGGGGCGCGGGACACCATGAAGGCGGTGGTGCCGGTCTGCGGCCCCTGCAAGCTGGCCAGCCCGAGCAGCGCGTAGGTCAGGTTGCCGACGATGATCGCCAGGATCGCCTGCAGCACCGACAGGCCGAAGGTCATGATCAGCGTGCCGTAGAACAGGAACTCCACATTGAAGACCCCGCCCGCCCAGAGCCAGAACAGCCCGGCGGGCTTCATCTTCTTCTCCGCGTCCGGGATCAGGTCGATGCCGCGCTGCTCGACCTTGAACGCCGCGTATTCCTCGCCCGTGTCCGCCACCGGCTGCACCACGACCGTCCCGTCTCCGGGTTCCGTGCTCATCGCTGCCCTCCCACACTGCCCGCGCGCTACGTCACCCTGCATAGTGCACGGTTTGGGAGTCATGACGGTTTCCGTCATGTAATGCAATGTTTCGCCGGAATTAAGTCCGCAAAACCCTCACACCCATGAAGAGGAACGGACCCGTTGCTTCGCGTCAGCCGGCCGGGTTAGCTATCCGAGGCCGGCGACGTATTCCCGCAGGAGCTTGGCCCCGTCCTCCGGGCTGGACTGCCGGATCATCGCTTCCATCGCGGTGCCGTCGGCGCCGACGACGACCCGGGCGGGCGGCTCGTCGGCCTCGATGCAGTCCTCGATCGCGCTGGCGACCTCGTCCGGGTCGCCGGCCGACTCCAGGGCGGCGGCGTTGCGGTCGCGCAGCGTCGCGAACGCCGCGGCGTACCCGGACCCGTCCGCGACCTGGCAGCACGGAAGCTGCTCCGACATCGCGGTGCGGAACAGCCCGGGGGCGACCACGGTCACGAAGATGCCGGAGCCCTGCAGTTCGGCCCCCAAGACCGCGCTCAGGCTGGCCAGGGCGGCCTTCGAGGCCGAGTACCAGCCGCCGAACGGCGCCGGCGCGATGTCGTTGACCGAGGTCACGTTGATGATCCGGCCTCCGTGCTGTGCGCGCATCGTCGGCAGGGCCGCGCGGGCGAGCCGCATCGGCCCGAACACGTTCACCTCGAAGGTCCGGTGCGCCTCCGCGTCGGCCGTCTCCTCCAGCGGGGCCAGGACGCTGGTGGCGGCGTTGTTGACCAGGACGTCTAGGCGGCCCGCCGCCTGCGTGACCGACCGGATGGCGCTCTCGGCGGCGCCCGGATCCCCGACGTCCAGCGCCACCGGCGTGACGCCGTCGGGAAGCGGCACGCTGGCGGCGCTGCGGGATCCGCAGAACACCTGGTGCCCGGCCGCTGCCAGCCGCGCCGCGGTCGCCAGGCCGATGCCGCTGCTGCCACCGGTGATGAACACGACCGCCATGCGCCGAGCCTAACAAGCCCGCTGGCTTCGCCGGGCCGATCAGGTCCCAGCGATTGCCGGCGACGTCGAGGAAGACGGCGATCTGGCCGTAGGGCTCGGTCCTGGGCGCGGTGGCGAACTCCACCCCCGCCGCCGTCATCCGCTGGTGGGAGGCGTCGAAGTCGTCGACCTCGAGGAAGAAGCCGACCCGCCCGGCGACCTGGTTCCCGATCGCGGTGGCCTGCCGCTCCCCGTCCGCCTGGGCGAGCAGGATGCCGGTCTCGGCGCCGGGCGGGCGGACCACGACCCACCGCTTCGGCCGGCCGCCGCCGGTGGTCAGCGCGGGGGAGTCCTCCACCAGGTCGAACCCCAGCGCCTGGGTGAAGAAGGCGATGGCCTTGTCGTAGTTCTCGACGACGATCGTGACCTTGTCCAGCCGCATGAACACCGAGCATAGGCCACGAAGGCGGCCCGGCCGGAACCCTTTTTCACGCGCCGACGTAGGCCGCCAGGTGCTCGCTCGGCCCAACCCTTTACCTTTTACCTGGCGCCGACGTAGGCCGCCAGGTGCTCGCCGGTGAGGGTGGAGCGGGCGTCGACGAGGTCGGCCGGGGTGCCCTCGAAGACGATCCGGCCGCCGTCGTGGCCGGCCCCGGGGCCGAGGTCGATGATCCAGTCGGCGTGCGCCATCACCGCCTGGTGGTGCTCGATGACGATGACCGACTTGCCGGAGTCGACCAGTCGGTCGAGCAGGCCGAGCAGTTGCTCGACGTCGGCCAGGTGGAGGCCGCTGGTCGGCTCGTCGAGCACGTAGACGCCGCCCTTGTCCGACATGTGGGTGGCCAGCTTGAGGCGCTGCTGCTCGCCGCCGGACAGCGTGGTGAGCGGCTGGCCGAGCGCGAGGTAGCCGAGGCCGACGTCGGCCAGGTGGCCGAGGATCGCGTGCGCGGCCGCGTTCTTCGCCGCGCCGTCGCCGAAGAACTCGCGTGCCTGGTCGACCGGCAGGGCGAGCACCTCGCTGATGTCCCGGCGGCCGAGCTTGTAGCCGAGCACCGCCGCGTCGAACCGCTTGCCCTCGCAGACCTCGCACACGGTGGCGACGCCGGCCATCATCGCCAGATCGGTGTAGATGACGCCGACCCCCTTGCAGTTCGGGCAGGCGCCCTCGGAGTTGGCACTGAACAGCGCCGGCTTCACCCCGTTGGCCTTCGCGAACGCGCTGCGGATGGGGTCGAGCAGCCCGGTGTAGGTCGCCGGGTTGCTGCGCCGCGAGCCGCGGATGGCACCCTGGTCAACCGACACGACGCCCGCGCCCTTGGGGATGGACCCGTGGATGAGGGAGCTCTTGCCCGACCCGGCCACCCCGGTGACCACGCACAGCACGCCGAGCGGAATGTCCACGCGTACGTTCTGAAGATTATGGGTGTTCGCGTTCCGGATCTCGAGCGCGCCGCTTGGCTTGCGGAACTCCGGCTTGAGCGTGGCCCGGTCGTCCAGGTGGCGGCCGGTGACCGTGTCGCTGGCGCGCAGGCCCTCGACGGTGCCCTCGAAGCAGACGGTGCCGCCCGCCGTCCCGGGGCCGGGGCCGAGGTCCACGGCGTGGTCGGCGATCGCGATCGTCTCCGGCTTGTGCTCCACCACCAGCACCGTGTTGCCCTTGTCGCGCAGCCGCAGCAGCAGGTCGTTCATCCGCGCGATGTCATGCGGGTGCAGCCCGACCGTGGGCTCGTCGAAGACGTAGGTGACGTCGGTCAGCGCGGAACCGAGCTGGCGGATCATCTTGACCCGCTGCGCCTCGCCGCCTGACAGCGTCCCCGACGGCCGGTCGAGCGAGAGGTAGCCGAGCCCGATCTCGGTGAACGAGTCAAGCGTGCCCGCGAGCGAGGCGAGCAGCGGCGCCACCGACGGCTGGTCGAGCCCGCGGACCCAGTCGGCCAGGTCGCTGATCTGCAGCGCGCACGCGTCGGCGATGCTGACCCCGTTGATCATCGAGGACCGTGCGTGCTCGGCCAGTCGCGTGCCGTCGCACTCGGGGCAGCTGGTGAAGGTGACGGCGCGGTCGACGAACGCGCGGATGTGCGGCTGCATCGCGTCCTTGTCCTTCGACAGGATGGACCGCTGCAGCCGCAGGATGAGGCCCTCGTAAGTCT
>Ga0302326_10013238_pt1 | contig 17493 bp, 25 predicted proteins | sample Palsa_T0_3_FD_202264 | JGI IMG/M metagenome (GOLD analysis project Ga0302326, IMG submission 202264) | Peat permafrost microbial communities from Stordalen Mire near Abisko, Sweden - Palsa_T0_3 | ecosystem: Environmental > Terrestrial > Soil > Palsa > Peat permafrost | place: Sweden: Abisko... | reverse complement strand
CGAAGGGAATAGAGACCCACTTGTGAAGACATGCACCACACAAATGGGCGAGGAGCAGAGGGCGGTCTGCGAATGCCTTTGGAAGGAAAGAGTCTGAATCCTTCGGCGGAACTGATGCTCTCCTAAAGGCGCTACGCGAAGCCAAGGACGAACAACTCAACGCGACAGACAGGGCGAAGATTGAAAGGATTCAAAGGTCCTGGTGTCAGCCTGCTTCGCCCACACCATGACTAACTCCCCGGGACGTTCTGAGCCGGAGGAGGTTCAGCGGTGGACGGCCAAGCGACGGACGGCGCTCGGGGTGAGTATCATCAAGGGCGAGACGTCACCGCAGGAGGCAGCTCGGAAGCATGGGCTGACGGTCGCGGAGTCGAGGAATGGAAAGAGCGCTTCTTCGCTGCAGCGGAGAATGCGCTCCGGACCCGTCCCCAAGACGAAGAGGGACAACGGGAAGAGGCCATCAAGAAGTTGAAACAGAAGGTGGGGGAGCTTGAGCAGCAGGGGACCTCGTCACTTGCCGCAGCCGCCAGATCATAAACAGCGTAACCAGAAGGGAGGTCGCAAACGCGGCGCATGCGATTAGGAAGGGCATATCTACCCCCGTCTCCGCGATCGGCCGTGCGGTGAAGTCGCCCGCGATGCCGGTCCACCAATAGGCAAAGAGCCCAACGTCCATCGTGACGTGGCCGATCATCCCGGGAATGAGTGACTCCGAGGACCAGGCGAGAAGCCCAAGCAACACGCCCGCGCCTAAAACGATTGGAATCATGCCGACCGTTGCCCAGCCCTTGGTGAGATGTAACAGCATGAAGAAGATCGAGGAAACGAGAATCGCGAGTGCCGGGCCATGACGCCGTTCGATCGGCTGCTGCATGTAGCCACGAAAACCGGTCTCTTCGCAGATCCCTGCCGACCCAGCGGAGATCACGACGACCAGCCATTTCAACGGCAGCGAGGGAATAAAGGAGAGGTCGTAACCGCGCTGGAAGGCATCGGTTGGGAAGGGCACGAGGCGAAATAGCAACACAATTGCGGCGTGGACCGTTACCGCGAACGACAGCGCGGCAACCAAGCCCCGAGCCCATCCTGCCGGTGATAGCGCGCCTTTGCGGAAAGCGGCACCTCGGGCAGTTTGTGTGGCAAGGGGAGGGCCTCCCCCACTCGCCCACCAAAGAAAAAGCGCAAGAAAGCCCACTTCGACAGGCGCACCGAGCGGCACGCCAAGGCCCACAATCAATGGCGTCCACACATTGGCAGCGAACAGAGTAATTAATAAGCCGTTGATGATGGCTCGCAGCGAAGCGGGCAAACTGTCCCAACGGCCGCGCGGTGGGTCTCGCGCTGTTTTTGTTGTCATTGTCCTCTCCCGGCACCTGCCTCTTGGAAGGATGGCATCCGGTCCTCTGTCGAGGTCACGCCTTCGCCCGTCTGGGAGTCTGACGCAGGTAGATTGTTCGTGGGGTGAGTGGGGGTCGGGATGCCGAAACCCAACGACCAGGCAGGACGACCTGAGCTTCCCCCGATTCCGTGGACGGGTTGGTTAAGCCGCCGCGGTGCGTCGGGTTTCTGCTTCGTACTCGATTGGTGCCCTGTAGCCGAGCGCCGAGTGGCGCCGGCGTGAGTTGTAGAAATTCTCGATGTACTCGATGACGGCCGTCCGGGCTTCGGCGACGGAGTCGAAGTCGCAGTGGTGCGCGCTTTCATGCAAACGGGAAGTACCCCTTCGCTCAAGGTTGGAGCGGGATAGCGGGTTGCAGCGGCGGCGGTCCAGGTCGAAATCAAAGTCCGCAGCAATAAAGGCAGCGAGAAGTCCCATCAGTGGCTTAATTTCAGGGCGTCCCTATAGCACGGCAGCGTCGCGGCTTCAGTTCGCTAGCGCTGCAGGGATGGGGGCCCGTTGGAGTGGGAATGCTCGGTCACCAGCGCAGATTTCCCTGCACGTTCGGAGCGGGCGCCGCGGCGATATCTGCTCCACACTACGCGCCAAAGGAATGCGGCGGCTACGGTGGGCGCGAGAACTGACGCGGTTACCGCCAACGCATGGCCGATGGTGTGCACTCGGGGCAGATTGAAGGCGAACACCTGCCAACCGGTGAGACCCGCGTCCAGGGTGGTGCAGCCAGCGACGACCATGGCCAGCCACCTCCTCCACCTGCCGCTGAGCCAAAGGAGTGCGAGGGTGAGGCTCACGTCAAAGGCAATCCATCCGCCTCGAACTATCTGCGTTGGAAACCAGTCGGTTGGGGTCGCCACCGCCAGCGCCAGCGTCCAAGGGATGAGCAGCAGGGCGAGTAAGCGGACGAAGAACTCGGGGGCCGTCCAGAGTGTGCGCCAGAGAAACCGTGGAATGCTTCCATCAGCGAAGGCTTCCATGACGTCGTACACGGCGAGGGCTCGGCCGGCGCCTTGGGGCACCGACAGGAAGATGGGCGTCCACCCCGTCGGCCGGAGCTTCAGCTTAAAGCGACGCAGTCCGTCGAAGTCATAGAGGCTGTTTCCGAAGCGGCATGCGATGCGGAGCAAGATGCCGACCGGACCGGAGAGGGGAGCCATGCCGAGCGTGACGTACTGAAGCTCTTCCTCATGGGCACAGCGCATGGCCGCATCGACGAGCAGTTCGACCGTCCCGTTGGGGGCCTGCGGGTCGCGAAAGAGGTCCTCCAGGAGCCACCCCGAGCGCTGGTAGATGGGTACCGCAGCAAGAAAGCCGACCACCCTGCCCTGCCATTCCGCCACCCAGAAGCGCTTCTCCCCCACCCTCCCGAAGGGCTCCGCCGCGACCAGGAAGCGCATCGGCGGGAGCGGATGCATGGCCTGCCACCTCGATAGGACGGCTTCAATCTCGTCACGCAGAGCACCAGAGTGCGCGAACACCGAGGCCTCGACGGCGCGCACGGCCACCCCTTTGGCCCGAGCACGCCGCAGTTGCTCTCTCAGGCTCGACGTCTCCTGGACGGTGTCCGGCCATGCGGCCGGGTCCCAGGAGGGCTGTGAGCCCATCACGAGGGCACCGAAGTCACTCAGTCCTACGAAACGCCGCTCGGTCCCAAAAAAGCAGACGCGGCGCCCCTGTCGGCGTCCGGCCTCGACGAAGCGTCGAGCGACCGCGGCGAGCGCGTCTGTCGGCCCCAGGGGCGCGCCCGCGGCGACCCACGCGCTCCCAGTGTCCACGTACGCGACGCATGCCTCGGGCACGTCGAACCAGTACTGAAAATGCGACTCGAGTGTTTGAAAGGATGTGGCGTTCCAGCCGTGCTCCTTGATGAGGCAAAGCACTCGCTCACGGTCGCTGTTAGCGATTTCAGTTGAGCCCATCCATCCAGTCGCTGCCACGGGTTGAATAGCCTGACAGGTTCCGAGTCCCGTTTGGGGTGCCCTCGGCAAGCGGCCTGCGTGACGGCGGTGCCGCCCGCGGCCCAAGCCTCCAACGGCGAGTGTTCTGCCCCGCAACTGGCCCCCGAAGGGCCAGGGCACCTGTCAGCTTTGACTAGCATTCCTGACAGGCATTCTTGACGCCTCGGGGAGAGGCTTACAGGTGCCGGAGAAGCGAGGCTCAGCAGGCGGCTTGTCTGATTGCTGGAGCGCAATTGCCGAGCGCGAGTATGCTCAGTTGTTAGGGGTACCCCTTTCCGCGGCCCTGATCGTTCACCTCAGCCGCCCGGCGATTCGTGCAGGATTTTGCCGGGTCTGACCCGCACGCGCCGGGCGATCCAGGCGTCTCGCAGCACCGCAGGCTCAGCGTGCTGGAGGACGCCGCGGCGCCGAGCGTTGCGCAAGGAGGCCCCATCAGCCATTGAAGGGCTCGCAGCGAGAAATGGGCTTTTGGGTTCTTGTCACGAACAAGTACTTCGCCGTTATGTTTCAAGTTGCCCCCCCCGACCGAGCGCACCTAGCCGAATATGGCGACGCAAATGCATCACGCATCGTTCGCGTTGACATCTGATGCAAGCACTGCTCAGACTATTGGTCGTGTCGTGTCGACGCGCCACAGCGATAAGCTTTGCCGTCGACGCCAACGTTCTGGTGTACGCGTCAAACACGGCGAGCCCTGAGCACGTGCGCGCACGCGATTTTCTTTCGGCCTGCGCCAGAGGCACCGAGTTGCTCTGCCTGGGCTGGCCAACGCTGATGGCCTACCTCCGGATTAGCACCCAACCCGCCATTTTCCCGACCCCATTGAGCCCAGAGCGAGGCCGAGGGCAACATTCATGCACTGCTCCAGCTTCCTCACGTTCGGGTGGTCTCCGAGCTGGACGGGTTCTGGGAGGTCTACTGTGAGGTCTCGGCGACAACTCGCGCACGGGGCAACCTCGTCCCGGATGCCCTCCTCGCGGCAATCCTGAGGCAGAACGGCATCGCGACCCTCTGCACGAACGACTCCGACTTTCGCCGGTTCGATTTCCTCGAGCTGCGAAACCCGTTCTCCCCATAGGAGGACCACGTTCCGGGGTTCGAATCCCGGCAGGGTCAATTTGAAGTGGAGTTTTTAGAGGAGAAACGGCCCTTCGAATGGAAGTGGAAGCGGGAGTGGAGGTTCTTGGGTTTTCCGGCTGCGTGGACGACCGCTATAAGCGGCAGTAAACGGCTACTGCCGTCCGGGCCGCGGGCCCGACGGAAAGCTGCTTCCCTGATCGCTGGCCGCGCCCGCAGTGTCGGGGTCGAGCTCGGCGGCGGTGGCTTCGCAGAAGAGGTCGGACGACGGTGGGCCGAGAATGGTTCGGCCGCGTCCTTGTCGGTTCTGTCGAAAGTGGTTTCGCCCTCACCCTAGCTCGGAGATCGACAGCGCGCGTGTTCCGCAACTGCAATGCCGACGTCACTTCGACGTGTCCAAAAACCTCGGGATGCTTCGCGAGCTCATCGAAGCCGCTCGTTACAGGCAATCGCAAGTCTCGCCGCGGGACTCAGAGCTGGGTCATGCCGCCGTCCACGGGGAGTTCGTGTCCGTTCGTGAACGTCGCGTCGAAGGCCAGGAAAACGGCTGCCTTCGCGATCTCTTCGGGACGACCAAAGCGCTTCATCGGATTGCCCTCTTCCATCTGCTTGTTGAAATGCTCGATCTGCTCCTTAGACATCCCCGTCTTCAGGATGACCGGCGTGTCGATTGGACCGGGGCTGATGGCGTTGACGCGGATACCCCGCGGCAGAAGCTCCGCTGCGAGCGACCGCGCGAGTGAGCGGAGCGCGGCTTTGGCCGCCGCGTACGCGCTGACCATTGCTAGCCCCTTCACGTTCGCGATGGATGTCGTGAGTACGATCGCGCTCCCGCGAGGCATCACCGGAGCAAGCTTCTGCGCCGCGAAGTACGGCCCTTTCATGTTCAGATTGAACATCTCGTCGTAGACCGCCTCGGACGTACCCTCGAACGGCGCGAACTTTCCGTACCCGGCGTTGAGGAACAGAAAGTCGACCGCCCCGAACTCCGACTTCACGCGAGCGGCGAGAGCGTCGATGTCCGTCAGCACCATCGCGTCACTCGACATCACGATGGCGTCCTTCCCGAGCACCTTGCGAGCTGAGTCGAGCGTCTCCTTGGTGCGCCCCGTCACCAGCACGCGCGCTCCCTGATCAAGCAGTAGCTTCGCCGTCGCGAGCCCCATGCCGCTCGTGCCGCCGGTGATTACTACCCGTTTTCCGTCGTATTGCCCCATGGTTGCGTTTCTCCATCGTGCGACCTAAAAGTCGCCTTGTTTCTGATCCACGGCGTCGTTCGGAATCGCGCGCTCCGTCTTGTCATTTTCGAACCGTTCGGTACGATAATACGAGCAGATGATCACGCGCAAGCAATTTTTGAACTAAATAATAAAAACTACCGCTAGGCCGCGTGGGCAACCGCGCAGCTTCGACGAGATCGAAGCGCGGGAACGGCGACCCAGGAATCGCCAGCTCATTTCGGTCACCACGTTCAATTCAGCCGCGATCGGGTGCTCCCTCAGGACACCGAACTCAAGGGTGTTGCGGAGGACAAGTCGACGCCGGAGACCTTGACGACAGCCTGCCACGCGGCATCCTGGTTGGCGCGATCGTGCACGTGCGGGTGCCGCATCGCCTCAATTGGGCCCGTGACCTTCTTCGGCGCCGAGGCGAAGAATTGCCCCGAGACGTCGGTTCCGAACTCCGATGCCTGGAGGTATCGACGGGCTGCGGTCTCAGGAGTCTGGTCCATGCCGGGGATGTGCTTCACGATTGGAATAAATAGCCACTTCAAGGCCCAGCCAACGTTACGCACCACCTTGGTGTCGGTCGCGGCACCGGGCGACACGGCGTACACGGCCATGTCGGAGGGTAGCCGGCGCGCCAGCGCCGCGACCCACCAAGCGATGATGAGCTTCGCGTCGGCATACGCCCGGTTCGCCTGGTACGTCACGTTCGGCCCACTACGCATCAGGGCTTCAATAGCGGCGATTCTGTCACCCTGGAAGTGTTTGGCCGCGAGCGCCGCCACGTCAGTGAAGCTGAACAGGGGCACGTCCCCTCGCGCAGGTTCCGCGCCGGCGATAACAATCCTCGCGTTGGGGCTCAGCAGGTTGGCGCGGAGCAACCCGACCGTCAGTTGATGATGGCCGATCAGCGGGGCCTGAGCCGCCTCGACGCCCGCCGCAGTGATCACGCGGGCCTTGCCAGGAACCATCCCAGCATTGAGCAGTAGGAAATCGATCGGCCGACCTCGCTTGACTAGTGCGGAGAGGGCAGATTGAACGCTGGCCGGCGCGTTCAGATCCAGCTCCAGCGGCGTGAAGACCACCTGTGCTTTGGTCTCAGCCGCGAGTTGAGCGGCCGCTTGCTGGGCCCCGGCCAGGGTGCGCCCGGTGACGATGATCTCGTGCCAGCCCTCTCCGGCGAGCAGGCGGGCTGCCGCATGGCCGAGCCCGGAGGTGGTGCCGGTGACGAGAGCGATCGAATGTTCCATGGGCAGCTCCGTGTTGAAAGGTGAAGCTCGACGAAGTCCCAGCGTGGTAGGAGCCGCCTTGTCAGTTTCGAACTGTTCGGTTATATATTGCCTAACGAAGAGGTCGCAGTCAAGGAGTTTTGAACTAGATGTTTCAGAATACCGCCAGGCCACGGGGACGCCCGCGCAGCTTCGACGAGAGCGACGCGCTGAAAAAGGCGACGCAGGTGTTCTGGTCGAAGGGCTACGACGGCGTGACGATTGACGATCTCGTCGCCGGGATGGGCGTGGGACGACCGAGCCTGTACGCGGTCTTCGGGGACAAGCGGGCGATATTCTTGCGCATCCTTAAGGCGTACGCAGAACGGAAGGGAGCCTCAGCCGCGAAGGCACTCCTCTCGCCACAGAGTCTCCGCGACTCGATCGCGGGCTTTCTGAGGTACGCCGTCGAAAGTGCGACCGAGAAAGGGTCCGCCCGGGGCTGCCTTCTGATTTGCGTCGCGCCGCTTGTGGACGATGCTGAAGTCCGGCAGTTCCTGCAGAAAGCCGCCGCGGGCGGCGCGGCGCTGGTGGAAGGTCGTTTCCGGGACTCGATCAGCGCGGGCGAAATCCCGTCCGACTTTCCTGTGGCCGAACGCGCGATCCAAGTCACGGATTTTGGCCGCGGCCTTACGATGCGTGCCCTGATAGGCACGCCACGCAAGACGCTCCTCAAGGATGCTGAGCAAGCGGCTGACTTGGTGCTTCTGCCGCGGGGGACTAGCCACGGGCCGAGCGGCAGTCCTCGGAAAGCCCGTACGGTTCGGGGCTGAGTTCCGCGTCCGCGAGACGGCAGCTTGCGCAAGTGGAGCGATCGTTCGTTTCCGCGGTACGCCGATCGCGCCGTGCGCAGGCGCGCGTTTCCTGACGTCGAGGAGAGACGAACGCGTAAACCCTAGCGCAAGGGCGCCGGGAGTCGGGTGGCGAGGGGGGGAAACTCGATCGAGCGCTCCCGAGCTACACCTCGCGCATGGACCGACCAGCAACGCTGCTGCGATTTTCGCGCGCACGATTCCTCCCCAAAAGCCCCGTAACCTGAACGGCGTCACCAGCACGCATCCTAGACTCCCGCCTAGAAAACACGCGGCTTGCAGATTCGAAGCGTCTCACAGGGCTGAACCGTGGACCATCGGGTTCTGAGTGGAGCACTGATTGCCGCTGCGATGCGTCCCGGTCTTGCGGTCGCGCCCGCGAGTCGGAAGAATCCACACCCCATCCGCCTTACCCTTGCGTTTACGGCTTGAGCCATCGATGACGTCGTCGCGCGAAAGTATCATCAAGCTCTCTGATCTCGATCTCCGCATCGAGACCGCGCGTCTCGTATTGCGGCCGCTACGCGAGAGCGACGTCGACGACCTGTGGCCGTATGTGTCGGATCCCGGCTTCCCGAAGATGATGAGTTGGGCAGCGCACGTCGACAAAGAGGACACGCGCTCGTTCGTCCGCGCAGTGACCGAAGCGACAGCGAAACAATCTTGGCGTGACGTGGGGCATCGAGCAGGCGGGTCGCGTCGTCGGTGTGATCGGGCTCGACGAGATTCGCTGGCATATTCGCGCGTGGCGTCGACCGCGCCGAGGTCGGCTACTGGCTGGCGACCGAGCGATGACAGGGGTTCGTGACCGAAGCCGCGATCGCGGCCATAACATTCGACGCGCTCGGCCTTCACAAGCTGACGATTGGGTGCTTCGCGGAGAACATCGGATCGCGTCGGCGTACGTGTGTATTCAGTTTGGCTGCGCGCCTCCGCGTGCTTTCGCTATGGACAAGAACTCGAGGGCTACTCATAGTCTTGCTCCGGAGTGCCTGGAGAGCCTCTCAGCTCTTAGCTCGCTTAAATTGCGGGCGATGCAAACAGAATGAGGTTACCGTCTGGGTCCTTCACGACGAACGTTTTCGCTTGTCACGGTTCGTTCCTCAGGGCCTGATGGATAGGCACCTCTGCGGACGAGCTGAGCGAGGACGTCGGCCGGGTCCTCGGCATCGTCAATCTCCCGTACGCTGTCACAGTCGGCAGGCGGCGGCGACGCGCATCGTCGAATCCAACTTATGAAAGTTTCTTACAAGTTGCTCAATCGAAAACATGGAAACGCACCTAGGCATTCAGGGCAGATGAAGATGCTGCCGCCAGCGTTTTGTGCTCCGTGCGAATCGCGAAGAGCACGAGGTAGAAGCCGGTCACGACCTCTGAAAGGGCCATTGGCGGTAAACAGATGTACTGGAACACTGCGTGACGTTCTGGCAAAACTAAAGAAGCAAAATAGAGAGCCGTCCAGATCACAGAGGCGACGAAGCCGAGTACCGAAATGAGTCTTGGGATATACCGTGACGTAAAGAAAACGTAGAAGAACAGGCACGAGCCTATTCCGAAAGAGATACCTCCTATGTTCTCAGTGGTACCGGCGATAGTCCGCATCAGGTCGGACAACGTCTCACCAGTAATCGAGCTGGCTCCGGAGCCTCGCCCGGAGACATAGAGATGCAACCTCACGAAGCTGCACATCCGCACTATTAGGGCCAGGAATGAGTCTCCCAAACTGAAGACCATCCCGAGTTGGGCCAGGAGACGGTTGACCGGCCTCAGCGTTACATAGAGTGCGAAGGCAAGGAGAATGCTGCTCAATGTCACAATTACCACGCTGGAGAGCGCCACTCGATATAAACGTTGCGATGCTACAATCCGTGCCGCCGTCTCTGCAAAGGTTCCGTTTCCAGAAATGTTTGAGAGGATAACGCCGGCACCAAAAGCGATGATGATCGCCCCAAGCAACAAGATCCCCGCGAGTCTCGCGTATGTCCTTTGCGCTCGATTCACTTCCGCCTTTTCGTTTGCCAATCGCATTCGGGCCTCCGCAAGGGAACTGCTCCTTTGGGTCGCTGGTGCACCGCACCCTAGAATCTCGCTGCATCTTACCCCAGTCGTACCGACACGTGTTCCTTGAGGGAGGCCCCGCCGTGATGTTCGGGCGGCCAGCAATACGCTTCAATCGTCCTTGATGTTGTCGCTCATTTCAGCCTGGCGGGGACACGTGTGTACGAATTGCACGTCTCGACACTCGCCCTGCGATTCGACCGCTCGGTGAGCGTCCCGGATTTGGGCGAGCGCAAACCGTTGGGCAATCGGAATCACCAATTCGCCGACGGAAAACGCCTGAGCGAGTGCTCTGAGGCGCGTTGCGTCCGGACGCGTCTGAATCTCGTGGACTTTGAGTCCTCGTTCCTTCGCTGCGTCCGGTGTTCCCACAACGCTGGCCCAAACACCACCTGGCCTGAGCTGCGCAGCAAGCCCGATGACCGCATCTCCTCCTACTGTGTCGGCGACGGCATCGAGCGGGCCCAGCCGGCCTTGGTGTTCTCGCGAATTTGATGGAGCCGTTCAGTCGGTAGAGTCGTGTGACGCTTTCGAAGGACTCGGAGCGGTGTGCCCATAAAAGGGGGACTCCTATGTTTCCGAATACAGATGCATTTGCGTTCATCGGTCGTCTCTTGATGGCCGTGATGTTCCTCATGAGCGGCTTTGGAACGGTTGTCGCCCCCGGGGCCACCATGGCCTGGATGGCGTCGGTAGGTCTGCCGATACCTGCAGTGGGCTACGTCATAGCCATCGTTATCGAGCTTGGTGGCGGTTTGCTGCTCATCCTAGGATTGCAGACGAGAATACTTGGCGCGGTCCTGTCACTCTTCGCCATCGCGACTGCGCTGATCTTTCACCGCAATCTCGCCGATCCAAATCAGCTGTTTCAATTTTTGAAGAATATCGCGGTTACGGGGGCCTGTTCCAACTCATCGCTTTTGGTGCCGGCAACTTTAGTTTGGACGCGCGCCGATCCCGATCGGCGATTTCCTAAGACACTCTTAACCCGGTGGCAGGAGACGCCTGGCGTCGCCTGCCATGCAGGGTACGAGCACGTCTCAGGAAGAACGCCCTGCCGGTGACCAGGCATCGGTCACCTTGGAGTCCTGTGAGGCCTACGGCTGACGCGCAGAGACCCCGAGGTAGTTGGTACTGGTCGGGCCGTAACCGGTGATGTCAACGACGGCAGCCGCGTCCTTCGTCAGGGCGAAATGCGCCACACTCGCCGGCTCGGTGTAGAAGCTTCCGACCGGTAGGGCTCTTAGCGCAGCCTCGTCGAGGCGCGGTCCGTAGCCGAAGTACCAGGTGCCCGAGACCACCGTCGCTACCCGGTTGTCCTGGTGAGTGTGGGCCTGAATGCGGGTGTTGGCCGCAACGGTGAGCCGGATGGTGTAGAGGCCAGGCGCCTTTGGGTCGCCAAAGAGCACGGTGGTTTGAATGCCGGTGACACCGGACGTACCGGCGCCTGCTTCATGCTTTGCCAACTCGGATATGTCGGCGGGCGTCAGGCGACGCGCGGGGTCGCCCTGGTCGAGAAACGCGCGGACGACCGACACAGTGGCCGCTGGCTGCTCCTCCATGAGCCAGTGCCCAGAATCCGCGATTACCACCTCTTGAACGTTGGTCGCGACGGCGCGCATGACCACCGCCATGGTTGGTCCAAACGACTGTTGCCCACCGACGGCGAGTACCGGCATCGTCAGCTTCCCCCGAGCCAGAAAAGCCTGATTGTCGCGTGCGTCTTGGTCGAAGGCCGCAAATTGAGCGAAGCCCGCATGCATGGCGCCGGGCAATGCGTACAGCTTGGCGTAGTGAGCGCGAGACGCCTCGCTGAAGCGTTTTGGGTCGGCAGAGAACTCGTTCCAGAACCGGTCGAGGTAGATGCGCTCCCGGCCTGCGACCAGTCGCTCGGCGTCCGGTCCGCCGAAGGAGAAGTGCCACAATGCCTTGCTACGCACCAATTCGTCCCAGGGCCCGATGCCTGGCAGCGGCGCGTCCATGATGACGAAGCGGCTGACGCGACCGGGGTATTGGGCGGCGAAGGCATAGCCGACCATGTTGCCGATGTCGTGTGTGACCAAGTGGGCTCGTTCAATTTGGAGCGCGTCGAGGACGGCGGCGACGTCTTGTGCCTGCGTTTTCTTGTCGTAACCGGCCGGAGGCCGCGAGGAGAGCCCGAGACCGCGCAAGTCGGGGATGACCACCGTATGGTCACGAACCAGATTGACGGCTAGCGGCGTCCACATGTCTCCGGTCTCGCCGTACCCATGCAGTAGTAGGACGGCCGGGCCCCGACCGCCGACTCTCACGTGCAGCGTCGCTCCCGGCGTCGGAATTTCTTGGATGCGGAAAGCGCCGGGAAGCGGTTGGACCTGCGCCCGCGCCGGCGCGGACAGGAGCAAAAGACTCACCGCAGCGAGTAGTCTCCGAAGCATGCCCATCTCCTGGCCGGCAGTTCTTGAGCGACTAGCGGGCCGGTGCCGAAGTGCTTGGACTACCACCGTCACCGCACCCCGTCAGCGATGTGCGGGGCGGGAAAACTCGAAACTGGCTTCCGGAAATTCCGAACAATGATGAAGCTCGAGGGAATCGGCACCTTCGTGGCGGTGGCAGACTCCGGCTCCCTCAGCGAAGCAGCGCGACGCTTGCGCCTCTCCAAATCGGTTGTCAGCGAGCGGCTTGCCGGACTGGAGCGCACGCTTGGGGCGAGCCTCTTGCAGCGGAGCACGCGCCGGATGTCTCTCACCGATGAAGGGACTCGGTTCCTCGAGCGGGCGCGTCACATTCTCAAGGGTGTTGCCGAGGCCGCCGAGGAGATTTCCGAACACCACCGGGGCCTTTGCGGTCCCCTCCGCATCTCGGCTCCCGTCAGCTTCGGCGCCCTCCACTTGGGCCCAGCTCTATTCCCTTTCTTGAAGAGGAACCCGAGCATCGAACTCACCCTCGACCTGGATGACCGTTTTGTCGAAGCGACCGCCGCCGGGTATGACGCCATCATCCGCCACGGACCAGTCCGCGATAGCCGGTTGGTGGTCAAGCGGTTGGCGGCCAGCAGACGGGTTCTGGTGGCCGCCCCCGCCTACCTCGAAACCCAAGGGAGTCCACGGAGCCTTGCGGAACTACAACGTCACCGGGCCATCCTCTACACGCCGCGGCTCAGCCGACTGGCGCTTCGCCATGCGAAAAGGGAAACACCAAAGCGTGGTGGTCCGCCCCCAAACCAGCATCCGCCTCAACAATGGTCTCCTCATTCGGGACGCCGCCATCGCCGGCCTGGGCATTGCCCTGTTGCCGACGTTTCTCGTCTCTGCGCCCCTGGCGAGCGGGCAACTCCGCGCCCTTGAAGTCGGTGTCGAGCCCGAAGGCGCCGTCCTTTACATTGCCTACCCCGCGAATCGACGTGCCTCCGCCAAGGTTTCTGAGTTAACGGCTTCGCTGCGCCTCGCCTTTGGGGACCCACCCTATTGGGATCGTGAAGTGGTGCTGCCTCAAAGGTAGTGCAAAGGACGCAGCCGGGCTCAGGGGAAGGGAATCGCCGCCTGGCCGCCGCGTAGTGATTCGATCCTCGGGAAACGCCACCGCGACGCCCGTGCAGCCTGTTTACGACGGTTACATTGCGTCCCCCTGGAATCGAACCAGGATGTCTGCGGCTTCAGCGCAGTGCCTGAACCATCACGGCCAGAGACGCGGGGGCGTGTAAGTACGATACCGCCAGACCCATGGCAACATCGCTCGCTCTCCGATGAGTCGGCCGCCTCCGGACGACGCCCGAATGCCCGAATCGCCACCGGATCTCTGTCGACCGTGGAGGCGAAGCGAGGGCGGCTGCAAGGGCACTAGACAAGCGCGATGCACTCGATCGAAATGAGCAGGTTGCGGGGCAGCGCCACCACAGGGGTGGAACGCGCCGGCGGCAGGCTGGGAAAGAACTCTGCGTAGAGCGTGTTCACCGCCGCGAATTCACTGGCATCGGCCAAGAACACCGTAGTCTTCACGACAGCGTCCATGCCGCTCCCGGCGGCGCGCAACACGGTTGAGAGGTTGTTGAACGCCTGGCGTGCCTGCGCCCCGAAGCTGGGGCCCGCGAGCTGGCCAGTCGCTGGGTCGATGCCGCTCTGGCCCGAAACGAAGAGCAAGTTGCCCGCTTTGACCACCTGCGAGTAAGGGCCCAGGGGCTTCGGCATGTCGGGTCCCGTGGGAGTCTCATGTTTCGCTGTCATGATGAAGAGCCTAGACCGCATCACTCGCAAGGCAAGCCCGTCCAACTGTTACGGCTCGTGCGCCTCAGGCTTAGAAGCGCTTGAATCCCGGCAGGGTCCTTGAACGGGCAAGGGGCGCCAGAGCGCTTGGCCGGGAGCCTCGGCTATTCCAGTCCGAGCGCCGAAAACCGGAGCATGCGTGATCTCGACGGCTACCCATCGAGGTCGGCCAAGATACTGAAAGCGCCCTCGACTGCTTCAACAAACGCAGTTCGGTTAGCACAAGCGTTACTGACTAGGCGTGAAACGTATCGCAAACCCGAGAAACCGGAGATTTTATGCGAGCCGACATCATTCCAGGAGCGCGCTTCCCTGATTACGAGCTGACTGACCACACAGGAACGCGACGCAAACTCTCCGATCTGCAGGGGCAGCATCCCATGGTGCTCGTTCTCAGTCGAGGCGGCTACTGTCCCAAGGATCGCCGCCAAGCCGAGTTGCTCGTTCAACTCCATCGCGAGCTGGAAGTTTCGTACTGCCGCCTAGTCACGATTAGCACCGATAGCATCGCGCAGACCAACGAGTACCGGACAGGCGTCGGCGCACATTGAACGTTTCTTTCGGATGCGGGGCGGAAGCTTCAAAAGGTCTTAGACATCGCCGAGTACACAGATCCGACGAACAATCCCATGATCCCTCACACTCTTGTTCTTGAGCCGGGACTGATCGTCTTCAAGGTCTACAACGGATACTGGTTCTTAGGGAGACCAACGAACGAGGACCTTCGGCAAGACCTCCGAGCCGTGACCATGAAGTGTCGCCCTGATTGGGACATCACCGATGCCGCCCACAAGGAAGCATGGGCAGGCAACGAGAGGAACGGTTTCTACCCTTACGGCAAGAGCTACGCGATCGTTTTCGGCGAGCAGGATTGATCTTGCCTGATGTTCCGCAGGCCGTATCCGCTCCTCTGAGCCGTGCTGCGATCTTCTTGGTCCTGACGATCAAGCCGGACTTGGGCTCTCGCGCCACTCTGCGTTCCTTCTGCTCAGACCTTGCTGGCCTCTTGCGCGCGGTGGAGTTTCGGGACATCGAAGCGGGCTTGTCCTGCGTCATGGGGATTGGCTCCGACGCATGGAACCGTCTTTTTGGATCGTCGCGACCGGCGGAACTGCATCCCTTCCGTGAAGTGCGTGCCGGCCCCCGCCACGCGGTTTCTACGCCGGGCGACCTCATGTTTCACATCCGCGCCAAGCGCATGGACCTGTGCTTCGAAGTCGCAACGCAAGTCATGGGACGTATCGGAGCCGTGGGCACCGTGGTGGATGAAGTACAAGGGTTCCGCTACTTCGACGACCGCGACCTCACCGGCTTTGTCGATGGAACGGAAAATCCGCGGGGCGCGGCGGTCATCGACGCCGCCATCATCGGCGCAGAGGACGCTGCCTTCGCTGGCGGCAGCTACGCCATCCTGCAGAAATATCTCCACGACCTTGCCGCCTGGAATGCGCTGTCGACTGAGACGCAGGAACGCATCATTGGCCGCAGGAAGCTGTCCGACATCGAACTCGCCGATGACATCAAGCCGACGTCGGCGCACAACGCACTCACGACAATTGTGGAGGATGGAAAGGAGACTAAAATTCTGCGGGACAACATGCCGTTTGGTCGGGTCGGCCAGAGCGAATTTGGGACCTACTTCATCGGCTACAGCCGTTCGCCCCGCGTGACGGAGCAAATGATCGCGAACATGTTTGTTGGTCGGCCCCCGGCAATTACGACCGGCTTCTCGACTTCAGCCGCGCAGTCACCGGTAATCTGTTTTTCGTCCCGTCCGCGACTGCCGAAAACGTTGGGTCGAGCTCCCACGGGGCCTTCGCGAGAATCAACAGTGCGGTAGCTGCCCCAAAGCCCTACCCCGCAAGTAGCGTTCGGCTTTGAGCTTCGGACGTGGGTGGGATTTTGCTCAGCTGACTCCCACAGTCTCACCTGGTCGCTTGGCGAAACGAGCCGGCGAAGGTTCGCCGCCTTCGTCAGACCCAGCGTTGAACAGAGGCCGCAGTATCTTCTGGAACGGTGTTGAAGCAGATGTGGGCATGCGGTGCCCCCTCATGGACCAAGTTAATGAGCTTTTCGAACAAGATAAACAGCGGAGGAATGGTTCGGATGCCCGCGCCGATGAGGACGCAGTCGAATGTCTTCTCCTTGAACGCGGCCGCAACAACGGCCTCAGCGGTTTCGCCCCGATCGACCAGCAGCCATCTGGCGTCGTATCCGAGGTCTCGCAGGCGCTTCTCGTCCGCCGCCAGGCCAGCTCGCAGCGTGGACTCATCGAGCTTCACGGGAAGGTGTGAATAGTCAACTACCTTCGGGTCAAGCCCAATCATGAGAACCTTCTTGTCTCGCGTCATGCGGTCATCTTTCTTCAATCGAGCCTACGTCCGAGATTTACGGAGCCTGATGCGCGAGTTTCACGGCGAGGAGCCAAGGTTACGCGCCGCCCACGAACGCATTTCGGCAGGATTCTTCGCGACCATCTCATTCCAATGAGGGCTGCGCCCCGGGGACGCGGCGAGTCACGTGCAAGGCTGATTGCAGTCCATGAGGTCGACGGACCACGTGTTTCCCGGGGCATTTACGTCGCCAATGCTGGTGCTCAACACCCAATTGGGGTTCGTCTCCGTGCAGCTGACGCTACAGGGTTGAGTCGCGCAGCAGGCGACGACACCGTTGGTGAGGTTGAAGACGACAGTCGTAGCTCCGGGCGGCACGGACGCCGACAGGGTGTAGTCTGCATTGGCTTGGCATTCCGTACCTACCGGTGTCGCAAGCGTGACGCCGGTGACGCTGACGGTGTCGCACGAGCCGTTGGTCACGCTGATGCTGGTAGTGAAGGGGGCGTTGCAGACGTCGAATGTCGCCGGCGTGGTCGTCACAGCGGTCACGGGCCCTGAGGGGACACAGACGCCGGCAGTCTCCGTCGTGGTGCCACTCGAGTCCGTAGCCGACAGCGTGAACGTCGTTGAGGTCGTCACCAGCGCGGTCGTGCTGCCCGTTGTGACCGGCGATACCGATCCCACGCCATTGTCGATGCTCAACGTGCTGGCGCCGGTGACGTCCCAGGCCAGGGTGACGCTGCCCCCGCCCGCGGTCAGGCTGGCGGGCGTGGCCGAAAAGCTGACAATGATGGGTTTACTGCCGCTGCTGCTGCTGCAGCCCAGCACCGTCAGAAGCCCGACGGCCAATGCCACGGTACGCACTGTCATGGTGCCTCCTCACGCCGCAGTTTCACGGGCCCGACGGCTGAAGCTAGTGACGTCCAGCAAGACGCGCCAGCGCGGGGACGCTGGATGGAAGCTACGCTCGCAACGGACAGCGCTCGCTCGCGCCCTCGTGCCTCGACAGCTCCGGAGCCGCTGCCGTCGTCAGCGCCGTCGCCAACGCAAGGGCCAGCGGCGGCGGCTTTTTCCAGCTTCGTGGTGACTCTCTGCGGGGAGGCTGCCGAGACTTCGCCTGC
>Ga0302326_10013237_pt1 | contig 17493 bp, 7 predicted proteins | sample Palsa_T0_3_FD_202264 | JGI IMG/M metagenome (GOLD analysis project Ga0302326, IMG submission 202264) | Peat permafrost microbial communities from Stordalen Mire near Abisko, Sweden - Palsa_T0_3 | ecosystem: Environmental > Terrestrial > Soil > Palsa > Peat permafrost | place: Sweden: Abisko... | reverse complement strand
AGCCGCTCACCGGTCCGCCAGAAACCTCCGTGGGCCGCCACCAGATAGACCCACGCAGCGGCGCTGACTGCACAGGCGATCGCAAGTCCAAGCACGCCAGCAGCTTGGCACATCCAGCATCTAGGGCCAACGCGGGCAATGTCTCACTCGTAGACCAGTCCAGCGGAGTAGACCATGGCAACCGCTGCCCACGGAGTCAGGTTGGCTATGTCACGGCCTCGCGCCGATATGAAGTCGTCGATGTCCTCGACCCATGCCCCCGACGCCTCGATCATGGCAACAGACGAAGGGTTTTCGACACGAGTTCTGCCGGTTCGTGCACGCTGCGCCAGATCTACCAGGAAGTCTGCGAGCTTGGCAGGCGAGTCCACCTCCCATGCTGCATCTACGGGGTTCCGGGGAGGTCTGGTACCGTCCATGTTCCACCTCCACCACGAATCTTTATCGATTGGCCATTCGTTTTGGAATCAAACTTCCAGGATTCGTCGTCTATTTCATCCGGCGTCGCCATCCTGTAGGGGACTTCACACAATCCAGCTTGCTGGAAAGCCACCAGCCGACGGTTATCCAACGTGAAGAGATTTCCGTCACGCTGGACGAGCCTCATAATCGGAAAGTCACTGGCCAGGGCATCGCCATTGATCAGATCCGTGACCGTATCAGCTATCGAGTTTCCATTACTGAAATTCGGTGAGATCCCTTTCTGCGAGAAGCGGATGGTGCTTGGATTGATCAGCCCGTCCGCGGATTGGCCGTTGTCGTCTGGTCCGCAAGCACCGTTGCTGGTGGGTGGAACGCTTCCGCTGCCGCCCTGGCCCATGTTACTGCCGCCGGCGGCGGTTGCTGGGGTGTTGGCCTCGGTTACGGTGATGCCGCTGTTGGTCGGGGTGGGAGAGCCACCGGTTCCGCCGGTCGGGGTGCTCGCGGTCGGGGTGGTGGGCTGGAAGTCGCCGAGTTTGGCGTGCAGGAGCTTGATCAGGCTGCTGCCGCTGCTGTTGCCGGGGGCGCCGTTCTCGTCTACGGCGACCTTGGTGCCGGTGGTCTTGGTCGACGATGGCGTTCTGACGCCCTCGTCAAACCCGTGACCGTCCTTGAACAGCTCCGTGATGCTGGGGAGGGTGTTGATCCTGGTGATCCACTGCTTTTCGCGCAAGGACTCTGGGGCCTGCGGCGGGGTGCACGTGGCGGCCGGGCCGGCATAGCAGTCCGGCGGCGGAGGCGGCGGCGGCGTGTAGATGATCACCGAGACGCCATCACCCGCGGACGCGCCGCCACTGCCGCCACTCCCGGACCCGCCTGTGGAGTCCGCCGGATCCGGGCCCCATGACGATGGGGCCGGGGAGCCGCCAAAGTCGCCGTCCTGAAATCCGGATACGGCTTGCGCCAATGGCGCCCACGTACTGCCCGGCATTCCCGAGCCGCTGCTGCTGAACAACTGCGACCCCAACCACGACCCAAGGTCCCAGCCGCCCTCGAAGGCCGCGGCGATCAGCCCCACCTCAGGGCCGAAATCTCCTGACCCGTCCGGTACGTAGTGCCCGCTGGGGTCGGTCTCGGTGAGGGGATTGCCGCTGGTGTAGGCGTAGGGGTTGCCGTCGACGGTGCTGGAGAGGGGACTGCCGGAGACGGTGTCGTTGCTGGTGAACGAGCCGGTGGATGGGTTGTACCAGCGGGCGCCCATCTCGACCAGGCCGGTGGTCGGGTCGACGTAGTCGCCCTGGTAGCCGATGTTCGACGAGTAGCCGCTGGTGGTCGGCGTGCCGTAGGGGCTGTAGGTCGCGGACCCGCCCAGGGTGGTCGTGCCGGCGGTGGGGCTGAAGGTGGCGGCCACGTCGCCGTGCACGTCGCTCATCGTGGCGTAGGCGGTGTCGCCGGGAGTCTGCTCGGCGGTGAGGTCGCCCGACGGCGTGTAGCTGTAGTCGCTGGTGCCGTCGAAGGCCAGGGTGTCCCCCGTGCCGAGGTAGGACAGCGACGCGGAGCCCGAGCCGGCTGTGCGGGTCACCAGCCGGCCAAGGGCGTCGTAGGCGTAGCCGATCCCGCCCGGGGCGGTGATCTGGTCGCCGTAGGCGTCGGAGGTGTAGTCCTCCGCTCCGCCGCCGGGCGGCGTCACCGAGGCCAGCGCCCCCGAGAGGGTGTAGCCGTAATCGGTCGTGCCGGTCGCCGCGGTCGACGAGGTTACCTGGTCCTGGGCGTCGTAGGCGTAGGTCGTCCCGCCGTCCTTGGTCTGGTTCCCGGCCGCGTCGTAGGCGTAGTTGGTGGTCGTGCCGCCCGTGGTCGCCGAGGTGAGCTGGTCGGCCTCGTCGTAACCGTAGGTGGTGGTGGCGGCGTCCGTCATGAGGCCGCCGGTCGTCTGCGACGTGAGGTTCCCGTCGGGGTCGTAACCGTAGGCCTCCGACGCGAGCGTGGTGCCCGACGAGGTGACGGTGTCGGAGGCCAGCTCACCGAGGGCGTTGTAGGCGAAGGCCTGGGTCGGCCCGGAGGAGTAGCCGACCGACACCGGCTGGCTGTTCGCGTTGTAGCCGTAGGTGAGCGTGGCGCCGGTGAGCGGCTCGGCCTCGGTCGCGAGCCGGTCGGCCGCGTCGTAGGTGTAAGCGGTGGTCCCGGCCGCGTCGATCTCCGAGCTGACCAGCCCGTCGTTGTTGTACTGGTAGGACGAGGTCCCGGACGGCCCCGAGGCGCTCTTCGGGTTGCTGTTCGGGTAGTAGGTGTACGCGTCGGTGCCGCCCGGTGCGGAAGCCGACGTCAGCCGGCCGTCCAGGTCGTACCCGAACGTCTGGGTGGCGGTCTCGGCCGAGGCGCCGCTGCCCGACTCGCCGGTGACTTCACCGAGCGGGTTGTAGGTGTACGCCAGGCTGATCCCGCCCGGCTGGGTGACCGACGCGGCCTGCCCGTCCGGGTCGTAGCCGGTGGTCCAGGTCCGGTTGGCGGCAGCCGGGGCGGCGGGGGTCGCCGGTTCGACCACCGATTCCGGCAGGTTCCACGCGTTATAGGTCGTCCAGGTGGTGTTGCCGTTCCCATCGGTGACCGATGTCTGGTTGCCGGCCGGGTCGTACCCGTAGCTGGTGGTATCCGAGGAGGAGGACGACACCGGCGTGACCTGGCTCGTGAGCTCGCCCGCGGCGTTGTAGGCGTAGTTGGTGGTGTTGCCGTCCCAGTCCTTGGCCGACGTGAGGTCGCCGTCGGGGTCGTAGCCGAGCGACTCCGATCGCAGTTCGACCGTCGCCTGCCCCGCCGCCGCCGCGCCGTAGTCGCCGACCGAGGTCAGGTTCCCGGCCTGGTCGTACCCGTACTGCGTGAAGCTGCCGTCGGGGTTGAAGGCGTAGGAAGCCTGTCCGGTGTCGGTGTACGCGTACTTCGACGTGTCGCCGAGCCCGTCCGCGGTCGAGGTGAGCTCGCCGAGGTCGTCGTAGGTGTTGGTGGTGACCGAGCCGTCAGGCGTGGTGACGTTGGCCTGGTCGCCGAGGTAGTCATAGGCGTACTGGGTGGTGTTGCCCAACGCGTCGGTCGCGGTGGCCCGTTCCCCGTAGTAGTTGTACGTCGCGGACGTGGTGTTGTTGAGCGGGTCGGTGGCGGAGAGCTGCTCGCCGTCCGCGTCGTAGGTGAAGGTCCACTGCCCGGGCGCGGACTGGCCCGGCAGCAGCGGCTCGGTCACCGACGTCAGGTCGCCGAGCGCGTCGTAGGCGTACTGGGTGACGTTGTTCTCTGGGTCGGTCTCCTGGACGAGGTTGCCGTCCTCGTCGTAGGCGTAGCTGGTGGTACCGGCGCTCGCGGTCGTCGATCCCGGCGGCGTGTACGACGGCTGGGTGACGGAGGCGACCCTGCCGTCGCCGTCGTAGCCGTAGTCGGTGACGTTGCCGTCCGGGTCTTCCACCTGAGACTGGTCGCCGAATGTGTCGTAGCCGTAGGTCGTGGCCGGCTGTGTGGTCGCGGGCGTCTGGGCGCTGTAGGCCTGCGTGGCGACCGGCGCGCCGGTCTCGCTCGCGAGATTCCCGGCCTGGTCGTAGGCGTAGGTCGTGGTGTAATCGGCCGCGGTGGCACCGGAGACGTTGCCCTCCGGGGTCGTCATCGACAGCGGCTGGCCGCTCTCGTTGTACGTCCAGGTCGTTTCCTGGGCGGTGCTGCCGTCCTGGACCGTCTGGCTGGTCAGATCCCCGGCCGGGTCGTAGCCGTAGTCGGTTACCTGCGTACCGCCCTCGGCCGCGCTGCCTACGGTCTGCGCGGTGACGCGATTGTCGGCGTTGTAGGCGAAGCTCACCGACCGGTTCGTGTACCCGCTCTCCGATGTCGGCTGGTTCGTCGTCGGCGTGGGTGTCGGGTCGATCACCTCGCCGGTCAGGCGGTCGGCGGCGTCGACAGTGTAGTTGGTGACTGTTTCCGTTTCTTCGGCGCCGCCGTAGGTACCCTCCACCTGCTGCAGAGTCAGGTTCCCGGCCCCGTCGTAGCCGTAAATGGTCGTCTGCCCGACCGACCCGGACGTGCACTGGGCTTGCGGGGTGCACGGCTCGAGCGAAGTGCACGGTGCGCTGGTAGAGCACGGCTCGGACGAGGCGACGCCGATCAGTTGCTGGTCGTTGTCGTACGTGTAGTTGGTGATACGGCCCATCGCGTCGGTGGCGGACGCAAGCAGGCCTGCCTGGGAGTAGGCGTACGAGTCGAGCACGAGCTCGCAGCCGCCGTTCGGGTTCGGTATATCGGACCCGGTGCAGGTGGTCGAGGGGTTGGACTCGTCCTGCTGGGACAGCTGCAGCGCCTCCTGAGTGACCTCGTTGTACTCGTTGTAGGAGTAGAGGTACTGGTTGCCGTCCGGGTCGGTCATGCTGGTGACGTTGCCGAAGCCGTCGTAGTCGTAGGCGGTGGTGGCGCCCTGCGGGTTGGCGCTTGCGGCGCCCTCGGACTGCGCGGTGCCCCCGGTGGTTGCGCCCGCAGGCTGGGTGACGGTCTCTACTTCGTCGTGGTCGTTGTAGGTGTAGGAGGTCGTCCGGGGCGCGTCGGCACCGGTCGTGTCCGTCTCCGTGAGCGACGCCAGGTCCCCGTCATCGTCGTAGGCGTAGGCGTCCTGCAGGGTGTTGGTTGCATCCGTGATCGCGTTGGGAACTGACGGATAGGTCACGGTGAGCGGCTGGTCGAGCGCGTCATAGCTGTAAGTGGTGACCAGCCCCGAGGCGTATCCCGTCGTGTACTCGGTGCTCTGCGTGGGCTGGCCGACGGCGTTGTAGGTGTACACGGTCCGCTGGCCCGACGGCTCGGTGACCTGGGCGAGGTCGCCGTCGGAGTAGTAGGCGTAGCCGGTGACGGCTCCGCCTGGCGTCGTCTCTGACAGCAGCAGCCCGGCCGGCACATTTCCGGTCCCGTTGTAGGCGGCGGTGGGGCTGGCCGTGGTGGAGTACTTGTAGCTGGTCGTCCGGCCGTCGGGGAAGTCACTGGTCGGCGGTGTCGTCACCGAGGTGAGTTGCCCGGCTGAGTTGTACGCGTAGGACGTGAGATACGTGTTGTCGGTCGCCGACGCCGACCGGCCGTCCCTGACCCCGGTCAGCTCGTCGTTATCCGGGTCAAGCGGGTTGGCTGTGTCATAGGTCGCGTAGCTGTAGTACGTGGTGCACGCATCGCCGTTGCTGAAACACAACGGGCTGGACGTGGCGCTGTCGCAGCCCGTGGTCACGCCGGTGCTGTCCGAGGGCAGGGTGGTCCCGACAAGGTCCGGATACCACGTGCTGGTGAGCATGTTGCCGTAGATGTCGTTGGTGAAGCAGAGCAGGTCGCCATCCTGGTTGCTGACGGCAGCCAGGTACCCGGCCGCGTCGTAGCCATAGACCTCCGGCGGGTCCACCCCGTTGCTGTAGGAGACCAGCCGGCCGCCGTCGAGCATGTCATAGACGTAGCTGTCCGCCCGGCCAGCCGGGTCCGTCACCGTGACGGACTCAAGCACCACGCCGAGTCCGTCCGAGTTCACCTTGTAGCCAGTGGACAGCGGCTGGCTGATCGTCCACTGGCCGCCGTTCGGGTCGGTGTAGCTCGCCAGGCGGTCGGTGGCGGGGTCGTAGGACGCCTGCTCGTAGATCGTCCCGGACGGCAGCGTTACCTCGGTCAGCTCAGGCGACGCGGTCGTCGCGAGCTCCTCCTGCTGCGTGATGAAGGCCGGGCCGAGCGCATGCGGGTACAAGGCGACCTGGCCGATGTCGCCGTGGAAATAGCCGATCGTCGACGAGGTGGCCGACGTCCAGCTTGCCCAGTCGCCGGCGCCGATCGTGTCGATGTTCAGGTTCAGGTTGTTGATGGTGCCCGACAGCGCCGCTCCGACCTGGACGCCGTCCAGGTAGAGCGACTGGCTTGAGCCGTCGGCGGTCAGCACGGCGTAGTGCCAGTTACCGTCGTCCACCGACGTCGACGTGTGGATCGGGTCGACCGACCCGTTCCAGAACTCCCCGTACAGTTCTCCGTTCGAGCCGATGTACAGCACCGGCTCGTGATTGCCGGCCGCCGCGCTCAGCGACTGGGCGTCGGCCGAGAACAGCACTCCGCTGGCGGAACTGGCCGCCTTGAACCACAGCCCGATCGAGACATCGGTGCCATCGGTTACCAGGTCGTTGGGGAGCGACACCGACGAGCTGGTGCCGTTGAAGCTGGCGGCGGTCTCCGTGCTGCCGGCCAGTGGCCCGGTCACGCTGCCAAGGGTGACGTTGTTGTAGGTGCCGTCGGTCGTCCCCAGGTTGTCGTCGACCTCGTCGACGGCGGTGGTACCGCTGGCGTCGCCGAGCTGCCAGTAGGTGCGGGGGGCCGAGTTCAGCACGCTGGTCATGTACTGCGAGCCGGACGTTGCGTAGGTGTACGACGTGCAGCCGGTCCCGACCGTAGCCGGGGCGCAGGCGCTGGTCAGTTCGTTCCCGGTGTAGTTGTAGGTCCAGGTGTTGCCCGACCCGCCGGACGTCGGCGCCTGCGTGGTGACCGACGCCACGTGCCCGCCCGACCACGCCAGCGTCAGGGTGCGGCCGGACGAGGGGTTCTCGATCGCGGTGACCTGATTGGACGAGTTGTCGGTGAACGTCTGCGACAGGCCGTACTGGTTGGTGATCTCGGTCAGCAGCCCGGCGGAGTTGAAGTCATAGTCGTTGCCGGTGGAATCCCTGAGCGTCCACGTTTTGCTCGTCAGGTTATGGAGCAGCACGTCAGGGCTGCCGAATGGCGCGGCGAAAACGCCGTTCCCGCTCGCGCCGAATCGCATCTGCTGGCCGTCCGGCAGCGTGATGAGCACGTCCCCGGTGGTGTCGGTCGCGTTGCCGGTGCCGTCGTTGTCCGGTTGGAGTGATGTGTCAACCACGGACGACCAGCCGGTGCCGAACGCCCCCGAGGTCGACGGGTTCATGCTGTTGTAGGTCCGCACGATCTGCAGCGGCGGGCCGGCCGAGGCGACCGCCGCGTCGGTCGCGCTGGTGGTGTAGTTCCCGCTAAGCGGGTCGTAGGCCTGCCCGCTGCTCCCGCCCAGCGCCGAGGAAAGGGGCGGCTGCGGAACTTCGGGAGTGAAGGCCACGGGGAGGCTGGTGTTCGGCGAGCTGCCGGTCGTCGGGTCGCTGTTGGTCACCGTGACGGTCCACTGGTACTTCGTGTTCCACTGCATGTCCGCGATCGGCGGCGTCCAGTACGCGGTGGTCAGGGTTCCGGAGGTGATCGCCGCGGTCTTGATGCACGTCTGGCCGGTGATCGGCTCGCAGGTGAGGGAGAAGCTGTAGGAGAGGGTGCCGGTTCCGCTCGCCGTCGTCGTCGTCGACAGCTGCGGCGTGAGCGTCGGGGAGATGTAGCCGTTCGGCGGGTAGACGTCGAGGATTGCCACCGGCTCAGGCGGAACGTCCAGGCCGATGGCGTACGGCGCGACGCCCTGGGACGAGAACGACTCGGGGGTCGTGGTGACGTCCGAGTACATGTCAAAGACGATTTCGTACAGGCCGGTGGTAGAGACGGCGTCCACGGTGACGTCAAGCGTCACCGTCTGCCCGGGGGCGACCGTCGTGCCCGACGGGATGGGGGTGAAGACCGGGTGCGCGGCGACCTCCGTCTCCGTCTGCGCCCCTCCCTGCCCGGATCCCTCGTACAGCTCGTAGGACATCTCGTAGCCGTTGCTCGACGTCCAGGTGGTCGATCCGGTGTTCTTCACCTTGACTGCGAAGATGCCGTTCTGGGCGGCGATCTTCTCGGCGGCATCAGGCGCGATCATCTGCTGGACCGGCCTGCGGGACGCGAGCGAGTAGGTCGCGCCGACAGGCGTGTAGGTGATGGCGAGGTACGGGTCGCCGGCCGGGTCGGTCAGGTTGGCGTCCGAGGAGAACGCCTTCCATCCGTAGTCGTCGGTGCCCGACGCGCCGAGTGCGAGCCCGTCGTTGGCGACGGTGCCGTGCGTCCAGCCGTTGATCAGGTTGGTGCCAGCCTGGTCGAGCTCGATGTCGTGCCACGCCGCCTTGCAGGGTGACTGCGTGGAGCCCTCCGGCACCCAGCCGTTCGCGAACGACTGCCGGCCGATCGCGGCGCCGGTGGACGGCCCGGGCCAGGTCTTGTCGCCGGTGACCGACCAGGACGACGTGACCGGGTACACGTACACCGGGCGGGGCGTGCAACTCCAGGACCAGGTGTTGAAAACGCCGAGCACGGCCCCCAGGACCGTGTCGTTCTGCAGTTGCGTGGTTCCCACGCTGCCGAACGCCAGGAAGGACTTCGTCTGGTTGGTGCCGCCGTCGTACGTCCCGACGTTCATCTCGTTGAGGTCGGAGTAGTCGTTGTTGTACGGCGACTGCACGTAGGTGGTGCCGTTGCTGTCCGCGTCTGCGGGCAGCGGGAGGTTCGAGTCCTCCCCCGTGATGCTCGGGTCCACCGTGACCGGGTACACCCGGGCCGGACTGTCCAGCCAGGCGGTGTCCAGCGTCGTCCGGATCGCCTGGGCGCCGCCGATGGTGGTCAGCGAGTACGTGACCCCGAACGACATGGCCCCGTTGCCCGAATGCGGGTTGACGTCGGAGTCCGTCATGACTCCCTGCGGCAGGTAGGCCACCTCCTGTCCGGCCGGGTCGATGAACTCGATGTCGCCGTCTGGCCCCGTCTGCGCCTGGACCCCGGTCAGGTCAAGCGGGAACACCCACGTGTGGGGAGCGGCCGGCGAGTCGAGCACGATCTGCTCGGCCACGACGTCGGAGCCTCCGGTGAAGCTGAGCGTGCTGTCGGGCATCGCGTCCGCGTACGAGACCGTGCCGCCCTGCACGGCGCCCTCCACCGGGGCCGCGCCCGCCACGCCGAACGCGATCTCGCGGTTCCCGCCCAGGGGCATCGAGACCAGATCCGGTGCGTCCGCGTAGGGCGCGAAGGTCAGCGGCTCCGCCTCGGACTGCTGCGTCCAGCCGGCCAGGGGCACCTGGCTGGTCCCCGCCGGTGTGGGCGACGGGCTGGTGGCGGGCGAAGACGGGCTGGCGGCGGGCGAGGCAGGCGACGACGACACCGGCGCTGACGGACTCGACAGGGGCGAGGAAGCCGCCGGCGACGCGGACGACAGTGACGGCGACGGACTCGCCGCGGACGAGGACGACACGGCGACCGGGCTGATGGCAGCCCTCGCGAACGCGGCCTGCGTGGCCGGGCTGGTGGCATCGGCTGGACTGGCCAGGCTGGCTGAGGTCGCTGGTGTTGACGCGGTCGCGGGGCTGGCCAGGTTGGCCGAGTTGGGTGCGGTGGTGTAGGCCGATGGGGTCGCTGAGGCCGAGGGGCCGTCGGCCACCAGGCTCGGGTTCGCCGTCACCCACAGGCCGTCAGAAGCCCGGTAGTTCACCGGCTGCTGGAAGTCGAAGGCGGTCTTCGTGCCATCCGCGTTGGCGTAGACGATCTGGCTGGCGCTGTCGAGCTTGAGCGGCTTGCTCGTCTTCGGGTTGTAGCCGGTCTTCTTCGCTGGCGCGGGCGCCGGCAGGACCCGAACTCCGTCGGTGACCTTCTTCGACGTCATCGGGAACCGCAGTGGTTTCGGCTGGGTCGCCATCGGAACCGCTCCGCGCACGGAGGTGCGAGGAGAACTCGCCACCGGGCCGTCCGGTCGGCTTGCACTCGTGAGCGGCACGATGCGTCCGTCGACGACGCGGCCCATGACCTTGGCCGCGGGGACCCGATGTGACAGCCCGGCCGCGGTGCCGGCCTGCTGCTTCGGAATTCCCGGACCCCGGCTGATCGCGATCATCGTGACCGCGACGGCCAGCGCGATCACCAGCGTCACCGCCAAGCTGGCAGCGGTCAGCTTCCGGACGCGCATTCCCACAACTCCCGTCGCCGAGAGCACAGGGCGGCCCATCTATCCGCAAAAAGCCACGCTGTGCTAGATATGTGTGCGTACGTGGTGACACGTCGTATCTAAGAAGGAATCATCCACTTGGCGGATGGCGGGCCGGTAGCGCGCACGTATCGCGGCCACGTAGCCGGGGGAAGATCGGAAGCGGGTTCAGAGAATGCGGATCGGACTACTTGGCCCTCTTGACGTATCAAGCCAGGGAGCGGAAATACGGATCCAGGCGGCCCTCCAGCGATCGCTTCTCGCCGCGCTGGCGGTGCGAGCCGGCGACGTGGTACCGGTGGACTCGCTGGCCAAGGCGATATGGGACGCTCGCCCGCCGGCCACGTGGACGGTCACCCTTCGGAACTACGTCCGACGGCTGCGACTGGCGTTCGGCCCTGACAACCAAGATCGGATCGTCACCCGCCCACCGGGTTACCTGCTCCGCGTTGACCGCGGCGACATCGACCTGTTCGCCTTCGAGAATTTTCGCAAGGCGGGCATGGCAGCCGCTCGGGCAGCCGACTGGCGGCTGGCATCCGCGAAGTTTGGCGAGGCGGAAAGCCTGTGGCGGGGCACGCCTTTCGCCGACGTCCCGTCCCGTCCCATCACCGACACGCACGTGCCGTACCTCCAGGAAGCACGGCTCGCCGTGCAGGAAGCCAGGCTCCATGCCGATCTGCAGCTTTCGCCGCTGAACGCCGCTAGCGTCGCGCCCGAGTTGCAGCGTCTGGCCATGTTGCATCCGGCCCGCGAGCATCTGCGGTTGCTGCTCATGCTGGCGCTGTACCGATCCGGCCGGCAGTCAGATGCCCTCGCCGCCTACCGGGAGGCATGGCAGTTCAGCACCTCCGAACTAGGTACCGAACCAGGCCCGGCCCTCAAGGCAATGCATCAGCGGATGCTCGCCGGCGATCCAGGACTGCGGCAGCCGGGGGTGTTCGCAGATGACGCGTACGCCTCGTTAGCGTTCCTGGTCGCGATACGCCCGCGCTACGGGCGCTGATCATGCTTAGCAGCAGAAGCACCAGTCTCAATCCAGAGAGATGCTCATGCGACCTAAGCTAACGCGCCTGCTGGCCGCCGTGGCGATGACCACGGCCGGACTGATCTCCCTGTCGATGTCGAGCGCGCCGGCCCAGGCCGCCGTCGCGGCGACCGCGAGCAGCCCGCCGAGCGGAGCGCTGACCCCCGCCAACCTGGCCAGCGCCTACGAGCTCCCGACCGGCATGGGCGGCACTTCGACGGTGGCCGTGATCACCGCGTACGACGACCCCGACGCCGAGTCCGACCTGGCCACCTACCGCACCGAGTACGGCCTTGCCGCGTGCAACACCGACAACGGGTGCTTCACGAAGGTCAACCAGACCGGCGGCACCACGTACCCGACCGAGGTGTCGGTCTGGTCGCCGGAGACCTCCGAGAGCCTCGACGCGATCTCCGCCGTCTGCCCGGACTGCAACATCATCCTGGTCGAGGCGAGCAGCAGCGCGATCAGCGACCTCGGCACGGCCGAGAACGAGGCGGTGGCACTCGGGGCCCAGTTCATCGACAACGACTGGGCTATTCCCGAGGACGAGGTCGGCTCCACCGAGTTGACCTATGACTCCGAGTACTTCGACCACCCCGGAGTCGCGATCACCGCCCCGTCCGGCGACAACGGCTACGGGACCATCGAGTACCCGGCCGCCTCGCAGTACGTCACCGCCGTCGGCGGCACGGTGCTGACCTCAGGCACCAGCGGTAACCGGAGCTGGACCGAGACCGTCTGGAGCAACTCCGGGTCCGGGTGCTCACTGTACGAGCCCAAGCCCACCTGGCAGACCGACACCGGCTGCTCCGGCCGCACGCTCAACGACGTGGCCGCCGCGACGAACATCGCCTACTTCGACAGCCCCACCGTCGGCGGCTGGGCCACCGGCGCGTCAACCGTCGTCTCGGCCGCCATCATCGCCGCGACGTACGCCCTGGCCGGCAGTCCGGCGCCGGGGTCGTACCCCGCCTCGTACATGTACACCCACCCCGGCTCGTTCTGGAGAGTCACCGGGAGCAACGGGACCTGCAGCACGTCGTACCTGTGCACCGCCAGCACCAGCTACAACGGCCCGGCCGGCAACGGCGTCCCGTTCTCGGACAGCGGGTTCAGCGTCCCCGGCGCGAGGCCGGCCGTGGTCACCGGTACCAACGGCACCACGTGGACGTTCGTGACCAGCGCCAGCGGTGCCATTGAGGCGTCTTCGCTTCCGTCAGGGTCAAGCACCTGGTCCGCCCTCAGCAGTCTCGGCGGCGGCCCGTGGTCCGGCTACCCCGGCGCCATGGTGACGACGACCGGGAACATCTTGGTCTTTGGCCTGCAAGCCGGGAACCTGTACTACGACCAGCTGGCGTCTGGCTCCACCACCTGGTCGGGTTGGACCGAGCTCGGCAACCCAGGCGACAGCTTCGTCGGCACCCCGACCGCGATCGAGGATAAGAGCGATGACATCTGGGTGTTTACCCGTGACTCGGTGGCTGGTCATGTACACGCGGACGAACTGCCGAGCGGCAGCACGACCTGGTCGGGATTCAGCAGCCTCGGAGGCGCGTTGCCCAACGACATTTCCGCCGCGGTCGGCGGTGGCGGAACCATGACGCTCGTCAGCATCGGGAACAACTCCACCGTTTACCAGGACGACTGGACGACAAGCGGTGGCTGGACTGGGTGGGAAGAGGTCTCAGGCGTCAGCGCCAACGGAGCTCCGGTCATCGTCATCGACGCGGCGGGCACCCGCCACCTCTTTGTCCGGCAGCTCTCCAACGGCGCGATGATGACGGATTCGCAGGCGAGCGGCACCAGCACGTGGTCAGGCTGGTCGTCCATCGGCGGAACCTGGCTCAACAACGCGGTGGCGTTCGGGGCGAGCGGTGGCACCGTGTGGGTATTCGCCGTTGGCACCAGCACCGACGTCTACAAAAACTCTCTCTCGACCTCGGGCACCTGGGCCGGCTGGACCAGCGTCGGCAGTCCCTTCGCCGGGGTCCCGGGATTCTCTGAGGACAGCAGCGGCAATTTCCACCTCGTGGACGTGACCACTGGCGGCGCACTCGAGGCGAACAAGATAGACAGCGGCAGTTCCACCTGGCTGGGGTGGACAACAATCGGCAGTTCCCTGGCCGGTAGCTGAACTCCTCATTCCGCGCTGCATCGGTTGAATGGGAGAGAATGGGCGAAGGGCACGCGATTCGCGTGCCCTTCGCTTATTTTCGTACGTTACATTGACACCAGGCCGCGCTGACCCGCCTTCCTGACGCGAGCCTCTCATCAGCTTCGCCCTTACCCCTGCCCCGTCGACTCGCGCTAAACCCGGAGTCGCCCGCTGCCGCTGCCGCCGACGCCGACGCCGCTTTCGTTATCTTCTTGACGCAACGCGAGAGCGTGACGCGCTGTCTTCTGAAGAAGATGATCAAGCTATAGGGCAGATCCTCTACTGGCAGAAGGACGTGAATGGGATGGGTGCAGTGAGGCGCGGCAGCCGGCTCGCGCGGATCGGGGCGACGGCGCTCGCGGCGGCCACCGTCGCGGTGGGCGCGTGCACGGCCGGGACCGCGTCGGCCGCCGCAACGGCGGCCGCCGGGCCGGCCAAGACGACGTTGACAGCGAAGACCGTCTCGACCCCCGCGGCCTGGACCGCGCCGAGCGGCACCCTGTCCGAGGGCTCGTCGGGGGCCGCCGTCAAGTCGGTGCAGCGGCGCCTGGCGGCGCTCAAGTACGACCCGGGCGCGATCGACGGCAACTTCGGCGCCAACACCGAGGATGCCGTCTGGGCGTTCCAGGAGATCAACCGGATCCCGGTGACCGGCGTGATCGACGCGCGGACCAAGCGGGCGCTCGTCCACCCGAGGACGTACGCGTCGAACGACCCTCGTCAGGACTCAACCAGGATCGAGGTCAACCAGGCGCTTGAGGTGCTGGTCCTTTACAAGAAGGACAAGATCGCGCTGATCAGCCACGTCTCCACCGGCGGCGGCTACTGGTACGACTGCGGCGGCGGCGCCGAGTGCCAGGCGATCACCCCCAACGGCAATTACCGGACCGACGTCTACATGCCCGGCTGGGTCACGGTGCCGCTCGGCGCGATGTACAACCCGGTGTTCTTCATCGGCACCGTGTACGCCATCCACGGTGACACCTACGTCCCCGTGTTCCCGGACTCGCACGGCTGCGTCCGCCTGCCGATGTTCATCGCCGACTTCTTCCACACTCTGGTCACGACCCCGGGCACCGAGGTCTTCATCTACGGCAAGGCCCAGTGGATGAAGTGAATTAGCGGCGCTAACGATCTGGACGTGCCACCGCCGGCCGGGAGATAGTGAGAAGCGGCGCGACCGCGCCGCTCCCGGCCGGCCGCCGGGCTGTTCAGTTGGTAATACTGGTAGTAAAGGTGGTCCTATGCTGCAGGCCTTCGTCTTCGAGCGGGTTGGCATCGTCGTCGGCGACCTGTACTTCCTCGATCCCAACCCGCACAAGGGGCAAGAGGGCGCCGAGCACGGGGTCCGGGTCGAGCTGCGGGTCTTCGACCGCGGCGACCTCAAGGGCACGATCTACTCGGCCATGCCGATCGAGGTCGGCCGGCCGATCTGGCGGGTCGACCTGCTCGAGTCGGTGGACGGCAAGCCCGGCAGCTTCAACCGCACCCACCACCACCCGAAGTTCAACGGCTGGGACCCGACCGGCCGCCAGTTCCTGCGCGAGTTGTCGTCGGACCCGCTCGGCTGGCTAGGGGAGCAACTGGCCGACCTGCCCGCCGTGCTCGAGCGGGCCGAGGAGCCGCCGGAGGTGGCCGACCCCACCGACGCCGCATCGCTGCGGGACATCGCGCCCGCGATCGTCGGCGTGACCAGCATGATGCTTGACAAGGTGCGCGCGGGCGAGCTCGGCCTGCCGCCGGCCGACGACGCGGTCGACAGCATCAGGAACGGCTGGCTGTAACTCCCCGCTCGCGGCCTTTGGCTCGCGGGGGGATCCCCGGAGGGCGGACAGGATGGCCGCGATCACCATGAACGCCACCGACTCGTAGAACGCCGCGTGCAGGCCGGTGGTGAACGCGGTCGCCTGCGCGCCGTGCAGCGACGTGGAGCCGACGAAGATCGCGAACGCGAGCCCGCGGGAGATCGACCGCGACGCGACCAGGATCGCCACCGCGAACGAGAACACCATGCCGATGTTGGCGAAGGTCCGCAGCATCCCCGACGCGATCCCGAACATGTCCGGCGGCGCCGCCTTCATGATCGCCGAGCTGTTGGCGGGGAAGAACAGGCTGGTCCCGACCCCGTTGAGCAGGCTGATGACGACGATGAGCCAGAGCGGGGTGGAGATCGTCAGCTGCGCGTAGCAGATCAGCGCGATCGCCTGGAGGCCGAGCCCGAGCGTGGCCGGCAGCACCGGGCCACGCCGGTCGGCCAGCCGGCCAGCGTAGAGGCCGACCCCGGCCGAGACCACGTAGCCGGGGACGAGCAGCAGCGAGGCGTGGATCGGCGAGAGGCCGCGCGGCCCCTGCAGGTACATCAGCACCAGGAAGAGCACCGCGTAGCTGGCCAGCCCCTGGAACAGCGAGGCGCAGAGCGAGGCCGCCATGGTCGGGACCTTGAAGATCCGCAGCGGCAGCATCGGCGCGCTGACCCGCGCCTCGATGGCGACGAAGACGCCGATGAGCACGACCCCGCCGACCAGGAACCCGACCGTCGAGGCGTCCAGCGGCGCGTTCGCCAGCTTGGTGATCGCCCAGAGCACGCCGAACAGCCCCAGCCCGAGCGTGATCATGCCGAGCGGGTCAAGCCGCTGACGGGTCCGCTCGCCGTGGTCGCGGAGCACCCGCAGCGCCCCGATGATCGCTAGCACCCCGGTCGGCACGTTGATCCAGAAGATCCACCGCCACGAGACGTAGGTCACGATCAGCCCGCCGAGCACGATCCCGAGCACCGCGCCGACCGTCCAGCCGAGGGCGGTGAACCCGTAGGCCCGCCCCCGGCGCTCCCGCGGGTACAGGTCGGCGATCACGGCGCCGCTGTTGGCCATGATCAGCGCGCCGCCGATGCCCTGCACGACCCTGAAGACGATGATCGACAGCTCATTCCAGGCCAGCGCGCACAGCAGCGACCCGAGGACGAACACCGCGAATCCGGTCTCGTACATCCGCACCCGCCCGAACATGTCCCCCAGCCGGCCCACCTGGGTGGCGAGCAGGGTGATGACCAGCAGGAAGCTTATGATGACCCAGACCACGTCGGTCAGCGCGACATGGAGGCTGCGCTCGATTTCCGGCAGCGCGAGGACGACGATGGTGGTGTCGACCGCGGTCATCAAGACGCCGGCCATGATCACGACCATGGGAAGTCCGATCCGCTGCGGCTGGCCGCCGGAGACGGTGCCGCCTGGCGCGGGGGGATTCCGCTGGAGTCGGGGGAAAGTCATTTACTTAGCCTAACGAAAGGTGGTTTTTACGCCAGCCGAGACTAGGCTGTGTTCCCGGTATTCCAACTACAGGAGCGGCATGTTGTGGCTCGCGACGAATCCGCGATTGGCATGGTAGGCGTGATCACCATCGCCACCCGTGGTCCGGTCGGCCCGGGCGAGGTCAGGGTCAGGATCCGCGGCGGCTCAGAGAGCTTCATCGCCTGGTCAGAGACGCCGCTGCCGATAGGCACGACCGTCCTTGTCGCCGACCACCGGGGCAGGCGTACGGTCGACGTTATGGAATGGACCGACCCGCTCGGCGAGGCCCCCACCATCCCTGGTTCTACTGAAGTTCCTCGCTCAGGAGAGTGAAGCTATGTTCGGCTATCGAGTTCCCGCCCCCGATGAGGCGATGCTCATCTCTGGCGGTAGTCGCGGGATGAAGGACGCGCCGTTTCGGGTCGTCACCGGGCACGGCGCCTTCGTCACGCCGATATTCCGCAAGGTCCGTTACCTGACGCTGGCCATGCGGGAGGCCGAGGTCTCCGAGACCTGCGTCACCAAGCAGGGCATCTCGCTGAACGTCCGCGCGGTCATCGCGTTCAAGGTCGGCAACGACACCGAGTCGATCGTCAACGCCGGCCAGCGGTTCCTGTCCGACCAGGACCAGATGTCGGTGCTGACCGGCCGGATCTTCGCCGGCCACCTCCGCTCGATCATCGGCTCGATGACCGTCGAGGAGATCGTCACCGAGCGGCAGAAGCTGGCC
>Ga0302326_10013234_pt1 | contig 17495 bp, 15 predicted proteins | sample Palsa_T0_3_FD_202264 | JGI IMG/M metagenome (GOLD analysis project Ga0302326, IMG submission 202264) | Peat permafrost microbial communities from Stordalen Mire near Abisko, Sweden - Palsa_T0_3 | ecosystem: Environmental > Terrestrial > Soil > Palsa > Peat permafrost | place: Sweden: Abisko... | reverse complement strand
GCGGGGGGGGGGGGGGTCCGGGTGGGGCGCCCCCCCTGGGGGCCCCCCCCCCAACTCCTGCGGGCCGCAGCACGGCTCGACCATCCTGGCGTGGTGACGATCTACGACGTGGCCGCGCATGGCGTGCAGAAGATCAGGGGTTCGGCGGTTGCCCGGACCAGCTGTGCTCAGCCTCGACGATTCTTCCAGCGCTGACTTCGCCGCTCCGAGGCCGATCAATGCACTGGAGCTGGCGCGTTCGCGCGTCGGCTGAGATGGGAACAAGATGGGAACACCGGTGCCGTGCACGAGCGATCCCGTCCCGTCCCCGCTGATCCCGCTAGATCCCGGATGACCTGGACGAACGACAGTGCTCAGCACACAAACTGGACAGTCGTCGCAGCTGATACCGGTCTTCAAAACCAGCGAGCGGCGTGCCGCGTCGCTGGCGGGTTCGATTCCCGTCCGCCTCCGCCACCAGCGGCGACGTGCGCCCTGGCGTGGATCCGATTTGCCCCGTCCCCGCTGCGGCGGCTACCGTCCGATGGCAATCGGTTTCGGAAATGCCTTGGCATGGGGGCAGGCGGGGCGTGCGATGACGTATCCAGACTCAACGCCGCAAGAGGCGGGCGCCGAGGGCGCGGCGTGGGTGTTCAACGCCCCGCCGGGGTGGCCGCCGGTGCCGGCCGGGTGGCAGCCGCCGGCCGGCTGGCAGCCCGACCCGTCCTGGCCGCCGGCGCCGGCTGACTGGGAGTACTGGCGGCCGGCCCCCGGCGAGCTGCGTCTCCTGATCGAGGGGCAGCCCTACGTCTTCCAGCCCGGGCAGGTTGTCAGGATCGGCCGCGCGCCCGACAACGACGTCCTGGTGGGCGACCCGACCGTTTCCCGCCAGCACGCCCGGCTGATGTGGGCGGACGGCGGATGGACCTACGAGAGCATCGGCCAGGCGGCCACCTGGCTGCACGGCCAGCCGGTGACCAGGATCGCGGTCACCGGGCCGCTTGACCTGGCGCTGGGGTCGGCGCAGGGGCCGGTCCTGCGGGTCGAGGTGCCGTCGGCGGCCGGCCCGCGGTCGGCCCCGGCGGTCGGAGCGCCCGCCCGCCAGGGCGAACACGGCCCGGGCCACGCCGCTGAGCACCCCACCGAGGAGCTGGCCGAGGCGATCCACATCCTGTTCCCGCTCCGGAGCTGGCTGCACACCTCGGGCCTGCTGCGCGGTCTTCGACTCCTGGTCATCGTGTACGCGCTGCTTCCGTTGGTGTTCCTCGCGCTGTTCGCCTCGGCCGGGAGCCTGACCACGCCGGGCTGGGCGTACAGCCTCTACATCGCGCCGCTCTGGGCGATCGGCTTCTGGCAGTTGATCCGCCCCGGCCGGATCAGGCCGCTGGAGGTCTGGGTTGGCCTCGGGATCGTCGCCTGGGTCCTGGTGTGGATCAACGTCGTGACCGTGCACGTCAACCAATCCCTGTACAGCCCCGGGCAGTCCCTGTCCCCGCTGGCGGCCATCGGCGTCGGATTCAACGAGGAGATCACCAAGGGACTGCCGATCCTGGTGGCCGGGCTCGTTCTGCTCAGATTCAGATCGACCAAGCTGGACGTCCGGATGTGGATGTTCCTCGGCACCGTGGCCGGCCTCACGTTCGGCGTTTTCGAGCAGGCGTTCTACACCTCTCAGGACATATTGCTCATCAACCAGGCGCGGGTCTCGAGCGAGGCGGTCGAGGCGGTGCTCGCCTTCGCCGAGCGTGTCTTCGTGGACGGCTTCCAGCACGCCGTCTGGGCCGGGATATCGGCCTTCTTCATCGGCATGGCGGTGAACTACCGGCGGCGGCGGGTCCTGCTGGTCATCGTCGGGGTGTCAGTCCCCGCCCTGCTGCACGGCCTGAATGACTGGAGCCAGGTCGCCTTCGACTCCGTGTGGCCGTCGATCATCATCCAGGCGGTGTCGCTGCTGCTGTTCCTCGGCTACACCATGTCGGCTACCACGATCGAGCAGGAAGTACGCGATACGCCCCTCTTCCGCGGCGAATCGGCGCTCATGGAGGCGGTCGACCGCCACCACCGCCCCGGCTAGCCGGCCAGCCCCAGGCTGCCGTTCACGATCAGGATGACCCCGACCGCCGCCAGCCCGACGATGGTGATGGTGCGCTTGTGCGCGCGCAGCCAGTCGTCAAATGCCCGGAGCGCGCGCGTGGTCGCGTCCGGGGCGATCAGGTACGCCAGCAGCGGCACCCAGATCACGAGCACATCGACGAGCACCACCAGGGCCACCCCGAGCGCTTCCAGGCCCAGCGAGTCATGCGAGGTGCCGATCGCCTGCACCGCCGCGATGAGGCCCGCGGACGGGTAGAAGAGCAGGATGCCGACAAGGACGGCGGTGACCGGCGACGGCCGGGAAATCAGCCGGGCCATCCGGCCCTGCTTCTTGGCGCCCGCGTCGTCGGCCGGCCCGGGCGCGGCCTCCGGCTTCCGCCTCGCCACCACGACTCCCCCGACGAGCGCCGCCACGCCCAGGCCGAGACGCAGCCCGTACCGCGGCGTCCGGTTGCCGACCTGGCTGAGGCCGCCCGCGCGAATGGCCACCAGGAACAGCACCCCCAGCGCCGCGGTCATGATGATCGCTCCCGCCAGGTAGAACACGGCTGTCTTCCTGGGGTTAGCGGATCCGAGGTAGGCGGCGCCGATCAGCAGCGCGGACGGGTTCACGGCGGCGAGGAACGCGAATCCAAGCGCCTCGAGGAGCACCGTCCCCCCTCCCGGCTCCGAGTCCGCCCATGATGAGCACGAAGCGTAATGAGAGTATGACACTAGGTAATCAGACGACCGATGGGAGCTGGATCATGGCAAAGGGCGAGAACCCGGTGCTTGCGACGCTGCTTGACATCAACGCGGTGTCGCTGGAGCGGACCGAGCTGGACCCGCAGTCACTCATCCTCATCCGGCTGGCGGCCCTCATCGCCGTCGACGCGCCGGTTTCGTCCTATCTGCTCCACCTGGGGGCCGGCGCCCAGGCCGGGCTGACGCTCGAGCAGGCGCAGGACGTGCTGGTCGCGGTCGCCCCGATCGCGGGCACTCCCCGGACCGCGTCGGCCGCCGCCAAGCTGGCCGAGGCGCTCGGGCTGGCGGTCGACATCGCCGAGTCGCAACTGGGCGTCTAACAGCGAGCAGGGCGTCAGGCGGCGGGGCGGAATCCCATTCCGCCCCGCCATCCCTATTTGCGCTGCGCAAGCACTCCTGGCACATGAGTGGCTTTATTTCTTTTCATCACTTTCGGAACGTAGGCTGGGCAGATGCTCACTGACGCGTACGGGCGGGTGGCCACGGACCTGCGGGTCTCGCTGACCGACCGCTGTAATCTGCGCTGCGCGTACTGCATGCCGCCGGAGGGCCTCGACTGGCTGCCGAAGCCCGAGGTGCTGACCGGCGACGAGATCGTCCGGCTGATCACGATCGGCGTTGAGGCGCTGGGCATCCGCGAGGTCAGGTTCACCGGCGGCGAGCCGCTGCTGCGGAGCGACCTGGCCGACATCATCGCCGCCTCCGCCGCGCTCGCGCCGCGGCCGGAGATCTCGCTGACCACCAACGGGATCGGGCTGGAGCGGCGCGCCGCCGGGCTGAAGTCGGCGGGCCTCGACCGGATCAACGTCTCCCTCGACACGGTCAGGCCCGAGGTGTTCCGCAAGCTGACCCGCCGCGACCGGCTCGATGACGTGCTGACCGGGCTCGCCGCCGCCGCTGCCGCCGGGCTGACGCCGGTCAAGGTCAACGCGGTGCTGATGCGGGACCTGAACGACGACGAGGCCCCCGAGCTGCTGGCCTACTGCGTGGAGCGCGGCTACGAGCTCCGGTTCATCGAGCAGATGCCGCTCGACGCCCAGCACGGCTGGAAAAGGACCGAGATGGTCACCTCGGGCGAGGTTCTCGCCTCGCTTTCCGCCGCGTTCGAGCTTTCCGACGATATCGAACGGTCCCGTGGCGCCGCGCCGGCCGAGACCTTCCTCGTCAACGGCGGGCCGGCCCGAGTCGGGGTGATCGCCGCCGTCACCCGGCCGTTCTGCGGCGCCTGCGACCGGGTGCGGCTGACGGCCGACGGCCAGGTCCGCAACTGCCTGTTCGCCCGGTCGGAGAGCGACCTCCGGTCGGCCCTGCGGTCCGGCGCGACCGATGCCGAGATCGCCGACCGGTGGCGGGCGGCGGTCTCCTCGAAGCTGCCCGGGCACGGGATCAACGACCCGGCATTCCTGCAGCCGGAGCGGCCCATGTCAGCCATCGGCGGCTAGCAGGCACCGCGCCTTCGTGCGCTCTGCGCTTCTTGCTGTTATCTTCAGATGCCAAGCGCGCTGCCGTCGATTGACTCCGCCGCGGACGGCGGCGTGATCGTCAACGGCGTGCTGTACTCGGAGAACGTGATCACCCCGCCGTTGGCGCCCGGCTCGGCCAGCTTCGCCAGCATCGGGGTGGCGGAGTTGGTGACGAAGGCGTAGCCCTGCTGGCCGGACTGGGTGATCTCGTAGGCGTCCTGGCCCTGGTAGGTCGTCGGGGTGGCCACGTAGTTGGCCCCGGTCGGGGTCTTCAGCGAGCCGAACAGGCCGGAGAAGCTGCAGATCTTCGGCAGGTCGCCGATCTGCGAATCGGTCGACTTGACCTTGATCCACTTGTCGGCGACCAGCGCCAGCGCCGCCTTGCTGATCTTCAGGCTGGCGTAGTAGTCGGTTGACGGCTTCAGCCAGACCGAGCCGCCGGTCTCGACCAGCTGGAACGTCTCCGTCTTGGACTGCGCGATCGTGCCCTGGCAGCCGGCCTTCTGCACCAGCGTCAGGTCGAAGGAGACCGACTGGCCGGCCGTCCCGGTGGAGACGCCGGTGCCCTTCACCACCACGCTCGGAGCCGCCTTGGTGTTGGCCACGGCTTTGGTCACGAGCGCGGTCGCGGCCGTGCCGGTCAGCTTGGCGGTGCCGGCCGGCGAGGCGCTGGCCGAGGCGGTCGAGCCGGCCGCGGATGCGCTGGCGCTGGACGAGCCGGCGCTGGTGGTGGCGGCCGGAGCGGTCGAGCTACTCGACGAGCTGCACGCCGTGGCGGCCGCCGCGAGCGCGGCGGCGAGGACGACGGCGGGCACGACCCGGCCGCGCCCGACCCCCCGGCCGGCCGTGCTGGCCGGGAACCATGCTGGCACCATGAGGGACCCCCCGATCGCATCCAAATACTGAATGCGACACAGCATATACATTCAGTAATCGCTACGCCGGCGAAGCCCATCCGGAAGTCGTTGGGCGATCCGGGCGCGGTCGAGGCGCCCAGACAGCGGGACGGCCGCCCGCCCGCGCGCTTCTTGCTGTTATCCTCTTCAGAAGCCGAGTGCGTCGCCGCCGACGGACTCTGCCGCCGACGGGGTTGTGATGGCCAGCGGCGTGCCGTACACGGTGAACGTCATCACCCCGCCGTTCGCGCCCGGGACGTCCACCTCGGCCAGCGTCGGGGTGGCGGAGTTGGTGACGTAGGCGTACCCCTGCTGGCCGGACTGCGTGACCTCATAGGCGCTCTGGCCTGCATAGGTCGTCGGGGTGGCCACGTAGGCGGCGCCGGCCGTCGTCTTCATCGAGCTGAACAGGGTCGAGAAACTGCAGATGTCCGCCAGGCTGGCAACCTGCGAGTCGGTTGACTTGGCCTTGATCCACTTGTCGGCGATCAGGGCCAGCTCCCCCTGGCTGAGCTTCAGGCTCGCGTAGAAGCTGGCCGACGGCAGCATCCAGGTGTAGCCGTCGCGCACTACGAGCTGGAACGACTGCGTCTTCGACTCGGCGACCGAGCCCTTGCAGCCGACGTTCCGCACCATCGTCAGGTCGAGCGAGAGCGGTTGGCCGGCCGTGCCGGATGAGAGGCCGGGGGACTTCACCACCACGCTCGGCGCCGCCTTGGTGTCGGCGACGGCCTTGGCCAGCAGCGCGGTCGCGGCCGCGCCGGTGAGCGTCCGGGCGCCGGCCGCCGATACGGTGGCCGAGGGGGCCGCGCTGGCGGTGGACGAGCGGGCGGTGCCCACGACGGCTGACGTGCCTGAACTGGCCGACGAACCGCACGCCGCGGCGGCCGCCGCGAGCGCGGCGGCGAGGATGACGGCGGGGACGGCTCGGCCGCGCCCCGGCTCTCGGCCAGGCCGGCTAGTCGAAACCCATGCCGGCACGATAAGCGGACAACCCTCCGATGACATTCCACACTCAATGCGACAGAATACACATTTCGTAATTCGCGAATGCGGCGGAGGTCGCCCGGGAGTCGTTCGGTGATCCGGGCGCGGTCGAGGTACTCAAGCAGCGGGATCGCGACTCGGCGGGAGGTGCGCAGCGCCTGGCGCGCCTGCGAGGTGGTGAACGGCGGGTCGAGGTCGGCCAGCAGCGCGGCCGCCTGCTCGGCGGCGCTGGGGGCGAGCACGACCAGGTCGGCGACCCGGAGCAGCAGTCCCGCCCGGGCCGCGGCCGCGAGGGCCTTGGCGTCGAGGCCGAGCGCGCGCAGGCGGTCAGTATCGGGGGCGGCGAACGGTTCCCGAGCGAGGTCGTCGAGGACCGTCTGGACGGCGGCGGCGATGGCGGGCGGGAGCCGTCCGGCGGTGCTGCCGGTGGCGCCGGAGCCGACCTGGGCGGCGGGGTCGGGCGCGGCAGCCGGCCCGCCATCCCCGGCGGGCCCGGTGACGACGCGGAGGTAGCCGCCGTCCTGCACGATATCGCCGCTGACCAGCGCGGTGAGCAGATCGCGGGTTGGCAGCCGCAGGCTCGCGCGGGCCGCCTCAATGGGCATGCCGGGGGCCAGCGGGTCCTTGGCGCAGAAGGCGGCCACCACGGCCGGGAGCTCGGCCCGCAGCGCCGCCCAGTGGCCCGGGTCTGCCCGCCAGTCCCCCGCGACGGCGGGCGACAGATCCGTCAGGCCGGCCGCGACCAGCGCGGGAGCGCGCAAGAGCCCGTGCCGGCGGAGCAGCTCGGCTGCCGTCGGGATGGCCGGCCAGGCCGACAGTTCCCTGCCCGCGGCCGCGGCGGCGCCACGGCGGCCGAGCGGCGGCGGCGCCGGGTCGAGCACGGTGGCGCCGTAAATCGCGAGTCCGGCCGCGCCCGGGTCGCGGAGCAGCACCCGGTCGCCTGCGTGCAGCGGCAGCGGCTCGCGCAGGCGCAGCCGGGCGTAGATCGCGGCAGGCGGCGGGCCGGATGGGGGCGGCTGCCCGGCCGGCCCGAGGATCCGGACCCGCGCCTGGGTGCGGGCGGCGCCGATGTGCAGCAGCAGCCCGGGCGGGAACTTCGGCTGCGGGTCGGCCGCGGGCGGGGTGATCCGGACGTCGACCTCGGTCGCGAGCGTCCAGCGGCCGGGCTCGATCAGCGCCATACCGCGGGCCGGGAGGTCGGCCGGGACGCCTCGGAGGTTGAGCGCTACCCGGGCGACGCCGTCGACGTGGTCGGCGGGCTCGCCCAGGGCCTGCAGAGCCCGCACCCGGACCGGCTCGGATGACGGCGTCAGCAGCAGTTCCTGGCCGTTGCGGACGGTCCCGGCGGGCAGCGTGCCGGTGACCACGGTGCCGGCCCCCCTGATCGTGAACGATCGGTCGATCCACAGCCGCACCGGCTGCGCTGACGAAGAGCGGCCCAGCCCGGACGCCAGCCGCCCGAGCGCCGCGCGCAGCTCGTCAAGGCCCTGGCCGGTGACGGCGCTGACCGGCACCGCCTCGACGACGCCGAGGCTGGTTCGCGCGATCTCGGCCAGGGCCTGGCCGGTGGCCGGGCCCGGGTCGGCCAGGTCGGACCTGGTGATGACGAGCAGGCCGTGCCGCACCCCGAGGGCGTCCACGGCCGCGAGGTGCTCGGCCGACTGCGGCATCCAGCCGCCGTCGGCGGCGACCACGAACATGACGGCCGGGACCGGGCCGAGGCCGGCCAGCATGTTGGGCACAAACCGCTCGTGGCCGGGCACGTCGACGAAGGCGAGCTTCTCCGCCGCCGGCCCGCCCGGGCCGGCCGGATTGCCGTCCGGGATCGGCAGGGTCATCCACGCGTAGCCGAGGTCGATCGTCATGCCGCGGCGGCGTTCCTCCGCCCACCGGTCCGGTTACATCCCGGTCAGCGCGCGGACCAGCGTCGACTTGCCGTGGTCGACGTGCCCGGCGGTCGCGACCACGTACATCAGGCGCGCCCCGCCCTGCGGGTCGCCATCATCGCGCGCTGGCCGCGGCGACGATGGCCGCGACCAGGGCGTCGTCGTCGGCCGGGTCGACCGAGCGGAGGTCAAGCAGCAGACGGCCCCGCTCGAGGCGGCCGACCACGGGCGGTACCTCGCCCCGGCGGACGGCGGGCCCGTGACGGAGCGGGAGCGCGAGGCTCTCGTCAAGAGCGATCGCGGCGCTCGGCAGCGTCACGCCCGGGGCGCCGCCGCCGCCCACCGCCGCGTCGGCGCTCACCACGGTGGCGGGGATCGCGTGCGGTGCCAGAGCGCTCACGGTCCGTTCGCAGCGATGATTGATGAGCTTTTGATCGGCGGTGAGCGACCGGGCGACGGGCGACGGCGGCCCGGCGATCGTCGCCTCGAGGGCGGCCAGGGTCAGCTTGTCGACGCGCAGCGCCCGGGCCAGCGGGTGCCGCAGCAGGCGGCGGACCAGCGCCTCGTCGCCCAGCAGGAGGCCCGCCTGCGGACCCCCGAGGAGCTTGTCGCCGCTGGCGGTGACCAGGTTCGCGCCGTCCCTGAGCGACGTCGCCGCGTCCGGCTCGTCGGGCAGCAGCGGGTGCGGCGCGAGCAGTCCGGAGCCGATGTCGTGGACGAGGGGAACCCCGAGGGCGGCCAGCTCGCCCACCGCGGCGCTCTTGGTGAACCCCTCGACCTTGTAGTTCGAGGGGTGGACCTTAAGGATCATCGCCGTGTCGGCGGTGATCGCCTGCTCGTAGTCGGCCACGGTCGTGCGGTTGGTGGTGCCGACCTCAGCGAGTCGCGCGCCGGTGGACGTGAGCAGATCGGGCAGGCGGAACCGGTCGCCGATCTCGATCAGCTCGCCCCGGCTGATGATGATCTCCCGGCCCGCCGCCAGGACGGTGGCGGCCAGCACGAGGGCGGCGGCGTTGTTGTTGACCACGCCCGCCGCCTGCGCGTTCGGGACCGCCGCCCGCAGCGCGTTGATCGCGCCGTGCCCGCGCTGCCCGGCCCTGGCCCCGGTGGCCAGGTCGAATTCGACGTCGCAGGTTCCGGCGGCGGCGGCCAGGGCGTCGCGGGCGGCCTGGCTGAGCGGCGCCCGGCCGAGGTTGGTGTGGACGAGGACGCCGGTCGCGTTGACCACGCCGGCGATCGACGCGGCGGTCGCCGGGAGCTCGGCCACCGCGGCGTCCGCGACCGTGTCCAGGTCGGTGCTGATCTCCGCGCTCCGCGCTCGGGCCTGGGCCCGCGCGATCGCGGCCTTGACCAGCGGCCGGCCGAGGCGGCCCTCGGCGGCCTGGATACGCGGGTCGGCCAGCAGCAGGTCGGTCCTGGGGATGCTCCGCCGGTTCCCCGGGGACGCGTTTTCTGGCCGATCATCCACGGTCAGGACCATACTCCGCCGCGCGCCCGCGGCCTACCTCGGCGTCCTTGGGTTCCCGCTCACCACGGTAGCCGACTGTGCTATCTTGACGACGCTTAGTGAGCGATGGTCGTATCCGGGAAGCGACGGCCCTCGCTCTTAGCGCCGCCCCGGATGTTGCCGCGCGGCTGAGCAACCATCGCATCGCGGACCATCTGGAGCACCAGTGGAGCACAGCCGGTGAACGGCAACCCCAGCAGCCCCAATGACACCTCGTTTACCTCGGTTGTGCCCGCGGGCGGGGAACCGGAGCGGGCCGCACCGGCCCAGGCGACGCCCGAGGGGCTGGTGCCGCGGCGGCGGATGCTCCGGCCGGACGTGCTGCGCGCCTACTGGCTGTCACCTGCGGGGCTGGTCATCCTGGCCGCGACCGGTCTTTCGCTGGCACTGCGGCTGTTCATGCTCAGCAGGCCGCTGTTCCTGACCGGGGTCACCGAGTATGACGACGGGGTGTACCTCGGCGGCGCGATCCGGCTTATTTCCGGCGACGTGCCGTACCGCGACTTCGCGTTCGTGCAGCCGCCGGGCATGCTGCTGCTGATGGCGCCGGTCGCGATTATCGCCAAGGTGTCCACCGCCACGCACGCGATGGCGGCGGCGCGGCTGCTGACCGTGCTCGCCTCAGCCCTGTGCGTGCCGCTGGTGGGGCACCTGGTGCGCTACCGCGGCGTGTTCGTCACGGTGGTGAGCTGCGGAATCCTCGCGGTCTACCCGGACGACATCACCACCGCGCACACGCTGATCCTCGAGCCGTGGATGAACCTGCTGCTGCTGATCGGCGTCTGCGCCGCCTTCCGGCGCGGGCGGCTGGCGACGCCGCAGCGGCTGTTCTGGGCCGGCGTGGCGATCGGGGTCGCGGGAGCGGTCAAGTACTGGGCCGTCCTGCCGGGCCTCGCGCTGCTGGTGGTGTGCCTGGTCACGCCGGCCCTGGCCGGGTCGGTCAGGCGCCGCCGGACGTGGGGGTACGCGCTCGGCGTGGTGGCCGGGTTCGCGGTGCCGGTGCTGCCGTTCGCCGCCTCCGGCCCGGGGCTGTACCTGCGGTCCACGCTGCTCGACCAGGCCAGCCGGGCCGGCTCGGCGGTGCCCGCGTCGATGCGGCTGGCCCACATCACCGGGCTGATCGACATCCTCAACGGCAAGGGTCAGATCACGCTCCACTCCGGGACGCACTCGCTGTTCGCCAGCGGCGGGGTGGCGAGCACGGCCACCGCCAGCGCCGGCTGGGCGCCGTACATCGTCGCGGGGATCGCGGCCGCCGTGCTCGCGCTCGGCTACCTGTGGCAGCCGGCCCGCTCGTCGCCGCTTGAGTGGTTCGCCCTCGCCAGCTGCCTGAGCGCGGTGGCGGCGGTGCTCGCGTACTCGGCGTTCTTCTATCACTACGCGGACTTCGTGGCGCCCTGGCTGGCGTTGTCGCTCGGCTGCGCGGCCGGGACGCTCTGCCGGGCGTTCTCCGACCGGCCGGGGGTGCGGCGCTCGCTGATCGCGGTGGCGGTGGTGCTCGCGCTCGGCCTGGCCGGCTTCCAGGCGCGCGAGCTGTCGGGCCTGCACACGACGAGCATCTACCCGGACAAGGCGGCCCTTCCGGCCGGCTCCTGCGTGGTGACCGACGAGGTCTCGCTGACCCTGGCGGCCAACCGGTTCTCGACCCAGCCGGGGTGCCCCGACGTGCTCGACTCGCTGGCGACCACGCTGGTGGAGGACAACGGGGTCTCGGTCCAGGGCGGCGCCAAGGCGTCGGCGCGGGCGGTGGCCGCGTGGACGTGGATCTTCGGCCACACCCAGTACGTGTGGCTGTCGCCCGACAGCGACCGGCGCATCCCGTGGACCCACACCCTGGAGCGCTGGTTCGGGCGCCACTTCAAGCGAGTGACGGTCCATCGCGGCCTCGGCCAGGTCTACAAGCGGCGGTCGTGAGGGAATGCACTGCGTATGCACCGGCTCGTTCGGGTCAGTCTCGGGGTCGGCCCAGTAACGCGCTTACTGGCCAGATTCTGCGCACGCGGGCGCGGGCGGCGAGCCTGCGCTGCTCGCGGCGGCCGGGCTCGTTGTAGATGATGAAGTCGTCGAAGCGGTGCTCACCCTGCCTGCCGACGACCGACGCGGCCGCGGCACGAATGTTCCAGAGTTGGCCGACGGTCATCTCCAGCGGCGGCTCGTCGGGCTGGTATTGGGCACCGAGCGGGTAGTCGCGACCCGGGCGCCTGGTCATCTCGATGTGGCAGCCGAGCACGTGCGTGACCGGGCGGCTCTCGGCCAGCGCGACCATTCGGTCGAGGCTGGCCACGAACTGCGGGAAGTCGAACGCGTAGAGGCGGCCCGGGTAGACGGTGTCCCCGGTGAGCAGCAACCCGGTCCACGGGTCGTCGACGGTGATGGCCGCCTGGTGGTGCCCGGGGCTGCCGGTGATCTCCAGCAACCGCCCGCCCAGGTCGAACGCGGCGATCTGCTCCGGCCAGCCGGTGAAGCCGAAGTACGCCTTGACGTCGTCAAGCTCGCGCGGCACGACCGTCGTGTCCGGCCGACCCTCGAATTGGGCGTCGCCCGCGACGTGGTCGCCGTGGCCGTGCGTGTGGGCCACGACGAGCTCGTAGCCGCCGCCCGGGCGGCTCGACCGGTGCTCGGCCAGCCACCGGGCGATCAACTGGTCGACGGTGGCGCGGAGCGGGAACGTTTCCGGATCCTCGGTGGCGCCGGTGTCGAGCAGCAGCGCGCGGTCGTTGCCGAAGAGCAGGAACAGGAACGGTGCCTCGTAGTTGACCGACTTGCTCTGCCGCAGGATGACCGTGTGCGGGTCGTACTGGTGGACCTGGATCGGCGGGTCGGTCGCCCGCCGTCGGGCCGGCGCCCCGTGAATCCACCGGACGTCGAGGGAACCCGCGGTGGGCGCCGTGGTGACGAAGTCGATGGGGGTGATGGGGGTGTCAGTCATCGGCCGGGTCCTTCACGAACTCGGCCCGGACCCCGAGCAGACGCACCGGCCGGCCGGGGGTGAACTGGGCGAGGGCCGCGCGGGCGGCGGCCTCGAAGCCCGCCGGATCGAGCGTGGCGTTGCCCGGAGCGGGGAACGGGGCGCCGTGGGTGACCGTGGTGAACGGCGCGTAGCGGACCTTGACGACCGCGCGCGCCACGGGACGTTCCTCCACCTCGGCCGCGACCTGGCGGGCGAGGCGGGCTACCTCCGTCTGAACCTGGTCCCATTCCTTGATGTTGCGCTGGAAGGTGACCTCGCGGCCGTGGGACCGGGCGACATAGGGGCTGGGGTCGACCTCGGCGTCGCCCCGTCCGCGGCCGAGCAGGACCAGCCAGGGGCCGGTCATCGGGCCGAACTCGGCCGCCAGCCGGTCCGGGTCGGCGGCGGCGAGCTCGCGGACCGTGTGGATGCCGAGTTTGCCGAGCTTGTCTACTGTCTTCTTGCCGATCCCCCAGATCACGTCCGGCGGGCGGTCGCCGAGGAGCTCGTACCAGGTGTCCGAGGTCAGCCGGAAGACGCCGGCCGGCTTGCCGAAGCCGGTCGCGATCTTCGCCTGCAGCTTGTTCTCGCCGATGCCGACCGAGCAGTCGAGGTCGGTCGCCTGCTTAACGCTGGCGGCCAGGTCGCGGGCGAAGGATTCCGGGTCGGTGGCCTCGTCGGCCTCGTTGGTCTCGATGCCGACGAACGCCTCATCCCAGCCGAGCACCTCCACCGGCGCGCCGGTGTCCCGCAGCACGTCCATGATCACGGCTGATACCGCCAGGTAGGCGGGCGCGTCGACCGGCAGGAAGATGCAGTCCGGGCAGCGCTTCTTCGCGGTTCGCAGTGGCAGGCCGGAGTGGACGCCGAGCGCGCGGGCCTCGTAGGAGGCGGTGGAGACCACCCCGCGTTTGTCGGGGTCCCCGTCGCCGCCGACCACGACCGGCTGGCCGCGCAGCTCGGGGTGGCGCAGCACCTCGACGGCGGCGATGAACTGATCCAGATCAACGTGCAATACCCAGCGCGTCACAGCACCAGTCTTACCCGGTCGCGCCGCCCACAGGCGATAACCGCTCGGAGGTGTCGAGGCAACGGGCAGACGACAGCCGAACCTGACCACCAAACCTGACCGCGAGGAGCCCCGACCAAGCCCGCGAGTCTCAGGCTGTTACCGACCTCGCGTCCGGCGGTTGTTCTGCCCGAGGCCTCCAGCCGCGTATGAGAGCCAGGAGAGGGCGAAGACAACGCACATGCTCAAGGAAAAGAGGTCGATCGGCTTGCTGAAAGGCGGGCCTCCCGTCAAGAAGACGACGAGAAAGAAAACTGCGCTGAAGACGAAGAAGCCCGTCCACAGATACGCCTGCCGAGTTGCCCCGTCCCTGTGCCGGAAGGAACGCCCGTCATTTTTCACGCGCCCGAGCTACCCCTACGGGCAGCTCGTAAACCTCAGCGCAACCTGCGGCTCTATCGCGATCCGGCGACTCGCTGATGTTCGCCGGGTCGTGAACTGATCCAGATCAACGTGCAATACCCAGCGCGTCACAGCACCAGTCTTACCCGGTCGCGACCGCCCACAGGCGAGAACAGCTGCGCGCGGTCGGGCCAGCGGGCAAGCGTGAAGCAAGATGGGAGCATGAAGCATCCTTACGACACCGGCCGGTTCGCAGAAGTCGGTGACCTCGACCAGGTGAATAGTCACGACGATCTCGCCGAGATCGTCAACCAGATGCTGAGCGACCTGCGCGCGCACCCCGACGAATGGGAGAACACGACGCTTGATCGCTTTCTTGACGCGTTGGCTGGCGTGTTGCAGGGCCTCCCTGGTTTGTACGCCAACCGCGGCGAGCAGCTCCCGAACGCCCCGACCTGGGCAATGCTCGCCGGTGTGCTCGTGAGCGCGAGCGGGTACGAGTAAGCGCCGTGGCCAGGTGCGCGCAGGCCGGTCCTAGCGAACCGGTCTCACTCGTCAGCAAGATTTACGAGGATGGACGGCATGCCCCCAGTTCCCCAGAACTCCGCCGGGCCCGCACGCTGGGCAGTGCCTAACGACTACGACAGCTTCGCCGAGGTGTACTCGGCCGAGAACGAGATCAACCTCGCCAACGCCTACTACGAGCGGCCCGCGACCCTGGCCCTGGCCGGAGACGTGGCGGGCCGGCGGATCCTCGACGTCGGCTGCGGCTCCGGCGTGCTGTTCGCGGCGCTGCGCGACCGGGGTGCCGTCGTGACCGGGTTCGACTCCAGCGTCGGGATGCTGGAGCTGGCCCGGCGGCGGCTCGGGGACGACGCGGACCTGCTCGTGGCCGACCTGAGCCGGCCGCTGCCGTTCCCCGACGGCGCGTTCGACGATGTTGTCGCGTCCCTGGTGCTGCATTACCTGGAGGACTGGGCGGCGCCGCTGGCGGAACTGCGGCGCGTGCTCAAGCCCGGTGGCCGGCTGATCGCGTCGGTTAATCACCCCATCCAGGGCCATCCGCTGTTCCGTCCTGGCGCTGACTACTGGACGACCCATCAGTGGTCCGATGAAATCACCACCGCCAGCGGCCAGAGCTACGTACTGGCGAACTGGCACCGGCCGCTGCCCGCCATGATCGACGCCTTCATCTCGGCCGACTTCCGGATCTCCGCGATCAGCGAGCCGCTTCCTGCACCGGACACGCCCCGCGAACTGCTCCCCGACTTCCTTCAGGACAAGCCCCCGGGGGCCGGCTTCCTGTGCTTCCTCTTCTTCGTCCTGGAAGCTGCCTGACCTCCGTGAGTCCTCCACTACCGATCGGACGGGTCGAGCCAACCCCAGCCACCACGCCAGCCGCACGGGTTGCGCGCCCGGCTCGAAATCGCACGATCGTGGGGAGTTGGGGGCAGCCGGCGACCCGAAGTGCACTCGCTCAGGCACGAGCGCGGTGACGCGTGTCCCCAATGGCACACGATGAGCTCGAAGTCCGGGCCAAGCGGGGCAGACGAGGTGGCTCTTGGGGTTCTTGGAGCCGATGGGACTCCTAGGGCTGACTCAACTGAGCCGCCGGTCCGAACGGCCGGATCTAGCGATCCGAGCGGTCGAGCCACTTGCTGACCTGGACGGGCGTCCAGGCGGCGAGCTGGTCGAGCAGTCCGGCCGGGTCGGTGTCGATGATCACCATGTCGCGGTGGGCCGGGCGCACGAAGCCGGCCGACACGGCGCTGTCGAGCAGCGCCCGGAGCGGGTCAAAGAAGCCCGCCACGTCGAGGATGGCGCACGGCTTGGCGTGGATGCCGAGCTGGGTCCAGGTGAGCACCTCGAAGAACTCGTCGAACGTCCCGTAGCCACCGGGCAGCATGATGAACGCGTCGGCCGCGTCGGCCATCGCCGCCTTCCGCTCATGCATGGTGTCGGTGACGCGCAGGCTGGTCAGGCCGCGGTGCGGAATCTCGGTCTGCTCGAGCGCGCGGGTGATCACGCCGTGCGCCTCTCCCCCGTTGTCGAGGACCGCGTCCGCGATCGTGCCCATCAGGCCGACGTGGGCGCCGCCGTAGACGAGGCTGATGCCGCGTTCGGCCATCTCGCGGCCGAGTGACGCCGTGGCGGCGGTGAAGACCGGGTCGAAGCCCGGGTTCGAGCCGCAGTAGACCGCGATGGAGGAGAGCTGTGTGGGCATGAGTCGAATTCTGGCACCGTGCCTGGTCGGCCAGCGAACCGTTTTCGTCTGACGCGGCCGGTCAGTGCGGGCGGCCGGAGGTTAGCGAGGTGCGTGGGCGCCGCTCATCACGGGGGGTTGAGATCTGCCTTAATGACGGCTATAGACGGCTTAAAGTCTTATTACGACGGATATGCAAGCCACTAATCAGGAGCGGCCAGTTACCCCGCTGGCAGTGAACCGGGCGCTACCGGCGCTCGGTACGCATGGCGGCGCGAGGCCGAGCAACTCGGCTTGCCGAGACGGCAGATCGACAGAATGACCGATGCATTCGAAACCAGCCAACGTAGGATCGCCCGCCTGGTCTGACCTCCGCTCCGTGAGCCCAGCCCACGCCCGGTGGGCGCGTCAGCGGGGCGAGTGGGCGCCGGTCATCATGGCGGCGAGGTCGTCGGGGTGCAGGAACGAGGGTGGGGGCGGCGGTCCCCAGGCGAAGAGGCTGCGGGCGCCTTCCAGGTCCTCGGGGGTCCACAGCTGGTCCTCGGGGATGCAGTCCATGTCCGAGTAGTACTCGGAGAAGTTGCCGGCCGGGTCCTTGAGGTACCAGAAGAAGTTCGAGCCCGCGTAGTGCCGGCCGAGACCCCAGATGTGGCGCTCGGGGTTGCCCTCCAGCATCGCGTGCGCCCCCCGGCCAACGTCGTCGATGTCATCGACCTGCCAGGACGTGTGGTGCAGGAAGTTCACCGGGGCGGCCAGCACCAGGACGTTGTGGTGGTCGGTCGAGCAGCGCAGGAAGGCGGCGACGCCGACGATCCGGTCGCTGACCTTGAAGCCGAGCCCTTCGGCGAAGAAACGCGAGGTCGTGGCGTAGTCGGTGGTGCCGAGGACGGCGTGGCCGAGCTTGCGCGGGCGGACCGGATCCGACCGCATGAAGCCCGGAGCCCGGTTGCCCTGGCGTTCGAGCCGGCCAGGCCCGTTGTAGGGGGTCGCGGTGATGAGGTCCTGCTTGAGCCGGGGCGCGATCTCGAGCCGGACTTGGGTGCCGGTGACCGGCTCGACCGTCTCCAGCGCCGGTCCCGCCAGCGCGTGCGTCAGGTTCAGCCGGGCGAGGCTCGCGGCCACGCGGTTCAGGTCGTCCGGGTCGTCGACGCCGATCCGCAGTTCGACCAGGCGCCGGGTCGGCGCCTGGACGATCCGCAGCTGGCGGCCGGCGTCGAGGGTGCTGAACCAGCCGTCTTGCTCGGGCGCGAGGCCGAAGTCGGCGTAGTAGGCGGCGGTCTCATCGACGTTCGGCACGCCCATGGTGACCGATAGCAGGCCGTGCAGGCTCATCCGATGTCTCCTTCTGGCGATCGCGGAATTCCGGCGGCGGGCA
>Ga0302326_10013233_pt1 | contig 17496 bp, 11 predicted proteins | sample Palsa_T0_3_FD_202264 | JGI IMG/M metagenome (GOLD analysis project Ga0302326, IMG submission 202264) | Peat permafrost microbial communities from Stordalen Mire near Abisko, Sweden - Palsa_T0_3 | ecosystem: Environmental > Terrestrial > Soil > Palsa > Peat permafrost | place: Sweden: Abisko... | reverse complement strand
CGCGCCAAGCGCGCGTCGTTGCCGACCGCGACGACCTTCATCATCGCTTCGGGCCCGTTGCCGACGATCGACGCGTTGCGGACGGGCGTCGTGATCTTGCCCTTTTCGATCAAGTAGCCTTCGCCCACCATGAAGACGAAATCGCCTTTGGCGATCTCGACTTGGCCGCCGGCAAACGACTTCGCGTAGATGCCGCGCTGTGTCGACGCGAGGATTTCGTCGACGCTCGATTCGCCGGCCGGCATATACGTGTTGCACATGCGCGGCTGCGGAACGAAGCGGAACGACTGACGCCGTCCGCTGCCCGTCGGTTCGACTCCCATGAGGCGCGCGTTGAGCCGATCCTGCATATAGCCGAGCAAAACGCCTTTCTCGACGAGCACCTTGTGCTGGCCGGCGACGCCCTCGTCGTCCACGTTGAGCGTGCCCCGTTCCTCGGGAAGATTGCCGTCGTCGTAAATCGTCACCAGGTCGCTCGCGACCCGCTCGCCGACGCGCCCGCTGTAGAGTGACGTCCCGCGACGATTGAAATCGCTTTCGAGCCCGTGCCCGACCGCTTCGTGCAGCAGCACGCCGCCGCCGCCCGCACCGACGATCATCTCCATCTCGCCGGCCGGCGCGGGAACCGCAGAGACGTTGACGGTCGCGATGCGCGCGGCTTCGGCCCCAAGCGCCGCCGGCGTCTCGCGCGCGAAAAATTCGATCGAGGTGCGCCCGCCGTCGCCGACATATCCCGAGCCGCGCTCGTTCTTCTCGCTGGCGACCGCCTGAACGCCGAACGTGATCAGCGGGCGGCAGTCGGCAACGAGCCGGCCCTCGCTGGTCGCAATCCAAACCTCTTGCAGCTCGTCGCTCACGTGCGCGTTGACCGCAACGATGCGCGGGTCGTAGCGCCGTGCGGCGGTATCCGCGGCTTCGAGCATCGCGACGTACCGCGCCGCGTCGATCGTGTCGGATCGATCGCAATCGTAGAACGCGGGCGAGTGCTCCAACGAAAGCTCGATGCTTCGCTCGCCGCCGTCGGGAGCGGTTCGAGCGATCAGCGACGCCGCGTCGGCCGCATCGAGCAGCGCGGCCGGACTCAAATCATCGGAGCACGCATATCCCGCCGATTCGCCGACGACGACCCGGATGCCGACGCCGAGCGTTACCGCATACGATGCATCGTGGATGCGCCCGTCCTGCAGACGATACGAGAGCGTGCGGCGCCGCTCGCAGAAGACGTCGGCGAAGTCGCCGCCGTACCGCATCGCCCGCGACACCAAACGCCCCATCAGCGCTTCGTCGATCATCGGCGTGCCGTTCTTCAAAACGCCGCCACCCGATCGACCGCCTCGACGATTGCGGTATCCGGATCTCCGGGCGAGCCGTCGATCAGAAATGCAAAGGCGACGCGTCCGTGGCGGTGCGTCGTCACGTATCCCGCGAGCGCGGAAACATTCGAGAGATGCCCGCTCTTCGCGCGAACGCGCCCGAGCGCCGTCGTAAAGTCGTAGTCTTCCAGCGTTCCTTGACGGCCGCCGAGCGGTAACAGATCGTAGAGCTCCGGCTCGCGATCGGCGAGCAGCCGCGCTACGGTCGTCGCCGCGATGCGATTCGACGGCGAGAGTCCGCTGCCGTCGTACAGGTGCAGTCCCGGAGCCGGGATCCCGCGGCGCTCCAGAAACCGGCGTTCGGCAGCGATTCCGGCCGTATCGTCGCCGTTGCCGGCGGCACGATCCCCGACCGTTCGCAGTAACTGCTCGGCATAGTGATTGTCGGAAACGAAGAGCATGTGACTCTCAAGCGTCCGCAGCGGCGCGGAACGGTGATCCCAAAGAACCACGCTGTCAAGCGGCGCGGCGGCAATCGTCGGCGGCATGGCGAGCGGGATTCCCCGTGCGACGAACATCCCATTCAGACGGCCGGCAACATAGCGCGCCACGTCCCGCATCGGCGTCCAGAACCGCTGCTCGACGCCCCCGACATCCTGGGTCGTCTCGACCGTGTCGCCGTCAAGCGAGATCGCGCTGGTCGGCGCGGCGTAATCCTGCCCGTTATCGTCGCTCCCCCAGTGCGGATTGAGACCGGGTCCGCTTAGCGTCGTATCGTCCACCGCGACCCCGCCGTCGATGCGCCGCAGGCCGGAGCGCGCAAGCGTCCCCACGCCGTTGCGGAGGTCGTCGGAGGTGAGCGACGGGTCGCCCGAACCGACCAGCCAGAGGTCGCCGTCTAGCGTGCCGTTCTCGCCGACTCCGCCGCGACCGGCGAAGAGGGTCTGATAGCGGTAGGCCGGCCCGAGCACGTCGAGCGCGGTCGCCGCGACGACGAGCTTCTGAACCGAGGCGGGCGCGACCGCGCGGTCGGCGCGATCGTGGTAGATCGTTCGTGCCCCCGCGTCGACGACTGCAAAACTCCACCCATTCGCCCCGGCGAGCGCCTGCGCGAACGCGCCGTGCAGCGCCCTCCGCAATGCGTTGCGCTCGCCGTTGCTCCACGCAAACCGGACGCCGCCGGCACGGATGGTGGAAGTGTTATTTCGAGCCTGCTCTCCGGAAAAGTGAGCGGAGCGAGCGTCCGACACAACGTCGGACGCACGCGTCCTCGCGCCCGAGCGTGCGTGCGCTATTAAGGCCGACGCGACGATAACCGCAAAGAGCGCGGCGACTGCAAACACGCGTCGCTTACGGACGCGCGAGCGCTTCGATCTTCTCCTGTAACCGACGCTGCTGTTCACGTAGCTCATCGATATCGTCGCGGAGCGCCGTCACTTGCGACGGCACCTTGGCTCCCTTTCTGATTCGCATCGCGGCTTCCATCGCATGCCGGCGAATGCGGCCGTCGATGCCCTGCCCGGCAACGCGGTCGAGCCCAGTGAGAAGGCGCTCGTCGCCCAGCGATTCGGCAGCAGCGATTGCGTCGAGCGCAACGAGGAACGACTCGTCGTCCAAGAGACGCTCGATTGCGTCGACGGCCCGCGTGCGCTCGCTCTCCACGAGCGAAGCGAGACGCGCGAGCGATGCGACTGCGGCGCGACGCGTTCCCTCCTGCTTCGCCGGTGCGCTCGCCTCGAGAAGCAGCGGCATCGCCTTGGCGTCGGCGAGCTCGGCGAGACCGCGCAACGCGCCGGCCTCCACGACCGAGTTCCAGGTTCGCGCGCGCGCCGCCGCAGTGAGCACTTCGAAGGCGCGAGCGGCGCGCGTCTTGCCGAGCGACACCAGCGCCGCCGCCCGCACGAAGTAGGAGCGAGCGTCGCGGGAGGTCGCTTCGAGCGCCGAGGCGACGTCGTCGTCGCGGAAGTTGCCGAGCGCATCGGCCGCCGCGCGGACCACCTTCGGATGGGTGTGCGCGAGCGCGCCGATCAGCAGGTCGCGTCCCCACGGCGAGCGCGACGCACCGACGGCATGCGCGGCTTCGGCGAGCACGCCCCAAAAATGCTCCGACGCAAACGCGCGCTCGAGCGCCTCACGCGCCGTGCGTCCCGAATCCTTGGCGAGCTCGCGAGCCGCGCGAATCCGCGCCACGACGTTGGGGTCGCCCAGCAGCACGGCAGCGGCCAGGTCGGGGCCGAGCGCGTACGTGACGTCGGCGAGCAAGAACGCGCCGGGATCGAAGCGCACCAGCCGCGGCTCGAACTCGAGCGGGACGGCGATCGTTTCGTGGGCGCGTCCGACGTGTGCCCGGATGCGCCGTTCGCCCTCGATCGAATCGGGCTTCGGCGCGAAAGCGAGCTCGACGTCGAACTCGTAGACGGGGTGCTGCGCTTCGACCGGCTGTTTTTGATCGATAGTTACCGTCGCGACGTTGCGCGTCGCGTCCCACGCGTAGCGGATCTCGAGTGCCGGATGACCCTCGCGAAAAACCCATTGCGCAAAGAAGCCGCGCAGATTGCGGCCCGTCTCCCCCTCGATGGCGCGAATGAAGTCGATCGTCTCGACCGAGCGCTGCGCGTTCTCGCGTACGTAGCGCGCCACCGAACGCCAGAAGCGTGCATCGCCGAGCTCGCCGCGCAGCATGTGCAGCACGGCCGCACCCTTCTGGTAGAGGTGACGGTCGAAGATTTCGATCGGCGCGATATACGTATTGCAGACGATCGGGCGAACGTAGCGGTGCGCTTCTTCTTTGAGGTAGATGCTGAGGCACTCGAAGACGTCGTAGACGTACTCGTCGTACCCAAGGTCGGCTTCGCGCCAGACCGCTTCCATGAAGGTTGCGAAACCCTCGTTGAGCCAGGCGTGCGACCAATCGCGGCAGGTGAGGAGGTCGCCGAACCACTGGTGCGCGAGCTCGTGCGCGACGAGCGGATCGCTCGAGAAATCGAGATGCGCGGTCTCGTCGTGAAGCGTCCGGTCGGTTTGCGTCGTCGCGGACGTGTTCTCCATGCCGCCGAAGATAAAATCCGACACGGCGATCTGCGAGTAGCGCGCATAGGGATACGGCATGCCGGTGCGCTCTTCGAAGCATGCAATCATCTGCGGCGTCTTACCGAAGGCCCGCTCGCCGTCGCGTTCCCGCCCGGGCAGCACGTAGTAGAACACCGGGACGCCGTTGCGGCCGGCGTTCCCCTGCGCGACCTCGACGAACGGCCCGGCAACCATCGTCATGAGATACGTGCTGTGCGGCACGTCTTGCCGATACTTGAAGACCGTTTTTCCGTCGCGCTCGGCTCGCTCCACGAGCGCGCCGTTGCCGAGCGCAAAGGTGCCCTTCGGCGCGGTAATCGTCGTCGTGCTGCGCTGCTTCTCGTGCGGATAATCGAGACACGGGAACCAATAGCGGGCAAACTCGTCTTGGCTCTGCGTCCACGCGTGCGCGATTTTCTCCGGATGCGACGCGGTCGGTCGTACGAAAAAGAGGCCGTACCGCGGCCGCACGACGCGATAACGAACCGCAAACGTCGCGCGTTCGCCGGGCGCGATCGGCGGATCGAAGGTCACGTCGAGCTTTCCGTCGCGCACGACGAACCCCACGCCGCGCGGCGCTGCGCCCGGCTCGACGCGCTCGACGCTGGAAACGTCGAGGTCGACGGCGTCGAGCGAGAGACGCGTTACGGGTTGGTCAAAGGCGCGGACCGTCGTCGTGCAGCAGCCGTCGAGCGACTCGCGTTCGAGATCGGGGACGAGATCGAGCGCGATCTCCTCGACCGCGACCAATTTGTCGGGGCCGTAATGCGGACGCGCGCCCGGCAGCGCGAAAGGCTGATATGCTGATCGATCGTCGCCCATCGTGTTCCGCGGTGCTTACGAGCCGCGCGCAGAACAGTCCTGTGCAGTTTACTCTCCGGCGGTCTGCAGGCCGCCGGTCACTTCCAATACACTTCCGGTGACGAAATCCCGCTCGCCTGCGATAAAGAAGCGCACGGCGTCGGCTACGTCTTCGAAGGTGCCCGGGCGGCCGCGCGGATTGCGCCCTTCGCGCTGCAGCGCGCGCTCCCGGTCGAGCGTTTTGTCCCGAATGTCGCCCGGCGAAACGACGTTGACGGTAATGCCGTGGGCGGCTTCCTCGATCGCCAGCGCGCGCGCGAACGCGACGACGGCGCTCTTCGCCGCCTGATAGAGAGAAAAGCCGCGAAACGGCCGCGTCTCGCTCGAGCCCGGCATGCCGAAGAATACGATGCGGCCGAACGCGCGCTCGCGCATCGCCGGCAGCGTCGCGCGCGCCGCGAGGACCGCGCTGCGTAGGTTGCCGTCGACCACATCGTTATATTCGTCGAGCGTGGTTTTCGCGAATCGCTTCACCAGCAGCGGTCCGACCCCGTGCACGAGCGTATCGAACGGCCCGTGCTGAGCGACCAAGGCGTGCAGATCGCGCTCGATGACACTCGGATCGGCGGAGAAATCGACGCGCGCGGCCGCCGACGCGGCACCCGCGGCTTCGATCGCGGTGCGGGTGGCGTCGGGCGGCGTCGAGCGGTACGTGATGGCCACGCAGTCGAAACCGTCCCGCGCCAAGGCGGGTGCGATCCCCGCCGCAAGACCGGCCGCCGCGCCCGTGACGAGCGCGCGGCGGCTCACACTATGCCGACTTCGGCCGGACGCGACATCTCGGCGGTCACGGCGCGTTGATCGCCTCGGCGCTCGAAGTATGCCATCCAGGTCTCGTACACCATCGGCACCAGGAAGAGCGTGAGGATGAGCGAGCTGAGCAGACCGCCGATGATCACCGTTCCCATCGCTTGCCGCCACTCGCCGCCCTCGGCGAATCCGAGCGCCAGCGGAAGCATGCCGAACATCATCGCGCACGTCGTCATCAGAATCGGCCGGAAGCGCGTGCTCGCCGCCTGCAGCACCGCATCGTGGACGCGCATGCCGCGCCTACAGAGCGTATTCGAATAGTCGACGAGGAGAATTCCGTTTTTCGCCACCAGTCCAAAGAGCATCACGATGCCGATCATCGAGATGATGTTCAGCGACTGGCCGGCGTTCGGCTCGACCAAATGCATCAACGAGAGCGCGACCAGCGCACCGATGATTGCCAGGGGCACGCAGAGCATCACGATCAGCGGCTCGAGGAAGGATCCGTAGAGAATCACCATCAGCATATAAACGAGCATGAACGACGTGAGCAGCGCGATGCCCATGTTGGCCATCGTCTCGTTCATATATTGCGTGTCGCCTTGCGCGGTGAGCGCGACGCCGGGCGGCAGGAATCCGGGATTGTGCAGTGCGTGCTCGAGCGGACCCGTAACGGCGCCGAGCGAGTAGCCGGGCAACGTTCCGCCGTAGACGTCGACCACACGCTGGCGGTTGAGACGCTTGATCTGCAGCGGCGCCTTCGTCCACTCGAAGTTCGCGATGTCGGCCAGCGGTACGAGGGTTCCGTCTTGGGCGCGGACGCGCACGTCCTGCAGTTCGTCGACGGTCTTCCGGTCGGCGAGCGGGAACTGCACGCGGACGTCGACCAGACTGTTCTCGGCGCGTACGCGGGTCGCGACCGCGCCGTCGATGGCAAACCGCGCCGCGTTCGCCGCGTCGGCCGGAGTGATGCCGAGAATCTCGGCCTTCTGCGCGTCGACGTTGACGTTGAGGCGAGGCGCGGCGGCTTCGTTGCTGGTTTCGACGTTCACGCTGCCCGGCGTGTTGCGCAGGAACGACGCGATCTTCTCGGCTGCGGGGCCGATCACGTCGGAGGGTCCGGCGACCGAATAGAAGATCGATGCGCCCGAACCGCCGCCGTTGTCGCCGGCGACTTCGAAGACGCTCCCCGGCACGAGGTAACCCAGTTTGCGTACCTGATCGATGATCTTATAGGTATCGTGCCGGCGCTCCGGGAGCGTTTCGGCGTTCAGACGCGCGTAGTTGTCGCCGATGGCCGAGCCCCAGCCTTGCGGCTTTCTCCCGACCGTCGAGCTGACCGACTTAATGCCGTCAACTTTCATGATGCCCGCCTCGAGCGCGCTGACGTACTTTCCGGTCGTCTGCAGCGGCGTGCCCGGCGGATACGTGACGGTCATGCTGATGTCGCCGGTTTGGATCTGCGGCACGAAATCGAAATCGACCGGGCCGAGCAGCGGCAGCACGATCGCGCAGACGATCGGAAGCGCGAACGTCGCCAGCGTGAGCCGTCGGCTCCGTCCGGTTGCGTAGAACCAGCGCAGGATCACGCGCGGCGTGTTCGCGATCAGGTCGCGACCGTTGCGGACGAACGACGCGGCACGGCTCCGGCCGTTCGAGAGCGGCGTCCAACGATAGCCCACCTTCGATTCGGGGAGCCGGCGGCGGAGGACGAAGCCGATCAAGTGCCAGATCGCCGCCGCGATCAAAATGAGGACGTTGAGCGTAATGGTCGTCGTGCCCGCGCCCATCGCCAGCGTCAGCGAGTTGAGCACCAGCACGGCGCAGGTGAAGACGACGAAGAGCCCGTGCTGCAGCGCGTACGGCAACGCCTTGGTTCGATACCACGCCAGAATGCGGTCGTAACGCTGCACGAAGAGATTGAGCACCAGCACCGCCGCGATCATGATTGGGATGACTTCGCGCAGCTCGGCGATCGGCCACGGAATGAAGTACGTGAGCACCGCGACGCCGCACAGGATGAGGTTTGCCTTCAGCGTCCCCAGCGCTTCCAGCCACTTGGGCTTCGACCGCGAGCGTTTGAGCACGCTCCACTTTGCGGCGAGCAGCGGCGTGAGCGTGAACGAAACGAGCAGCGAGAAGAGCGTCGCGATCACGACGACCGCGCCGAACTCCCGCAGATATGCGCCGACGATGCCGGGCAAGAACGCGATCGGCAGGAAGACCACCACGTCGACCATGGTGATGGCGACGGCGGCGCCGCCGATTTCGCTGCGCCCGTTGATCGCGGCGTCGATCGGCTCCTCGCCCAAATCTCGATGGCGGGTGATGTTTTCGAGCACGACGATCGAGTCGTCCACCAAGATACCGATGATCAGCGAGAGGCCCATCAGCGACATCGTGTCGAGATGGAAGCCTAACATCTTCATCAGGATGAACGTCGAGAGAATCGAGGTGGGGATCGCGATCATGATGACGACCGCGTTCCGCCAAGCGTGCAGGAAGAGCAACATCACGAGCATCGTTAGGACGATGCCCTCGATAAGCGACTGCCAGACGCCGTTAAGTGACTTCTGCGTGTAATCGGCCGGCGCATCGATCTCGCTGAAGCTCAGATCGGGATACTGCGCGGCGATCTCCTTGATGTGGTCGCGCGCGATCTTCGTCGACGTGATCTCGTCGGCGGCAATGCTGCGCCCAAGCTCGACGTAAATGCGCGGCTGGCCGTTGTAATGGGAGATCGACGTCGGTTCGACGTGGCTGTCGTAGGCATAAGCGACGTCGCCGACCTTGAGGTTCTTGGTCGAGCTGCCCGGAACGTTGAGCGGGATCCCGAGAAGATCTTGCGCGTTGTTGATCTCGGCGTGCACCGACACGCTCGTCTCGCTCGTCTGCTGACGGAGAATGCCGCCGGGCAGGTTGAGGTTGTTCGCCGCCACCGCGGTGAAGACGTCGCCCAGCGTGGCATTTGCGCCGAGCAGCCGCTCGGGAATCGGCTCGACGTGGAATTCTCGATCGCTCGCACCGTAGATATCGACGGTTTGAACGTTCGGAATCGCCTTGAGCTCCGGTTCTAGGCGGTTGTTCACGAAATCGGCGAGCTGTGTGGGCGAGAGCGTCTTGGAGCTGATTGCGAGATCGAGCAGCGGCTGCGAGGCGCCGTTCTTATAGACGCTGGGCGGATTGAGATCGATCGGCAGGTAGACGCGCGCCGCGTCGACCGCGCTCTGCACGTTGATCGCGGCGATGTCGAGGTTCGTGCCGAGCTTGAACTGCGCGATGATCGTCGCGCTGCCTTCTTGCGCCGTCGCGCTGAGCTGATCGAGGTTGTCGATGCTGTCGAGCTGGTCTTCGATCGGCTTGACGATCAGCCGCTCGACCTCTTGCGGCGAGGCGCCCGGGTAGCCCGAGAAAACGACGACCACCGGAAAGTCCGTTCCCGGCGGGTTCGCGCTGCGGCCGATTTTGTAAAAAGAAATCGTGCCGAAGATCGCCAGCGCGATGAAGACCATCGCCGTGATCACCGGACGGCTAATCGCGAACCGGGTCAACCCCACGGTAGGATTTCCATAACTGACATGCTTTACGTCTCGGAAGCGGCTACTGTTTCACCCCGCCCGGCAAAGCCGGGCCGCGGCCCTGGTCGTGGTATCCGACGCCGTCCGCAGGGACACCCTCCCGCTCCGCCGGAGGCCGGGCCCCCGCCGCATTAAGCTGAGTCCAGCTAAAGAAGATGCAACGAGAAGCGGTATCACTGTGGCGTATCGGATGATGCTCTGTGCAAAAGGGCTGATGCGGTTAACCCGCGCCCGATCGAGTAGCCGCGGCGTAGTCACGGCCGAGCACCACGGTGCCGTCATCCTAGACGCTCGCATCCAGCGTGTAGGGTACGGTGCTTGGAAAAGTCCGGGGCCGGAAAGACCGGCCCCGTTCCGTAGCTCCGAAGAGCACCTTCCGTATGGTGAGACCATCATAACACGGGTCGTGAGTCCCGAGCTCCGGCCTCACCATACTCGGCCCGCCCCCGCCAGGACTCGAACCCGGAACCTCGGCCATACGAAAGGCGCGCTCTATCCAGTTGAGCTACGGGGGCGAGACCTAGATCGGCAATACCGACGGTCGTAACAAAGAGAAAGAGCCCGAAGCGATGCGTCGGACTCAATCGCGAACAATGCGCGAGACTGGACTAGAACCACCCTGCGACTGAGTGAGCTGCATGCCGCAGAGGGGCTTCCGACGCGAGCGCCATTGGCAGGATGCCATAATTTACCTTAGCAGGTGGCGCGAGCGCGGTTGAGTAGGAGCCCGCAGGAGGCGGGCGACGAGCGGCCGCGACGCGGTATGCAGCTCACTCAATCTCCTAAGATTCATGCGCAAGACTGGACTCGAACCAGCGCGAGATTGCCATTCCCCAGCCGCTCTCGCGGCCGGGGGCCCCTTTGCCGCTTAATGCCGCTCCGCGCTACGCGCTCCGCTAGCGGGAGCAATCTCTTGCTCCCGAGATTCATGCGCAAGACTGGACTCGAACCAGCACGAGATTGCTCCCGCTAGCCCCTCAAGCTAGTGCGTCTACCAATTCCGCCACTTGCGCGCAGAGGGTTGGCCCAACTTCGCCGCTCGCGATACCGGGCCTACCCCATGTTCGGGTCGAGGGCGTCCCGGAGGCCGTCGCCGATATAGTTGATGGCGAGGGCTGTTACGAGGATGCAGAGGCCGGGGAAGACCGCGGCCCACCACGCGACGGAGAGATTGCTCTGCGCGTTGGCGAGCATGTTCCCCCACGACGCCGTGGGCGGCTGAATTCCGTAGCCGAGATATGAGAGGCCCGATTCGAGCAGGATGACGTTGGCGACGTCGAGCGTGCCCTGCACGACGATCGGGGCGATCGCGTTGGGAAGCAGATGCCGGAAGATGATCCGGCCGTCGTTATTGCCGACCGCCCGGGCCGCCTCGGCAAACTCGCGTTCGCGCAGGCTCAGAAACGATGCGCGCACGAGACGCGCGACCGGCATCCACGAGAGGCTGCCAATGATGATGACGATCACGCCGAAACTGAGCGCCGCCTTCGTCGAGCTGGCAGCGACGATCCCCGTGAGGACGAGCAGCAGCGGCAGCAGCGGAATCGAAAGGAAGACGTCGGTGAGACGCATCAGCGCGTAGTCGATCCAGCCGCCGTAGTAGCCGGCGACGGCACCGAGCGTGCTGCCGATCAGCAGTTCCATGATCACGGCGAAAAGACCGACGGCGAGCGAAACGCGGGCGCCGAAGAGCATGCGCGAGAGCATGTCGCGGCCGACCTCATCGGTGCCCAGCGTATGCCCGCCGCACTGCGCGGCGTCTTGGAAGCACGGCGGCAGCGGCGTCCCTTGCCAATGGACGTTGTCGATCGCGTTGGGGTCGAAGGGTGCGAGCTGTTTGGCGAGCGCGGCGGCCAGCACCATCAGCGTCAGCACGACGATCCCCATGATGGCCAACTTATGACGGCGCAGCCGCCGCCAGAACGTTACCTTCGAAAGATGGAGATCGTCCTCGACGATGACGCCCGCGCCCATGGGAACCGAAGATGCAGACATGCGGCGCGCCCTTTAGTCGTACTTCACGCGCGGATCGAGCCACGCGTAGAGCACGTCGGCGAGCAGGTTGGAGAAGACCACCAGAAACGCGACCAGCAGCAGATAGCCCATCAGCAGCGCAAGATCGCTCTGATACAGCGCGTTGATGAAGAGCCGGCCCATGCCCGGCCATGCGAAGATCGTCTCGGTGAAAATGGCGCCGGCGAGCAGCCCGGGCAGCGAGAGCGCGATGACCGTCACCACCGGAATGAGCGCGTTCTTCAAGCCGTGCTTGAAGAGGATCGCGCGAAACGACAATCCCTTCGCGGCTGCGGTACGCATGTAGTCGGTGCCAAGCACTTCGAGCAGCGAGGAGCGCATGAACCGGCTATAGGTTGCGATCCCCAGCAGCGAGAGCACGGCCGCGGGCAAGATGAGATGGACGAGGCGGTCGCCGAGATCGAACGTGTCGCTGCTCGCGATTCCTGCCGAAGGCAACTGGATTTGGTAGCCGCCCGGCAGCGGGATGCCGTGGACGGCGAACGCGAGCTGCATCATGAGCGCAAACCAGAACACCGGCATCGCTTGGCCGAAGAATGCGCCGGTCGTGATCACGTAATCGAGCACCGAGTAGCGGTAGACCGCCGAAATGATACCGGCGCCGACGCCGATGAGGATCGAGACGGAGAGCGACGCGCCCATCAGCTCGAGTGTGGCCGGCAGACGTTCGAGCAGCGCCTGCAAGACCGGCTCGGAGTTGCTCGTGGAGTAGCCGAAATCGCCGATGAGCACGTGACCGAGCCATTTGAGGTATTGAATCGGCACGGGCTGGTCCATGCCGAGGTTATGCTTAAGGCGCGCGATGTCCGCAGGCGTGATGTGTGGGTTCTGCAGATACGGCGCGAGCGGGCCTCCCGGCATGTTGTAGAGGATGCCGTAAAGGATGACCGAGATGGCCAGCATCAGCGGAATCGCCTGAAGCGTCCGGCGCACGACGTATGTGAACAATGTCGGCGCCGTTATTGGACGTTAGACTCCGGCTCCCCCCGCAACCGGCACCGGCAAGCCGAGAAGTTTTCGCGCCTGGTCCGGCGTCGCGACCGGACGCCCGGCCTCGGCGGCGATGCGCGCGACGCGCGCGACGAGCTCTTCGTTGCGGGCGAGTCGCCCGCGGCTGTAATGGAGATTATCCTCGAGCCCGACGCGGACGTGACCGCCCATCGCGATCGCGGTCATCGCCATCGGAAGCTGCTGACGGCCGATGCCGGCAACCGACCACGTGCAGCCGGCCGGGAGATTATCGACGAGATCGGCGAGGTTTTGCACCGTCGCTTCGAGGCCGCCCGGTACGCCGAGCACCAAATCGACGTGTTGCGGCAGCGAGAGCAGACGCTCGCGCGCGAGCTTGCGGGCGTTGGCAATGTGTCCCTTGTCAAAGATCTCCAGCTCCGGCCGCACGCCGAACTCGTTCATCTTCTTCAGGATTCCGCGCATGATTGGAAAGCTGTTCTCAAAGACCTCGTCGCCGAAGTTCACGGTACCGCAGGTGAGCGTCGCCATCTCGGGGCGCAGCTCCAGAACGCTCGCGCGTTCCTCGGGCGACATTCCAATCGCGCCGCCGGTCGAAAACTGCACGATCAGATCGCTCTGCTTGCGAATCGCATCGTACGCCTCGGCAAAGCGCTCGACGCTGTGCGTGTTCGTCCCGTCGTCGTTGCGGCAATGCACGTGGATGATGGACCCGCCGGCCTCGCGGACGGCGCGCGCCGTCTCGCCGAGCAGCTTGGGGGTATAGGGCAGATGCGGCGTCTGGTCCGGGCGGACTTCGGCGCCGACCGGTGCACAGGTTATGATGAGCGGGTCCATACGAGGATGGTTCGTTTCGCAGCGCGCCGCGCTAGTTCATTGCGAGAGCGCGCGATGCGCCGCCGCGACGAAGTCGCCGTCGAGGCCGAGCAGCTCGGTGAGCGCGATCGCGTCGGCGCGCGGGCGCGCGTCGGGTCCCACTTCCTCGATCGTATAATCCATCGCTTCGGCCAGCGCCGCAAGCGCTTGCGCAACCTCGCTCACGGCAGGACGGTGCGGGATGCCCCGCAGCCCACGCACTGCGAAGTGGCGGACGCCGGCCGCGGCCGCAATGCCGCTCAGATGCGTCGCAAGCATACCGACCGCGCGGCGCTCCCGCAAACGCTCCAGCAACGCGATCGACAGCGCCTTACCTTCGTGCGGCGTCGTCGTCCGCGCGAACTCGTCGACCAAGATCAACAGCCGCGGCGCGGCGCGCTCCAAAATCGCCTTGAGCTCGACCACTTCGCGCGCGAACGACGAGAGCAGCCCGCCGATGCTCGCGTCGCGACCCAGGCCCAGCCACGCAATTCGATCGAAGAGCGCGCAGCGCGCACGCTCCGCTGGAACCGGGAGCCCAAGCGCGCAGGCGAGCGCAAGAAATCCGCACGTCTGCAGCAAGACGCTCTTGCCGCCCATGTTCGGTCCGGTTAACACCGCCGCGTCGCGCAGTTCGAGATCGAGCGGCACAAACTGCCGGCCGGCCGCGGCAAGCTCGTCTTCCAGCGGTAGAAAACGTGCGCCCTCGAACGCGAGCACCCCGCCCGCGTCGAGGGACGGCGCAACGCACGCGTATCGCTGCGCATACCGCCCCGCCGCGACGAGCACGTCGAGCTCGCCGAGACCGCGCGCGGCCGCATCCAGCCGCGCGGCGCGCTCGCGAACGAGCGCCGAGAGACGCGCGCGCACGCGCGCTTCCGCCTCGGCCACGGCGGTTGCCGCAGCGTCGCGCCGGGCGAGTGCGGCCAGCGTCGCCTCGCCGTATTCCAGCGCGCACAGCACGTAGGTCGGCGCCTCGCGGATTGCGCGAACACCCGCCGGAAGCGACCCGCGAAGGTCGGCGCGCATAACGATGAACTCGTCCGACTCAATGGTCTCGCGGCCGAGCGCGCGTGCGGCAAGCGCGCTCTCGCGGCCGCGCGCCGCATCGAGCTCGGCTTGCTCGCGCCCGAGCAGCGCACGCGCCGCCGCGAGCTTCGCATCGAAGGCGTCCGCGAGATAGAATGCCGACGCGTCGCGTCCCGCCGGCGCGAGCGCGACGCCGACCGCGGCGATCGCGTCGTTGAATATCACGGGCCGCTCCGGATACTCCGCCGTTAGGCTTTCGATCCGTTCGATCGTCGCGCAGAATCGGCGCAGCTCCAACAACGCCGCATCGTCGAGCGCGTCTCCCATGGAGGCGCGCGCGAGCGCGCCGACGACGTCGGGCAAATCGGCGAGCAGGCCGCGAATCGCATCGAGCCGATCCGGCGGCATCGCCGCCTCGCAGCGTGCGATCGCATCGCACCGTGCTTGCGCCGCGCTCTCCTCGCCCGGTCCAAACGGCCGCAGCGCCTCGAAGACGCGCTCGCCGTACGGCGAAACCGGCGCGACCGCGCGGGCGAGCCAATCGAAGCCGACGACGTGCGCGCTCGACGCGTCGAGCAGATCGTGGACGTTCACGCGGCTCGCGTTCCCGCGTACACGTCGAACGTTGGAAGATTGGTTGCGCGGGCGACCGCTTCGGCAAACTCGCGCGGTTCGAACGAACGCTCCGCCGCGATGGATGCCACGGTCGCCGCAACCACGGTGAGCGGGCGCCGGCAGCGCACCGTCAAAAGCGCGAGCGCGCGCGAGCCGGCGCGACCTCGGACCACGATTTGCGTGGGATCGCGCACGACGATTTGCCGCCGTTCGTCCGCCGCGACGAACGCCGCCGCTTGCGCGTCGGTCAGCGCGCCCTCGAGGTGAATGGCCGGCGCATCCGGATCGAACGGCGCGACGCACAAGCGAGCCACGAGCGCCGCAACATCGTCCACCGCTTCGGCCATCGTTCCGGCGGCCGCGGCGCCGCACGAGACGACGATGGCGCCGTTCGAGCCGGCAAGCGCGGCAACGCGATCGACCGCACCGTCGACGATCACCAGCTCGCCAAGCGCGCGCAGTCCGTCAACGATCTCGCGAACGCCCGATGCCGTCGGCGGTCCGACGAGTTCGTAGTATCCCGGCATGCGGACGCGCGCGTAGAGAAGCCGGCCCGCGGGGCTGATCGACGCCGAGAGGCCGACGATCTCCGCGGCGGGCGTGCGCGGCAGCGCGCCGGCCGCCGTCACGAACGTGGTTTGAGGCGCAAGCCAAAGACGCGGCTTCGGGCGCGCGCCGCCGGCCTGGCTTCCGTCGCCGTCGCGGCCGATCGATGCAAGACCCGTGCGGACGCCCCGCGCGGCGGCTGCCGCATAGATCGCGCGCAGCGCGGTCGTCTTGCCGACGTCGCGCCCGATGCCGACGACGAAAATCGTCGCCGCGCCACGGGCCCGCGCGAGTTCGAGAATCTCCGATCCGATCTGCAACGCTCGCGCCCTTCCGTTACCCGACGTTCAGCGCCTTGAGCCCGGCAAAGACGATGCCCGTCAGCGCCAGGAGCAAGCCGCCGAGAAAGGCCGCGTTCCGTTCGGCGAATCGGCCGAGCACGCTTCCGAGCGTTAATCCAAACATGGTAGATGCTACGGAGGTGCACGCAATCACGATCAGCGAGAGCGGCATCGGAACGCCGATGTAAAGGATCGAGAAGCCGATGCCCAGCGAATCCAAGCTAATCGCGATGGATGCGAGCAATAATCCGCGCCCCTTCGAAAGATCGAGACGCGACGCCGGGCCGAGGTCGGAGCGGCTCTCGCGCATCATGTAGATTCCGAGACCGAAAAGCGCCGCGAATCCAATGTAGCCGGCGTAATCCCCGATCAGGTGCCCGGCCACCAAGCCGAGCCCGGCGCCAAGGATATTCATGCCCACTTCGGCGCATGCGAAGGCGATGCCGATTCGGATCTTCAGGCCACCCGGTACGCCGCGAACGCCGGCGCCGACGCTAACGGCGAAGACGTCGAGCGCAAGCGCGACCGCGACGACGAGTACTTTGACGAGGGCCGCGCTCACCAAGCACGCTTTGCGCGACCACCCGGTGAAGCTTCCTGCATGATGCGGCGATGGCCGGGCCCGATCTTTCTTCTGGCGGCGCTGCTGCTGCTCGGTGCGCTCGTCTCACCGGTCGTAGCCGTCGTCGCCGCCATGCCGCCCGGCGAAGCGCTTGCGACCTTCGCTCGCGCGGGCGGCGACGCGTTGCGCGTTTCGATCGCAGCATCGGCCGCGGCGACGCTGGTGGCGACGATCCTCGGCGTTCCGGCCGGGTATGCGCTTGCCGGACTCTCGGCAAAACCGCGCGGCGCGGGAATTTTTCTGCTCGCCTTGCCGCTCGCGTTTCCGCCGGTTGCCTCGGGTCTGATGCTGATTTATGCGCTCGGCACGAACACGCCGGTTGGAAGTTGGCTCGCGCTGCACGGCCTCGCCGTGCCCGACACGCTGCTCGGCGTTGCGGTCGCCGAGTTCTTCGTCTCCGGATCGTTCGTCGCGATCGCCGCGACCGCCGCATTCGGCGCAGTGGATCCGGCCTACGCCGACGCCGCGCGGACGCTGGGCGCAAGCGAATGGCGCATCTTCACCCGCATTGCGATGCCGGCGGCGGCCGGCAGCATCGGCGCCGGAGTTGCCTTTGCATGGCTGCGCGCAATCGGCGAGTACGGTGCGACGAGCATCGTCGCCTATCACCCGACGTCGCTTCCGGTCGCGCTGTATGTCGCGCTCTCGGCCTCGGGCGTGCGCGAAGCGCTCGCGCTCTGCTACGGATTCATCGTACTGGCGGCCCTGGTGCTGACGGTTGCCTGGATTCTTCGGCGGGGCGTCGTACATTAGCGCCGTGCTTCAGAAGAACTTCTACTTCCTCGCGCGGCGATTCGTCGCGGGGGAGGATATCGCGTCGGCGATTGCGGCCGTCCGGGAGCTCAACGCCCAAGGCATGGCCGTGACGCTCGACTTCCTCGGCGAGGACGTGCTGGAGCGCAACGCTGCCCTGA
>Ga0302326_10013230_pt1 | contig 17500 bp, 17 predicted proteins | sample Palsa_T0_3_FD_202264 | JGI IMG/M metagenome (GOLD analysis project Ga0302326, IMG submission 202264) | Peat permafrost microbial communities from Stordalen Mire near Abisko, Sweden - Palsa_T0_3 | ecosystem: Environmental > Terrestrial > Soil > Palsa > Peat permafrost | place: Sweden: Abisko... | reverse complement strand
GGGTTCGCTGACGTTGACGCAGGCGATCACCAATTCGGTCAACGTTATTCCGGTGAAACTTTCGATCGCGCTCGGCGACGGCAATCCCAAGCTCGGCCGCGCCAAGATCATTCAAACCGCGCGCAATTTCGGCATTTGGACGCCGCTGCCCGATACGCCGTCCCTGCCGATCGGCGCTGACGAAGTCAACGTCCTCGAACACGCCGTCGCTTACGCAACCTTCCCCAACCTCGGCAGAGCCGTCACCCCGCATGCCGCGCTGGAAGTACGCACCGGGACCGGCGAATTGGTGTGGCGCTTCGACCGTGACGGCAAACGGCCGGAGCAGGTGATCTCGCCGCAGGTTGCGCTCGAAATGGTTGGGATGATGAACTCGGTCGTGCAAAACGGTACCGGCCGGCGGGCGCAGCTCGACGGCATTCAGGTCTCCGGCAAGACCGGCACGACGAACGGCTGGCGTGACGCCTGGTTTGTCGGCTACACGGGGAACTTCTGCGGTGCGGTGTGGATGGGCAATGACGACTACACGCCGACCAAACGTATGACCGGCGGCACGATCCCTGCGCTCATCTGGCACAACATCATGGCCTACGCGCACCAGAACGTCGAATTGCGGCCGTTGCCCGGCCTGCCGCCACCGCAGCACGCGCCGACCGTGGCCGACGCGGCACTCCAGGGCGCGCCCGCGCCGCAGCAGATTCTGCTCACGCGCAAGGGAACCGAGGCGCTGGTCCGCGTCGAGCGGCTGCTTGACGATGCCAGCCACGCGCTGGCGGTGCCGACCGTTCCACCCGGAACCCTCGGCGCCCTCGGCGGCGGCGAGCGTCGCATTAACACTCTCACGGCGGCAAGTGAGCAACAATCCGCCGAAGCTTCCCGCGGCGATTAAGCGCCGTCCTCGCGAGATCATCGCCATTCGATCGGATCGAACGTGCGCCTGTTCTTCGGTTCCTGTTTCACTTTGATACTGGCGGCGGCTATCGGTCTCGGCGCGACCTGGATGACGCTGACGCGCGGCGTCGCCTTTGGCGCAATGACGATTGGCGCATGGACCGCCTGGCCGAAGAGCGGATCCGTCGACATCGATCCTTATGCCCGCGCCACCATCGCCCGCACCGGCGAATTGCCGATCGGCACCGGCGACGGCGTCGCTTTCTATGCGCGTACCGACGACGCGGGGAACATGCTCGACGGACGGTGCACGTTTGTGATCAGCGGCATGACGCCCGCGGCACGTTATTGGACACTGACGCTGTATGATGGGCACGGCCGGCTGGTCGCCAACACGACCGACCGGCATGGCTTCACCAGCGCGGAGATCGTGCGGGAGGTAGGCGGCCGCTTCGCGATCAATGTCGGACCGCGCGCGCGTCCGGGCAATTGGCTGCCGAGCGGCGGGATCGAACAATTCGTTCTGGTGTGGCGGCTTTACGATACGCCGATTGGCGTCGCTTCTTTAACGACGAAGGAAGGGCCGATGCCGGCGGTCTCGCGAAAGAGCTGCTCATGATCCGCCTGCCGCTGTGGATTCTCGGCGCGCTGCTGCTTGGCGGCATCGTGCATCTGTCGACGGTGCTGGCGATGCCGCAGGCGGCGACGCAGGACGCCTATTCGCGGCTCGCAAAGCTGACGCCGGTCAACGCGGTGGTACCGCTCGCGGCACCTTCGGCGCAGGATACGACCATGCCGTTCATGGACCCCGCCTTCGCGGCGGCGGTCTGCCGATACGATCTTTCCAGCGGCGCAATCAAACTCAGCGCACCGCTGAGCCAGGCGTATACTTCGGTCACGTTCTATACACGCAAGAGCGTCGCTTATTACGCGATCAACGATCGCGCCGCCGGCCGGCGCGCGATCGAGCTCGACCTCATGACGCCGGAGCAGCATGCACAGGTTCCCGAGGAGGAGGACGTCACCGCAGCCGACCGGTTGATCATCGAGTCGCCAACCACGACGGGGCTGATCGTGCTGCGGGCGCTGGCGCCGGAGCCCAGCCTCATGGCCATGGCGCGCCGCGCACTGGCCGGCACGCAATGCCGGGTCGAGCCGGTGCCGCAGTAGAACGTTGGTGCTCTATCTGACGACCGGCGCCGGTCGCGACGCGACCTCGCCCGGTACTGCCGCCGCGAAAGCCGGCACCTGCACCAATTGGTTGGCCGCGATCTGCTGCTGCAAATGGACGAGCGCTACATCCGCCTGGGCCGCCATGTTTTCCGGCTCGGCGACCACCAAATGATCGAGCGCGAGGCGATAGCCGGCGCAACGTTGAGCCAGCGAATTTTGTACCCAAGCGATCGTGAAGGTGTTCTCACCGACCCGCGCCAGCGCGTTGTGCTTGGCCAGTGCGGAAACATTCGGAAGAAGGTTCATGCTGGCCTGACGCCGCCGGTCGATTTCGAGGACCCGGTGCGCCATATCGAAGAACGAACCGATACGCACCACATCGTCGCGAATGTCGTCGATAAGTTGGTTGTAGCGTCCAGCCGTCGAGCGATAATTGTCGGCCAACAGATGCCGGTAATAGGCGGTGGGATCGGCCACCAACAATGAGCGCCGGAATTCGCGCTTTTGGCCGTATTCGTAAACCACCGCATCCCAACGGATTCGGTCGTAAGACGGTTCGATCAGCGGAAATGCGAGGTCGCGCAACGCCCGCTCGTCCTCGGTGAGATTGTCGAACGAGATCGGCGCACCGGCGCGCGCCGCGGCTGCCTGACCGACCCAGGCGTGGATGTTGTCGGCGACGACCGGCTCCTGCAACCGGCCGAAATCGCCGATACTGGAACAACCGGCAAGCGGCAGCAGAGCAACGACGGCCAATGGCAACGTCGCAGCGCGGCGGCGACCGGTGCGCGGCGACATCGAGGCACGCCCGCTCAGCGGCGTCGCATACGTCGGCGGCCGCCATTCTCCGCCGGCGGAGGCAGGTGAGGTTCGGCGTCCCCGGCGCGCAGCTCGTCGTGCCGTTCGATGCGAACGACGGGGAGAATGATGACGGTGGCGGACTCCTCGGCCGCGTCCACGCGACCGAAACGCACGATGCGCCCCTCATCGGGGAATTTGACAATGGTGCCCATGATGGCGGCCCAGCCGTTGTCCGCTCCCTTTTCGGTAGCGGACCCCCTTGCCCGATGCACGTGCATCGGGTCTCGACAAATAAGCGGCATGCAGGGTTAACGCTCCGCTAACGGCGGCGGCTTAGGTTCATGACAACCGACGGTTCATGGCACCGACTTGGGGCGGTTCGGAATTGGGGGCGGTCCGCCGGGCGCGGTGCATCGGCGCAGTCCAGTCAGACCGGGTCGGCTGTTGAGTTCGAGTGGCGTGCAATGGAAAAACAGAATTTCTTCGGCCTCGAGGGCCTCACCGATCTTGGCGTGCGCAACCGTATCGACATGCGTCCGACCTTGCTGCGCGTCCTCACCGACCTCTACGTTCACCGGTTCAGCCACACGCCCCACGAGGAGCGCCACTATACCGAGCTGGCGCTGCGGTTGCTCGAAGCCGTGGACACCTCGACGCGCGTCGCCGTAGCAAAGCGGTTTTCGCGATATCTCTCGCCGCCGCTGCGGGTCCTGCGATGGCTGGCCCGCGACGTGCCGGAAGTCGCCGCCGAGCTGCGCGCGCATCCGCTGTTACAGCCGCCGGCTCTGACCGGCGAGGCGCCGGCCGACACCGCAGCGACATCGATCGCCGATGGCGACATATCCCGTGAGAAGCAACATCGTGGCGATCCGTCCGGCGTGATCGACCCAATCACCGCGATCGAGCTCAACGATCTTTTCTTCGCCGCGGCCGCAGACGCGCGGCGGCTGATTTTGCTCAACCTCCCGATCGTCGCCCCGGTTCCGGCCGGTCGCGTCCGCGTTTTGGGGGATCGGTCAATCAGCCAACGGCTCGAGGCGGCGGCACTCTCCGGCAAGCGTGAGGATTTCGCGCATCACCTCGCAGGCGCGTTGCTGATTTCACGCGAGCAGGCACGGCGCATTGTGCGCGACGAACGGGGTGAGCCGGTCGTGGTGGCGGGAAAAGCGCTTAGCGTGCCACGCGACGTGCTGTATCGCATCCTGATGTTCGTCAATCCCGTGGTCGGCCATTCGGTTGAGCGCGTATACGCGCTTGCCGCGCTTTATGACGAACTGACTGCGGCGGGGGCGGAAGGCATGCTTGCGATCTGGCAGGCGGCGGAGCGGAGCGAACGTGCCAAAACCGAGTATCGGCCGCTCGCATGGGACGACGAGGCGCGACGCCGCGCACGCCCCGGTGCCGCCGTCCACCACAGCGCCGGCGCTCCGCGCATAAACGAGCGCCGCAGCGCTTCCTGAGCAAAAGTCCTCAGCCGGCGACGAGATCGAGGAAATTGCGTCCGGCGCGATCCTCGACCTCAACGATCCAGATGTCGGGATCGAATTTCATCTGCCGCGCCAGATAAGCTTCGACGTCCGCATCAGACGCCGATTGCGTGGCAAGGCTCGGCGTGAACGCGCGCGCCGTTCCTTGCGCGGCGTCAAACGCGCTTTGCGGCGCCGGCCCGAACAAATCCGAGGTGCCGTCAAGTCTGCTGATGCGAACAAAAACGGCGCCGGATTCTTCTGCGCCGCGCCGGCGCACGACGGCGGCTACGCCTTCGACGTAACAACGCCGCACATAGGCGGCTACCCAAAGCGCGGTTTTGAGGCGCATCGTCGTCATTCCGGGCGCGCAGAATACGCTCGCGGAATCCATAAGCACGGAAAGGCAGATTTGCGAAGCTTCGATTATTCGACCCGACGGCGAGTTTCCCGGTTCGGCCGGAATGCCGGCTATTCGATCGGCCGCCCCGTCATGCTCGCAAGTTCGCTCAGGAGCCGATCCGAGAGCCGTCCGGTGATCGGCAATTTGTGCTCGCCCTCGAATTTCTCGATCGCCGCACTTGTCGGCAGATCGAGAACACCTGAAGGCTTGATCTGGCCGTAGCCAAATTCGGCGAGCGCGCGTTGCACCGCCGCAACGCGCGCTGAGGAGCCGACCGATGACCCGATGAGATCGGCAATTGGATCATTGCGCCGCGTCGAAACCGTTTGTGGTGTCCGCGACCCGGTCGTGGAACGTGCGGGCACCGCCGGTACGACCTGAAGATCGGAGCGAATTTCGGCCGCCTTCGGCAATGACACGGGATTGGCGAAGAACGGCGCCGGATGCGGACCCGATTGCAGGAACACCGCATTGACGATGATGATGAGGCTCGCCGCAGCCGCGCCGAAGATCGACATCGAATCGACGGGATGATGCGCGGCCTTGGTCCATAGCCGCAGCCCGACTGCAGCCACCGCGCCGGCCGGCCCGGATGCGCGCACGCTGGCGCGGCGACCATTGTTACGGCGGTCACGCACTTTTCTTCACCCGAATTTCGAGAGACGATATGGCGGGGTCGCGCGCGACCGCAGGGGCCGCGAGCCGCGCCGTGTTGTCCGGCCAACGCGGTGCCAAATGGCTTGTCTCGCCCGCCGGCGCCCGGATGGAACGCTGCTTCGGCGGTTGCGCGCGCTCGCAATCGAGCGGCAGGCGCACACTGACGCGTGTGCCCTCTCCCACACGGCTGCGGATATTGATCTCGCCGCCGTGGAGCCGCACCAGGCCCTTGACGATGGACAATCCGAGGCCGGTTCCGCCGTAGCGGCGGTCGTAGGACGCGCGGGCCTGAAAATACGGTTCGCCGACGCGTCCAAGGTCTTCGTCATTGATGCCGACGCCGTTGTCCTCGACCACAAAGGTGACGCTTCCAGCCTCCGAACGAGCGCCGACGGTGACCGTACCGCCGCGATCGGTGAAGCGGATCGCATTCGAAAGGAGGTTGAGCAGGATTTGGTTAAGCGCCCTTCTATCGGCGACCATTTCCGGAAGTTGGCCGGTCGGCATTCTTTCGAGCGCAACGCCCGCCTCGTTCGCGCGCAATGTCAAAAGATCGCAGCAACCGGCGATCACCTTCCCGGGCGCGAACGGCTCGGGCGTAATCTCGAAATTGCCGGTCTCGATTTTCGACATATCGAGAATGCCGTTGATGACGGCGAGCAGGTGGTGGCCTGAATCGTTGATGAGACCGGCATATTCGCTGCGGCGCGGCGCATCGAGCATCAGCGCCGACTCTTTCGTCAGCATGTCGGAGAAGCCGATGATGGCGTTGAGCGGGGTGCGTAATTCGTGACTCATCGTGGCGAGGAACCGGCTCTTGGCTGCATTCGCCCGCTCGGCCTCCGCGCGTGCATCCTCCAGCGCCTGCTCCTGGTGCTTGCGTTCCGTCACGTCGCGAAGCACGGCAACGACCTCGCGGCGGTCGTTAGGACCGGCCTCGGCCGTGACCTCCTCAAGCGGCCGGCACCGCATCTCGATCCAGACGAATTGCGCCGCAGGGATGCCGCTGGCGTCGGAACCATCATGCCGCACGCGAAACTCTACGGACCGGCTCTCGCCCAGCGCGGCTGTATCGCCGAGCGCGGTCAGATACGCCGGCCGGTCGGCGACATGGACACGGCCGAACAAGCCCTGGCCCTGCAGATCGGCAATTCCGCAACCAAACAACGGCTGTGCAGCCGGCGATACGAACAACACCGCGCCGTCGCGGCCATGCCGCGTGATGACGTCGGTCATGTTGCGGGCCAGGAGCCGGTAGCGGTCCTCTTCGGCGTACAACAACCAGAAGCTGGTGCGCGTGAGCGCCTCGGCGCCGAGCGCGAGGCCCGCCGCGTATAGCGCAGCGGATACGACGCCGAGTGTAGCAAGCGCCTTATATCCACCAGGATCGGGCGCCGGCAGCAGGTCGAGTTCGCCGGCAAGCATCAGCAGGCCGGCAGCCGCAAGCGCAAAGGTCGACGCGACCGCGACAACGCGGCGCGACCCCGAAAGCGACGCCTCAAGCGGCACCACCACGAGCCAAATCGCGGCATAGGACGCGGTTCCACCGGTCGACGCGGCCACGGCCGTCACCAATCCGGTCAGCGCGAGCGAAGACAGCACGTGCGCGCTCTCATAGCGTCCAGTACGCGAGAGAAAGTAGGCGGTGAGGATCGGAGCAACAAGCCAGGCAAATACGATCAGTTCGATCGCGCTCGGCGCGCCGCGCGCAATCAGGTAGGCCGGGAACGACGCCAGAGCGACGATGCTTCCGAGGAGGCGCGGGGCAATGAAAGCGCGGTGGCGCGCTGCGGTCAACGCATCCTGCTGCGCCGACGGATGCACCAGCGCCTCAATATAAACTCGTACTGGCGCAAACAGGCCCACGATCCTCGATCGCACGTCCGACGTTGCAGACGCGCTCCCCATTTTTCTGTTGTGCAATCGTGTCAGAAGCCGCTTAAGCGAACGCTAAAGCGCCCCCCGCGCACCGTGCCAGAGCAATACGGACAGGCATTGGGCGCGAACGCGAATGGGGGATTCCCCCATCATGGTGAACGAGCCGTTGCCGCAGCCGAGGCTTGCACGCTCCTTGCGCGGATGAGGTGCGTACAATCCCTCGCGCCAATCCATTTGGTTTCGGCGCGAAATGTCGAAAACGGCCGGGCTCACCGGCGTTCGTTCAAATTTTAGGTAAATTCTATTTTTTCAACTTGCGCGAAAATTTGCGGCGTATTCTGTTCGATTATGAGGCAAAACGTTCCTGTACCGCCAACGCGGCTTTCAAAGGTGCCTGCTAGGTTGAACGCACATGCGGCGATAACGGCCGCAGGGGATGCGGGTCTCATGTTCTTTTTGTTGCGAATGACGTTCTGGCTTGGACTCGTTCTGGTCCTGTTGCCCCTCGGCTCCGCGCAGCGAAACGCGTCGGGCAATGATGTCAGCGCGTCCGAGGCGATTTCGGCTGCTTCCGCCACCGTCGGAGATTTGCGCAGCTTCTGCGGGCGGCAGCCCGACGCCTGCACGGTCGGCTCGCAAGTGGCGACCGCCATCGGCTATAGGGCGCGGGCGGGCGCGAAGATGCTCTACGATGCGTTGAGCGAGGCGATGGCGCCGCGCGAGACCGGAACGGTGGCGAGCAGCACGAACCGCCAGCCGGGCGGCGTGAAAGCGGCGATGGAAAAATCTCCTGCCGAGCGGGCCTCGCAGGGTACCTTGACTCCGGCCGATCTCGCCCCCGCGTGGCACGGGCCGCCGCCGCGCAAGGACGCCAAGCACTCCGTCTAGTCCTGCCCCGTAACGGCGTCGGCGAGAACATCGACCTCGCCGGCTCGGCGCTCTATATAAGGGGCGACGAGGAATCACCGCCGCGATGCCCGACATCGAAGAAATCATCGAGAACTTCTCGGTCCTTGACGATTGGGACGATCGCTATCGTTATCTGATCGAATTGGGACGCGAACTGCCGCCGCTCGCGACAGCGGCGCACAACGACGCCAATAAAGTGCAGGGCTGTGCCAGCCAGGTCTGGCTCGATACCGGCGTGCGTCCAAATGGCACAAGCGGGCCGGTGCTCATATTCGAGGGCGACAGCGATGCGCACATCGTGCGAGGCCTGATCGCGGTCCTGTTCGCGATATTTTCCGGCAAGCACGCAAAGGACATTCTGGCGGCCGATGCGCTGTCGCTGTTCGAGCGAATGGGCCTACGCGAACATCTCACGCCGCAGCGCTCGAACGGGTTTCGCTCGATGGTGGAGCGCATTCGCTCCGACGCGCGCGCCGCGCTTACGGCCGCCACAGTGTAATTGCCGCATGACCGACATATGACGAAGCGCGCCGCGCCCGCAAACCGGCGGTGCGCCCTCGCGTTGGCGTGCGGAAAGGTGGCCACACCCGCGAACGTGTTATAAATCTGACGCGGGGGCCGGCGCTTTGACGCCCCGGGAAGATCGAATGATGGCCGTCAGCGGTGTCGGGGCAGACAGCACGTTCAATATTCAAAAGTTCCGCGCGGCACTGACGGACGTATTTGCGGGAGCGATCTGCAGCATCCTGTCGATCGCCTATTGCCTGTCTTACGCGGCACTAATTTTCACCGGCCCAATCGAGAGCGTGCTGTCTTACGGCGTCGCAGTGACTTTTCTCTCGGCCGCCATCGGCGGATCGATCGTGGCGCTGCGCAGCTCGTTGCCTTTCGCCGTCGCCGGCCCGGACAGTTCCGTTTCCGTCGTCATCGCGGCAATGGTTGCGACCCTCCTTCACCGGCTTGCGACGCACGGCGGCACTGAATTTTTGGTGCCGACCCTCGTCGTCATGTCCTTGACGACGGCGCTCACGGGGCTGCTGCTCTTCGCCCTCGGGTTCGCACGCGCCGGCCGCGCTATTCGTTTCGTGCCCTTTCCGGTGATCGGCGGCTTTCTGGGCGCCACCGGTTGGCTGATGATCATGGGCGCGGTGCAGGTGGCGGCCGATCAGCGGCCGGGACTCGCCAATCTTGGCTCCTTCGCAAACCTCGCGGTCGCCACCAAACTCGCGGCGGGCGTCATCGTTGCGATCGCGCTGCATCTGGCGCTGCGGCGTTCCAAAAATCCGCTCGTTCTGCCCGGCGTTCTACTGGCGGCCTTCGTGGCAACGTATGTGGTGCTCCTGTCGAGCGGCTTCTCGATCGCCGACGCGCAGACCCACGGCTGGATGTTCCGGTCGCAGCCGGTGGCGGGACTCATCTCACCCTGGCAGCCGAGCGCCCTTCGCAGCTTCTCCTGGACGGCACTGCCCCCGCTCGCCGGCGATCTGATGGCCGTCATGTTCGTCACGGTCATCAACTTGCTGCTCAACACGACAGGCATCGAAATCGCCACCCGCACCGAGGCCAACATCGATCGCGACCTGAAAGTGCTCGGGTTGGCCAACATAGCGACCGCCGCATTTGGCGGATACGTAAGCTGCACCTCGCTGAGCCGCTCCATACTCACGCGCACGGCTGGTGCGACCGGCCGGATATCCGGGCTGACGGTCGCGGCGATTTCAGCCGGATTACTCATCGCCGATCCTTCGTTCCTCGGCTATGTGCCGAAATACGTCCTCGCCGGCCTGTTGCTGTTTCTGGGAGCCGGCCTGGTTTATCAATGGCTGATCCAGTCGGCGCGGCAATTGCAACGTATCGACTACCTGTCGCTGATCGCCATCGCGCTCCTCATCATCAATTGGGGTTTTATTGCCGGCGTCCTGACGGGCGTTGTGATCGGATGCGCGACCTTTGCGCTCAGCGTAAGCCGCGTGAACGCGATCAAGTTCAGCTTCGACGGCTCGGAATACCGCTCTTCGCTTGATCGTGGACCGCAGGAGCAATCTCTTCTGGCCGATCACGGCCGTGAGATTCAGGGTATGGCGCTGCAAAGCTATTTGTTCTTCGGATCGACCAATCGGCTCTATCAGCACGTCAAAGCGCTGCTCGCGCGGAATCGCGAATGTCGCTTTCTGATTTTCGATTTTCACCGCGTGACCGGCATCGATTCATCGGCCACGCAAAGCTTTGCACAGATCAAGCAGGCGACAGCCGAAACCGGCGCCAAGATCGTTCTCGTCAACCTTACGCCGGACCTCGAACGGGTGTTTCGCAGCGCCAGATTCATCGCTGACGACGTTGTCGTCGCGATCGATCTGGATCGGGCGCTGGAATCTTGCGAACAGGCGATCATCGAGACGCACCGCGCCGAAGTCTCCGACTCGCGATCGTTGCGCGCCTGGTTGGCGGAGGCACTCGGCGATACTCAACTCGCCGTGCGCCTGGCTGAATATTGCCGGCGCCTCGAAGTCCATTCCGGCGACATCATCGCCAAGCAAGGCGAAGCGGCAGTGTCGATGCATTTCATCCTCGAAGGCCGCGTCGGCATCATCGTCGATCTGCCTGAAGGACGGTCTACGCGGGTGCGAAGCCTCGGCCGGCATACGACGGTCGGCGAAATGGGCTTGATTGCCAGAAGTCCGCGCAGCGCGACGATCCAAGCCGAGGCCGCGAGCGTCCTTTATGAGCTCGACACGGATGCCTTCGAACGGATCAAACGCGAACATCCCGCCATCAGCCAGGCGCTGCTCGCCTATGTCATCCGGGTCATGACGGAGCGGCTCAGCTTTGCGAACCGGCTGATCGGCGTGTTGCAACGTTAAGCGCGCGACAACGTATCAGTCGCGCTATCTGCGGCGCCGGCGCTGCTGGCCGAGCCCCATCTGTTTGGCAAGTTGCGATCGCGCCGCCGCGTAATTGGGCGCAACCATCGGATAATCGGGAGCCAAACTCCACTTCGCGCGATATTGGTCGGGTGTCATGTCGTACTGGGTGCGCAGGTGCCGTTTGAGCGATTTGAACTTCTTGCCGTCTTCGAGACAGACGAGGAACTCCGCCGTGATGGAACGCTTGACCGGAACGGCAGGCTTGAGCGGTTCTGCCGGCGCAGCAACTTGCCCACCCGATATCCGCGTGAGGGCGGAGTATATCTGACTGATGAGACTCGGGATTTCGGCGCTGGAAACCGGATTGTTGCTTACGTAGGCGGAGACGATATTCGCGGTTAGTTGAATATAACTGTTCTCGCCGGAATTTTCAGCCATGTTGGCCTGATTTCTCAAGAAGTAACGGCGCCCACCGCGTTGCGCGCCCCGCCGCGGCTACTTGTGAACCCTTCTAAGATAAAGCACTTCGGGAACCAAAGCAATAAATAGCGGCCGGGCATGATTACCCAAGAAAATATCTTGGCAATATACAGAATTTCGCAGCGCTAAACTTGCTGACCGTTACAACCGCCGAAGAAACGACGTAGGTTCAACAAAAATAATCAGGTTAGCGAAAGGGCCGAAGGAAACCGGCACTGGATCCATTTGCGGTCGAACAGCCGGCCGAAAGTTAGCCGGTGCTCTCGATGTGATTGCGCAGCGCGGTAATCGAGCCGAACCGCAACGTGCCCTGCGGCAGCTGCGCCTCGATCGACCCGTCCGAGTAAAGCGTATAGGCCATTCCTTCGACGACGCCGGATTTGAGGACCGAGACCGGGGACGTCGCATCGCTGACGGCGGGGACTGAAGCGGAAGCCTCAGGCTCGGTGAAGGCCGGGGGCGCCGGAGCTGCAATAGGAGCCGCCACCGCTTGCCCGTCCCGACGTGGTGGGGCAGGCCAGAACGCGTTGAATACAGACACCTTCGCTTTGCCGGCCGAGGTCCGCGCGCCCAGCTTGGCGTCGAGCCGCGGCGCGACATGAGCGGGCCCGGCAGCGCCATTCGTGGCGCGGCCGACGGCCGCCGTACTTCTCAAGTCCGCAACGTTTTCCTCCACCCGGACCGGCGCTTGCGACGTCAACGATACGTCGCCGCTCTCGACGACCGAACCGCTTTCGACCCGCGCGAGAGTTGGGAATTTTACGCGCAAGCGTTCAAACGCCGCATCCTCGGTCGCCGCCGACGCGGCGGCGGCGGCAGATGCGGGCTGAGGAGTGGCCTTCGGCTTGGGCGGAAATGGAATACGCACCGCCACCTCGGGCGCATCCTCCACGGTAGCGGTGGCCGTTTCTCTGTTGCGGTCGAGACGCGGCATTGGACGCACCGCAAGTGCTCGTTCGATGCGCCGCAGTTCGCGAACGGTAAGTCCCAGTCCAATGAGGAGAAGTCCGCCGACGGCCGCTATCGTGCCGGGGGTCAGGACCTCGGTGTCAAAAGTGCCGTCGCGGATGGCCAAGCCTGACCCAACGAGAACCAAGCCAGCGACCGTCGTCAATACGCCCAGAAGCAACAAAAACACCGGCATAACGCCCGTCCCCCGCCCCGGCCAAACGCCGGTCGCGACAACCAACGATTTTGGCCCCCATCCGGCGACGGCGCAAGAACTTAAATAGCCCCGCCGAATGGCAAGACAACCGCCAAGCGCCTGCGAGCACAAGTGTTTTGGCCCTGATCGCAGGCGATTTCGGCGCAACGGAAACGGCCGATAATTCCTTGCAGCGCTTGATGAATCGACGCTACTTCCGCACCCCGGCAATGTCGGCTCGACGCCCGCGGCCCGGAGGACATTGCCCAAGCGCGCCCGTTAAGCCTATTTAGAGGAAACCTTGTTCCGCCCACGCCGTTTTACCGATACGCCCGCATCCCCTCCCCCGTTTCCGGCTTCACATTGAGGAGTAGACCAATGGCATTCACCCTACCTGATCTGCCTTACGCCTATGACGCTCTTACCCCGCACATGTCTCGCGAGACACTCGAATTCCACCACGACAAGCATCACCAGGCTTACGTGACCAACGGAAACAATCTGGCCAAGGGCACGGAGTGGGAGAACAAGCCGGTCGAGGAAGTCCTGAAGGGCACATTCGGCAAAAACCCGGGCCTCTTCAACAATGCGGGCCAGCACTACAACCACATCCATTTCTGGAAGTGGATGAAAAAGGGCGGTGGCGGCGACAAACTGCCCGGCAAACTCGAAAAGCAGATCATCAGCGACATCGGCTCCGTTGCCAAGATGAAGGAAGATTTCGCCCAGGCTGGTGTCACCCAGTTCGGCTCGGGCTGGTGCTGGCTCGCTGTGAAGGACGGCAAGATCACGGTTACGAAAACACCGAACGGCGAAAATCCGCTCGTGCACGGCGCCACGCCGATCCTCGGTTGCGACGTGTGGGAGCATTCCTACTACATCGATTATCGCAATCGGCGGCCGGACTATCTCAAGGCGTTCCTCGATCATTTGGTCAATTGGGACCACGTGGCCGAGATGTACGAGGCGGCGATGAAATAGCGGCGGTCGCGCAGATGAGCGCAAGCGAGCGGGACCTTTTGGTCCCGCTTCTGCCCTCAGCTCCGTCCCTCCACGCCAAACCGCTTGATCGAACGGCACTGTGAGGCATTGCCCGGAACGCAATGAAATCATGTGCTGAATCTTTCGACCAGGCACACACCAGCGAACGGGTCGACCGCGTTGGTGCCTGCGATGCAGTCGATCAGCATGCCTAAGGCCAGCGCCACCGCCGGCTGGTTCGATGCGATCGCGATCGCCGTATTCGTTATCGTTGCCGCGATCGCGGCCTTCACCTTCGGCGACTACGGCCTCGGCTGGGACGACTACACCCATTCGCAATATGGCGACTTGCTGGTCTCCCTCTACGGGTCCGGCTTTGCCGACCGGCGCGCGCTGTCGTTCGTCAATCTTTACATGTACGGCGGCGGTTTCGATCTCCTTGCCACACTTTCCGCAAAAGTTCTGCCATTCGATCTGTTCGAAACGCGACGCTTGGTGGGCGCCGCCGTCGGTCTCGTCGGCCTGTTTTTCACCTGGCGGTTGGGGCGCCGCCTCGGCGGCCCATTTGGCGGTCTGCTCGCACTCGTGCTGCTCGCGACCTGCCCGCTCTACTACGGTCACATGTTCATGAACGCCAAGGACGCGCCGTTCGCGGTGGCCATGGTGATTGCGCTCCTCGGCATCGTGCGTGCGCTCGACGAATATCCGCACGCGACGCCGGCGACCGTGGCGCTGTGCGGAGTCGGTGTGGGGCTGGCGGTCGGGTCGCGGGTCATGGGCGGCTTTGCGATCATCAACGCGCTGGTACCGCTCCTGCTCATCCTCGCTGTACGATCGCGCCGCAGCGGCGTCAAACCAGCGCTCGGCGAATGGGCGTCATTCCTGACGGCGTTTATTCCCGGCGCCATTCTCGCTTATCTGGTCATGGGGCTGGTGTGGCCATGGTCAGTCGTCTCTCCACTCAATCCCTTTCGCGCGGTCGAATACTTTTCCAACTTTTTCGAGCGGCCGTGGCGAGAGTTGTTCGACGGCAGCTTGATCCTCGTTCCCGACATGCCGCGAAGCTACGTGCCGACACTGGTCGCACTTACACTGCCCGAGGTGATGCTGCTGCTGGGGGTCTGCGGAACAATCGGCGCAATCATTGCAACCGCACGGGGCGAAGGAGCACGCCCGGACCCATTCGCCGGGCGCCGGGCGGCCTTGCTGGCGGTCGTGCTTGCCGCCGTGGTTCCGGTTCTGGTCACCGTCGCAACACAGCCGGCGATGTACAACGGCATCCGCCACTTTGTGTTCTTGACGCCGCCATTCGCCGTGCTCGGCGGTCTTGCCGGCGCGTGGATTGCGCGTCGTCTCGTGCCACACGGCCGCGTCGCGACGGCGGCGGGCGCAGTCATTCTGATCGCCGGCGTAGCCGCCCCCATGGTGGAGATGGTGCGGCTCCATCCTTACGAATACACGCACTTCAATCATCTCGCCGGCGGCGTGGCGGGAGCGCGACCGCGCTATATGCTCGACTATTGGGGCTTGTCGATCCGGCAGGCGTCGCTGCGGCTGCGCACGCTACTCGCGCAAAGCGGCGAAACTCCCGGTGACGGAAAATGGATGGTCGCAGTCTGCGGACCGCATCCGGCAGCAGTGGTCGCGTTAGGTCCGGAATATTCGGCCATCTGGGAGCCGAAAGGCGCCGACTTCGCCATGATGCTCGGCGAATTCTATTGCGCCAAGCTCGATGCGCCGATCGTGCTCGATATCGTGCGCGACGGCGTTGTTTATGCGCGCGTCTACGATATTCGCGGCCGCTCGATCCCGTCGCTGCTGACGGTAAAGGGCCCGGATTCATAGCCGCCACTATGCCGTCGCGTGCGCGTATTCCCAATAGAGTTCGCGCGCCCGGCGATAAACCGGGCCCGGCTGCAAATTGCGGTCGTCGATCCGGCCAATCGGCGCTACCTTGGTGTAATTGCCGGTGGAAAAAATCTCATCCGCCCCCTGAAAGTCGGAATAGTGCAGCGGTGCCTCGACGACAGTGGCGCCGGACTCACGCAGCAGCGCGATCACCCGCGCGCGCGTGATACCGGCGAGAAAGGTGCCGTTGGGCGCCGGCGTGTAGACCACACCATCCTTGACCATGAAGATATTGGCCGTGGCGAGCTCGGCAATATTGCCCAGCATGTCGCGCAACAGGCAATTGTCGAAGCCCCGCCCGCGCGCTTCGATCAGCGCACGCGCATTGTTCGGATAGAGCGATCCCGCTTTGGCGTCGACCAATGCGGTCTCGGGCGTCGGGCGGCGATATGGCGACAGCGTGATGGCCGCACCCGTGGGCTTGGGAAACGGCGCGACATAGATCGTGAGGCACCAGCGGGTGGAATCGGGGTCGAGCCGCACGCCGCCCGGCGCTCCTTCCTCGGCCCAATACATCGGCCGGATGTAAAGCTCCGCATCGCGCCCGAAACGCTTCAAACCTTCGCGCGCGAGGCCCATCCAGGTCGCCGCCGGAACGAGCGGCTTGAGCGACATGACTTTGGCGGATTCGTTGACGCGCGCGCAGTGTAGATCGAGATCAGGAGCAGTGCCTTCGAAGGCGCGCGCGCCGTCGAAGACCGATGTGCAGAGCCACGCCGCATGGGTACGCGGGCCCATGATCGGCACGTTGCCCTCGTGCCAGTCGTCCTCGAAAAAGGTAACGGTCTTCGACCAGGCGACGGGCCGGCTCATCGAATCATCCTTCCGTCGTCCTATTGTCCCCCTGGCACCGCTTTTGTCACCCCGGATTGCCACAAGGAGATCGCAATGGCGAGCGCCTATATCTTCGACGCTTACGGCACACTGTTCGACGTTCATGCCGCAATGGCGCGCCATCGCGCCGCGGCCGGTGCAGACGCCGAGCGCTTCTCGGAGATCTGGCGAACCAAACAGCTCGAATACACCTGGACGCTGACGCTCGCCGGCCACTACGTCGATTTCTGGGCGTTGACCGAGCGCGCTTTGGACTATGCTTTCGCACGCGTGCCGTCGGTCGATCGCGCGTTGCGACCGAGACTCCTCGACGCCTATCACACGCTGGATGCATTTCCGGATGCGCGCGGCGCGCTCGCGGAGCTCAAAACCGGCGGTGCGCGGCTGGCCATCCTCTCCAACGGCTCGCCGCACATGCTTGCCGCGGCCGTCGAGGCCGCCGGCATCGCTACGCTCCTTGACGCTGTCCTTTCCGTGGACGCGGTGCGCCTCTACAAGCCGCGGCCGGAGGTTTACGCGCTCGCCACCGACGCGTTAGCGGTCAGACCGTCCGACGCCGCCTTCGTGTCGTCGAACCGCTGGGACGTCATGGGAGCGGTGTCGTTCGGTTTCAAAGCCCTCTGGGTCAATCGGGCGCGCATGCCCGACGAATATGCCGACCTCGCACCGCTGCGCCAGATTCCAGATCTCTCGGCGTTGCTAAGTTGAACGCTGACGCTGACGATGACGTCGGAAGTCGGGCCGGCGAGAGCGATTCAGCTTTCCTGTTTCGCTCTTAATTGCGGCGCGGGCTCTGATATGTCTCGCGCCAACCCCAGCATGCCGAGCACGCGAACGCTGAGATATGTCACGTCGAGCTCCCACCATTTATGTCCATGCCGCGCTGCGCGCGGGTCCGCATGGTGATTGTTGTGCCAGCCCTCACCGTTCGTGATGAGCCCGATAAGGATATTATTGCGGCTGTCTTCGCCGGTTTCGTAGTTGCGGTAGCCCCAGCGATGCGTAACGGAATTCACAGACCACGTCAGATGCCAGACAAAAACCGTTCGCACGAACACGCCCCATATCAGCACGCTCATGCCGAACTGGACGACGTCTCCAATCCCGTCTC
>Ga0302326_10013226_pt1 | contig 17502 bp, 13 predicted proteins | sample Palsa_T0_3_FD_202264 | JGI IMG/M metagenome (GOLD analysis project Ga0302326, IMG submission 202264) | Peat permafrost microbial communities from Stordalen Mire near Abisko, Sweden - Palsa_T0_3 | ecosystem: Environmental > Terrestrial > Soil > Palsa > Peat permafrost | place: Sweden: Abisko... | reverse complement strand
TATTGAATCGGCGTCGTCGCAGCGTTGAGCCGCAGCGCCTCACGCGCGTAGAACTCCAGGAAGTCGATGCACTCGCCTACATCCGCGTCGGCCTCCGCCCAGTTCTTGCCCACTTCCACCGTCAGCCACGCGCAGAACTCAAAATGCCGCTCACGAATCATCTTCGCCGCGCGCACCAGAAGGGAAGCGCGCTCCTCTACGGCCGTCTTGCGCCACGTGGAGAATGCCGCCTGCGCAGCTTCGACCGCGAGGTCTGCCTCCTTCGTACCGGCTGCATGGTGTGTCCCTACGATCTCCGCCGGACGCGCCGGGTTCACCGACGTAAACGTCTCGCCGGTGGCAACGGCATTGCCGCCAATCTTCATGTCATATATGCGGCCCAGTTCAGCACGCACCTTGGCCAGTGCGTTCTGCATGCCGAGCTTGTTCTCGGGCGTGGAGAAATCGGTAAAAGGCTCATTCTTAAACGGTGGCAGAGTCATAGTTCCTCGTGTGCATCAAATGTGCGCATTCCATTGGATGTTCGTCAATCCTTCGTGATTCTTTCGGCCATGGCGGACATCTTGGCCGTGCGCTCCAGTTTGTCCCAGCTGAACGACTTGCCATCCAGCGCGCGCTTGATGGTGCGGAACAGCACCCACGAAAACAGCTGCCGGTAGGTAAATCGCTGTGCCCAGATGTGCACCAGTAGCCACGCGTCGCCCTTCGAGGCCGGGTGTTTACGTTCCAGCAGGAACGCCAGTCCGGAGGCGGCAAAATCAATCACCAGGAATGCCGTAAAGAACACCAGCAGCTGGGTCAGGTCTTTGGTGCTCGTCGTTTCTGGATGAAAGTGTTTGTCGATAAAGTAGTGCACGACGCCGAAGACGAACATCAGGTCAATAAACGGCGAGAGCAGCGGCAGTACAACCTGGAAGATAAAAATGTTGGGCAGCGCAAACAGCCCCATCGCACGGCGCTTGGAAATAGCTCCCTTGTGCTTATAGATGGCCTGCAGAATTCCGAACGACCAGCGGAAGCGCTGCCGCGCTAGTCCATTGGCCGTGGCCGGCGCCTCAGTAAAGGCGAGCGCCTGGTCTTCATAGATCACTGCATAGCCCTGTTCAAGCAGGTTCATGGTCAGGTCAGCGTCTTCTGCAACGGTGTCAGGATGGTACGCACCGCCAGCCTTCACTGCCGCGGTGCGCCACGCGCCGATTGCGCCCGGCACCACCATCACCACGTCGAATAAATCCAGCGCACGCCGCTCAAAATTCTGCGACGTGATGTATTCGAGCGCCTGCCAGCGCGTCCACAGGTTCACGCGATTGCCCACCTTGGCATTGCCCGCCACTGCGCCCACCAGCGGGTCTTCGAAGTGCGGAATGAGCTTGGCGATGGCGTCGGGAGCGATCACCGTATCGGCATCGATGCCGACGTAGAACTCCTCATCGAGGCGCTCGACAGCGTAGTTGAGCGCGGCCGCTTTGCCGCCGTTGGGTTTGCTCAGCACAATCACTTTGCCGGCAGCGATCTCCGGCCCATATGCCGCGCGCGCTGCCTCGGCTGTGTTATCGCTCGAGCCGTCGTCGATCACAATTACATGCAGATTCGGATAGGTAGAGTTCAATACAGACCGAACCGTGCGCACGATCACGGTCTCTTCGTTGTAAGCCGGCACCAACACCGCGATCGGTGGCGTGAAGCCGGGCGTAGGCTCGCGATGCTTGCGCAGCCTGTCGATGATCGCCAGGATGCCCACCAGGATCAACCGCGCGCTCATCAGCACGTCGCCCACAAAGAACACCGTGACGATGAAGTGGCCAAAGAGCGACAAGATACTGAAGGCTACCGAGTCTGCCCGTGCGCGCCAGAACTGCATCGCGGTGATCTTCGGCATGACTTCGGCCGTAGTCTTGCCCATCAGCGCGGAGACCGGCACGATGGTATAGCCGTGCGCCCGCAGCGCATCGATCACCACCGGCAGCGCCGCCACCGTAGGCGCGCGATTGCCGCCGCCATCGTGAAAGAGGATGATGCTGCCCTGGAATTGCGGCTTGTCTTTCATCGTGTCGAGCTGCGCCAGCACGGAATCGGTGATCTCCTGCGGAGTCTTGCGCGGGTGCTCGTTCCAATCATCGGTATCGATCTTGTTGCCGACAATGGTGTAGCCCATCTGCTGCACGCGATAGGCCGGCTCGGCCTGATCGTCGGTATCCGGCTCTTCGTCGATGTCGTAGGGAGGACGGAAGTAGAGCGGCTCAACCCCCAGCTTGCTGGCGAAAAGGCGCTCAGTCAGGTTCAGCTCCAACTGCACCTGGCGCGGCGAGATTTCGCTGATATCGGGATGCGTATAGGTGTGGTTGCCGATCTCATGGCCTTCGCGTGCAATGCGCTGCATCACGCCGACGTTTTCCTGCGCCTGCTCGCCGATCAGCATGAAGGTGCCTTTGACATCCTTCTTTTTCAGAATGTCGAGAATCTTCGGCGTCCAGGTGGGATCGGGGCCATCGTCGAAGCTTAGCGCCACTTGACCGGGATGATATCCGTAGTAGTCCAGCCGGTAAGTGAGCGGATACGCATCCATATGCTCGTCGATGATGAGCTTTCGTCGAGCATCGGTTTCGTCGGTGTCCAGTTCGATGTTGCGCCTGCCTGACTTGGGCGTTCCGGTGATGCGGATAATGTCGCCCACGCCTTCTTCATCCAGATCGTGTCCAGGCGGCACGACACCCAAAGCATTCAGAGCATCCGGGCTGCTTGGCTTGTCCCAAATGCTCCACAGCGAGCGGTCCTCCTGGCCCAGAGACCATAACGCGAAGGTATTCAAGCCCAAGGCTCGCGCGGCTCGCATCTGATCGAGAAGGGTTACGCCATCGAGAAACCACACCACGTGGCGCACGTGGTTATCGACATCGATGAAAGAGTAGTGTGGGTTCAGCGAATTGTAGTCGAGGTCGAGATCCGCGTCCGCGTCGGAGGCCTTCTGCCACGCCTCCTGCACACTCAAATCCGTCGTATCCAGCACCTTGGGCTTGGGGTGCTTCGGGTCCTTGGGATCGGGGATGGACATCTTCCAGTCGAAGCCGTAATTGCCCACCGCGCAGATGATTTTTTCCTTGGGCACCAGCTTCATCACCCGCTTCAGGTTGTCGACGAACCACGTCTGCGAAGCAATGGGCCCAGGGTCGCTGGTCTCCTCATGCTCGTCGTAGTTCATGATCACCAGGCCATCGGAGTTGGCAGCCATGCGCTTCAGATTGTCGTCGTCGGTTGAGATCTCGACGTTGACATACAAGCGCAGGTTGCGCGGGTGCATATCCGCATAGAGCTCTTGAATGAATTGCAGATAGGCTTCCTGAGCGTTGTCGGGAAGGTTTTCGAGATCCAGGGAAAGCCCGCGGTACATCGGCATACCGGCAAAGAAAGCCAGAATCTGCTGGCGCAGCGCAGCCCTCTTGCCCGCGTCCACAAGCACGTTGCCGATGGCCGGATCGAAGCTCTGGTTTTGCAGGTTGTAGCTGGTCAGGTGAGGAAAGATTTCCGTATCTTCCTTGGCTGCCGCGACCACGTTCTTGATCTTGTTCATCTCGTCGGGATCATGCACTCCGCGGTTATCGACTACGCGGTACTGCTGCAGATCGTCATGCGAGGCAGCCATCAGATTTCCGTCCGGCAACGAGACGTGCAACCACACCGGAAACAAAATATCGATCTGGTGAACATGTTCTTTGAAAGAGGAATAGCCGGCGGGATTGTCGGGCTGGTAGTAGGCGGCGCGCAGGCCTTCGTCGGTGTTGAAGGGAATGTCCGAAGCCCGGCGCTTGGTCTTCCGCCGCGACGGCTTCTCCTTGGCCTTTTCCGCGCGGATCAGATCGCTTTGCCGATCGCGCAGCGCCTTGTAGTTGTGTTTAGGCGAGGGTAGCAGCAGCTCCGGCAAATGCTGGGTGCGAAGCACGTTGAAGATGAAGATCGCCACCACCAACGTGAACAGTAGCGCGGAAATATCGAAGATGCGCCGCAGCCGCTTCCAGCGTTTGCGTTGCGGGTCGTAAAAAATCTGCCGGTCGGGAGTCATCGGTGGTTGAGAGACCTAATCTGGCGGTGCGTTTGAGCGCTTCGGTTGGTGTCGGCCTTTTTTTGCCAACCAAGACAAGAGAAGTAACGCTTCACCGATTCCATCGGAGCCAGAGTCCGGAACCAGCGTCGGAGGTTACACTCGAATCGTATGGAAGCAGGTTCGGTGCGTCAATCCAAGGCAAGACAGATAGCAGGAGATAAGGCAGAGGGCGAAGTCGCCGCGCCCCAAAACGTGAAGCCCAAAAACGTGAAGCCCAAAAACGTGAAGTCGGAAAGTACCGAAGCCAGAGGAACGCCTGCGCCCAACCTCGAGTCCATGCCCGAACCAACTTCTCTTCCTAGTGTAAGCGGACAGGGCCGCCGTTTGCCGGGGATGTATTGGCTGGGCTGGCGAGCCATCGCCGCGACCATCGGCGGCCTCATTCTGCGCCTCTGGATGTTCCATGCCTTTCCTCAGGTGGGCGGCGACGCGCTGATCTACGGCGGCATTGCCAGGAACATCGCGCAGCATGGCCGGTTCGCGATTTCAGATGGCAGCGGCGTCCTGCACAACACGCTGATCCGGCTGCCCGGCTATCCATTTTTCCTGGCCGCCTGCTTTCAGGTCTTCGGCGTCGTCAACTACAACGCAGTCGCCTGGCTGCAGATTGCGATGGAATTGGCGGCCTGCCTGCTGCTGGCAGACTTCGTTCGCCGCATCGGCACTCCACGCGCCGGCCTGAATACGCTGTGGCTGGCGGCCATGTGCCCCTTCATCGCGGTCTACGCAGGAGCCGCGCTCACCGAATCGCCGACCTTCGACATGATCTGCCTGGCGCTGTGGTCGCTGGAGCGCTACCTGAGCCGTCCCGGCCAGCATCCGGAAAACTCTGGGTGCCCCACCATCGCCGGGTCTTTGTCTCTCCGGCTAGGGTGGGTCTACCTCCTGCTCTTCACGCTGGCTATCAGCTTCGCCGCGTTGCTGCGGCCGGACGGCGCGCTACTGGCCTTTGCCCTGTGGCCGGCTCTGCTCTTCTCCCGCGGCGCTCGAACTCCCTTCAGACCGGCATTGAGCAGGGCGCTCATCTGCGGATTGCTCTCGCTCTTGCCCTTTGCCCCCTGGGCAATGCGCAACTGGCGCACCTTTCATGTCTTCGAGCCGCTGGCTCCCCGCTATGCAGGCGATCCCGGCGAAGATCCGCATCTCGGCTGGCAGCACTGGGTCAAGACTTGGTGCCTCGACTTCACCTGTACCAGCGACATTTACTGGAACGTTCCCGACGGCCCCGCGGATACGGATACCCTGCCCGCCCGGGCCTTCGATTCCCCTGAACAGCGCGAGGCTACCCTGGCCCTTATGAAGGACTACAACCGCGATCAGGACCTGACGCCCGCGATCGATGCGCGCTTCGCGGCTCTCGCCCGGCAGCGCACAGCGGATCATCCGCTGCGCACCTGGCTGCTGTTGCCGATAGGGCGTCTGGCGGATATGACGCTGCGCCCACGCATCGAAAACCTGCCCATCGACCTGCGCTGGTGGCAGTACTCGCAGCATCGTCCCGAGACCAAGTTCAGCGTGGTCTACGGCGTGGTCAACCTGCTTTTTTTAGGGCTTGGGCTGTGGGGTTTTTCGTACCGGCCGCGCTTCTGGCCGTACATGGTTGCGTATCTGATCCTGCGCAGCCTGTTGCTGATGACCATTGAAGCGCCCGAGACTCGCTACACGCTGGAGTTTTTCCCGATCCTCTTCGCTACCGGCGGCATCTCTTTGCAGCGCATCTTTTCGCGGCGACAACCTCGCTCTGCGGCTTGAAGCGGACAGGCGACGCCGATTGCACAACGTCCGTCAATGATTGACCACTTGCGTGCCCGATGCGGTTTTGATCTCGAAGGCGTTGGAAGGAACCTTCCTGTTCAACTGGATGTTGCCGTAGGTGAAAATGACGTAATTCCCGGCCGCGTCGAAGCGCTGCTGCTTCACCGCGACACCCTTGTCCATATCGATCCAGAGAAGCACTTTGGGCGCGGTTTTGGCCAGAGCCGGATCGCGCGGCGCCAACTGCAGTTTAGCGGCCTGAACGCCATTGACGGCCTCCGTGCCTGCGTCGGTGATCTGCCAGTTCTTCGTGAGATCCTGGCCGCTGCCGCCGAAGCCGAGGGTTAGAAAGCTCTCCAACTGGCCGCCCTTATCGCCGACCTTGAAGACCTGCATCTGCTTGATTGCCGGTTCGTACATTTTCCCGACGCCATCGGCGTAAGACAAATCCTTAAGCACCGGCTTACCGTTGTCGGTCTTGATGTGAACTGCCACTTGCATCTGTCCATTTTTCGCACGGGCGAAGACGACCGTCCCTACCTGGGAGTCCTTGTCCAGGACCGGCTGTGTCTGCACGTTGTCCCAGACGATGTCCGCCTGAGCCGAGGAGAAAGTCTTGGCCGAGGCGTCGAGCTTGGCGAGGACTTTGCCGAGATCGTCCTCCGCAAATACCAAGCGGCCGGAACATGCGGTTTCAAGCGCAGCGGTTAGGACCAGAACGGAGCAGAAGGCGATTTTCCGAAGAACGGTCATAAGTCACTCTCGTTGCTTGGACGGGAAGGCGGTCCGGAAGGATGCCAGTGGCTGGTCTTTCAAAAGGAATCAGCGATGGACCCAGACCTTCCACTGAGCCGGTTGGCCGTTGGGGCCGGGGATGGTTTCCCAGCGGACTACGGAGACGGCGTCGCCCGTAACCGGTTGGATGGCCCGATGGAGCGCCTTGCGCACGGTTCGGGTATCGGCCGAAAGATCGACCTGGACGTCCTGCGCGGGCACGGTGAGCAGCAAACCGTAGTCGCCGTCGCCGACCACCTGGATCGGTTCCAGGTAAGCTGCGTTGCTGGGGGCCTTATCGCCGTAGTCGAGAATGCGATGGAAGAAGGGCAGCGGGGTGATAAAAATGAACAGCAGAATCAGGGTCACCATCACGTCGTAATGGAAGCTGCCCCGCTGGTGGGTCCAGAAAAAATAACTCTTCAACGTCTTTTGCATCGAACCTTCTGTCTTGCGGCTACCTACAAACTTTACAGCTGCGGGGTAATCCGCTCCAAACCACCCATGTAAGGCGTCAGGGCCTCGGGAATGAGCACCGAGCCATCGGCCTGCTGGTAGTTTTCGAGAATCGCCAGCCACGTTCGGCCCACGGCCAAGCCGCTGCCGTTGAGGGTGTGGACGAACTCATTCTTAGCCTTGCCGCCAGTGCCGCTGGCCGGCTTGAAGCGGATATTGGCGCGGCGGCCCTGAAATGCCTCGAAGTTGGAGCAGGAAGAAATCTCGCGGTAGAGGCCCTGGCCGGGCAGCCAGACTTCGAGATCGAAGGTCTTGGCGGAAGCGGCGCTGGTGTCGCCGGCGCACAGTAGCATGCGGCGATAAGGGAGCTTAAGGATTTCGAGGATTTCTTCGGCGTCGCGGGTAAGCCTCTCGTGCTCGGTGTCGGAGTCTTCAGGCCGCACGAACTTCACCAGCTCGACTTTCTGAAACTGATGCTGGCGGATGATGCCACGGGTGTCTTTGCCAGCCGCTCCGGCCTCTGCGCGGAAGCAGGGCGTATAGGCGGTGAGCGCGATGGGTAGCTTGGCGTCTTCGAGGATTTCGTCGCGGTAGAGGTTGGTCAGCGGAACCTCGGCGGTCGGAATGAGCCAGTGGTCGTTGTCCCGGTACTCGCCGGGGACGAACTCCGTGCCGTCGTCGCAGCGAAAGAGGTCTTCGCCGAATTTGGGCAACTGGCCGGTGCCGAAGAGGCTCTTGCTGTTGACCATGAACGGCGGCAGGATCTCCGTGTAGCCATGTTTCGTCGTATGCAGGTCCAGCATCAAGCTGATCAGTGCGCGCTCCAGCCTCGCACCCGCGCCTTTGTAGACGGCAAATCGCGCTCCGCTCAACTTGGTCGCGCGTTCGAGATCGAGGATGCCGAGAGCTTCGCCCAGCTCCCAATGCGGCTTGGGCGTGAAGTCGAGCGTGGGGATAGCGCCCCAGGTCTTGACGGCGACGTTGTCTTCTTCCGATTTGCCGGGCGGTACCTCGTCCCGGGTAAGGTTGGGGATGCGGGCCAGGGATTGGCGCATCTCTTCATCGAGCACGGCGGCCCTGGCGTCGAGCGCGTCAAGCTGCTCTTTGAGGGCGCGGGTCTCGTCCATGACGGCGCTCGCGTCCTGGCCGGCTTTTTTGAGGGCTCCCACCTGCTGGCTCAGCTCGTTGCGGCGGGCCTTGAACTGCTCGGACCGGGTGATGGCTTCGCGGCGGCTTGCGTCGAGAGCCCGGAAATCGCCCAGCAGGGCTGCTGGGTCGGCGCCGCGCACGCGCAGCTTTTGTTCCACTAACTCCAGGTTGTTGCGGACGAAATTCAGGTCGAGCATGGCTCTTTCAGATTACTAGAGCCGGATGAGCAGTCGATCGCACCCACCGGCGAGAGGGAAATTTTGACTTGGTAAGAATTACCGGATTCGAGTAGAGAGTTCGATACAAGCTGTCATTTTGCATTCCAGCTTTACTGGAGATCGTCGGATGGAATTGATTCAATCTCAATGGCTTGGGATGGTTTGCCCGGCAAATCGCCGTGAGTGGCACGCTACTTGCACTATACCGGGGAACCATCGGCTTCTCCGTGGACGCGCGGGGTGGAAGCGTGGGAACTGACGGAGGATTTTCATGAAATTTGGCACAGCGCTCGCAGCGGCCCTGGTCGCTTTAACGAGTCTCCCCATTTTGGCCCAGCAGCCAACCCCAGCCACTCAGCCTGGCGCTCAACCCGGCAATCCCGCGGCGCAGCAGACCCCAGCCGCTCAGCCCCCAGCCACCGAGCAGAGCCCGGGGATGCCGCAGAGTAGCGCGCCAGCGCAGGCTGCCACAACACCCATGAGCCCGGTCAACGGCGAATTGGAGAGCAAGCTGGATTCGAAGACCGCCAAGACCGGGGACAATATCGTTGTACGGATGAAGTCTTCGGTGAAGACTTCCGACGGAACCGAGATTCCCAAAGGCTCGAAGCTGATGGGGCATGTTGTCGCCGTCAAGCCGAGCGAGGCAGGTGGGACTTCCCAGGTGGCGCTGCAGTTTGACCATGTGGAGTTGCAGGGTGGGCAAAGCATGGCTGTTCGTTCGCAGATCCAGTCGATTGGGTCGTCCGATAACGTGGCCGGCGGAGCTTCGGCGAGCGGATCTGCGGCTATGCCACCGGCGGCTCCGGCAGGCGGCGGGTCGAGCATGAGTGGCGGCCAAAGAGCCAGTGCCGGCACGCCGCAAAGCGCCGGCAGCGCTGGGACAGCTCCGGCGGCTAACGATGCGCCTGCTCCTGGGACAGTCGTAGCCCAGAACGGCAACATCGCGATCCAGACCACGGCGATTCCAGGCATCCTGCTGGCAAACAATGCGCCGGGACAGCAGGACCCGAGGATGGCTACAGCATCGAGCATCCTGCTGGGCGCAAAGAAGGATATCCAGCTGGATGGTGGAACGCCGATTGTAGTAGGCGTCGCCGCCGCTGGCGGTCAGTAGCCGAGAGCGGCGATAGGCATCCCAGCGATACCCAAACCGCGACAAGCGAAATTGACCTTGCGTCAAGGGCTGGAGTCCATCTCCAGCCCATCTTTTTATCCCATGATTTTCAGTCCCGCGGAATTTGCCTTGTGTTCGTGCAATGTCAGAGCTTCGCATCTTCGGCGGCGGCTACCCTTACCGGCTCCTGCATGGGCAGTTGGCCTGGAACTGGCTTTTCCGGGTTCTGCGCCGAGCCCTGGGTGGCTTCTTCCCAGCCTGACAGGCGCTGGTCGCCGGTGATCAGCCTCGCTCCATCGGCAAAGGTGAAGTAGGTCCAGGCCCACGTAGAGAAGATGGTGATGCGGTTGCGGAAGCCGATCAGAAAGTAGATGTGGACGACCAGCCAGGTGACCCAGGCCATGAACCCGCCCCAGTGGGCTTTGAAGGGCCACTCGATCTTGGCGACTGCGGCCAGCCGGCCGATGGTGGCCATGTCTCCCTTATCCCAGTAGCGGAAGTTGGGGCGCGGCTTGCTGGCCAGGTCGGCGGCGATGGCTTTGGCGGCAAAGCGGCCCATCTGCATGGCCGGTTGGGCTACGCCGGGGACTGGGTGGCCGTCTTGCTCAAAGTGGGCCAGGTCGCCGCAGACGAAAACATCCGGCAATCCTTCAGGATTGAGCTGCTGATCGACGATGACCGCGCCCCTTTTGTCCACTGGAGCGCCTAACATGCGGCCCAGCGGCGAAGTGGCTACTCCAGCGGCCCAGAGGATGACCGTGGCCTCAATCCGCTGGTCTCCCATCTTCACGTAGCCTGCGCCCACTTCGGTGACGTGTTTGTTGTTCCAGACTTCGACGCCGATCTCCTGTAACTGCTTCAGAGCCTTCGCCGAAAGATCTTCAGGGAAGGTTGGCAGCACGCGCGGCGAGCCCTCGATCAATAGAACGCGCGCCTTCGCCGGGTCGATGTGGCGGAAGTCGTGGCGCATGTAGAGCCGGGCGATGTCGGAGACGGCCCCGGCCAGTTCGACGCCCGTGGGGCCGCCGCCGATGATGACAAAATTCAACGGCGGGTGCCAGCCGTGCTCGAGTTTGTGGCGCTCAGCGAGTTCGAAGGCCAGCAGTACGCGGCGGCGAATCTCCGTTGCATCCTCGATCGATTTGAGCCCAGGGGCAAATTTGGCCCAGTCTTCGTGGCCAAAGTAAGAATGGGTAGCTCCGGTGCCGAGAACCAGGTAGTCGTAGTTGATAGTAGCGCCGCTGCCCAGCGTGAGCTGGCGGCCGGCGGAGTCGATTCCTGTGACCTCATCCATCAGAACTTCGGTATTCGAATTCTTGCTCACGATGGTGCGGATGGGCTGGGCAATCTGGGCCGGAGAGAGCACGGCGAGCGCCACCTGGTAGAGCAGCGGCTGGAAGGTGTGGTGATTGCGGCGGTCGATGACCGTGACGTCCACAGGCAGCTTGCCCAGCGCCATGGCCGCGTTGATGCCGGCGAATCCGCCTCCGACGACGGCGACACGCGGCCTGCGGCCGGATGCGAGCTGCTGTTTCAGTTGGCTCATGAGGATGACATGCCTCACTCCGTCAGATGCTGATCAACGGGCAAAAGTATCTGAAATGAAAACCTGGGGATGACGGCCTGTGCTCAGGCGGCTTCCATGTGCTGGAGGCCGAACCACTTGTCCAGGTCGAATTTGCTGACGGCCCAGTTGATGGCCAGCGGCAGGGCGATGCCGGCGACGGCCGACGCGGCGATTTCAAGCGCCGTCGCGGCCAGGGTGGGCCCAGCGGACGGCTGCGAGGCCACGAAGGGCAATCGTTTCAGGGCGATGCGCATTCCGGCGGTAAAAAAGATGTGCATCACGTATATGCTTATCGAGTAGCGGCCCCAGAAGGCGATCATGCCCGCGAACCAGCCTCCGCGCGAGGCCAGCATGCGTGACCAGGCCAGCGTGGCGATGATCCCGGCGATGCCTGCCGGGAGCGCGGCGGGCGCGGCGAGGATCCCCGAGAACTGGGATTGGTAGTCGATGATAGCGAACAAAATAAAGAGTACGGTGGCCGCCATCGCCACCCAGCGGCCGAATTGCTTGATCATGGAGACGGAAACCACTCCAAGAATGAAGTAGAGAAAACCCCTGACCGTCTCCAGGATGATGAACAAATGCGCATCGCCTAGGGAACCCAAAAAGAACTGAGGCACAAGGAAGACTGCGGCCGCGATGGCCAACTGCGCTCCATGCGAGAGCTTGCGGATGGCCAGATATCCGGCGTGGCAGAGGAAGAGAACGTAGAGGAACCAGTACGGGCCAAGGGGGCTCCAGAGAATTTTGAAGAGCGCCGCGATGGGCTCATGGCTGTTGGTGTATTTGCCGAGGTAGACCAGCGTCAGCCCTTCCAGAATCGACCACAGAAAGTACGGATAGACGATGGTTGGAAGCAGCTTCGCCAGTGTCGCCTGGGCGGGGCGATGCTGGCGCGCAGCCAGGTGGCCCAAGACCACGAAAAACAATGGCATGTGAAAGAGATAGAGGACGAAGACCGTAAGCGCCGGCCACGCGAGCGAGGGTGGAAAGAATCCGGACGCGATCAATCCGTCAAGGCAATCGACAAGAACTACGAGAAGGATTCCGAATCCCTTGGCAATATCCAGCGACTCATCCCGCCGGCTTTCGCGGGGATTCGCGAGGGCTCGGTTAAGGTGGGATGGTGTCAAAGAGTCGGTGTCCCCCGAATTCGGCAGTCGTCGCTCTTACCGATTTCCAGTGTACATGCAGGCTGTAAATCGTCTTTAAACCGGGAGGCCGGATCTTATCAGGGATGCTGTTCAATGGTGAAGGTGAGACTTCCCGCATTGCCGGTTGCCGCAATTCCCTGCAAGTTGGTCGGCGCCCCCGCGAGGGTGAGGGGAGCGATGGTCACGCTGCCATCGAGAGCCGAGATTGCAGTGGTGGCTTTTGTAGCGAGAAGTTGAGCCTGGGCGCAGCGGCCATGTGCGGGGCAGGCCGGCGCCCAGGCATAGAGCGCCTGGTTGACGGTCACTGTTCCACCCGCCATTGGATTGCCGTTCATATCTAGGACGCGCATTGTTACTGCCGCTGGGGTTGAACCGACAGCCATGCTCTGGCTCGTTCCGGAGATGGCTGCCAGGGTCGCGTTTTCCGGCCGGGAGCCGAAAACCTCGAAGGCTGCACAGGTTCCGGTTCCACTGATGCAGGCGTTGGTGGTTGCCATCTGGCCCTCGGTGAGCGGTCCGGCAGTCAATGTTGCCGTGGCTATTCCGCTCGCGTTGGCGGTGGCCGAACCGGTGGGTGCGACGATCCCGGTCGAGCTTTGCCATGTAACCAATTGGCCGGCCGCGGGCGTTCCACCGCTCAGAACAAGCGCCTGGACGGGCCATTGCACCGTTGCTCCAGCCGCGAGATAGAGAGTCGGCGTGAGGGCGGTCAGGGCCGGCGGAGTGGCTCCCGAGAAATGCGCCTGCAGGCTGGCTCCGTTGGTCAAAGAGGCGGTTACCACGGCGATCGAAGTAGAGGTCGCAGTGACGGTCATGGAGGCGCGGCCGTCGCCGGTGGTGGGGACGGCGCAGGTCGGCTGGCCGCATCCCAGGGTGGCCGTGCCGCTGGTGACCGCGTAGAGGACAGTGACGCCGCCAGCCGGAGAGCCGTTCGCGCCCTTTGCGATGACCGAAAACGGCTGTGGAACATTCATCGGAACCTGGTTGGCCGGAGCTGCGACCAGGGTAAGGCCGTCGCCCGTGGCCGAGTCGTAGCTGAGTCCGCCGGGAATCGTGGCGCTGGCATAAAAGGTGGGCAGATCGTTCACGGTTACATCCTGAGAACCCGTCACGCCGGCGCCGGCAGCGGCTACGATGGCGGTGATTTCATTGGGCAGAATGCTGGTGACCTGGGCCGCCACGCCGCCGACCTGAACCGTGTCTCCGGCGCGAAAACCAGTGCCGCGAATGACGATGGTTCCACCGCTGGAGGGCAGGCGGGTGGGAGACACGGAATCGGCGTAGAGGACCCAGCCTCGGTAGAGGTAGTCGGGCCGGCCGTCGCCACGCTGGTCGGCAATGGCCATGCGGACGATCTCGCTGCCGGAGGTTGCGACTTGCAGCCAGGTCTCTCCGGGAGCGGTGCCGTTGGCGGCTGGCGCGAAGCCGGCTGCGGCAGTCTCAATGGGGTCGAATCCATCCCAGACGCCGATCGCCGGCATGGCTTTGACCGCGCTGGGCGTGCCGGTCTCGTCCAACGCCTGGGCAACGATGGTGAAGATGCGATTGGCCTGCACCGGCAGGGTGAACCAGTCGTCCTGGCCGATCTGGCTAAGGCGGCCGGTCCAGGTTCCGGTGGCGGGCAGGGGTTGGGGTTGGGCTTCGGTGCCGAGTGTTGCCGATCGGGGAGCGACCGAGCTGCGGCTGAGATCCTGGACTAGCGAATTGCCGGCCGCTGGACGAATCGGAGCCGAGACCGGATCGGGATACGGGACAGAAATCGGATTGAGAATCGGGTCGAGAATGGGATTCAAAATCAAGCCAGCCGCCGAGTTGACTGCCGTCAGCGCAAGTGTTTGCGCGCTGCCGCCCGCGAGGCCGTTGACCGTAAGCGTTGGCAGCGTACCCGAGGGCGACGGCGATCCGAGCAGATAGGGGCCAACTGAGATCGCGTCCACATACAGCGGGTTCACCGGCTCAAAGCTCACTTGGTAATTGGCTGATGCGACTCCCGGAGGCAGAGGAATCCCGCTCAGGTCGAAATAGCCTTCGAGGGAAGCCACATTGCTGCCGAAGCGATCGAGACGGTTGCCCTGCGAGTCGGTGAAGCCGGTGACCGAGTTGCCGCGGTTGCCGGCGAAGTAGGCGCCGGAGACGAAAGTGACCGTGTCTTGATAGATCGGATTGCCGTTCGAGTCCAGAGGGCGCGCGATCACGTTCACGCCCTGCATCCCCTGCCCGTTGCGAAAAGAGACCGTGCCCTGAATGGAGACTGTATTGGCCGCTGTCAGCACTTTTCCGGGGAAACTAGCCAGATTGGCCGCGGTCACCGGATAAATGCGGTTGAGCGCGGCGATGTCGTCCATGCGCAGCGTACCTGGATTGGGGATGCATGTGCCGCCTTGCGGGCCGCATTCGGAGTTGATCGGCTGCATCACCGGCCACGCCAGCACGCCGTTCGGCTCGGTCGCGGCCAAACTCACGGCATTGTCGTTCACCTGGGAGAAATCCAAGCCGAGAATGCGTCCGAAGGCGCGCTCAAGCTGGTAGCTCATGGTTTCGAGCAGGCTCGCCGAAGTAGCGCAGCGCCCATTGAGCACGATGACGCCGTGAGCAAAGGTGGCGTTGGGATTGAAGTTGTCGATCCAGACCAGCGGGCCATTCAGAGCGCAGTTGCTGGGCGTGCTGGCTCCCACGCTTTCGAGCGCGTCGATTACCGAGCCGTCGGAGTCGAAGATCACGGCGACTGGCGTGCCCGTTGCGCTGGGAGTGACGTCGCTGGGCGCGGCGAAAAAGCCGTTGCCGGCAAGAACATTGCTTCCACTGACGTCTTCGGCCAACGCGCCCTCGTCGGTCAGCTTCACGGCCGCCGTAGGTACGGCGCTCCAGATCGCGGCGGCCGCATCCACCATGGCGATAGCCTGGGCATTCGAAAGTGTGCCGAGCGGCCCCTGATCCACGTAGTAGCGCACCTGGCCGCCTGACCAGTTCACCGGCTGGCCGAGCACCGCAGGATTGAAATAGCTCACTCCAGCCACGAATTTTGGGCCGCCGGCGCTAGCCGAGATGGAGCCGAGGAAGGCCAAAACGAAGCCCGTCAGAAGACGAAGCAGACAGTTAAGAATCTCAAATCTACGAAGCAAGAACCAGCGCAGCGTCACGAATCAGGCCTTCCGGGCGGGAGTCTGTGGGCTGGTTGGGCAGCTTTGTGAGCGAATCCTCACAGAAGCCTTTCAAAGCACACAAAACCCTCATCGGCGACGCGCCAATTGACTAGAAATCTTTAAGTAACAAGAGACTTAATGAGGTTTTTCTAATCTGATTTCTAACCAAAATTGTTCAAATCTCGGGGTAGAAATCGAAGAATGCGTCGATGCTCATGCGCAACTGCCCTTCGATCTGCTCGCGCGAGCCTTCGAGGACGTGCATGGTGACATGCGCTTCGTTGCCGTTGGCAAGTTTGAGGGTGGCATCCTGCACCTGGGCGACTTCACCCTCGGGCAACAGGCGCAGACCGTAGATCAGAGTCAGATTAGCCATGAGGATCATCTTATCTCGAGGACGCTTTCCATGCAGGCTTGCACAGGCAGCGGAACCCTCGCGGGTGCTCCACTACAATGGATGAGTCCAAAGAAATCGTCAGGGAAGAAAAGAAAATGCAGGAAATTCGCGATACCGTCATTCTGGGTTCCGGCTGCGCAGGCCTCACTGCCGCCATCTACACTGCCCGCGCCAACCTCAAGCCGCTGGTGCTGGAGGGCCATGAGCCCGGCGGTCAGCTCTCGATCACCACGCTCGTGGAGAACTTTCCCGGCTGGCCCGACGGCATCCAGGGCCCGGAACTGATTGAGAACATGAAAAAGCAGGCCGCGCGCTTCGGGGCCGAATTCAAGACCAGCCATCTGGTCTCGGTCGATCTCTCGGCGCATCCGTTTCGCCTCAAGACGTCGAATGGCGAAATTGGCGCTCGCACGCTGATCATTGCCTCCGGCGCCAGCGCGCGCTGGCTGGGATTGCCCAGCGAGCAGGCGCTGATCGGACATGGAGTTTCAAGCTGCGCTACCTGCGATGGCTTCTTTTTCAATGGCCAGGAGATCGCCGTGGTCGGCGGAGGCGATACGGCGATGGAAGAATCGCTCTTCCTGACGCGCTTTGCCACCAAGGTCTACCTGTTGCACCGGCGCGAGAGCTTCCGCGCCAGCAAAGTAATGCTGGAGCGGGTGATTGCCCACCCCAAGATCGAGATCATGACCAACACGGTCGTGGACGAAGTGTTGGGCGTCGAGGAGAAGTCTGTCAGCGGCCTGCACATCCGCAATATCAAGACCAATGAAAAGTCGGTGCTGCCGGTGACGGGCTTTTTCCTGGGCATTGGCCACGAGCCGAACGCAAAGATGTTCCATGGCCAGATCGATCTCGACGACGAGGGCTACATCAAGACCAAGGACAATGTGCTGACGCGCGTGGCAGGTGTTTTCGCCTGCGGCGATGTGCAGGACCGGCGCTACCGCCAAGCGATTACTGCCGCCGGCACGGGCTGCATGGCCGCGCTCGAAGCCGAGAAATTTTTAGAAGAGCACGGGCGCTGAGGAGCTTTGCTCTCTTGGCCTTTTGGCCGGCATCCGTCGGGATTCACCAGGGTTTGAAGACGAAAAAGGCCGCCGCGACCAGGCACACTGCGGCAGCGGCGTGATTCCACTGCAAGCGCGTGCCGAAGTAGAGCATGGTGAAGACGGCGAAGACGCACAGCGTGACGATCTCCTGGATCACCTTCAACTGCACCGGGCTGAAGCGCTCTGAGCCGATCCGGTTGGCTGGCACCTGCAGGCAATACTCAAAGAAGGCGATGCCCCAGCTCACCAGGATCACCTTCCAAAGCGCGTCCTGGCGATACTTCAGGTGGCCGTACCAGGCAATCGTCATGCAGATATTCGAGAGGATAAGCAAGATCACTGTCCACATGACGGGTAGGATGAGAACCGTGGGGCACGGGTTGTTATGGCTGGAGCAGCGGGCATGAGCGGGCAGGAAATTTGGCAGACCGTGATCGGCGAGAATCTGGCGCGTCTTGAAGACGCCATCGCCGCCTCATGCCACGCTGCCAACAGGCCGCGAGAAGAAATCGAGCTGGTCGCAGTCTCGAAAAATCATCCGACCGGTGCAATCGTCGAGGCTGTCGGTCTGGGTTTGCGCCTGTTTGGCGAGAACCGTGTGCAGGAGTTTGCCGCGAAATC
>Ga0302326_10013223_pt1 | contig 17504 bp, 12 predicted proteins | sample Palsa_T0_3_FD_202264 | JGI IMG/M metagenome (GOLD analysis project Ga0302326, IMG submission 202264) | Peat permafrost microbial communities from Stordalen Mire near Abisko, Sweden - Palsa_T0_3 | ecosystem: Environmental > Terrestrial > Soil > Palsa > Peat permafrost | place: Sweden: Abisko... | reverse complement strand
TCAGACCGGTGATCGATCCGCCCAGCGTGCCGCCGATCGCCTCATTCAAGAGGATGAAAATCGGTTGATTGAATGCCCATACATCCCCTGACGGAAGGCTGGCGGGTGTAGTTGTGAAAAAGGGCTTGGATGGGTCATCCACAAAGAATTGGAGCTTGTCTGGCGACCAGATGATCCCGTAGACATGGAAGGCTGTGTTCACTGCCTCTCCGCTGGGGAATAGGAAGCGATCCGAAAGGCCGTCCCCGCCGGTGAGGTCGGTGTGGATTGTGGAATTCTCTCCTGTGTCCCCAGCTCCGTTGAGCACCTGCGGTGACCAGTCTTCCAGGATGTCGGCTTCTCCGGCAGTTGGCCATGGAACGCCACTGTTGATGTTGTTCCCCAGAGACCAGAAGGCGGGCCAGATTCCCGGTTGGGTCAGATCGGGAAGTTCGATCCTGGCCTCGATAATGCCGTATTGGAAGGTCTGCCCTCCATCCGTATTCAGGCGAGCGGATATCCACGTTCCATCTACATTTCTGGGCTGGATCACGAGATGACCGTTGCCATCGATATAGACCGGAGCCGTGGAAGTGCTGAACTTTGTAGGACACTGGCTCGGATTGCCTTGGACTCCCGGGGGTCCGCAGTAAACTTCCGCTTCGCCATTGCCCCAGCCGTTGTTGTTTCCGAGGTCGAAATTCCAGGCCTCGGTGGATGGCGGACCTGACGGGCCATCGAATTCCTGGCACCAGGTCGGCCTGTAGGCCACTCCTCCAACCGATAGATCGCCAATCCCGGTGCAGGGGCTGGCTCTGAGGCCGCCTTTGCCGGTGTTGCTGCTGTTGGTTTCCACAGCCAGCGACCATAGTTGATTGCTGGCGCCGGTGCATGTATCCACCACGACAGCGCTCCCCACGGCCGCTCCGCTGGCGGTAAGACAAAGATTTGTGCCGTTAGCGGGCTGAAATTCGTAGAATTTGCCAATCAGCACCGGATCCCAGGCCTGCCCCGCGGCGCCGGCGCACGGATCCAGAACCACTGCCGAACCGCTGGCGCTTCCCGATGCGGTGACGCAATTCGGACCAAGTGCAGCGAAGTTATAGAAGCCAGGCGGCGTTACCCCGGTATTGTTCAGTGACCATGCTTGCGCGCCGGTACTGTTCGAAGTGAAGATGTCAATCGGGTTTCCGGCTCCTGTCCCTGCGCCTGCATCATCGAAGACCAAGGTTGGAGCATTCTGCGGGCTCAGTGTGAAGCTGCCAATGCCGATGGGTGCGGTGCCAGACTCGCTGGCCTGGCTGGGGCTCCCGCAATCGGCAGTTGCGAAACATAGTTGACGGTGAATCGCTGCTCCCGAAAAGCCCTCCTCGGGCAAATGGCTTCCCGAAGCTGTGCCTTGCGCCAAGAGCGAGTTGCCACCTGAATAAAGCGTCATGGCCACCAGGCAATACCCCAGCCTGCCCATGATCGCCGATTGAACTATGCGTTTTGAAATCACGGTAATTTCCCTTCTCAGAAGTAAATTTGGCTCACCTCGCCAAAGGCCGATCGAAGCTGGTTTCTCTGGGCCGTTCCGGACTTGCGGACTAACGCCGTCAACAGCTGTGCGAAGATGACGCGCGGACAACGGTAGCAGGGTCGAAGCCAAGCTGACAACCCTTTTATAAGTAACAACATGTGTGCTCATTGAGCATGGCTGAGTTCCAGTCACAGGATCGATTCAAGAAATGGCTTTTTTCTATATCCCGGGCGTGGCGGCTACGCGGCTCTCGAAATCCGTTATCACGATCCTTTTGGTGGTCAATATGCGCACTGTGCCAACGCACTCATTGAGAAACGGACTACATGGCCAAAATAGCCGCCTACCCGGAAACTATCGTTAAGAAACAACGACGCACGATCGATGGATAAGCGTCAACTATTCATCCGAGGGGCTTATCTTAAGGCATTTTCCTTATTTCCGTAGACTTTTGAAGTTCAATCAAGGTGGATTTTTCTTGATGAAAAATCCACTTAGCATCGAGACTTCGGCATACACCCATACGGAAAATGCTTTAGCCGCTTATGGGGCGCTGCCCTGGGCTGAGATGGAGTGCGCCTTTGGCGCGCACGGGCAGGCAAGCTTGGGGCGGATTCAGGTTAGCTTCGCGGGCCGATTGGCGAGTCTCGTCGCGCGGAATTACATGGGGCTGGAGATGTTGTGGCGTTCGCGATGCAGGACGCCGTTCAACTGCGCGCCCAGCAGCACGCTGAACGAGGTGATGTAGAGCCAGACGAGGGTGGCGATGGCGGTTCCGAGGGAGCCGTAGATGATGGTGTAGTCGGCGAGGCGCGTGACGTAGAGGCCATAGGCCAGGGTTACCGGAAACCACAGCAAGGTGGCGGTGACGGCGCCGGGGGCGACGTAGTGCCAGCGTTCCTTGCTGTGGGTGCCGAAGTGGTAGACCGCGCCCAGAACGGTAGCGCTGGTGAGCAGCGCGAGGGACCAGCGCGCCAGCCGCCAGAGCAACAGGACCAGGGCGTGCAATTCATGCTGGGAGTTCTCAACCATCCAATGCTCGATGGTCTGGCCGAAGATGAGGAGCAGGGTGGCGAGCGAGAGCGGGACGAGCGAGATGGGAACCAGCAGGAGCGCGCGCAGACGGAGCTCGAACCAGCTCCATTCCTTGGGCGGCAGGTTGTAGGCGCGGCGGAAGCCTTCCATGAGCGTGAGCATGACGCTGAGCGCAGCCAAGGCGGTGAGCGAAGTGGCGGAGAGCAGGACCTGGAGCGAGAAGGCGCGGCGGGTCTGGAAGTAGGACTGGAGGAGGGACATGGTGTCCGCGGGAAGGAACTGCTCGGAGGAGGTGCGGAGGGCGTCGAGCAGGGTGTTGCCGGCGGGGATCAGGGCCAGGAGGGTAGTGAGGACCAGGAAGGCTGGGAAGAGCATCAACATGCCGGAGTATGCGGTGGCCTTGGCGGTGTCGAGAACGTCGTTCTGCAAGGCCTGCCAGATGGCGGCGCGCAGGGCGCGGGCGAATCCTGGAATGCGGACAAATAAGGCCAGAGCCATCCCTCGCAGAGTATCGCAGCCGGGCGGGATTGACGAGTGCCTAGCGGGGTTGCAGGACGAGCGTGAGCACGCCTTCAACCACGGCCATGGCCGGCCCCATGAAGAATCCGACGACGAATCGGCCGAGGATAAAGATGACTACGAAGCCGAAGCGGCCGATGGTGTCGAAGGTGTTGAGTGAGTTGTAAGGCAGCAGGTTGCGCACGATGCGGCTGGCGTCTAGCGGCGGAATGGGCAGCAAGTTGAAGAAGAGGAGCGCGAGGTTGACCTTGACGGTGAGCCACAACAGCATGGCGACGGCCTGCGGGGCCGATGATGCGCTGACGCCGTTGACCGCGTCGCGTCCGGCGGGAACGGCCAGGATGAGCACGACCAGGAGCAGGAAGGCGACGATCGCCAGGAGCAGGTTGGCTGCCGGACCGGCGCAGGCGATGAGGTTGTCGTAGAGGGTAATTTTCTTGAGGTTGCGGGTGATGACCGGCGTGGGCTTGCCCCAGCCGAAGACAGTGGTGGCTCCGCCGAAGCCGATGAGCGGGCCGAAGATCATCAGCGCGGGATAGAGCAGGGTGCCGATGGGGTCGATGTGACGCATGGGGTTGAGGCTGATGCGGCCTTCCATGCGGGCAGTGTGGTCGCCGAGTCGCGAAGCCATCCATGCGTGCGCGCTCTCATGCACGGAGAGCGAGAAAAGGAGGATGACAAATTGATAGAGCGCGAACACCAGGGCGATGCTTGGATCTTGCAAACAGATTCTCCAATGGCTTTTTAAGCTATGGCAAAGCTCAGGTTAGCATGGCGGGGCGCAGTCTCCCGCGCCGCCTTACAGCATCTTTACGCGCGATGAAATGCCGTTGCGCCGCGGGTTAACCGGGTTAGTTGCTCGTGCGGTCAGCGCTGCTGCTCTTCGGCGGTGCCTTGCGGGCCTACGATTTCGCCTTCGGCCATCTGGGTGCCGGCGAGGACTACGGTGTGGGCTCCGACACGGGCCTTTGGGCCGATGGTGGTGGGGGCGAAGACGACTTTGTCGTAGTCGTCTTTCTCGTGGGTGTGGGAATAGATGCGGGCGTAGTTGCCGATGACTGCTCCCGCGCCGAGGCGAATCTCCGCGCGGTCGTCGAGCAGGGCGCGCTGGCGGACGATGACGCCGTCTTCAATCGAGAGGTTGTAGCCGTAGGTCAGCTCTACTCCATGATTGATGCGGACGCTCTTGCCCATCTTGGCGAAGAGATGGCGGCCCAGCATGCAGCGGAAGCGGATGCCCAGCCAATGGTTGAGGCCGATGGGCGAGCGGTCGAACATGATCCAGAACCAGAGCAGGGGCTTCGAACGGGCGAAGCGCTCGCGGTCGACGTCGGGGTAGTGCTCGGCTTCGAGAGTGATGTTGCCGGGGTCGAGCGAGAGCTGCAGGACGTTGAGCGGGAGCTCGCTGGTTAGGGTGAAGTTGAGCTTGCCGCCGTGGGGACGGCCGAGGTAGAGCTGGAAGAGCTGGTCGCGGACGATCTCGGCGCGGCGCTCGGCGATCTGGTGCTTGGTGAATTCTTCGTCGAGAAAGGCGATCCAGCGGCGGTAGACCTCCTCCGCCTCGGGCAAAGGCTGGGGAACGCGGCTGGACTGCTGGGCGGGCGCGGCTGGCGGAGCGACTGTAGATTCGGCCATACACATACGACGATACACCGGGGCGGAAGGATGCAGCGCTGGTCGAAGTTGGATATTCAGACTATGGCGCCGGGGCGGAGCCCTCGCTCATCTGCTTTGTTCAGCGAATCCCTGCTTCCGCCACGCAGTCCATAACAGACCGTCGGCGAGGAGGAAGATGGCGCAACCCACGAAGGCCGGCAGCAAATGGAAAAAATCGAGGTAGCCTACGGCAAAATGGACGCCGAGCGCGCCGCCGAATCCCGCGCAACCCATGACTGCGACAATCTCCACCAGACTGCGGCTCAGCTCCGCGCACCGCGCCATGAACAGGAGCAGGCAGCCCGTGGAGCACAAACCGCCGCCAAAGCCGGCTCGATCATGGGAGATCACAGGGATCAACGAAGGAGAAATCCGATGGAGAGCAAGCACATCCAGACCAATGAATCTTAGATCCGAAGGAACGAAGACGGTGGTCATGCCGAAGAACGCAATGGTAGCTCCAGCAACGATGAGACCGACGGCACAGGTTCCCAGCAGAATTCTTCCCCATCGGGCGGAAGCGCCGCGTGGTTTTGCGGCTTCGCTCCAGATGGAGCGAAGCGAGAAATTTGCGGGACGGGAGCGTACCAGCCCGGCGGCAAAAACGGGCAGAAGGAAAAGAGTCGCGACGCCATGCCAGGTGTCGAGATAACCCTGGCCGAGGTAGGTCAAGAATGCCAGAAAACCTAGAGTGCCCGAGAACGCCAGCGCCCACCAGGCCCACGCTGCTCGAAGCCGCATGGGAAATGCGGCCAGCCAGAGATAGCCTGTGCCGATCGCCAGCAGAGTTCCGCCGTATGCGACCCGATCATGAAACACGAAGCCGAGCAGACGGGGATTGCCGGCTTGCATCAAGGCGTGCGAGTCCATGCCGATGGCATGACTGTCTTGGGGGAGCAATTGTCCCGAAACCGATTGCAGGATGGCGAATCCTCCACTTAGCGCGAGAGAAATGCCGGTGAGCGCGATGAGGAATCGACCGTCGTCGAGAACTGCTTGCAGAAGGCTGCGGTCGTCTCTCATCGGCTCCTATCATAGCGGGTCAATCCGATGTCTTTTGCGGATCAGACCTGCTGAGCGGGCTTGACCATTCTGACGACGGGCAGCGCTTCGCCGTTGGGTAGGGGCACGGCGATGCGCTCGATTTCTACGTAGCCTTTGAGGCGGTAGAGCGGGACGCCGGTTAGGGTTGAGCCCATCTCGAAATGGCGGAAGCCCGCGGCCTGCGCGGTGGTTTCGACATGCGCGAGGATGAGCGAGCCGAGGCCGCGGCGGGCGAAGCTGGGATGAACGAAGATGGCGCGGACTTTGGCTGCGTCGATTGCGGGGTCGAGAAGGTCGGGTTCGCGGATGGATGCGTGGTCGCTGCCGAAGAGGGTCTTGCGTTTGGACCAGCCGCCGCAGCCGAGCTTCCGCTCTTTCGATCCATTGGTTGGGAGCGTCTCCACTACGAAGTAGGTCTGGTCGCGGATCAGTTGCGTGTCGAGGCCGAGGACGGTGCCAAGAGCGCCCTCGATCTGTGCTGGGGTGTATTCGTTGGCTTGCAGACCGCGGACGGAGGCTTCTATCAGGGCGTGCAGGGCTGGGATGTCGGTTTCTGTGGCGAGGCGGATGTGCCAGATTGAGTCGAATGCGGCCATCGTGAATTCAGATTATTCGATGGCGAAGACGACGGCAGAAATTTGCTCGTGGATTGTGCTCCGGCAAATGCAATTGTCGATGCCTGTATGACTGTGATACACGATGACTAGCGCATGGGGCGCGACCAGTCCGCGGAAAGGGCTTTGCCCACCCACTCAACTTCGGAATCGAAGGTTACGAACCTTCTTTCAGCCTGATTTGTGCGGACTCCAGGCGTGCCTTGAAAGGAGATTCGCATGTTTCCCAATCCGCAGAGCGCCCTGCCGCTGCCGCCGCGCCCGAGTCTCGAGCGCTATCGAAAAATTGCTAAAGACCTGGTGAAGGCTTGCAGAAGTGCGAGCGAAACTGGCCCTGAGTCGAGCAGGGTCGATCCCATTTTCGCGTGGGCGGAAGAGTGGGTCGATGCGCTGGTGCGGCTTTCGGGCATTGTGCTTGAGCCGCAAATTCCTGCGAGCGTTTCGGGCTGGATCGACGGGGTTGCCGAGTTTGCGCGGCGGCAGCTTGCGGGCCATGCGGCTGGGAGTCGAACGTGCGCTTTGGCCGATGCGCAGTTTGTGATTGCGCGCTCGCATGGGTTTGAGAGCTGGCCTAAGTTTATGCGCGTACTGGAAGCGCTGGAGCATGGCGGGAGTTCGCATGAGTCGCGGTTTGAGGCGGCTGTGGATGCTGTTGCCAGCGGAGACTTGGAGACGCTGCGGCGGTTGCTGGATGAGGAGCCGCGGCTGATTCGAATGCGGTCGATGCGCGAGCATGGAGCTGCGCTGCTGCATTATGTTGCGGCGAATGGGGTGGAGGGCTACCGGCAGCGGACACCGAAGAATGCCGTGGAGATTGCGGAACTGCTGCTGCGCTCGGGTGCGGACGTAGATGCGACCGCCCATGTTTATGGCGGTGGAGCTACAACGCTGGGTCTGGTGGCTACGAGCGGGCATCCGGAGCGCGTTGGGGTGCAGGAAGAGCTCATGCACTTGCTGCTGGAGCATGGCGCGAGGATCGGGGATGGGCTTGTAAGGACGTGTCTGGCGAATGGACGTGGGAAGGCGGCTGAGTTTCTGGCTGAGCGCGTGGCCCATCTCGAATTCGATGAGGCTGCTGGGGTAGGGCGGCTCGATGTGGTTGAGGCGAGGGTTAAGGAATATGACACGCCGGGTGTTGCGCTGGAGCAACTGCGGGATGGCTTTCTTTTCGCATGCCAGTTTGGACGCGATGCGGTCATGGAGTTCTTGATTCGGCTTGGGGTTGATCCAGCGGCGCAGGATGACCGTGGGCAATCTGGCCTGCATCATGCGGTCATCGGCGGCCACGTGGAGACGGTGAAGCTGTTGCTGAAGCACGAGCCGCCGCTGGAAGCTACGAATTCTTACGGAGGCACTGTGCTGGGGCAGGCGCTGTGGTCGGCGGCGCACGGAGGCGATCCCGATCTGTATATCGCTGTGCTGGAGGCGCTGACTTCGGCAGGCGCGAAGCTGCAGGAGCGGCATGTGCCGGTAAATACACGCGTGGATGCGTGGCTGGAAGAGCGTGGAAGCCATGCCGAGCCGGGGTGGTACTGGGATGGCGAAAGGCCCCGGAGCGAGAAGACGCGGAATCTATCAAGTTGATCTGTCAAGTCGATATGGGTCAAGTTGATGTGGAGAGTGACAGCAATCGATTGCGCACGATTGCGGCCAATTTGAAATTGGGGCTGGATTTGTCCTTGGTCCTTCTGGCAAGGCGATGCGGCCAGGGTATAGTATGACTTCGCTATGAAAAAAAAGTTTGAGCCGGTTTTGCTGGTTGCATCGCTGATCTTCCTTTCGCCATTGTCCATTCCGATTGCGGTGCGGTCCGCGGCCCAAGCGACGGCTCTGGCACCTGTGCCGAATGCGCAACTGGCCGACCGCAAGCTGAACGCTCGCGTCGAGGCATTGCTCAAGCAAATGACGCTGGAAGAGAAGATTGGGCAGACGGTGCAGTATTCGGCCGGCTTTGCGACGGGCCCCGCGGGCTCGAAGGCCAGTTACGACGAGTTGGTCCAACGCGGCGCGGCGGGCTCGCTGATCAACGTGTATGGCGCGGAGCGGACGAATCATTATCAGCATATTGCGATGGAGAAATCGCGGTTGCACATCCCGCTGCTGTTTGGCATGGATGTGATTCACGGGGATCGCACTACGTTTCCTGTGCCGCTTGGGCTGGCTGCGAGCTGGGACCCCAAGCTGATCGCAACCGTGGCGCGGACCTCTGCGGTGGAGGCGCGTGCGGACGGGATTCCGTGGGTGTTTTCGCCGATGGTGGATATTGCGCGGGATGCGCGTTGGGGACGCATTGTGGAGTCGGCGGGCGAGGATCCGTTTCTCGGTTCGGCGATTGCTCGCGGATGGGTCGAGGGATATCAGCAGAACGATTTGACCAAGCCGGATTCCGTCGCAGTAAGCGTGAAGCATTTTGCAGCGTACGGCGCGGCAATTGCCGGGCGCGACTACAACGCGACGGACATGAGCGACATAACGCTGCGGCAGGTGTATCTGCCTCCGTACCGCGCGGCTGTGGATGCGGGCGCGGCTACGGTGATGAGCAGCTTCAACTCGATCAACGGCGTGCCGGCGACGGCGAACCCGTATACGCTGACGCAGATTCTGCGCAAGGAGTGGGGCTTCGATGGGCTCGTGGTTTCGGATTGGGGCTCGGTTGCGGAGCTGCTGAACCATGCCATTGGACCCGATGGAGCGACGGTGGCGCGCAAGGCGCTCACGGCCGGCGTGGACATGGATATGGAGGGCAATCTGTATGCGACGACGATTGCCGCGCAGGTGCGTTCGGGAGCGATTCCAGAGGCCGTAGTGGATGAGGCGGCGCGGCGGATTCTGCGGGTGAAATTTGCGCTGGGGCTCTTCGATAATCCGTATACGACGGTGACTCCGGCGTATGAGCCGACAGCAGAAAAACGTGCGCAGGCGCGCGCTGTGGGCGCGGAGACGATAGTGCTGCTGAAGAACGATCCGGTGGAAGGTGTTGGCTCGCTGCTGCCGCTGGGCAAGTATGCGAAGACCGTGGCCCTAATTGGGCCGTTGGCGGATTCGGCGAAGGAGATGCTGGGGTCGTGGGGCGCGCTGGGCGATGCGAAGTTTGCGATCTCGTTGAAGCAGGCGTTGCAGGAGCGGCTGGGCGATCGTCTGCTCTATGCCAAGGGATGTGGAGTTCTGGCTGGGAACGATGAGAACGTGCTCAAGCATGTGAGCTTCATCGACCAGGAGAATCCTCCTTCACCAAACGTGACGGAGGCTGTGCCGGACGATGCGAAGACCATTGCCGAAGCTGTGGAGACGGCGAAGAAGGCGGATGTGGCGATCCTGGCGCTAGGTGAGAATGCGGACTGGATGACAGGTGAAGCTTCGAGCCGCGCGTACCTGGATCTGCCGGGCAATCAGGAGAAATTGCTGGAGGCTGTGGCGGCTACGGGCAAGCCGGTGGTGCTGATTATGTTCACCGGGCGGCCGAATGCGATCAAGTGGGCCGGGGCGCATCTTCCGGCGATTGTCGAGGCGTGGTATCCGGGTATGGAGGGCGGTCATGCGGTGGCCGATATTTTGTTTGGCGATGTGAATCCTTCGGCGAAGTCGCCGGTAAGTTTTCCGCGCGCGACCGGTCAGGAGCCGCTGTATTACGCGCAGATGCCGACGGGACGCCCGGCGCACGTTGATCTGAGTCATATTCCGTCGAATGCAGTGGAGAAATTCGTTTCGCGCTACATTGACGAAGAGAACTCGGCGTTGTTTCCCTTTGGCTGGGGCTTGAGTTACACGCGCTTCAGTTACTCACAGCCTACGGTGGATAAGGCGCAGGTATCACTGCAAGACATGGCTCAAGGACATGGACCGGGGCTTACGGTGGGTGTGGATGTGCGCAACACGGGCAGCGTGGCGGGGACGGAAGTGGTGCAGCTCTATCTGCGCAATACTTCTTCCTCGGTCGAGCAGCCGGTGCGTGAGTTGAAGGGCTTTCAGCGGGTTGCGCTGGCGCCGGGTGAGAGCAAGCATGTGGAGTTTCCGCTGGGCTTTGACGAGCTGAGCTTTTATAACGCGGAGAGCAAGCGGGTGGTTGAGCCTACGACTTACAAGGTGTTTGCGGGCGGGAGTTCGCTGGCCTCCAAGGAGACCAGCTTTGAAGTGAAGTAGAAACGTTGGATCGTGGCTAAACCTTGAGAAAGATTCGCTTGCGATAGAGGATCCACACTGGGATAAAGCAGACTGCAAGGTAGAGAACGGAATAGGCGAAGGACGCGAGTCCCGCATCGGGAATCCATGCGATCCAGTGGACGAATACCCAGCGGGTTACGCTGAAGGGGCGGCCGTTGATCCAGCCGCCAGCGAGGTCCAGAGCGGTTCCGAGCAGCTCGGAGATGATGTAGGCGGCGATGGCATTGGAGCCCAGAACCAGCGGGGCCCAAGTCCACTTGCCGCGCCAGTTATGGACTTCGATGGCCCAGAAGAGCAGGGCCAGAAGTGCGAGCGAAACGCCCGCGGCTACGAGGACGTAGGAGCTCGTCCAGAGCTTTTTGTTGAGCGGGAACCAGATGGCCCAGAAGGCGCCGATGGCGAGGCATGCGGCCGCTCCGCCGGCCAGGCCCGCGGCTTTTCCGCGCAGGGTGTGCTTGGTGCGCAGCCAGATGCCGGTGAGCACTCCGAGCAGAGCGGTGCCCAGCGCGGGCAGGTCGCTCAGCAGGCCTTCGGGGTCGCGCGTGCCTTCGTAGAGACGGCCGGGCAGGAGATGGCGGTCGAGCCATGCGACCAGGTTTGCGTCCTTATCGAGGAATGGGATGTCGCGTCCCGGCATTCCCAGGCCGGGTACCGGGACCCAGCGCATCAGGATCCAATAGCCGAGCAGTGCGGAGATGAGAACGACGGCTTTGCTCTTCCAACCGCTGTCCCAAAGATAAAACAAGGCGGCGATGAGATAGCAGATGGCGATGCGCTGCAGGACGCCGTAGATGCGCAACGTGCCGAGCGGGAAGTGCGGGAAGCCGTTGACGACCAGGCCGAGCGCGAAGAGGATGGCGGCGCGGCGCAGGGTTTGCCAGGCGAGGTGGGCGCGGGTTTCGCCCTTGGCGATGCGCGCCTCGAAGGCGAAGACGATGGAGACGCCGACGACGAAAAGGAAGGTTGGAAAGACGAGGTCGGTGGGGGTGAGGCCGTTCCACTCCGCGTGCTTCATGAACCACCATGCGCGATCGCTGCCGTTGTTGTTGACCATGATCATGAAGGCGATGGTGAGGCCGCGCAGTGCGTCGAGCGAAACCAGGCGGCGGAGTGAGCTGCCTGTGGGCGCGGCGACTGGGCCGGATACCGGGGCCGAAGCGGGATTCGCGGTAGTTGTCATCGAGGAGTGTCTCCGTTGTCGATTATCGGTCTGTTGGATTCGTCCGATCTATTTGTCCAACTTGATCGATTCAGTTCCATGTCTCCGGGGCCCGGTCTTGCGGTCTATAGATTGTGCCAACTACGCTATCGCTTCCAGTTCTTCTTCGCAAGTGTCTTGGGAGGGTTTGCAGCGAGGCATGCGACAGGTTCTCTATTCCATACAGTACACTTTTGCCTTGGGGGAGTCGGTTTGACGCTGTTCCGTCTAGCATTTCGACGTGCTTTTCTTTTGCCTCTTGCCGCGCCGCTGCTGGTTTTCTACAGCACGGCGATAGGCGCGCAGGCTCCTCCACAGCAAAGTTCGGGCATGAGTTCCGGGCAGTCCACGGGCGCGGCCGCCAAGGCGATTTACGACGAGCAGCATCGGCCGATCACCGCGGGAGGGTTTGTCGATCAGGGGCCGGTGATCTTTACCGATATCTCCAAGCAGTCGGGCATCGCGAGCTGGTCGCATGTGATGGGAACACTGGAGAAGAAATTCATTCTGGATGCCGATGGCTCGGGCGTGGCGCTGATCGATTACGACAACGACGGCTGGCTGGATATCTACCTGGTGAACGGAGCGACCTTCGATGCGCTCGACGGCAAAGAGACGCCGCCGCACGCGGCGCTGTTCCACAACAATCATGATGGGACCTTTACCGATGTTGCGCAGAAGGCGGGAGTTACCAACGACCGGTGGGGATTTGGCGTGGCAATCGGGGACTTTGACAACGACGGCTGGCCGGATATTGCGGTTGCAAATTATGGCAAGAATCGCCTATACCGCAACAATCATGACGGTACATTCACGGACGTTGCGGAAAAGGCGGGGATAACTCTGGGTAACTGGTCTTCGGGTGTTGCCTGGGGAGATTATGACGGGGATGGGCGGCTGGATCTCTTTATTTCGGGGTATATACACTTTGACCGCGATAAGCTTCCGGTCAGCGGCAGCAAGGCGGTGGGCTTTGCGCAATGCAAATTTCGCGGAGCGATCAGCATGTGCGGCCCGCGTGGGCTGGAAGGCGAGCCGGACCATCTCTTTCATAACAACGGCGATGGGACGTTTACCGATGTCAGCGTGAAGGCCGGCGTCGACGACTCCACTAAGTCCTACGGTTTTACCTCGATCTTTGTGGATATCAACAACGACGGCAAGCCGGATCTATTGGTGGCCAACGATTCGATGGCCAATTATCTCTATATCAACAAGGGAAACGGGACTTTCGAGGACGATAGCTATGTCTCGGGCTTTGCGGTGAATAAGGATGGGCGCGAGATCGCCTCGATGGGGCTGGCCGTCGGCGATTACGAGAACAACGGGCTGCTCGACATCTTCGATACGGATTTCTCCGACGATTACAAGGTGCTCTTTCGCAACGACGGAAACGCGAGTTTTACCGATGTGAGTTATCGCGCCGGTATCGGGCAGACGACAGTGCCGTTCCTGGGCTGGGGCGATGCTTTCATGGACTACAACAACGACGGATGGAAGGATATCTTCGAGGTCAACGGCCATGTGTATCCCGATGCCGGAGATCACGATTGGGGAACCAGTTATGCGGAGCGTCCGCTGCTCTTTCACAATCTTAAAAACGGGAAATTCGAATACATTCCACCGGTAACTGGAAGCGGGCTTGCCGATGTGATTCCGGGGCGCGGCGCGGCCTTTGGCGATCTCTTCAACGATGGCAAGATCGATGTGGTGATCAACCCGATCGATGGGCCCGCGGTGCTGCTGCGCAATGTGAATCCCGATCGTCATCATTGGGTGGAGCTGAAGCTCGTTGGAGGGCCGAAAAGCCCGCGCGATGCGATGTGCGCCACGGTGTATCTCAAGGCCAACGGCATGACGCAGCGGGACGATGTGATGAGCAGCGGAAGTTACAACTCTTCGAACGATCAACGGCTGCATTTTGGGCTGGCAGATGCGACGGATGCGGGGGTTGCGACAATTCACTGGCCATCGGGGATGAAACAGACAGTGAAGCTGCCGGCGGTCGACCGGATCTATACCATCACCGAGAACAAGGGCATTACTGGCTCGCTTTGCAAGGGCAGGCCTTGCGGAGTTGTTAGCGGGGCTGCGCGGAAGCCGGTTGCGGCGGTTCACTGAGGCAGCGGGAGGCACTGGCTTAGACTGAAGTTGAGGGGCGGAAGCCATGCGCGTTGCGGTCATCGGCGGGGGTATCGCGGGGCTGGCGGCGGCCTATGAGCTGGCGCGGCGCGCTGGGAGTCCCGTCGAATACGATCTCTACGAAGCTGGGCCGCGGCTGGGCGGGGTGATTTCTTCGGCCGTCGTGGACGGCACGGTGATCGAGCATGGGCCGGACTCGTTTTTGACGGAAAAGCCGGCGGCGGCGGAGCTTTGCCGGGAGCTGGGCCTCGAATCCAGCTTGATGGGCTCGAATGACGCCGAACGGAAGACTTTTATCCTGGTGCGGAATCGCCTGGTGGCGCTGCCCGATGGGCTGATGTTCCTGGTGCCTACCAAGCTGATTCCTACGGCGCTTACGCCGCTTTTCGGCTGGTGGACCAAGATTCGGATGGGATGGGAACTGCTGCATCCGCCCAAGCCTGCCCATCTCTCAGAAGGGGGAGACGAATCGGTCGCCGCGTTTGTGAGGCGGCATTTTGGGCAGCAGGCTGTGGACCGGCTTGCCGACCCGCTGCTTTCTGGCATTTATGGCGGCGAGGCGGCGGAGCTCAGTGCGCGGGCGGTGCTGCCGCGATTGGTGGAGATGGAGGCCAAGCATGGGTCGCTGACGCGTGGGATGCTGGCTGGAGTGAGGGCGAGGAAGATTGCCGCCGCGCTGGCTGCCGAGGAGAGCGAGGATGGCGAAGCGCCTGCTCCGCCGCCGCTGTTTACCACGCTGCGGTTTGGGTTGCAGCAGATGGTGGAGGCTCTCGTGGCGCGGCTGGATGCGAGGCGGGTGCATTTGCAGGCTCCGGTGCTGGGCGTCGAGCGCGATGGGGATGGCTGGCTGGTGGATGCGGCGGGGGTGGTGGAACGCTTCGATGCGTTGATTGTGGCGGCTCCGGCGTGGGCGGCGGCGGAAGTTCTGCGGCCAGCCGATAACGCGCTGAGCGAGGCGCTTGAGGAGATTCCTTACAGCTCTTCGGTGACGATGAACCTGGTTTTCGATGGGGCCGATCTCGATCCGCTGCCGGAGGGGTTCGGGTTCCTGGTTCCGGCGACGGAGAAGCGCGCTTTGCTGGCCTGCACCTTTCTGCATCGCAAGTTTCCGGGGCGGACGGCGGCGGGGAAGTCGGTGCTGCGGGCGTTTCTGGGCGGGGCGCACAATGCGGCGCTCTTGGCCGAGCCGGACGGGCGGCTGGAGGAGTTGGTGCGCCGGGAGCTCTTCGAGATTTTGCGCATCTCCGCTGTGCCGGAGATGGTGGAGGTGCGGCGCTGGCCTCGGGCGATGGCGCAGTATGCCGTGGGCCACGCGGAGCGGCAACGGCGTATTCAGGAGCGGGTGGCCGCGCTGCCTGGGCTGCGCCTGGTGGGGAATGCTTACGATGGGATTGGAATTTCGGATTGCATCCGGCTGGGGCGGATGGCTGCGCGTGAGCTTACCTCAGCTACGCGCCAAGATGCCCCAGCCATAATCCAATCGCATAGGTGACTGCGCCTTCGACCGCGCCTACGGCGGTCATTTCGAAGCCGCTGGCCCACCAGGAGCGGACGGTGATCAGCGACTTGGCTGCGCCTACCGCGAAGTGAGCGATCAGCGAGACGATGGCCGCGGTGATGACGGCGTCTGTGCCGGTCATGAAAAAGAAGGGAATTACGGGGATGGTTGCGCCGAGGGCGGTTGAAAGCGCGCCGGAAGTGGCGGAAACCCAGGGGACGCGCAGGCCTTCTTCGCTGGTGCTGAGGCGCTCGGCGGCCAGGGCTTTCAGCAGGGATTCGGGGTCGGCGGCGAGGTGTTCGACGACGTGCGCGGAGTCTTCTTCGGGTAGGCCCTTGACCTGGTAGTAGAGCGAGAGCAGCTCGCGGGCCTCGGACGGGTTCATGGCGATGGCTTCGCGCTCGCGCTCGACTTCGGCTTCGTAGATTTCGCGCTCGCTCTTGGCGGCGAGGTAGGCGCCCGAGCCCATGGATAAAGCCGATGCGATCATGCCCGCCAGGCCGGCGAGGAGAACGTATTTTCCGTTGCCGGCGGTGGCTCCGGAGACGCCGGAGACGATGCCGAAGATGGCTCCGAGGCCGTCGTTGACGCCGTAGATGGCGTCGCCGATCCAATTTCCGTATTGGCTTCCGGCCTGCTTGCGGCCGCTGTCTCGCTTGGCCAGCAACTCGGCGAGAAGACCCTTGGCGTTGACCACCTGCTTGCCGCCCTGAACGGCGTGGGAGCGTCCGCGCAGCAGGGAGCCGAGCTCGCGGTAGTGGTCTTTTTCGTCTTCGATGACGTGTTCGAGAATGGCGATGGAGGCTTCGTCGCCGAGTTCTTTCAGCTGTGTGCCGTAGTTGGCGATGTGGCGGTTTTCTTCGATTTCGAGGCGGCGCAGGGCCATGAGCGGGCCGCCGGCGCGGCTGGCGAGCGAGTCGGCGTCGCCGTTGGGGCTGCCCTTGTAAATGGGCTGGGGTCCGCCCAGCTCCATCAGCCGGGTGGCCCAGAGCACGGCGTGCTCCAACTCGGCGGCGGCCAGATGGCGCAGGACGGTGGCGCGGAGGGCGTCTGTTTCGCGGCCGGCCAGGGCGAGATAGGTGTAATAGCCCTCCATCTCGGCCTGCCAGTTGCCTTCGAGGCAGGCGAGCACTTTGCGAGCGCGGTTGTTCTTGAACGGGGCAACTGGACCGATCGCCACGAGCTCCTCCAGTATTTTCTAGAGAATACCCCAATCTTTCTCTGAAATCTTGAGGCGGGGTCGAGCGTGGAGGAAATCACCAGGCAGTTTCATGTCCCATGTCGCGGGGAGCGGATTCAGGTTGTGCCCGAATTTACGCGGCTGGCTGTACGGCTGACTTGAGGCTGGATGCCCCCAGGAGGGGGGTACCCCATGATATTTAGAGGATTCTCCTCTTAACTTGTTGGAATATCGACGACTTAGTTGACCTCCGAAAGCGCATTTAAGCGCGTTTAAGCGTGCATTTCGCGCACCCTGCGACACCTTTTCGCTCGTTGAGGGCTTCTCTTTTTCTGGAGGCGTTTTCTGCCGGCACTTCTATTGTGCGCTTTTGGGGGTTTATTCCATGCAAATGTGTGAAGAGGGAGCTTTGGCATAAGACTATTGTCTAATTTGCTATGGTCCGCACCGTTCTTCTATAGGCATTTGAGGGCAAGTTTAGTGTGAAGTTTTCGAAAATGCGGGCAGTACAAACATTACTTCCGAGTTGCCGGTGATACAACCGGAGCGCATCAAGATCAAATCGGGATCTTACAATTTCGGTTCAACGAACAACGTGGAAAGTGCGTTTCCAGCGCGTGTCTGGGAAGAAATGCACCAGAACGTGGCCGAGCCACGCGAGCTTGTGACCGAATCCTGTTTGTTCAAGTTGTCCATCTGCGGCCTTGAACGACCAATAGTTGAAGAGAGGCCGGCCAAGTATGTTGGCGCGTGGCACGAAGCCCCAGTAGCGCGAGTCCAGGCTGTTGTGCCGGTTATCGCCCATCATGAAATACATGCCGGGTGGAACCACCAGGTCGCCATCCTGGATATAGCTTGAGAAGTTCACGGCCCATGACTCTGATGCCCCGGGCACCCCAGCTGGAGGTACTGCGGGGAAATCGTCGAGGAACTCGTTGAAGTTGTCCGTCGTCGTC
>Ga0302326_10013222_pt1 | contig 17505 bp, 15 predicted proteins | sample Palsa_T0_3_FD_202264 | JGI IMG/M metagenome (GOLD analysis project Ga0302326, IMG submission 202264) | Peat permafrost microbial communities from Stordalen Mire near Abisko, Sweden - Palsa_T0_3 | ecosystem: Environmental > Terrestrial > Soil > Palsa > Peat permafrost | place: Sweden: Abisko... | reverse complement strand
TCGGCGATGGCGAGCACGCGGCCGTTTAGTGGAAAGCTCGTTCCGGAGGGATTTGTTTGCTGGGAGTCCCCCATGTTGTTGGGCGCCGGGCTGCCATTGAACACGCCGGCGAGGAAGGTCAACGAATCGGTCGGACGTGCGCGCACCCGGACGCCGAGCGCGGAAAGCGGATACGCGGGGCCGCCGCCGGGGAGGTCCGCCGAGGGCAGCATGGGCCAGCCGAACATGGTGTTGACGAACAACAGGGCATTCTGGCTGACAATGAATTCCTGATCGAGGCTCTGCTGGCCGATCTTGATGTCGAGCCGATCCTCGGTGAGAAATTTTTGCTGGTACCAAAGCTCCCAGAGACGGGTTGCGCGATCGGCCTCGATCCCGCTCGCCGTCTGCAGGGTGAGCAGATTCTCCGCGGAGAGGTTGTTGCCGTGAATCTGCAGCGCACTGACGTTGAACAGGCCCCCATACAGTCCGAATGCGCGCTGCGTGTCCAGCTGCAGGATCATCTGCGTCAGTCCGTCATAGGCGAAGCCCGTCCTGGCGCCGCCGCTGACATTGCCGAGCAGTTCGCTCGTCTCCTGCACGGCGAAGGACATGCCGTATCGGCTGAGGAAGGTGCGCAGACCCCACATATCGCCCAGCATGTAGCCGCTGCGCGAGATGCCGTCGAGAAATCCGAGTGGCCCGGTCGCGCCCGCGCCCGCCTCGAAGCTCGCAGGGTCGACGGGGACCGTGACTGGCGGAGGCGCCGCAAAAGCCTGGCCAGCCCACAGGCAGACGACAAGCCATGCCCACGAGGGGCCGGAGCGCAAGCCCGATCGGCGGCCGTGCACGCATGGCCGCGCTTTGCCAACGCGTGGCTCGCGTGCCCCGGAACGGACGGCGGCAAGGGCTGGCGTGTTTTGCCTTGGAGCACGCCCTTGCTCCTCCGGCCGAGCGGTCAGCATCGGCCTTACTCGCCGGTGTCGATTTGCGACTGCTGGTAATTGGCAATGCCAATCTTGCCGATGAGCTCGATTTGCGTTTCCAGCCAGTCAATGTGATCTTCTTCGGACGCAAGAATGCTGCGCAACAGGTCACGCGTGACATAATCGCCGGCGATCTCGCAATCGGCGATGGCCGACTTGAGGGCAGGGTGTGCGGCGAGCTCCAGCTTGAGATCACCACCCAGTGCTTCCTCCACGTTCTCGCCGATGAGGAGCTTGTGCAGGTTCTGCAGGTTGGGGAGCCCTTCAAGAAACAAGATCCGCGCGATGAGGGTCTCGGCATGCTTCATTTCGTCGATGGACGCCTTGCGCTCGTAACCTCCGAGGCGGGTCAGGCCCCAGTGGTCAAACATCTTCGCGTGCAGGAAATACTGGTCGACCGCGGTCAACTCGTTGGTAAGGACCGCGTTGAGGTGTCGGATGACCTTGACGTTGCCCTTCATGCCACGTTCTCCTGTGCCGGCGTTGCGCATCCGGTTGCCGCACCGGTGATTCGCGCCAGCGTTTCCCCAAGCAGCGCTTTCGCGCAGGACGTGCAGCGACCGCAGCCGAGCCCGACCCCCAATCCCTGCGCCAGATCGTTTGTCGAACGGGCACCAAGTTCCACCGCCTGGACGATTTGGCGGTCCGTAATGGCGTTGCAAAGACAGATGTACATGAAGGGAGAATTGGGCCGGGTTGGGGTGCGAATCGAACTGTATCAAAGCCATAACACAAATGCAAATCATTCCTATTTAGATAGTTAACGTGTCTTTCGAATCAATGAGTTGGGTGTCCTCGCGCGCGACTGAGACCTGATCAGTGGAACGAACGGTGGCGGCAAAGTGGCGCCTAAGATCAACGCAATCACAAGGACGCATCAGATGAAGCCTCAAGTCGTACTCATCACCGGTGCGCTCACCGGCATCGGACGTGCGACCGCGCTCGCCTTTGCGCGTGAAGGTTCGGCCATCATCATCTCCGGCCGCAACGATGAGGCCGGGCAGATGTTGGCCGCGGAACTGCGCGCCCTCGGTGCAGAGGCGGAGTTCGTGCGTGCGGACGTCCGGCACGAGGACGACGTGAGTCGACTCGTCGACAAGGCGGTCGAGCGCTTTGGCCGCCTGGACGTCGCGGTCAACAACGCCGGTACCGAAGGCAAGCCCGGTCCGGTAATCGAGCAGTCCGCCGACAGCTACGCGGCCACGTTTGACACCAATGTGCTGGGCACGCTGCTCAGCATGAAGCATGAACTGCGCGTTATGCAGGCGCAGGGTCACGGCAGCATCGTCAATCTGTCGTCGACCTTGGGGTCGAAGGCCGCACCGGGTGCGTCCGTGTACGCCGCCAGCAAGCATGCGGTCGAGGGGCTGACCAAGGTCGCGGCGCTCGAAGCGGCGCCCCTTGGGATTCGGGTGAACGCGGTCGCCCCCGGGCCGATCGAAACCGGGATGCTCAACCGGTTCACCGCTACGGCCGAGCGGAAGGCCGGCCTCATCGCGGGCGTGCCGCTCAAGCGCGCAGGCAAACCGGACGAGATTGCCCAGACCATCGTGTTTCTGGGGTCGGACAAGGCGTCGTTCATTACCGGGCAAATCATTGGTGTGGACGGCGGGAAATTGGCCTCCTGACCGGCGCGTTTCGAGCCGATCACAGAATTTCCGCGGCAATGAGCGCGCTATCTCGAAACCGCACGCGCCGCGCAGGGCAAGCCAGTGCGCCGCCCGCTGCGACGCAGCATCCATGCACAACCGCGCGCCGGAGCCATCGCCGGGTCAGGACGGCCTGAGCGAACGACGAAATGCTAATTGCCAAAAGGCGATAAGCCACCTATATTCATTAAAACGCGTCAAAACTTGGGAAACTACTCGGGGGTGCTATGGATATGAACCGTCGGCAGTTCTTCAGGGCCTGCGCGGCCGGACTCGGTGGCTCGAGTCTCGCGTTGCTCGGCTTTTCGCCGCAGCCGGTGTTAGCCGAAGCCCGCAGCTTCAAGCTCGAACGCACCACGGAGACTCGAAACACCTGTACTTATTGCGCCGTTGGCTGCGGCATCATCATGTACAGCCTCGGCGACAAGGCAAAGAACGCCAAGTCGGACATCATTCACATCGAGGGCGACCCCGATCATCCGGTAAACCGCGGTACGCTGTGCCCGAAGGGCGCGGGGCTGCTCGATTTCGTCCACAGTGCCAACCGGCTCAAATATCCTCAATACCGTGCGCCGGGATCGACCGAGTGGAAGCGGATGTCGTGGGACGAGACGTTCGACCGAATTGCCAAATTAATGAAGGCCGATCGCGACGCGAATTTCATCGCCAAGAGCGACGATGGCATCACGGTCAATCGCTGGCTGACGACGGGGATGCTCGCTGCGTCGGCGTCCAGCAATGAATCCGGCTACCTCACGCAGAAGGTGATGCGTAGCATGGGGCTCCTCGTATTCGATAATCAGGCGCGTGTCTGACACGGTCCCACGGTGGCCAGTCTGGCCCCGTCGTTTGGCCGCGGAGCGATGACCAACCACTGGGTTGACATCAAGAACGCGGACATCATCCTGATCATGGGTGGCAATGCCGCGGAGGCGCACCCCTGTGGATTCAAATGGGTCACCGAAGCGAAGGCCCATAACAAGGCCAGGCTTATCGTCGTCGATCCGCGCTTCACGCGCTCGGCCGCGCTGGCAGACTACTACGCTCCAATCCGGGTGGGGACCGACATCGCCTTCCTGGGCGGCGTCATCAACTATCTGCTGATCAACGACAAGATACAGAAGGAGTACGTCAAGGCCTACACCAACGCATCGTTCCTGATCGATAGCAGCTACACGTTCGCGGACGGACTTTTCTCCGGGTACAGCCCGGACAAGCGCAGCTACGATCGCACGAGCTGGGGCTATCAGAAGGACAAGGCTGGTTTTGCGATGGTCGATGAGACGTTGCAAGACCCAAACTGCGTATATCAGATCCTCAAGAAACATTACGCGCGCTACACGCCGGAAATGGTCTCGCAGATCTGTGGCACGCCGAAAGAGTCCTTCCTGAAGGTTTGCGAGATGATCGCGTCGTCGGCGCCGCCCAACCGCGCGATGACGATCATGTACGCGCTGGGCTGGACGCAGCACTCGGTCGGCTCGCAGATGATCCGAACGGGAGCCATGCTGCAACTGCTGCTCGGCAATATCGGCATCTCCGGCGGCGGCATGAACGCGCTGCGCGGCCACAGCAACATCCAGGGACTCACCGACCTGGGCTTGCTCACCGACCAGCTGCCCGGCTATTACGGCCTGCCCGCGCAGAAGGAGTCTTACGACGACTTCGTCAAGGCACGGGCACTCAAGCCGCTGCGTCCGAACCAGACAAGTTACTGGCAGAATTTCCCCAAGTTCCACGTCAGCCTCATGAAGGCCTGGTACGGTAACGCGGCGACCAAGGAGAACAACTGGGCGTTCGACTACCTGCCTAAGGTCGACAAGATGTACGACGTGCTGCAGGCGTTCGAGCTGATGGGGCAGGGCAAGATGAACGGCTACATCTGCCAGGGCTTCAACCCGGTGGGCTCCTTCCCCAACAAGGCGAAGATTGTCGGCGCGCTGTCCAAGCTCAAGTTCCTGGTCATCATCGATCCACTGGCGACCGAAACCTCGGAATTCTGGAAGAACTATGGTCCTTACAACGACGTCGACTCGACCAAGATTCAGACCGAAGTGTTCCGTCTGCCGTCGACCTGCTTCGCCGAGGAGGACGGGTCGCTGACCAATTCCGGCCGCTGGCTGCAGTGGCACTGGAAGGGCGCCGATCCACCTGGCGAAGCCAAGGGTGATCCGGAAATCATCGCCGAGTTGTACCTGCGTATTCGCGCCATGTACGCGAAGAGCGGGGGGGCCTTCCCGGACCCCATCGTCAACCTGACCTGGGGCTACCGCACCCCCCTGTCGCCATTGCCGGAAGAACTTGCCATGGAGTACAACGGCAAGGCGCTCGTCGATGTCGCCGACCCCAAGGATCCCACGAAGCTCATTCAGACCGCGGGCCAGCAACTGCCGAGCTTTGCGGCGCTGCGCGATGATGGCACGACCGCCTGCGGTTGCTGGATCTACTGCGGTTCGTGGACCCAGGCGGGCAACCAGATGGCGCGGCGCGACAACAGCGATCCGTGGGGCAATGGACAGACGCTCAACTGGGCATGGGCGTGGCCGGTGAACCGCCGCATTCTCTACAACCGGGCGTCGTCCGACCCGGCGGGAAAGCCGTGGGATCCGAAGCGCAGATTGATATTTTGGAACGGCAAGGCCTGGGCCGGTTCCGATGTACCGGACTATGGGGCTGCGGCGCCCGAGGACAATGTCGGGCCGTTCATCATGACGGCCGAGGGTGTGGCGAAGCTGTTCACGCCGGTCGGCATGGTCGACGGGCCTATACCCGAACACTACGAGCCGTTCGAATCACCGCTCTGGGTGAACGCATTGCATCCGAAGGCAAAGCTTACACGCGCCAATCCGGCGGCACGGGTGTTCAAGGGCGACCTGGAGGCGTTCGGAACGCCCAAGGATTTTCCCTACGCCGCGACGACCTATCGGCTGACCGAGCACTTCCACTACTGGACCAAGCACAACGATCTGAATTCCATCACGCAGCCGCAGCAGTTCGTCGAGCTCGGCGAGGAGCTGGCGAAGGAAAAGGGGATCAAGGATGGCGATCGGGTGAAGGTCCGCTCCAACCGCGGCCAAATCGAGGCCGTTGCGTGCGTAACCAAGCGCATCAAGGCCCTGGACTGCAACGGGACCAAGGTGCACACGGTGGGCATTCCAAATCACTGGGGCTTCATTGGTGTGGCCAAACCGGGTTATCTCGCCAACACGCTAACGCCCTTCGTGGGTGATGCGAACACGCAGACGCCGGAATACAAGGCGTTCATCGTGAACATAGAAAAAGCGTAGCGGAGACGCCCATGTCATCGTTGCAATCGCTCGATATCATTCAGCGTTCCGCCACGACCTCGCCCTCGCCGTCGATCCGGTCGACGGTCGAAGTCGCGAAGTTGATCGACATCTCGAAATGTATCGGCTGCAAAGCCTGCCAGGTGGCCTGCGAGGAGTGGAACGACACGCGTGACGCCATCGGTCGCAATGTCGGTGTCTATGACAATCCGCCCAATCTTTCGGCCGCCTCATGGACCGTCATGCGTTTTACCGAGTACGAGGAGGAGAATGGCAAGCTGGAGTGGCTAATCCGCAAAGACGGATGCATGCATTGCGCCGAGCCGGGCTGCCTGAAGGCATGCCCCGCGCCCGGCGCAATCGTGCAGTATTCGAACGGCATCGTCGATTTCATCGAGGAGCACTGCATCGGATGTGGCTCCTGCATTACCGGCTGCCCGTTCAACATTCCGCGCATTTCCAAGGAGGACAACAAGGCTTACAAGTGCACGCTGTGCTCAGACCGCGTCACCGTGGGTCTCGAGCCGGCATGCGTCAAGACCTGCCCAACCGGTGCGATCACCTTCGGCAGCAAGGAGGACATGATCGAGCATGCTGCCGGACGGGTAGTCGATCTCAAGGAGCGCGGCTACGCAGCGGCCGGCCTGTACGACCCGAAGGGTGTGGGCGGGACGCATGTCATGTACGTGCTGCAGCATGCCGACCGGCCCGAGATCTACCACGGTCTTCCCGCCAACCCGCGCATCAGTCCAATGGTCGCCCTGTGGAAGGGTGCCTTGAAACCACTCGCCCTGTTGGCCATGGGCGTCGCCGCGCTGACGGGGTTCTTTCACTACGTCACTGTCGGACCCAATGATGCCGACGCCGAGGACGAAGATAGCGATTCACCGGTGAGGCACTAGGACCCATGATGAATACACAGACCCAGATTGTGCGCTATACCGAGCGCGAACGCGTCAATCACTGGATCGTCGCGATCGCATTTGTGCTGGCTGGCTTGTCCGGGCTGGCGATGTTCCATCCTTCGCTGTTCTGGCTCTCCAACTTATTCGGGGGCGGACCGTGGACGCGCATACTGCATCCGTTCATCGGAGTGGTGGTGTTTGCCGCGTTTGTGCCGGAGATGCGGCGCTTCTGGGATGACAACATGATCCGGGACCGCGACCGCGAGTGGCTTCGGCAGTGGCGCGATGTCGTGGCAAACCGGGAGGACAAGCTGCCCGAAGTAGGGCGCTTCAACGCCGGGCAGAAGGTGCTGTTCTGGTTGATGGTGATCTGCCTGATTACGCTCTTTGTCACCGGCTTGCTTATCTGGCGCCCCTGGTTTGCCTACTATTTCCCGATTACACTGGTGCGCCTCGCGACGCTTCTGCACTCGGCTGCGGCAACCATTATCATCATTGGCATCATTGTCCACATTTATGCCGCGATCTGGGTCAAGGGGTCCATTCGAGCCATGACCCAAGGCACCGTGTCAGTCAAGTGGGCCGCCAAGCATCATGACGGTTGGCTGCGGGAGAAGATCAAGCAGCAGGGCTGAATCGTCGCCAAAGCAGGGCCCCGGGTAGGGTCGCCTCCCCGGTTTCTTTAACGTTGCGCGTGCCGCACGAGACCAACATGCAACAGAAGCTGCTGACGCCGGAGGAGATCGCCACGCAGGCGGGATCCACGATACCGTACTTGCGCCTGCCCGAGCGCTCGTCCGCCTTCGCCGATCGCGCAGCTCGACTGCGCGCCCTCGGCAAGGATCATGCGATGGCGGGATACCTCGATTTCATAGCGCTTCTTGCCGACGAGCAGCAAGCCTTGCTCGAGCACATGCCCCCGGTGCGCTTGCCCTCGCAGGCGCACATCGCACAGTGCAACGAGCACGGCATCCCGCCACTTAATTTTCAGACACACCCGCGCGATCAACAATGGTGCAACGGACTGCGGCATTTGCTGCGCGCGCTGGCCGATCACACGGACGATCGTCTGCGCGAGGTGATCGTCGATCTGGAACGTAGCCGCGACGAACTCTACGAGGCGCAGGCGAGCAAGCTGCTGGCCGGCGTTACGATGGGTCTCGACGTCGCAACAGCGCCGCTGATTGGTGCCGGCCTCCAGGTCTATTTCACCCATCTGGCGATAGCGCTCGGGGAACAAGCGTTCCCGCGCGCGGAAGTCGCGACATTGTGTCCCTGCTGCGGCAGCCGGCCGACATCGAGCGTGGCACGCATCGGCGCCAAGGAGTCGGGCTATCGCTTCCTTCACTGCGCGCTATGCAACGCTGAATGGCACATGGTGCGGATCAAGTGCACGCAGTGCGAAAGCACCAAGGGCATAAGCTATCTGGCGGTCGACGACGGTGCTCCCGACAAGAAGGCGGTGAAGGCCGAAGTGTGTGAGGAGTGTGGAACCTATCTCAAAATCTGCTACATGGAGCGGGACCCGCAGGTCGAACCCGTCGCCGACGATCTCGCGTCGCTGTCGCTCGATTTGCTCGTTGCCGACACGGGCAAGTCTCCTTCCGGCGTCAATTTCATGCTCATCCACGGCGATCCAGGCCCCACATGAGAGCCTCGCTGCTCGAATCCGCCGCGCAGGACGCGAAGGATCAGCTCAGGCGGCTGCCTTCGGTCGATCGGGTGCTCAAGACGCCGCGCATCCTGTCCTTGATTCAAACGCATGGTCGGAGCTTTGTGACCGACGAAGTCCGTGCCCTGCTGCTTGACTGGCGCGAGGCCCAGCTTATCGGCAAGCCACAACACCCGGCCGATGAAGCCGCGATCGAGGTAGCGCTATGCGCGCGGATCGAGGCGCGCCTCGCGCCGGCGTTGAGACCGGTTTTCAACCTGACCGGAACGGTGCTGCACACCAACTTGGGTCGAGCGCTATTGCCCGACGAGGCGGTCGTCGCGGTGGCACGCGCCATGCGCTCGCCAACCAACCTGGAATTCGATCTGGATGACGGCGAGCGGGGAGACCGCGATGCGCTCGTCGAGAAGCTCCTTTGCGAGCTCACCGGCGCGCAAGCAGCGACCGTCGTCAACAACAACGCGTCGGCCGTGTTGCTGACCATCGCGGCGCTTGCTGCCAGGCGCGAGGTGATCGTCTCGCGCGGGGAATTAGTCGAGATAGGCGGCTCGTTTCGCATGCCCGACGTCATGAAGAGCGCCGGCGCCAAGATGATCGAGATCGGCACCACCAACCGAACCCATGCGCGGGACTACGCCGACGCGGTCAGCGCAAGGACCGCGCTGATCGTCAAGGTGCATACCAGCAACTACGTAGTCAAGGGGTTTACCGCTGTGGTCGGCGAGAGCGAACTCGCACGGATCGCCCACCGCGCGCACCTGCCTTTCGCCGTCGATTTGGGCAGCGGCAGCCTGGTCGACCTCGCGGCATACGGGCTGCCGCACGAGCCGATGCCGCAGGAGATGCTCTCCCGCGGGGCGGATATCGTGACATTCAGTGGCGACAAGCTCCTGGGCGGACCCCAGGCGGGACTGATCGTCGGCAATCGTGAATGGATCGGCAAGATCAAGAAGCACCCGCTGAAGCGGGCATTGCGCGTCTCCAAGCTGACCTTGGCCGCGTTGGAAGCCACGCTCGCGCTGTATCGGCATCCGGAACGGCTGGCGATGCGTCTGCCGACGTTGCGGCTGCTCACCCGCCCCGTAGAGGAAATCGATGCACTCGCCGCGCGCGTCCTGCCTGCGCTCAGCCGTGCGCTGTGGGAATGGGCAGGCGTTACCCGCGGTGCACTTAAGAGCCAGATCGGAAGTGGCTCGCTGCCGATCGACGTGCTGCCGAGCGCCGGCCTCTTCATTCGCTGCAGAACCGGGCGCAAAGGCAGCGGAAGGCAACTTGAAGGGCTCGCTGCCGCCCTGCGCGCGTTGCCGGTGCCGGTCATCGGCCGAATCAAAGACGGCGCGCTGATCCTCGATCTGCGCACGCTCGAAGACGAGACGGCATTCGTAGCGCAGTTGGGCAGCCTCAAGCTCCCCGCGACATATTCATGATCGTCGGCACGGCGGGGCACATCGACCACGGCAAGAGCACGCTGGTGCGCGCCCTGACGGGTGTCGATACCGATCGCCTGCCGGAGGAGAAAGCACGCGGCATTTCGATCGAGCTGGGCTACGCCTATGCGGCGCTTGGAACCGGCGAGGTCCTTGGATTTATCGATGTTCCCGGTCACGAGCGCTTTGTGCACACGATGTTGGCGGGCGCAACGGGTATCGACTGCGCGCTTCTGGTCGTCGCCGCAGACGATGGTGTGATGCCGCAGACACGCGAACACTTTCATATTCTCTTACTGCTCGGCATCACCACCGGTGTCATCGCGTTGACCAAGACTGACTTGGTCACGAAAGCGCGCGTTGCGGAGGTCGAGCGCGAGCTACGGGCATTGCTTGCGTCCACGGCATGGCGGGATTCGCCGATATTTCCGGTTTCGAGCCGGACCGAGACAGGGCTCGAGGCCCTGCGACACTTCCTTTCCGGATGCGCGCAGAAGCAGCAGCGACGAGCGGCTGACGCGCCATTTCGCCTCGCCGTCGATCGGTCCTTCACGCTGCCTGGCGTGGGCACGGTGGTCACCGGCACCGTACACTCCGGCCAGGTCTCAGTTGGTTCCAGTGTGATCATCGCGCCGCGCGGCCGAGAGGTCCGGGTGCGGGGCATCCACGCACAGAATCGCCCTGCCGAGGTTGGCAACGCCGGAGAACGCTGCGCGCTCAATCTGGCCGGTATTGCCCGCGACGAGGTCAGCCGTGGCGACTGGGTGGTCGCACCGGAGGCCGCGCTTGCGACCGACCGCTTTGACGCGCGGCTTACCCTGTTAAGCGACGAGCCGAAGCCCTTGCGCAGCGGGGCCAATCTCCATGTTCACTGCGGTGCGGCACGTGTTGCTGCGCGTCTTGTTGTGCTCGACGACGACGTCGACGCCGCGCATGGAGATGAACTCGCGCCCGGCACAAACCGGCTCGTGCAACTGATTCTGCACCAGCCGATCGCGGCGTGGCACGGTGATCGCTTCATCGTACGCGATGCGGCGGCAAGGCGAACCATGGGTGGCGGGACAGTGCTCGACCCATTTGCACCCGCTCGCTACCGTAGATCGCCGGAGCGCCTGGCGGTACTCGGCGCACTGGAGGCAGCAACGCCAGGCGCTCAACTTGCAACGCTAGCCGACCAGGCGCGATTCGGGGTCGACCTGAAGCGCTTTGCGCGAGCGTGCGCGATGCGCAACCTTGACCCGCACGTCAGCCCATTAGCCCTGCGCCGAATCACCACCGCCAGTATCGATTTCGCCATCGGGAACGCCCACTGGTGCGCCCTGCAGCAGGGCGCAATCGAGGCGCTTGCCCGATTCCACCAGGCCCATCCGGACGAACTCGGTCCTGATCGCGCGCGCCTCAAGCGCATGGCCTTTCCGCGCCTCGATGAGGGATTGGGCGATGCGCTCGTGGCGGACCTGATCGAGACAGGCAAGGTCAGGCGAACCGGCCCGTGGCTGCATCTTCCCCGACACGACATCGCACCGACTGCGCACGAGCGCGCATTGCTCGACAATCTTCTGCCGCACCTGCTTGAGTCGCCGTTCGATCCGCCTTGGGTGCGCGATTTGGCGAAGATGTCGGCGCGACCGGAAGCGCTGGTGCGCACGGCGATGATTCGCGCGTCCAAGCGCGGCGAGACGTTTCAGATCGTGCGCGATCTGTTCTACCATCCGCTGGCGGTTCGCGACCTGGCTGCGGCGGCCAACAGCCTGTACCAGGCCGAGGGCGAAGTGCGCGCGGCGGCGTTTCGCGATGCCACCGGGCTTGGCCGGAAGCGGGCAATCCAGATTCTGGAGTTCTTTGATCGCGTTGGGTTTACGCGGCGCGCGCGGGACAAGCATATCGTGCGCGCCGACAATCTGCTTGCGCTGGGCGCTGGTCAAGCCGATGCGGACAACCGGATTGCTGCTCGGCCAGCGCAGGAGCGGAGAGCGTCATGAGGAAGAGAATCGTCCCTGGTGGGGCGGCCGGGCCTCAAACCCGGTTGGGAGCGCCAAGCGCTCCCGGATGGGTTCGACTCCCATTCTCTTCCGCCACGATTGCGCGTTCGTCGCCCTGTTGCCGGTTCGGCGCGGGCTAATTGCTGGAGAAGGACAGACCATGGATCGACGTGAATTTCTCAGCCTCTCCGGGGTTGCAACCCTTGCTGCCGCGGCGCCGCCGTTCATTGCGCGGGCATCGGGTGCCGAGCTCGTTGCACCGCCGACCGATGCGTCGTGGCGAACATTCGAGCTGGTGACCGAGGTCGAGATCTGGCCGCAGGACGTGCCAGCGAAGCTCTGGCTGCCGCTGCCGCAGTATCGCGATACGGAATATCAGCGCACGCTCGATATTCGCTGGGCAGGCAACCCGTCCAACACCGGAATCTATCGTGATCCGCGATACGGTGCGCCTGCGTTCTTCACCCAATGGGACGATCGCGCTTCCGCACCGAAGCTTCAGGTAACCAGCGTCGTCACGACGCGCAATCGCGCCATCGATCTGACACGTGCCGGCGAGCGAAGCGACGTACCGCGACAGGATCTCGATCTGTACCTGCAGGCAACGCAGCACATTCCGATCGATGGCATCGTGCGCGCCACGGCAAGCAAGATCGCGCCGGGGGCGAGTGTGGATACGCTGACGCGGGCGCGCGCCATCTACGAGTGGATCGTAGAGAATACGTACCGGGATCCCAAGGTCATCGGTTGCGGTACCGGTGATATACGCTTCATGCTCGAATCCGGGAATTTGGGCGGCAAGTGTGCCGATCTGAATGCGCTCTTCGTCGGGCTCGCCCGCTCCCTTGGCATTCCCGCGCGCGATGTCTACGGCGTACGCGTCGCCGATTCTGCGACGTGGAGGAGCTTGGGCAAGAGTGGGGACGTCACGAAAGCGCAGCATTGCCGGGCGGAGTTCCATCACCCGCAATTTGGCTGGATTCCGGTCGATCCCGCCGACGTGCGCAAGGTCGTGCTCGAGGAAGAAAGGGACGTGCTGTTGCCCCTGGATGATCCTCGTGTGAAGCTCGCCCGCCGGACGCTCTTCGGCGCCTGGGAGATGAACTGGATGGCATTCAATACGGCAGGGGATACGAGGCTCACACCCGAGACCGCCAGGCCGCTCGGGCATTTCATGTATCCATACGCCGAGGGCGCCAAGGGCCCGCTCGATTACTACGATGCGCAGAACTTTCAGTATCGCATGAGCGCGCGCGAGCTTAAGGCCTGACTGAACCCTGGGGGAGGCTGATCGGCTCCATCGCGTCCTCAGTTCATGACTACGATTCGTGGCTTCGAGTTTCCCGACGAGCTTTTTTACCTGCTGGAGCACGACGCCTGGTTGAGACTCGATGCCGATGGCGACGCGACGACTGGCATCACCTCCTTGGGCGCGCACATCTCCGGCGAGTTCATCGAGTTCATGGCCAAGCCCGTAGGCACGTTGGTTGAACGCGAACGCGCCTTGGGGATGCTGGAAATGTCCAAAGTCATTCGCTCCGCGCGCTCGCCGGTCACCGCCATCATCCTGGATGTGAACGAGCGCGTTAGAGCGGATCCGAAACTGATTAACTCCGATCCCTATGGCGAGGGTTGGCTCTTGCGCGTGCGCCCGACTGCGTGGCAGGAGGAGTCGCGATTGCTGGTAACTGGAACGGCGATTCCCGCGGCGCTCGAATCCTACATGGCGTTCCTTGCCGAAACCTTTGGCGAAGCGGCGCCTTGAAATCGCGTCTTGCCATTCTGCTGTGGGCTGTCGACCCGGCAGCTCCGCACCTGTGCGCCACGCCGTTCTTCCATGCCGCGGCCGCAGCGGCAATGGAGGTCGAGGTGGAGGTTCACTTCTCGAGCAAATCGGTCTTGCTGCTGATCGAAGGTGTGGCGGCGGAGCTCTACGCCGGCAATGATCGCCAGATGAATATCTACCAGCATATGCAGCAGGCAACTCGCTTCGGCGTGAAGCTCTACGCCTGCAGCGATGCACTCGCATCCCAGGGCGCGGAACACGCGAGGCTGATTCCAGAGCTTGCGGGCATCGCCGGTGCGGCGGCGTTCATGGGCCGCGTGCTCGATCCGGACTGGGCGACGTTGGTCTTCTAGCCCCAAACGCCGATAATCCCCAGGACCGACGCCCCGTCTTGCTGGCTGCGCGAGCCTGGATTGGCGTTTGGATTTTAAGGAGAGGTTCATGCCGAGGGGTCAATCGAGCGTGCGCACGCTGCGTTCCGTGCGAGCGAAGCAGGGCCGAGCGCTACGTCAACAGGTTCCGCGTTCCTCCCAGGGCGACTGGAAGCCGCCGGCGAAACGGCGCGACCTGCTGGCGATGCTCCGAGAAGCGGATCGGCACCGGATACCGTCGCTCATTCCAATCCGCTACGAACGCATGCTCCAGTCGCCCTTCGCTTTCCTGCGCGGCACAGCGTTTGTCATGGCATTCGATCTGGCGCAGTGCCCGACGACGGGTATCCGTGTTCAAGCCTGCGGTGACTGTCATCTAATGAACTTTGGTGCCTTCGCCACGCCGGAGCGCAATGTCATTTTCGATATCAACGACTTCGATGAGACGCTGCCGGCTCCCTGGGAGTGGGATATCAAGCGGCTGGTCGCAAGCATCATGGTGGCGGGTCGCTATCGTGGTTTCGCCGAGCGACATTGCGCGGAGGCGGTGCTCATGGCTGTGCGCGCCTACCGGGAGAACCTGGCGGAGTACGCGACATGGCCAGAGCTCCAGGTCTGGTATGCGCGTATCGATGCGCAGCAAATGGTTGCGAAAGCATCCAGCGCCAATCCGCTGGATAGCACCGCCGATGCGAATGCACGTGTAGCTGCCAACATGTCCGCGCGCCTGCTGCCGAAGCTCACCGAGGTCGTCGGAGGTAGACGGCGCATCAAGGATGAGCCCCCACTCCTTTATCATCCCCGACCGGCGATGGCGTTCGCGCGCGAGGTTCGGGCCGCCATCCACAACTATCGGCTCAGTCTTGCGGCGGACCGGAGGGTGCTGGCCGACCACTATAAGGTGGTCGACGTGGCAATGAAGGTTGTCGGGGTCGGCAGTGTAGGCACATTTTGTGCGGTGGCCTTGCTCGAGGCCGATGTGGACGATCCGCTTTTTCTGCAGCTCAAACAGGCGCGAGCGTCCGTCCTCGAGCCTTACGCCGGGCGAAGCGCCTATCGAAATCAGGGCGAGCGCGTGGTCGTCGGGCAACGCCTGATGCAATCGGCCAGCGACTTCTTTCTCGGCTGGTCGCGGATTGGTAAACCGCCAATCGATTTCTATTTCCGCCAATTACGCGACATGAAGGTGTCGGTGAACCTGGACACGCTGCCGTTTGCCGGATTCATTAACTATGCGCACTACTGCGGCTGGGCCGTGGCGCGGGCGCATGCCAAGACCGGCGATGCGGCCATGATCAGTGGCTACCTCGGTCGCAGCGATGCCTTCGATGAAGCCCTTAAGGCCTTCGCGCGACGCTATGCGGACCAGACCGAGCGGGATCACGCGGCGTTGGTCAAAGCGGTCAAGTCGGGCAAGATTTCCATTGCGGGGGAGCAGTCTGCAGCCTGATAGTAGCCAAGTGCAAAAAGGCGTTAAGCGAAAGGATTGTCTAGGCGGAAGGGGCTGCGACGTCGTGGCGGCGATCCCCTATTGGACGCGACGCTGCAATCGACCATAATAGAACGGCGACGGTTGTACGAACCAAAGGCCGTAGAGAGCCATCCGCGCCGGTCGCGCTTTTCTGGAGGTGAACGATGCATCTTATATGGACCATTGTTATTGGGTTTGTCGCCGGCCTCGTTGCCAAGTTGCTGGCACCAGGAACCGGGCCTTCCGGTTTCTTCCTGACCGCGGCGCTGGGCATTGGCGGAGCGCTGATCGCGACTTACGTAGGCGAGGCCGTTGGCTGGTACAAGCAGGGCGAATCGGCGGGGTTCATCGGCGCGACGGTTGGAGCGGTCGCGCTACTCGCCACCTATCATTTCACGCGCAAGAGTGGATCGTAGCTTTTTTCGCGGTCCCCTTCTGGCAACGGGAGAGAGCAATGGCAATCGATCTTGGTGGACTGCTGCAACAGTACCTCGGGGCGGGAGCCGCGCAGCCCGTCGGCAATGCCCCGGACCACTTCCAGCAGGTTGCACAATCCGCGCCTGCGGATGTAATAAGCCACGGGCTGGCGGAGGCATTCCGTTCCGATCAGACACCGCCGTTCGGGCAGATGGTAGGACAGCTTTTTTCACAAGGCACGCCGGACCAACGGGCGGCGATGATAAAGCAGCTGCTAGGTAGCCTGAGCCCAGCCGCAATGAGCGCGCTCGCGGGAAGCGGCGCACTCGGCAGCGTGGCCACGAGCGCGAGCGCGGCACCCGCGTCGATTTCGCCACAGCAGGCTTCGCAGCTCACCCCGACACAGGTGGAACAGATCGCGGCCCATGCCGAGCAGCACAATCCGACCATCATCGATACGATGAGCAATTTCTACGCCCAGCACACCGGGCTCGTCCAGACCCTTGGCAGTGCCGCGTTGACCATTGCCTTGGCGAAGATAGCCACACGAACGAGGGCGTGAATTGGCAAGCGATTGACAGCCCATTGCGTCACGCCCGGGGCGAGCCGGCGACCTCGGAGGCGGGCAGTGGTACCCGGTGACTTCAAGTGAGGAGGAAACCTTGAACCACCTGAAACGATCCGGCGTGTTCGCCGGCGTCGTGGGCCTTGCATTTGCGCTCGCGACCGCTGCGTCACAGGCCCAGGAAGTCGTGAAGATCGGCTTTGCCTCCCCACTGACGGGTGCGCAGGCCAATTACGGCAAGGACAACGAGAACGGCGCCCAGATGGCGATCGACGAGCTCAATGCCCGGCGCCTCACCATTGGCGGCAAGGCCGTTACCTTCCAACTCATGGCCGAGGATGACCAGGCGGAACCCAAACAGGGCCCGCTCATTGCGCAGAAGCTTGCCGATGCAAAGGTCGCCGGGGTGGTCGGGCACTTTAATTCCGGCGTGACGATCCCTGCGTCGCGGGTCTACAGCGAGGCGGGCATTCCCGAGTTGTCGGTTTCGACCAATGTCCAATACACACACCAGGGTTTCAAGACCGCGTTCCGGCTCATGGCTGACGACGACAAGCAGGGAAAAGCGCTCGGCGAGTACGCCGTCAAGACGCTCAAGCTCAAGCGACTCGCGGTGATCGACGATGCCACCGCCTACGGCCAGGGTTTGGCCAATGCATTCGAAGCGGCGGTAAAGGCCTCGGGCGGTCAGGTCGTCAGGCATGAGCACACCAATGACAAGGCCGTCGACTTCAACGCGCTCCTGACCACAATCAAGGCGAGCAACCCGGAGGCGATTTTCTTTGGCGGCTATGATGCACAAGCCGGACCGATGGCGAGGCAGATGAAGTTGCTCGGGATGAACGTCAAGCTGATGGGTGGAGAGACAATGAACTCCGCCAAGTTCATCGAACTCGCGGGCCCCGCGGCCGAGGGTGACATCGCCTCGACACCCGGCGCCGCCTTGGAGTCCCGACCGGGCGGGAAGGCGTTCGCCGAAAAATACAAGGCACGCTTCCACACGGACAT
>Ga0302326_10013221_pt1 | contig 17505 bp, 12 predicted proteins | sample Palsa_T0_3_FD_202264 | JGI IMG/M metagenome (GOLD analysis project Ga0302326, IMG submission 202264) | Peat permafrost microbial communities from Stordalen Mire near Abisko, Sweden - Palsa_T0_3 | ecosystem: Environmental > Terrestrial > Soil > Palsa > Peat permafrost | place: Sweden: Abisko... | reverse complement strand
TCCCGAACACGATTTGATTGTCACCAATTACGCCTTGCTGCGGCGCGACCTGGAGGCGTTGCAACGATTCTCCTTCCGCGCCGTGGTGCTGGATGAAGCCCAATTCATCAAGAATCCCGACGCGCAAATCACCGTTTCTGTCAAGCAATTACAGGCCGACCAGCGCCTGGCGCTGACGGGCACGCCGATGGAGAACCGCCTGCTGGATCTTTGGAGCATTGTCGATTTCACGCAGCCCGGCCATTTGGGCACGCAACAAAAATTTCGCGAAAAATACGAACCGCCCGGCGAGGAGGACGGCGACAAGCAGCGCATCGCCCGCCGCCGGCTTTCGGCCAAATTGCGGCCGTTGCTCTTGCGCCGCCTCAAGAGCGAGGTCGCGCGCGATCTGCCCCCGCGCATCGAGCAAAGGCGCGATTGCGATTTGGGCGAGGCGCAGCGGAAGCTCTACCTGGCGGAATTGCGCCGCAGCCGCGAGCAGGTCATGAACAAGGTGAACGAACGCGGCATCAAGGGCAGCACCATCCACGTCCTGGCCGCCCTGACGCGCTTGCGCCAGATTTGCTGCCATCCGGACCTGGTGGGCAACGATTCCCCCTCGGGAAAAACCGAGACGCTTTTTGAGTTGTTGGAGCCGTTGCTGGCGGAGAACCGCAAGGTTTTGCTTTTCAGCCAATTTGTGCAAATGCTCAAAATTTTGGAGCGTGAATGCGCCGCCAAGCAAATCCCGACCCACATCCTGACCGGCGAGACCAAGGACCGGCAGGCCGTCACCCAAGCCTTTCACGACGACAAACGCGGAGCCGTTTTCCTGCTCAGTCTGCGCGCCGCCGGCACGGGTCTGAACCTGATCACCGCCAGCAACGTCATCCTGTACGATCCCTGGTGGAACCCAGCCGTCGAAGCCCAGGCCATCGACCGTTCCCATCGCATCGGCCAGACCCTGACGGTCAACGCCTACCGTTTGATCGCGCCGGGGACGGTGGAGGAAAAAATCTGGGAATTGCAACAGCGCAAAGCCAAAACCATCGCCGACGTCCTGGGCGAACAAGGCTTCGCCCGGAACCTCACAAGAACTGACTTGGAGTATCTCTTTGCGGAGGACTGACGACTGCACGCTCGAAATAGAAAGTTAAATATCGGTAATCCGCCTTAGAATCTTTTCCAGCTTTTGCATTTCATTGGGTGGATTTATTTTCCAGTTCAACTTTTCGACTGGCTGAAGTCGTTGAAGGTGTTCAAAGACCCACATAAAAAATTCCGTCGTTCCGATTAGAAATTGCTTAATAGATTCTTGGCTCACATCTATATCAGACTTTGGGTGGGCAAACAAGTCCTTATACTTTGCTTTTAACGCGCACAAAAACTTCTGTTCACGTTCGTCGCATAGTGAAAGCTCACCCTGATTGTGAACTATGCAGTTGCGGACTCTCCGCAAATCATCAAGTGCCGAATATGTCGGACACTGAGAAATGTTCAGATTATAAAACACATCCAAGAATTTTTTGGTTTGTTCAAGATATGAACCCTTCAAGTCCTTCACGTTAAGTTTTTGTTGCTTCACCACTTGAAGATTATCTACCAATCTGCGCAACTCTCTTTCGACGGTGACGTATAACATGACGATGCACGAATAACGGTGCTGAGGAATAAGTGTTTCGTCATGCAATTGCCGCGCTTGGTCTCGTTCGTACATGAATTCACCAATCTCATCATCGTTGGTTGGAGTCCATTTAGGTAAGTTCTTCTGTACTTCGTTATCAGCGTCCTTCTCAATAAGAATCTCATTCTCAACAAAATGATGTGCAAACGAACGCAACGCACTCATTGTGTATGCCGTCTTCGCGTCATACTCAGCAAAGAACTTACTCCATTTAGCTCTTTGTTTGGCTGTCATTTTCTTCATAAAGTCCAAGTGTCAGGCCTCACTATTGACACTATAGGTCCCGGCAGCGCCCCTCGCGCAAATCACGGATGGCCTCGTCGGCAAGGGCGTCCAAATGTCCGGCGGCGACGTCCTCCTCAAACTGTTTGTCCCACGCGGCAGCGTCGAACTTGGAGAACCAGTCGCGGAAAGCCAAAATCTCCCGGCGCGAGAGTTTGCTGACGGCGGTTTCGATCTCGTGGACGGAACTCGTGCCGTAAGAATAAACCAACGCAGATTTCAGGGCAAGCGCGGAAGCGTCGAAGAGCGCTCTATCAGGACCTCGCGGACAGAATCTGTCCCGCGTGGATGACTACCCGTTGGCAGATGTCATCGAGGACGGGCTTTTGTTCGCGGCAATAGACAAAGATCTCCGCCGCTTTGGCCCCTGCATAGTCGTGGGCAATCATGTTGCGCACGTCCTTCATTTCCCGCAGTTCTTCAGCCCGGCCAATTAATCCACGCTTTTCCGCACGATTGATGACATCCAGGAGTGTGCCCTCGGGATTTAATTCCATCCGGTCCAGGCTGCGGAGGGCCTTGTTGACCAACAAGTCAACGCAACGGGCGAAACGACCGGTAAACGCCTCGGCGCTTTCCAATTGCTGCTCCGTTGCGCCTTCCAAGGTGGCGGACAATCCGGCCACTTGCCGAAAGGAGAAATCCAGATGCTGCCGGGCGCTTGCCAAATCCGCCAACGCCTGTTGGAGCATGGTCCGCGCTTGTTCGCGCTTCATAATTTCACGCCCGTTTCCAACGCGATGGCCACCAGCGGCTCGTTCACTTGATCGTGGCGTCGCACTAATAAATCCAATTGTTGCCAGCCGATGCGATCCAGAATGCGCGTGCGCAACCGCAACACCTCCCGAAAACCCAATGTTTCTGAAATGACCAGGAGGTCCACATCTCCTCCGCGCGCCGCGTCATCCACGCGCGAACCGAAAAGATAAACCTCGGCCTTGGGGTCCAGCCGTTCGATCTCCTCGCGAATGGCAGTAATTTGACTCGCGGACAATCTCATGCTCACAGTTTTCCAAGAAACCGTCCGCCCGTCAAATCAGATGTAAATTGATTTTGTTGCCAATGGCTGGATGCAGGGCCTCGCATTCAAAGGAATGCGAGGCCGCTGCGTGAAAACGATTTAGAAGGTGAATTTTACGCCGAAGCGGCCCATGCCATAATCGCGCGTGTGAGCAGGCGAGACAAACCTGCCATCGGCAAATATGCTAAACGAATGGGTAAAACGAAATTCCAACCCGGCGCCGCCATCGCCGTAACCTTCTGATCGATATGTCCATTCGCTTCCACCGCCGCCAAAGATATACGGCGCAAACCCCGTCTGGCCGATGGGCAGCCGCAACACCAGATTTCCCCCCAGAGCGCTCACGGTGCTGTGGTCGTTGGCGAGCGCAAAGCTCTCGGCTTCAATGCCAATATAGCGGGAGAAAAAATACTCCAGACCACCGCCACCTCCTCCGCGGGCGTCACGATGATGAGATCCAAAATCCTCATCATGCCGTCGCCCGTCGCCCGCCACCGCGGCAAAGGCGTCCAAAGACAATTCCTGGGGGCGGAATAATTCGCCTGGTTCCGAATTGAACCAGCTCGAACCGTTAAGTGGATTGTTATCTGGGGTGGCGCTCATAGTCTGAGCCTGGACCGCCGCCGCACCCACCAAAAGGGTCGCAGCGCTTATCATTAGTATTGATTTCATAATTTATTTGTGTCGGCTCATGGTTCCTCCATGGAATCATGCTAACTCGGTCGTTCGCCGACTTTCATGCTCCATATTTAACGCGCATCAAGTCGTCTCGCTATCCGGTGGAAATCTGAACGTATCTGCTCCAAATACTGAGCGCCCCCCGTAAATGACAGGAGAACGCTTTGGGTGTTTTCCCCAGTGCTTCGGCGGCCAGACCAGGACGTCGGGTTTTCTTCTTGCATCCGCCAGGAAGTTCCCATATTGTCAGGCCCCGTGCAGTTACTCGCGCATTTTGTTTTCCGGCCGAGCATCAGGAATGGAGAAGAGCCATTTGTGAAAACGGCGTTTGTCCCCAGGCCCCGCCTCTTGGCCGGGCGCGGGAATGGATTCACGTTGATTGAATTGCTGGTCGTCATTGCCATCATCGCCATTCTGGCCGCTTTGCTGCTGCCGGCCCTGGCCCGGGCCAAACAAGAGGCCCTGCGCACCCAATGCATGAGCAATACCAAACAGCTTCTGACGGCCTGGACCCTCTACGCCGGCGATTCCGGGGACATCATGCCGGATAACATCAGCGCATTGGACTCCCCCTACGGCGGATGGGTTGACGGCCTGATGAGCACGACATCCCCTTACCCCGAGAATACCAACTTTGTCTTGATGATGAAAGGCCAGCTCGGACCTTACGCCAAAAACCCAGCCATCTACCGCTGTCCCTCGGACCCGAGTATGGACGCCAGCTCGCGCGCCCCCAGAGTGCGCAGTTATTCGATGAATTTCACCGTGGGCGACAAATACACCAACGGAACCCAAATGGCGGTTTATGAAGATTATTGGCCCAATTTTTTCAAAATGAGTGATTTCAGGATGGCTGCCGAGACGTTTGTCTTTCTCGATGAGCATCCCGACAGCATTAACGACGGTTTGTTCCTGGTGACGGGCGCGTCCGGAGATACAACGACCTGGAATGATTTTCCCGCCTCCTATCACAGCGGCGCGGCCAACTTTTCCTTTGCGGATGGCCATGCGGCAACCCATCGTTGGCAGGATCGCTACACCGACCACCCGATCGAGAATACGCGTGACTGGCTGCCGTACGCGGCGGAGGCTCCCTACGTTGATATCCTCTGGGTGGAGTGCCGATGTTCTCCCCAGCCCTACTCCGAGAATCCCGGCCAGAGTCCCGGCCCGTGACCGTGGACGTACGATTTACCTGGTTTCTATCGCTGGATGCGGGCCGAGCCGCCTTTGGCAAAGGCCTTGACCTGTTCGATCGTGGCCATGGTGGTGTCGCCGGGGAAGGTTGTCAGCAACGCGCCATGCGCCCAACCGAGGTTGACGGCCTCCTGCGGGGATTCTCCGGTGAGCAATCCGTAAATGAAACCCGATGCGTAGCCATCGCCGCCGCCGACGCGGTCATAAACATCCAGTTCGCAAGTGGGCGAGGCGAAAGTGTGGCCGTTGACCCAGGCGACGGCGCCCCAACTATGGCGGTTGGTGGAATGAACTTCCCGCAGGGTCGTGGCGACGATTTGGGTATGCGGATGTTTCTTGGTGACCTTGCCCATCATGCTGAAAAAGGCGCTGGGATCCAGCTTGCTCGTGGCCTGAACTTCCGGTCCGGGGATTCCCAGCCCAAGCTGCAAATCCTCCTCGTTGCCCACGAGAACGTCCACATGTTTGACAATCCGGTCCAGCACCTCCATGGCGCGCGCATGGCCGCCAACGCTGTTCCAGAGTTTGGCCCGGTAATTGAGGTCGAAGGAAGTGATCGCGCCGGCTGCCTTGGCCGCCTTCATCGCTTCGACGATCAATTCGGCGGTGGTGGGAGACAAGGCGGCGAAGATGCCGCCGCTATGGAACCAGCGCACGCCCTGGGCGAAGATCTCCGGCCAATCGAAATCGCCCGGCTTGAGTTGCGCAGCGGCCTCGTTGCAGCGGTTGTAGAAAACGACGGGGGCGCGCACACCCTGGCCGCGATCGGAATAAACCGTGGCCATGTTGGGACCGTGGACGCCATCGTGCTTGAATTGCTTGTAGAACGGTTTGACGCCCATGGCCCGCACCCGCTCGGCGATAAGTTCGCCGATGGGATAATCCACCATGGCCGAAACAATCCCGGTCTTGAGCCGGAAGCAATCCGAGAGGTTTGCGGCACAGTTGAACTCGCCGCCGCTGACGTGGATGTCGCAATGGGTGGCCTTGCGAAACGGGATGATGCCAGGATCCAGGCGATGGATGATCGCGCCGAGAGATAGGAAATCCAAGGCGCCGTCTTTGCGGATGTTCAGACCCTTTGTCGTGTTCACTTGTATTTTGTTGGATAATGCAAAACCGGAGAGTAGCGTAATTCCATTCCCATGGACAAGATCAACATCAAAATATCAACTTTGCTGTTACTGACCATCAGTTGCGTGAAGGCGCAAACTTTGGCCGCCGAGCCGGGCACAAACGCGCCGCCGCTCTCCGATTGGATTGATCCGGAGACCGGCCACCGCATCATCCGGCTTTCGACGGAACCCGGCAGCGCGACGCTCTATTTTCACGATAACTCCTACACGCCGCAGGGCGACAAATTGATCTTCTACACACCCAGCGGCGTGGCGGCGATGGATATCACCAGGCTTGGCGCCCAGCCGCCAAAGTTGGAGATCGTCGCGCAGGGCGGCGCCGCCCACATGGCGCGCCGGACGAGGGAAGTGTATGTCAACCGCGGGGTGCGCGGGCGGGGATTCATCGGCGGCGGCCCCGTTTATGCCATCAACGTGGACACCAAACAGGAGCGTTTGATGACCAATACAGTCAGCACGGTCATCAGTTGCGACGAGTCATTCAGCTTTGTCATGCTCCGCGGCGATGCCGCCGTGGATCCGACGGGCAAGACCCAGCGGCCGGCCGCGCGCCCTTATGTTCCGCAACTCCAGCGTATGTTCCCCGGCAAAAAGCTGGAAGATCTTACGCCCGAGCAGCAATACTCGGTGCAGAAGGAAGAAAGGCTGGCTCGCGGCACGCTCAATCCGCCGCCGGCCGCCTTTAGTTTTATCAATCTCAAAACCGGCGAGCGCAAGACCGGCGGTTACCAGTTCAGCAACCCCGACCATCAGCAGTTCAATCCCACCGATCCGAATCTGCTGCTCTACGCGCACGAAGGCACCTGGCACGAGGTAGATCGCACCTGGACGATCCGCACCGACGGCACCGACATGAAACTAATCCACAAGCGGACGATGGACATGGAAATCAGCGGCCACGAATGGTGGAGTTTCGACGGCAAGAAAGTTTGGTTCGACCTGCAAACACCGCGGAGCGAGGATTTCTGGATCGCCGGCGTCAACATCGAAACGGGCCTGGAAACACGCTACCACATCAAACGCGACACCTGGGGCGTCCATTTCACCAGTTCGCGCGATGACACGCTCTTTGCCAGCGATGGCGGCGATCCTTCACAGGTGGCCTATTCAACCAACGGCATGTGGATCAATCTCTTCCGAGTGCAACCCAACGGAGCGGTGGCGCACGAGAGATTGGCGAGCATGGCCCGGCACAACTACGTCACAGGCGGAGGGCGCGGCGGCATCGAACCGAACTGCTCCATCACGCCCGACAAGAAATGGGTCATTTTCACCGGGCAATTCGCCCCCGGCCAACGGCATGTCTATGCGGTGGAGATCGCCCGCGAGTAATATTACGGCTGAGTTACGACATAAAACTTGTCCGTGCCCGTAGCCGTCGTATCGACGTAGGTGGCCATGCCATTCGTGTTAAACGTGCCGCTCGTCACCAAGGTCCACTTGCTGGTGACCGGAGTCAACGCGAGATTGGTCGTGCTCCACAAATGAAAGGTCGTATTCGGCGAGCCGCCCAAGTTCAATTGAAGCTGGCCGCTGGCCACGAACGAAACCGGTGAATTGGTGGCGAACTGCGGCGTTGAAGCGAACGACGCAAGGTTTTGCGAGAGATAGACCGACTCAATGTCTTGTGGCCCCAATGAAACGTTATACAAGCGCACATCCTGAATTTTGCCCAGAAAGGGAAGATCGTTCGTGCTGGTTGAGGATTCGGTGCGATTGCCGATGCTTAGCGGATACGTGGTATAGAGCAATGAACTTGGCGCGATGTTCGAGTCGATCAACTGGCCATTGGCGTAGAGGTACATGGTCCCCGCGTTGCCATCCAAGGCGCCGGCAACATGCACCCACTGGTTGGACGGGAGATAGTACGTACTGTTGATGGCATAAACCGCACCCCCGCTGCTTCTCACGAAAAAGCGAAGGTAACCGGTGTAGATGTCCAAGTCATACTGTTCCCCGCCGTTGCCAAAACCTTTGGCGATAAGCGCCGCGCTCGTTTGACTGTTGGTCGCGCTGTTGATCCAGGCCGTCAGCGTAAACGCCAGATTATTGCTGAAGTTCAACTGCGGCGCATCCGGAACCAGCACCGCATTGTCATTGTTGCTATCCGCATTGGCAAAATTGAGGGCATATAAGCCGCCCAAGCCGGCCAACCACTCGGAATTGTCGGTCGGGAAATCGTACAACGCCGCCGTATCAACGTAAACGGATGAATCGGCCGCGTTGGTGCCGGAGCCATCGTTAAATTGGAACCAGCCGACCAGGTTGGAATTGACCCCGAAAGGATTGACCTTTACCACCGCCGGAACAGAATTGGATACTTTCGTCGAACCTGTGGTCAAGACGAATGAATAGGACCCGGCATTGCTTGTTTGCACATTGGGGAAGCCAAGCAGAAAGTTTGTTGCGCCGGGAATGGCCGCGCCGTTGTCGTACCATTGGAAAGTAGCCGGCGGGACGCTGATGAAATTGTAGGCCGTGCCCGCGGCGTTGGGGAAGTAATAGGAAAAGTTTCCCGTAGTAGAGGCCGCCAAATCCACCGACTGTCCGACGACCGCAATCTGACTGGACGGAGTGGTGGATACCGACAGCGGCACTTGGATGGGTCCAAAGCGAATGCCTCGGTAAAACTGGTTGGGGCCGGCCGTGGCCAGGACGGTTGCGGTCGAGGTTGAGCCAACGTTGTCCGTGATTTGAATGATCCGGTTGGAGACCGTTTCGGATGTGGTGGCATAGATGACCGCGCCTTGAACCCCTGAACCCCAATTCGTAATGCTGGAAGGCCACACCACGACCAGGCCTCTCGTGCCATTGGTGCCTGTGCCTGTCGTGTCCGACAAGTTGTAGCTGTATTGATATGATCCCCCAACCAAGTCCCACCGCTGGATGCCGCCGTATCCCCCAGAAGTGATGGAAACGTCGTCGTCCGCGAGATAAACTGTATTGAGGTCCGGGCTGAAAGCGAAATCATCCGCATGGCCAACGCCGCCGGGCAGGATTTCTGTGGTTGCGGTGGTGGACGCTTCGGGCGCCCCGATAAACTGATCAAGTCCCCAGACGCCTGGGATCCCCGCGTCCCCGTCCGTCTCATTATCCGCAAAAACGAGATTTGGCCCAACGAGTCCAAGGCACACGCCGCCCGAATTGGCCGCGGAAAGCGCCGGAATTCCCGAGCCAGGAGTGGTGATGGTGTATGGAGCGCCGGCTGGGCCGGCATTGACATATTTGACAGTGCCGGCGCCGGCCGAACCGGTGGTCCAGAAATTAGTCAATCCATCGGTGGAATAGACGTCGCGAAAACCGTGTCCGCCGGAATAAAGGCCATAGTTGGTGTAAACGAGGGCCATGATGCCTGCGCCATTTATGGCGTAGATGCCGCGCACGTTGGTCACGCTCCCTCCTGCCTCCTGTTCCCCTATGGTCACGTCAGCGCCGCCTGTGTAGGGATAACTATAACAAAAGCCGCCAAAGTTGAGAAACTGCTGGTTGGAAGATACCGTGATATAGGCTTCCTGTGCGCCTTCATTTCCAGTGGCAATGGCGCCCCCGGCCACAACGAGGGCGCTTGGGCCGCTGTCAGGCACCATGATCGTGCTGACATAATTCCCGTTGGTCGTGAATTGATCGAGATACAATGTGTTGCCCGTCGCGCCGCTCAAAGGCTGAGAACCTTCACCCACTCGACTTACGATCAAGTGGTTCGTGTCCAATGTGAGCTGGCCTGTTGGAACCACCGTGATCACGCTGCTGGCACTCACCGACCCTGCCGCATTGGACGCTATGACAGTATAAGTGCCGGAATCGGAAACTTGCAGGTTGCTCAATATCGAGGCGCCTGTGTCAGGGCCTGTCAAGGTTGTGTTAGCACCGAACACAAAACTGCCGTCCGTCTGCTGGCCGGTGTTCAGGTTCGTTCCATTCAACGTCAAGGATAGATGGATCAATCCAGACCCGCCCGTCACGGTGCCTAGCAGCGCGAGGTGAGTTCCCACTTGTTGAGTCAGAGTCGGCGGCGTCACCGTCAGGCCGGTGGGTGCGGTATCCACATAAACGACCGTGTTCGAACTAGTCACCGTTGGCCCGCACGCGCCAGAAACCAGGACATAGTACGTGCCTGCATCGGTTATTTGTGCATCGGAAATTGTCAGAGTTGGTGTCGTTACGCCGGAGTCATCCCCAGAGTTGCTTAATTGGCCTATGCTATCGTTGAACCATTGGTAACTCGCACCCGTGCCGGCTGCCACAACGGGAATGGTTGTGGAGCCTCCTTGCCCCACTTCCACCACAGCGGGTGGCTGAACGCTGATGTAAGGATCATTGACCGTAAGCGTCGCGGGCGCTGAGGAAGCAGTGCTGGTGGCGGAATTGGTGACCACCAGCGTGTAGGCGCCGTCATCCAGACAGGTAACGTTGGTGATCGTCAAAGTTAGATTCACGGTAAATGGCCCGCCGGAGTTGGTCCCTTGCGCGCCCATGACCGTGCTTCCGTCGGATTGGAGTCCATTGACGAGCATGGTGGGACCATTGTACCAAGCGTACTTTATGGATGACTGCGTCGTGACGACGGTCGCGGTGAAACTTCCTGCGCCACCGTAATTGGCGGTCGCTGGCTGTGGTTGTGCCAGAATTCCGGGGTCGGACACGGTCAAGACGGCATTCGAGCTGGCCAAACTAAAGCCGGTGCCACCCGCCTTGGCGACCAGCGAGTAAGCGCCGGAATCTCCGCCGGAAACGCCCGTCAACGTCAAGGACGGGCCTGTCGCTCCAGTGACGGTCGCTGCGCCGCCTGTGCCACCCGCTCCATTTTGCACATTGGTTCCATTTATCTGCCATTGGTAGGTCACACTTTGGCCCGCGGCCACAGCCGCACCACTCAAGGACACTGTCGTGCCGGGTGTGGCGAGAATGCTGTTCGTCGGCTGGCTGGTGAACTCAGGACCACCCGTCACGTAAGACCAGGTGGAGCCTACTAACAAGTTCGCAATGTAATTAGTCCCAACACCGCCCGATTGCCCATTACCGGGACGGTCGAGAAGGCACAATCCACCTAGATCGCTCATGCTAAAGGCCATCGTTTGAGCGTCCGTGGGACTTGTGGGTGGCGTTGGTCCGCCAAAGCTGCTGATCGCAGGATTCACCCACACCGTATTCGTGTCGCTTCCGCTGGCATTAAACGTGTATGAGCCGACGACAAAGCAGGCCGTGTTATACGACACTACGAAAGGGCTTGTTGCAAAATCCTTGCCTGCCGAAGAATCACAAGCTCCGAGATAAAAAGTTGAACCAGCCGAGTCCGAGATCATTCCGTGACCACAGTATTTGGGGTCTGCGCCAGCGCCGAAGGTGTTAAACATGGCGGACCAATAGGTGTAAGTGGTTGACGGCTCATACAAATTGGTTGACGCCAGGAAAGCCAGATACCGTCCGTCATTTCCTGTGCCTAATTGACCTTGCTGCGCGACAGCGAAGAGATAAGACACATAAAGCGTCTTCAACCCGCTGGCCGGCCGGGTGATATCGTTCGCAAATATCAGCACGGCGCTGTTGCCTACAATGGTGCTGCCAACGATCGGTTGAGCCGGGTTGATGACCAGCGTCGTGATGGCTTGCCCGGTGGCGGGGAAACCTGGGAAGGTCGATGGAAGAAGGGAGGATAGAGCCGTGGAGGTGAAGATACTGCCTGACCAGTTGGTCACCTGAACGTCATGTCCATTGGTTTCTGTTCCGGACGCGGCCGCTTTGCCGCTGAAATTGAGGCCGCCCCATTTTTCCCCGCTTGGAGCGGCGAGTCCGTTGGAGCAAAGATCAATGGAGTTGGTGGGATTGGCGGCGACCTGGCTGGCGAATTCGGTGAACGGTTCATAAGTCGGCAGGGCGTAGGACGAGATGGTGGCGGCGAGCGTGGCGAATAGGATGGTGAGTCTCATAGCGAGTTTTGTATTTTAGGGTGATGGGTTTTGTTGCGCGATGGTTCTTCTCAATGCAACGCGGAGGGCGGCGGTCTGACTGTCAAATCAATGGCCTGGTCCCGCGTTCATGACCAGTGGCGCCGTCGTGTGCGTGGTGATCCAGTTGGCGTCAACCCAATCGGCGGTACCGGGTTCAACGATCGTTCCGCCGGGGCTTGCCGCGCCCTGGAAAATGGGGCCTTTCCAGGAATGAATCTCGGCGTGGCCATCGGAAAAACCGAAGCCGCAGGCGTTGTTGTGGACCTGAGAAGGAAAATTCTGGTCGTCGATCGCGGTGCCAGGTTCCGACATGATGACCTCGAAAAGGCCATCGTCGATGCTGGATGGTTTCTCGTCCAGAAAGACAAAGAACTGCGCCGGCTGGGTGATGGCGCTGTACTTGGTAAACCAGAAATAGGTGTTGGACTGGCTATTGCCGCTGTCGGCGTTCATATAGTTTTGCATCGAGATGCTTCGCACGCGATTGGGCGCGAGAGTGGGATTGTTGACCAAATTGCCGGGGTCGGCCGGGCATTTGTAGGAAGCGGTGGATTTCATGTAGGGACCAAGCAGGGTCGAACTCAACAAAACCGAGTTCGTTTCATCATAAGTTCCCGGAACGCCTCCGCTCGCGTCTCCATTGACGACTCCCGTACACCAATTAGCGTCGTTAAAACTGCCGGTCTGAGGCAGCATGGTGCCAGTGTCGTAATAATTCGGTCGAGCATCGCCAATATTGATCACCAGCAAATCCTGGTTGTCGCCAGCATACATGATCCACGACGTGGTCATCTGCTTCTCATTATTCATGCAATAGGTTCCTTGCGCCTGGGATTTCGCTTTGCTCAAGGCCGGCAATAAGAGCGCGGCTAAAATGGCGATGATGGCGATGACGACCAACAATTCGATCAAGGTGAATCCCGGCGAAAGGGATGGCGACGCAATAGCACGACGATTTGCTTTCGGCTTCATAAAGGTGACTTGTTAGTTGTATTTTTTACCAGACTGCGAAAGAATTGCAAGCGATTTTTCTAATTTCAAAAGAACTTATACAACTTCCGCTTATTGATTCCGTTCCACTTTTTCATCATACTACGAACGTACGAAACAATGTCTATTATGTCAATAGAGATAATATACTTATAGGAAATGACTATCATCTGAATTAAAAAATCTAATCAAATAGCTGGCATTTGAGGCGTGGTTTAATGTTAACTCGCGGCTTCCTGGCGTGCCCACTTGTCGGCCTCCAGAATCTCCTTCAAGGTGGGATGTTCCACCACAACATGCTGGTCCATGACGCGCGCCACCAACTCGCTGATCTGCGGAAAATTGATGCTTCGGTTGACAAAGGCGTTGACGGCCACCTCGTTGGCTGCATTGAGCACGGCAGGCAGCGTGCCGCCGATCTCTCCCGCCTTGCGCGCCAGTTCCAGGGCCGGAAACCGCTCCCGATCCGGTTCCTCGAAGGTCAGTTGCCCAAGACGCGCCAGGTTGGTTTGCACGCGCTGGCTGGCGACACGCGTCGGATAGGTCAGGGCATATTGGATGGGCAGGCACATGTCAGGCGTCGAAAGCTGCGCCAGCATCGAGCCATCCACGAATTCCACCATCGAATGCACCACGCTTTGCGGATGCACGACCACGCGCACCCGCGCCATCTCGATGTCAAACAACCAGCGCGCCTCAATCATTTCCAGACCTTTGTTGAAGAGCGTGGCCGAGTCGATGGTGATTTTGCGGCCCATCACCCAGGAGGGATGTTGCAGGGCGCGCTGAACATCGATGGAGGTGAATTCATCCTTGGGCGTGGTGCGGAACGGCCCGCCTGAAGCGGTCAGCCACAACGCGCGGACCGAAGCCGGCGGCTTGCCGTCCAGGCATTGGAAGATAGCCGAATGCTCGCTGTCCACCGCCAGCACTTGGACTCCGTTTTTGCGCGCCTCGGCCATGACGATTTCACCGGCCATGACGAGAATTTCCTTGGAGGCGACGGCGATGTCCTTGCCGGCGCGAATGGCGGCCAGGGCGGGCTGCAATCCTGCCGTGCCGACGATGGCGATGAGCACGATGTCCGCCTCGGGCAAGGTGGCCAACTTGAGCAAACCTTCCTCGCCCGCATAGACGCAAGTGGACGCGCCCAGGGTCGTCTGCAACGCGCGCGCCTTGTTCGGATCATCCAGCGAGACGGCTTGGGGCCGATGTCGGAGCGTTTGCTTGAGCAGCAATTCGGCATTCTGCCCGGCGGCCAGTCCGATGAGGCGAATTTCTTCCGGCAAATCCTCCACCACTTTGAGGGTGCTGGTGCCGATGGAACCGGTGGAACCGAGAAGAACGACGTTTTTCATGCCATTTTGATGGACCAGTGGTGCTCTGGCGCAGGAGATAAGTCAAGCGCGATGAAGGATCCCGGAGCCTCGCCTAACGCGCGCGTTCTCAGTTCCTGGGAGCACACGCGCCCTCGCCGCCTGCTTCCCCCTCATCCCATAGCAAGTCAAGAAAGATGCCAAGGTGTGGTCGGCGGCGGCGCCAACCACCACACGCGGAGGCGCGTGTGCTCCCCAGACAGTGTTCGTTCCATCGTTAAGCGAGGGTTTGGGAGGATATTTGAGTTTTGCATCCTTTGGATTCTGTGCTTTGCTACCGAATATGAAATTGCGCACCAAACTATCAATGACCGATTGCCAGGCGCGGCTGCGATCCGGCACCGAATTGCCGGGAATGGCCTTGTCGTGGGATGTCCAAGGACCGGCGGCGGTCTTGGGAGAATTCCGCGGAACCGCCTTCCGGTTGCACACAGGGAAATATTACAGCAATTCCTTCGCCCCGTTTTTCTACGGGATACTGAACCAGGCCGAAGGCGGCACGACCATTGAGGGCGGATTCCGCATGAACCCTTTTGTCCGGCTCTTCCTGGTATTTTGGCTTTCGTTCCTCCTGCTTTTTGGCGTAGGGGCAGTCATCGTGCCCGCTCCGGCGCACCCGGCCCTTGGCGTCAGCCGGGGATGGCTTTACGCCGGCTTGGGCGTGCTGGCCATCATGGGGGTTGGTTTGGTCCAATTGGGCAAATGGCTCGGGCGCAACGATGAAGAGGTGATCCACTCCTATCTCGTCAAGACGCTGGAAGCCAGCGACCTTTAGAGCGGGTTTTTTCTAAAAGAAACTTCACATGACGACCGGGCCATGGTAAAAATGTCCCAATGCGCGTTTGCGCCGCGCAGGACATGGAAAGAAAAACGATCAATATTCTGCTCGTCGAGGACAACCTCGAGGCGGTTCATTTCCTGCGCATGGTGCTCAACAAGGCCAGCGGCGCCCGCTTTCAGTCGGAATCGGCCAAAAATCTCGAGGAAACCCTGGCACGCCTGGCCAGGGGAGGGATTGACGTCATTTTGCTGGATTTGACGCTGCCGGAAACCTCGGGCATGGACACCTTTCGCGCTGTCAAAGCGCAAGCGCACGATGTGCCCATCATTATCCTCAGTGGCCTGGACGACGAAACGCTGGCCCTCGATGCCGTTCATGCCGGGGCCGAGGATTATCTGGTCAAGGGCCGGGTGGACAGCCAGTTGATCGCGCGGGCCATCATCTATGCCATTGAGCGGACGGAGTCCCGCAAAGCATTGCTCAAGGCCGAAGAGCGTTATCGCGGCATTTTCGAGCACTCGGTGGCCGGCATTTTTCAGACTACGCCGGAGGGAACTTATCTGGACGTCAACCCGGCTTTGTGCCGCATTTATGGTTACAACACCCGCGAGGAAATGATGGCCACGATCAGCGATATTGCCCGCCTGCTTTATGTGGACCCCAACCGGCGTTCGGAATTCATCCGGCTGATGAAGGAACGCGACGTGGTGCAAGATTTCGAGGCGCAAATTTACCGCAAGGATGGCAGCGTTATCTGGATTTCTGAAAATGCCCGCGCCGTCAAGGACGCCCAGGGCAACATACTCTTTTACGAAGGCATGGTGGAGGACATCACGGCGCGCAAGGAAGCGGAGGAAAAACTCCGCTTCTCCGAGCTGCGCTTCCGTTCCATCTGGCAAAAATCCTTCGAAGGAATGCGGCTGACCGACGAGCAGGGCATCATTCTGGCGGTCAATCCCGCTTTTTGCCAGATCGTTGGCCTGCCGGCGGAGGAGTTGGTCGGGCGCCCCTTCACGGCCATTTACGCGCCAACGACGAATGTGACCGAAATGATGCAGAAGTATCAACAGCGCTTTGCGGAAAAAAAGATTGAAACCTTGCTGGAACGCCACGTCTCCTTCCGCTCCGGCAAGACCGTCGATATCGAGCTTTCCAATTCCTTCATCGAGATGGAGGAAGGACGCTCTTTGTTGTTGAGCCTGGTGCGCGATGTCACCGTTCGAAAGCTGGCCGAAGAACGCGAGCGCAGGGCCAACGCCGAATTGGCCCGCAGCCAGAGCGAGTTGCGCAAAAAGAACGAAATCCTCGAAGACGATCTCAAAATGGCGCGGGACATTCAACAAGCCATTTTGCCGCAGCAATATCCCACTTTCCCGGCGGGCGTGCCCGAGGAAACAAGCCTGCTCCACTTCTGTCACTGCTATCATCCCAGCGGAGAGGTCGGCGGGGATTTCTTCAACGTGCTGGCGCTTTCGGAGACGCAGGCGGGTTTGTTTATCTGCGATGTGATGGGGCATGGCGTGCGTTCGGCCCTGGTCACGGCCATGGTGCGCGGCCTGGTCGAGGAATTGCGGCCCATTGCGGTGGATCCCGGCCAATTGTTGACACGCATCAATTCCGATTTGCGCGCCATTTTGCAGCAGACCGGCACGCCCCTGTTCACGACCGCTTTTTACATGGTGGCGGACCTGGCCCGCCGCCAGATTTTTTTTGCCAACGCCGGTCATCCCAAGCCCTTTCTGGTCCACCGCCTAAGCGGGACGGTGGAAGTCCTCAAATACCCAGACGGCAAGGCCAAGCCCGCCCTGGGACTTTTCGCCGAATCAACTTATCCATCAGTATCGTGTCCGCTGGCTGCGGGCGACCTGGTGATGTTGTTCACGGACGGGCTGTACGAGGTGGAAGGAGCGGAGGGCGGCCAATTCAGCCAGGACCTGCTTTTGGCTGCCGTGCGCAAGCACTCTCATTTGCACGGCTCCGAACTTTTCACCGCCATCCTGAACGAAATCCGTCAATTCTCCGTCAACCACGAATTTTCCGACGACGTTTGCCTGGTGGGCATGGAAGTCTCCGAACAATTCTAATCCGCCCGAATCCGGCCTCCGGTAGCCTGATGCGCCTTTGAAGGGGCGCAAATCAACTCTTGCGCGCGGTCAAACAACCCAACCAATGCTTTTCCCTGTTGCTTTGGTTTTCTAACAAAAAATATTTCCTAGGCGTTATTAGGCGTTAGCGAAATCCTTTCTTCCATGCTTTCGCGCTTTGATTTTCGCTTCTCACAAAAAAACTTTTCGCCATAGGTGGGATTAAGTCGGATTAGGTGGGATTAGGTCGGATTAGGTGGGATTAGGTCGGATTAGGTGGGATTAGGTCGGATTAGGTGGGATTAGGTGGGATTAGGTGGGATTAGGTCGGATTAGGTGGGATTAGGTC